>Ga0209383_1000015_pt1 | contig 134400 bp, 121 predicted proteins | sample CoawatmetaG02DNA_FD_187510 | JGI IMG/M metagenome (GOLD analysis project Ga0209383, IMG submission 187510) | Marine microbial communities from the West Antarctic Peninsula - Coastal water metaG029-DNA (SPAdes) (version 2) | ecosystem: Environmental > Aquatic > Marine > Coastal ...
ACGAGCCCGGTGGTTTGTTGAGCGGACATGGTTGCGTGTGTTCAGTTGCCGTTGCATGACCTTATAAGCATCAGGGTGCTTTGGTTGCCAACCCACTCCACAGCCTCCCGCCATTTTTTTTTTTTTATTGCGTGCGTGATCACTGGTGATTGCGTTCAGCCGCGGTTGCAGTGGCGCATGCGTTCAGCGTTCCACTCAACAAGACCGGCCGGTGCGTGTGGCGTGCCGTACACGTACTTATATGCATGTGTTTCCCATGCGTGCTGAAGCAGTGCGCCGCTAGCACACTGCATCCTGCCGGGGTCCCCGTTGAACGTGCACGGCACGCCGTCCGCGATGAGATCGGGGGCGCACATCATGTGTGGCTGATCGCGTGCACGTTTCGGCAGCGTCACAGTCATGTCTTTGACCGCGTCGCGGTCATGCAACATGTGCGATGTGAGGTCCCGAATCCACCCGATTTTTTCCGCGTGGTTCCCCGGGAGGTTGACGTACAAGAAACAAAACAAGGTGCAACGTTCGCTGTGGTTGAGGTGCATCCGGTTGAGGTACTCGGTGTACGGCCTGCAGTTTTTTGGCCACGCGCTGAACGGCATCGTGCTCAAGAGCATCGTCAACGCCTCCGTGTATTTTTCCTTGCAGGTGGGACCGCCCGGCGTGGCGAGCTTGTGCCGCACGTACGCGGCAACGGCCTTGCTGTGCTCGTCGTCCATTGTGGCGGTGGTGGGTTGAGGTGTGTGTGACCGACCTCGGCTTGAATGTGAGGTGCATGGCGAGTCGGCGCGCGCGAAAGGTTTGACCACCCCCGTGGTGTGCACTTTTCCGCGCGCGTGCCTTCCCCACTCATGTGTGCATCCCCCCCGCGGCGGTCGCGTGCCAGACAACGACACACGCGGCAACTACGTCCGCGACTGCCGTGTAGGTAGAGGTCACAACCACCGCAGACGCCAGCGCCGCGGGCCACATCGGTGCGAGCGAGTAAAACGGGAGGAGCAGTGCGACCTGTGAGGCGACAGCCGCCGGGTAGACGACGGGCGCGTCGCCACCAGCGACGGACACAACGAGTGCAGCGGCCGTCGCGAGCGCAAGGCTCAAATTTTGCGTCGTTTCCATTGCGCGTAAATGATGGCCGCGCAGAGAATCGCGGTGACAAAAGCAAGGCCGTAAGGCGTGTGGCCTACCGCCTTTGCGTGGCACGGGTACGTCATAGAAACGTGCCGGCGCCAAACACAAAGACGGCGGCGAGCGCGGCGGTGAACAGATACACCTCTTCCACGCCGCTTGAGCTGTCGCAGAGGTCGCCAGTCATGAACTGCATTGCGTGCCGGGACATGCGCGGCCTTAGTGCGTGCGCAACGTGCGAGGCGGCGTATGTGAGTTTGTTTGTGCGTCGCGCAGCCGCCAGCGGGCGTTCCGAGTGCCCGGGCGCGGCTTGCGTCGCGTGGAAGCGGCGAGCACTTGCCGCGTGCGTGCTTCTTGCGCAGTGCGGGGGCGGTAAATACGTACACACGCATGGTGCACGCCTCGCCGCCCTCGGTGAGGGGGCGCCCCAATTGGTGTCGATTGTTGAGTGGGCAGGGTGCGCGCGCGAGTTCGCCCGCGCGCACGCTGAGAAGTGGGGTTGGTACGTGACGCGAGGAGGCCTTTGCATGCGGCGCGTAACGCCCATGCGCGTATATGACGGCGTAAGTGCGTTAGCCGCGGTGAAACGTGCGTGCGAAAAGGGCGTTAGCATTTCGCAGATGGTGCTTGAGTACGAAGGTGCCTACCTCGACGTGCACCGTCTCATCGCCGACAACGCAATTTTTTCAGACGGCTCGCGGGTATGGGCGACGCCGGTGCCACGGCGCCACAGCGGCGCACCGTCGCGGCGCGCGCTTTTGGGCAGTGGGTCGAGGAGCGATTCGACGGGTGGCATTTCAGCACGCGGTCGGGCACGACTGCGCGCACGGCCATCGCGGTTGTCCCAGCAACGGGCAGCAGCAACGCACAGCGCGCAATAAACCAAGCGGTTGCAGCGTCGTGCGCGCACGACGTGGTGCACGACCGCCAGCCGTACGCGCTGTACCTCGCCGCGCTGCACAATCGGGGGACAACTTTGCAGAGCCGCGCCAACACGATGGTCCTTACGCGCCGTCCCCTGCTGCTTGTGCAGGGCGCTGAAGCAGGGCACATTGCGACGCTTTGTGCACTTGAAGGGTGGGTGGCGGGGACCGCTGCGCTCGGCCTTGTCGAGGCGTACGTCATGTCAAAGCTGTCTTCTCGGCTGCCTGCGACGTGCACACGGACGCCTGCCGCCGAGCGTACGGTTCACGCGTACGCAAGTGAAGGGTGCCCGCGGGTACGCGCGAGCCGCACGGTGAAGCAGCTAATGGACGCCCTTGTTCGGGAAGGCAGCATGCCCAACGTGCAGGTGTTCGTCGCCGCCGTGCACGCTGGCGCGATCATTCACACGGGGTTCAGCGACGCGGGTTCGACGTTCCGCGATCGCACAGCGCGGGGCGAGGCGGGACGGCATTTTTCCGAGGCGATGGACAGCATACTACACACGCCCATGGCGCCGACGGCCCTCTAGATGAGGAATACGGGCATGACGTGTGTATTCAACGCGCCCAAACGTCGTTGACGTACCCGTCGTCTTGAGCGTCTTGAGTCATTGTTAAGTCGCCAAATGTGGACGCCATGTTCGTGAGATGTGCACGTCGGTTGTGGCATCATGTCAAAGGCGGGCCTCACACGTGCACGCGTTGGGTGTGTAGGCACGGCACTCGCTTGAAAACGACAAAAAAAAAATGTCTCGGTGTGGCACATTTAACCTACTCTCCGTGCACACTGCTCAATCAAATTTTCAAACTTTCAAAAGCGTGTGGCACCGACGCCGTCCACCCGCGGGAGGCGTGCCGGAGCGTCAATTAGACCCACTTGTCGTATCCGTATTCGACGTCCTCCTTGCCCCCGGGTTCGACCGCGCCAAAACCGAGCGTGCCGTACACGATTGCTCCGTGACCAAGCTTGCGTCTAACAACGGCCACCGCGGGGCCTGACCCAAGCAAACCGGACAGGATGTAGAGAAGAGCGCGGAGAGCTGTGGGAGGCACGTCTTGAATAATCTCTTCGTAAAACTCAAGTTTTCCGTCCCATTTTTTTTGAGTTGGGAACTTCACAAACTTCTTAGCGTCAAAAAGCTGGACGGACGTGTCCCTGCAGACAAGCATGTGAACAAGCGTCGCGTCGAGTACACCCGGCTGCGATGCTAGGAAATCGCCAACGGCCGTGGTTGCAGCGTAGACCCTTTGTGCGAGAAGTTCATCCGCTTGCGCGCGGGTAAAATTAATGTCAACGCGCGAGCCGTTGCCTGGCATGGCAATGCCCATGTGGCCGAGGTACGAACATCCCTCGGGTGGCTGCATGAGCCGCTGCGCCATCGCATGCAACGCCGTTAAGAAGGGCATGGGGGTGGTGTCCACGGGCCGGTGTGCGGTTATGACGTGTTGTTTAGCGCGCGCGGTTTACATTGCGGGATGGCGGTTTAGGGTTGAACTTGGTTAGGCTTTGGTGTCGTGGCATTGGGAACGTGACGGCCCTCTGGGTTTAACATTTGACATGAGATTAAACAAGTTCTTCGTCGTCACTTTCCGACGAGACGGCGTCTAAAAGTTCACCAGGCGTGCGCATGTCTACATTAACAGGCGGGTGGGACTCCGCGTGCGACCCGGAAACATGGCGACCTTTGGTGTTGCCTGTGCCCAGAAAGTCGCCCCACGACTCCCAACCCTCGTGCTCGTAGGTCCTGTTTGGATTGGAGGGCACGTTGGCGGGCCGCATCTTTCCCATCGACATCCACTGGCCCCTGGTGGCAAGCCTGAGGGACCGCGCCACATCGCGGGCCTCTTCAAACGGCAGGAATTGCTCTGAACCCGTCTTGACGTTTCCGGTGCCGAGAAAGTGTCCCCACCCTTCCCACCCCTTTGTTTTGTATGCTTTGAATGGATCAAAGGGCACGTTGGCGGGTAACGCCCCTTGCCTGGCCAATTTCAGCCACTCTGTCGAGCTCGCCAACCCGAGGGACCGCGCCACAACCAGTGCCTCTTCAAACGGCAAAAACCCGTTGCGGGTTCCCTCGAAGTTGTCGGTCGTCGGCGCCCGCCTTTTTGCTTCATGCTTGTGCCAGAGGTTCCGATGCACAATCATTGCGTCTTTAACAGGCATGAACTCATTCGCGAGCTTGTTGTCGTTGCCGAGCCAGTGGCCCCACCCCTCCCACCCAATGTCCTTGTAGGTGATTTGTGGGTGGGGGGGCATGTTGGCAAAGCGCGTCTCTATCGAGCTCCAATTTGTTCTCCATAGTCTTTTGCTCGTCAGCTCGAGGCTGCGGGCCGCGGTGAGAGCCTCGTTAAACGGCATGATCTCGACGTCGCCCGGCTTTGTGTTGCCGGTGCCTAGCCAGTGCCTCCATCCTTGCCACCCGTCGTTGGCGTAGGTCTTGCGTGGGTCGGCGGGCACGTTGGCCGGGCGCATCCCATTCCTACTCCACGCGAACCACTCGGTCTGGTTGGCCAGCCCGAGGGACTGCGCCAACGCCGCCGCCTCTTTAAAGGGCAGGAAGTCCTTGGCCAGCTGGTTGCCGGTGCCAAGCCAGTGGCCCCATCCCTGCCACCCGTCTTTGTTGTAGCTTGCCTGTGGATTGGAGGGCACGTTGGTGGGGCGCAACCCTTTCTTGCTCCAGGCCTGCCACTCATGTCGGCTGGTCAGCTGGAGGGACCGCGCGTATTCCAGCGCCTCTTCGAATGGGAGCAAGATTTCTTTGACACTTTTTCCGGCGGTGTTGCCGGTGCCGAGGAAGTGGCCCCAGTCTTGCCACCCGTCGTGCTTGTAGACGGTGTCGGGGCCGGCAGGGATGTTCAACGGGCGGTTGCCTGCTTTGCCCCACTCTCGGTACTCGCGCATAGTTTTTGGTCCGGCAGCCCGCACCACCATCATTGCTTCGTCGAATGGGAGGTACGGCGTGTTGCGGCGCGAATGTTGTACGCTGCCCGTGCCCAGCCAGTGGCCCCACGACTCCCATCCGTCGAACACGTAGACAACCGCAGGGTTGGCGGGTATGTTGGGAGGGCGCAACTTATCGCGGCTCCACTTCCTCCACTCGGACTGGGTGGTGAGCCCGAGGGATCGCGCTTTGACGAGCGCATCCGCAAACGGCAAGAAGTTGCTTGTCTTGCCACGTTTGTGCTGTTTGTTGCCGGTGTTTACTTCCCCGGTGTAGGCGCCTGCAGTCCGTGTTGTGCTGGTGGCGGGCTGCATGTTGCCGGTGCCGAGCCAGTGGCCCCACGACTGCCACCCGTCGTGCGCGTAGAACTGGTCTGGGTGGGAAGGCACGTTGAGAGGACGCATCCCTTTCCTGCTCAACCCCCGCCAATCTGCCGCGGTGTTCAGACCGAGGGACCGTGCGACGGTGAGGGCATTCGTAAATGACAGGTACTTGTCCTTGCGGGACTCGCTGTTGCCTAACCAATGGGGCCACCCAATCCATCCCTTGTTCTTGTAAACCACGTTGGGAGCGGCGGGCACGTTGGCGGGGCGCAATCCTGCCTTGCTCCACGCACGCCACTCTTTTTCGCCTGTAAGCTTGAGGGAGCGCGCCACGGACAGGGCGTCTTTAAAGCTCAGGAAATTTGTGGGTTGCCCCCGTGTGCGGTTGGCGGAGCCCATGTTAGCGGTGTTGCCGGTGCCGAGGAAGTGGCCCCATCCTTTCCACCCATGTTGCTTGTAGTAGTCGTGTGGTTCGGCGGGCATGCCCTTTGGGCGCAACCCTTCTTTGACAAATGCTTGCCACTCCTGCACGGAGTCAAGTTCAAGGGACCGCGCTATGGAAAGCGCCTCGTTAAACGGCAGAAATTGGCGTGCGGCAAACGGATCACTTAATGGTGGACTTCGTGTGTAGGTGGTACCCAGCCAGTGGGCCCACCCCTTCCACCCCTTGCCGTCGTACACCGTGTCTGGGCGGGAAGGCACGCGGGGAGGGCGGTCCGCCCTCGTGCACCACGTGTTCCACGCCTCCTCATTGTCGAGCCGAAGCGACCGCGCCGCGGCTAGTGCCTCGTCAAACGGCAGGTACTCCTCCATGATGGCCGCGCCGAGGCGACGCCTATATACGGCGCACGACGTGTAGGCCGTTCCACACAACAAATGTTTAATAAAAAAATTACACACCACTGCCATACGCCCCTGCTTGCACCTCTCCTTCAGTGTTCACAGTCCACTCGATCGATTCCTCAAGTTCTGCTGGGCGCGCAAATCGTTTAAAAAAGTTTTCGGCGTGCTCAGTTCTCCCTAACGCACCCACAACGTCCTCGGTGTGTACGCTTGTGGCCTCGCCTGAGTTAGTGGACACACTGGGCTGACTGGGCTGCGAGGCGGCAGCGTAAGCCTCGCCGGCTTGCGTTTCAGGCGTCGCGTTGTTGCTGTCTTCATGTTCGTATGCCGCATCGTCTTTTTCCACCATGTCTGAACATGCGTCGTCACTTGAACTGTCGTCATAGTATGATCCTTTAAAATCCCACGTCAGTTCGACTGTGCCTCCCTTTTCAGTTCCGTAGTGCCATGCATTAATTGAACTTGCGCTTAACGTTCTCTTGTTGGCATGATCAACCATTATGGTTGCGTTGTCCGACAGTTTCATTATGACGTCATGGGGTAAGCGTGGATCCCACTCGTTGCGTTGTACCAGGTCTTTGATGGGCTGGAAGTGGTCGTTTTTTGCCATGCACGGAGAGGGGGTGTCGGCGTTGCCATTTGTGAATGTCAACGAGTAGGTTGGGTTAGGGTTAGGGTTAGGGTAAGGTAAAGTCCCAGGGGGTTGAAGCGTGAGGGTGAGCACGACTGCATCTTCCGCGTCGTCGTCTACAATCTCGGCGTCGTCCAGAACGAATCCTTGCTCGTCGTCCATGGCTCGGTTGCCGCGCGTGCAGAGCCAAATACAAGCCGCACGTGATTGTGCTGCATTTCGGCGCATCACGAGAATACAAGCCGCACGTGATTGGGTTGCATTTCGGCGCATCACGAGCCATGGGAGTGCCTGCCGTGAGTTGGTCGCGGCACTGCGCACTTGTGTGTGCGTGGTGCATGGTGTCTCTCTCAACAGCCGCGCGCGGCGAGTGGGCCGCGTTTGAATCGGCTGTGGGTGCGCTCAACGCAGCGCGCGCAAACTACACCCTAGCATTCGGGTCTGTTCTTGCGTGGCACCGAGACGGCGAACTGGCCAACGACGACATTGATTTCACCGTCAGCCTCGATTGGCTTCGGAACAACCATTGGGCGCTGCATCACGCGCTACGAATTCGGGGTTGGCGCCGCACTCGAACGTTGGGTGTTTTCGGCGCGACGGGATACGAAGAAAGCTGGCGCCGCCATGCGACCAAGGTAGACCTCTTCACCCTCGATTCACACAACGTCTTTGGCCTCACGGTGTCAGGTACAACGTACGCGTGCTCAGTCAACATGACAGACGCACGGTGGCACGTGTGGAAAGGCGTTCGATTTCTCGCGCCTTCGCCGTTGCGCGAATACCTGGATGGCACGTATGGCACTACGTGGCAACAACCAGATGCCACGTGGAAATGGGACCTGTCTCCTTTCAGGACGGACAACGGGCAAACAAGCTGCACACGCAAAGTCTTGCTGCGGTCCACTCGTGAGTTTGAGGCGGCCAAAACCGTTGCGGTCGTCGCAATCGTGCTGGCCACGGCGTGCGCGCTAAGGGTAGGCATGGCGAGGTCCCAAGGCACATTATCTCCGGCGTGGAGCCACTAAAAACACATGAATTCATAATAAAGTAAACGCTAAAAACGCGCTGTAATGTGATGCACGCTGTGGCGGCTCACTGCGTTGTGCTTGGGTGGTCGTCGCTCTGCCCAAAGATGCCGTAGTTGCGCCAAGTCCCCGGCGGGTAGTGCGCCGATTTGTCGTACACCCTCGCGACAAACTGCATTGCAGAGTCCCATCGAGCGCCGTGCCCCATGACAACGTCCCAATGGTTGGTGCACATGCGCGGCCTTACGTACGCGGCGACCCTTTCTGCGGCCGACGGCGTGATCATGTATGCATGCGTCCACGCGTTCCACCCGCGCAAAACTATCCTGCCTGCCGGTGCCGCAGTGTATCGGATGTACTGCGCCAGCATTGTTGTTGGGTGGCGGAAGAGCTCGCCATACGCCGGGTACGGGTGCGAGGGCCCCAGGTTAACAGCGCTAGCTCCGTCGACAGAGCTTGCGACGTGCTCTGCCCATTGCGGCGAGCACGCAAGCTCGTCAGAGGGCACGGCGTCGTCCTCAATGACGAGGTGCCACCGGTTGTCGGCCAAATGGGCAGCGATAAACTTGAGCACGCGGAGATGGGCAAGGGTGCACCCTTCGCGTTTTTTTGGCAACGCGCATGGCGATTCGGTGTAGTTTGAGCCAGAGATCACACGCACCTTGCCCTCGAAGCGCGACGCGAGCGCGCGTGCGCGCGACACGTTCAAGGTGATGATGGTTGTGGATGCAAAAAAACGCGCGTTGATCTTGGAACCGTTGCAAGCGCCAAGTTGCGGCGCGCGTGCGCGCGCGCGGCAGAGCTCTAGCACGCAGAGCGCCGCGACGCCCCCGGCTGCAAATCCTAGGTGGAAACGGGGTGCCATCGCAGCCAAAGGTGCTGTTGTGGTGTAGCTGTGTTTGACGGCGTGCTACAGGCGGTCGCGCGTCGAGGTAGTGCTGACTTTATTAGATTGTTTTTGTGCACCTTGAAAGCATATGTGTTAGCGCGCTGGCGCGCGTGCGTTACGCCTGAGCCGTGCCACCCGCGCGTACTGCATGTTCCGAAAACGCCGGCGGATTGCGCTAAAATCGAGTTTCGTTGCTTTCGCGCAGGTAGGCCCGGTCAAACAAATGTAGTTAATGGTTTTGCAGTCGAGCAAAAGTAAGCGCGCAACAATTAGGGGCATCCGCGCCTTTTCTTTGGCCGCAAGAAGCCGCATCCAACGCCACACGAGGCGGTTACTTTTGCAGCTTGGCACCACCTCGCGTTGCACGTACTCGTCTCGCGCCGGGTCGGGACCGTCGAACAAGCACTCCTGCCACGTCTTGTCGGGCGTGGATCGGATGCGAACCCGGGGGGCTATGCGGCGTGAGTGTGCGCACATCCCGCGCCGCGCGCGTGGCGGTGATGGCAGGCGCGTGGGAGGGGCGGCCGGGCGCGCGCACAGATCCGCCTCATTGCTTTCGAACTGCCAACTTGGGACCATCTCCCAAATTGGTGGTTCTTGCATTCCCACCTCGTCCCAGTACCGGAGGTCCATGATTGTGAACGGTGCCGGCGATCGTGCGTCGTTTCGTTACGACGGTCTTGTCTCCAAGTGCACGTGCGCTGCGTGCTCGGAGCTCACGCATCCTGCGCGCGGGAAGCTGCGATTTGGCAAGTGCCATTACAATGGGCATGACGTTGCGCTCCGACAGCGGGGCGCGCGCGTCGATCGGCGCGAGAACGACGCGCAGCTTTCTCGAGGGTGCTCTTCCTGTCACCCAGCAGCGCGGGCGCTGCCCCCAGATTTTTCGGCGGATCAGCGGCGCCTCGGTCCGGGTTGGCCTGTAGCGAAACACCGTTGCAAGGTAGCCCATGGCCATGCCGTAGTGGTGCGCGAGTGAGCCGATGGTGGTGCACGCGTAGCAGTATGTGTCTCCCATGTTGACGGCGAGCGTAGCCTCGCGGCACCGTGGGCAGACGCGTACGGGTTGGGACGTGAGTTGCCTTGGGGTCATGCACGAGACAATGGGGTTGGCTGCCCGCGAGAAATTCGGTAGGATGGCGGCGCGTCCGCCGGGCGCGTGCACCGCGCAGCAACTGCCGTGCGCCGCGAGGGCAACGGCGCTGCCGGTTTGACAGGTGGTGCGCAGGACAACGCGCGACTCCGCGTCGACGGCGACGACGTGGATCACATCAAGCGTGTCAGCCGCTAGCGCGGCGTACACGACCCCTCCGCCAAGCCCCACGACCGAGCACCCCCCTGGGTTAAGCACAGCGGGGGGCGTGGTCGCTCCGAGCGACAGGGACACAACAAGAGGGCCCGCGACTTCGGGGTGCGTGCGCTGCCCGCAGGCGCTTGCGCGTTGCCCGCAGACGGGGACGACCCACCAGACGCGCCCCCCGCCGTAGGTAAGCGGGCCAACGGGTGCTACGGGCGGGCGCGGAACAGAATCCGCGTCGGCGTGGCCGTGTTTGACCATTGGCATCGCGCTGATGTCCGAGTGAAGGGGAAACACGAGTGCGCGGCCGTGTGCATGGCCCTCGACCACGTGCAGTGTACCGTCCTCGTCAAGAGCGAACACGTAGTCGGTGCGGGTGGTGCGATGCACGATGCGCCGCTTTGACGGAGCACTAAGATTCACGGCGCAGACGCCTACGCGTGTCGCCCAGGCGACGTGCGCGCCCCCAACTGCGTAGTGATCGTGCGCGACGCATGGGAGGACGCCCACAACCTCCCCTGTGAACGTGCTGAGGAGGGTGAGGCCGCGCGCGGTGACGACTGACGCAAGTTCAAAGAGTTCGCCGACCGAGATGCGGACCTTAGCGCCGCGCGGCGCTGCTGCGCCGCCAATCACGGTGGTCGCGCCGCGCCTGATGGACAGCACGCCGTCCGACGCGCGGAAGACGGAGCACTCGTCTGCGGCGGAGGGGGCGACGGCGACTGAGCCGGACTGCGACATTCCTGTCCAATGGCCGTCATGCCCAGCGGGTGCCGCCATGCTCGCACGCTACTGGGTGTGGGCGCAGTGCACGCCGCTTGTTGACGTTGTGGCGCGCATGCACGGTGGCATGGAGTTTGAGGCGCGCGCTGACGGCTGGTGGCAGCACCAACACAGTACACTGGCGGTGCCTCCAGGGTGTGGGGCGTGCCCGCGACGCGTGGAGCCGGGATCGTGCGCGCTGGCGTGCGTCGCGTGCGCGATCGCTGCCGGTGCGTCGCCGGGTGAGCTGCGCGCGGTGTGTTACACGCGAGGCGGGGAGCTTGCGCGCGTCGTTGCGTATGTGGTCGACGGTTTGCTGCACTGCCCTCCTACGGTGGCGGCGTGCACGTCGCGCCTTATGCATCGTACGCTGCAGGCACGGATTAGCACACACGTGCGCGGGCTTGTACGAGCACACGGTTTCACGCACGTGGAACGGTGTGTAGCCGCCCAACTTCGGCGTGTGATGCACGCCGACACGGCGTCGGCCCACTCGGACGTGCTGTGCGTGGTGCGGCACGCGGAGTGCACTGCGTCCCCAAGCAAGGGATTGACGCCGATCCTTGTGTACCCAGGAAGCAGCGGATTCGACTTTTCGTTCACGGACCACGTGACGCTCGTGATGGGCCTGCACATGCTAAAGAGCTGCGTGGTCGAGTGCATGGCACAAGAGCTCGCGCTCGGGACGGGCCTCCACACATTTTGGGTCGAAATGGACGGTGTAGAGCGCGAGCGATGCATGCGCGACGCGCTTCCCGCGTCGGTGGCGTGACCCTCACAGGAGAGTCTCTCCTAACGCGTCTACGGCCTCTTCGCCCTCGTTGTTGCCGCCCCTGGTTGGCGTGGACATCATTGCCGCAGCCGCGGCGAGTGCGGCCACAAAGACGCCAAATGCGATTAACACATGGTCCTGCCCAGCAAGCGGCTCAGTGACGGCTGTCCGGGTCGTGGGACTTGGCAACAACGCCGTTGCCGTCGACGCGTTCGTGGTGGCGTTCTGCATGTCAGGCTCCCAATTGGCGTGACTGATCGCGTTGATTTGCACGGCAATCAAGCACACCCTAGCGATTGTGAGCACGGTCATGGCACGCGCTGCGCGCCGCTCGCCAAGTATGGTTGCAACGTTTAAATGTTGATTCACTTAAAAAAATAAGGTGCTATGGGCAGAGGTCCTTGTGGCCGATGCGGATGGCGGCCTGCATGTCGGCCTGTCGAATGCCGTGCGCGCCGCGGCAGCGCGCGGTGATCCAGTTGGTGTCGTCAAAGACGACGTGCATTTTAGCCTCGAACGCTGCGTGGATCGCGCGGCGCGCCGAGTTCTGAAAGTGCACCGAGCGGCCCGGGAACAGTCGCGCGGCCGTGTCGTTAATGCAGCGGTCCATGCCCGCGTTGGAGATGGCGGGGACGACAGTCCGCTGTAGTTTTTTTATCATCGCGAGCCACTTGCGCTTGTTGCGCCTCTTGAACGGTTCGCCGTCCGCCTTTGTGCGCGGCGTCTTCTTGCGTGACTTGCGCGCCTTCTTTGACGTCGGCGCGGGCACCGCGTCGGGTTTGTCCTGCTTGTCTGTCGCTGGGCGTGGCATGGTGTCTTGCTAGTGCTGCTCTTGTGGTTTTATGGGCGGCCTGCGGCTTTGAGCAGTGCGCGTGGCGGGGTCCTGGGCGGCGGCTTCGAGTGTTGTGAGCTCACAGCCGTCCGCTGCGGCGAAGTGCGTATTGGATGAGAGAAGGCGGAAGGACGCCGCAGCCCGCTCCCGCCCCCGCGAGCACCATGGCGAGCACCTGCGTGTCCCTGTAGGTAACTGGCGGCGCGCCTTTTACCCCGTGCACCGTGACGAGCACGCGGCGACGCTCGGTGTTGTCGCCTGTGCTCCACCCTTCGCCCTTGATGGATGTCGCGAGAGACAGGCCCATGCGCGCGACAACGTGCTCTGCGACGTAGTCTGCGCGCAAGAAGAGCGCAGCGTGCAAGGACATGGCCATCGCGCACACCACGCCCGCGATGACCGTGGCCGCGACGACGGCCCACGACGCGTCGACGCTGCGGTGGTACACGCGCTCCTCCTGCACGCGCGTGAACTCCGCTTCGAGCTGCGACACGTCCGTTTTTGTCCACTCCGTGTACGGGGTGGGGTTGGGGCCGGTGTCGCGGCGGCGGCGTCCTGCCTCAGTGTAAGTCGGCGAAACGACACGCGCCAGTGACACGCGGCCGCTCCGGCTCAATGTGTACGGCTCGTACAGGTAGCCGGAAAGGTAGCAGTTGCTGTTGACGTACAGCGTCCCGTTTGTGGCGGCGACGGCGACCGCGTACGTGGGGCAGGGGCGCGTGGTGTAGTCGATGGTAGCCGTCACTCTGTTTGCCACGAGCGTGCGACGTTTTGACGTCTCAAAAAAAGGGGTGCTTGCGCCGAGTGCCATTAAAGCCGTTGCGCTGCCCTTCACCGTGATGTCAATATTTGCATCGCTTACGTCGTCCCCCGTCAGCACCACTGCCGCGCACTCGATGCCGTTCACACATCCAGTGTTGTCGAGCCTGTCTTCGGTTTTCTTAAGCGTAAAGCCCGGTGCGCCCACGTAAAAGCGCGTGCGAACGGTGCTTTTGCTCGGGCCGGTGAAAAGCAGAGTCCCGCCCACGGCGCTCTGAATCGTGACGTTGCTGTGCCGAACGACAATGTTGGTGTCGTTTAGGCCAGGGACGACGTTTTCCCATGCCGTGGTCGAATGCATGTCGTCCCCGTGCCCGTGCACAAAGCAGGTCGAGCCAATCCCTCTCTGACTAGGGCACCTGTGGTTGAAGTACTGCTGGCACGCGTACACGATAGTTTCAACGGCAGAATTCTTGGTGTTACTTGATGGTGTTAGTTTTAGGTATTCGTCGACGTTGTTGAGAACGTCAAACATGATTTGCTTTGCTTTGGCATACACAGTCCCGTCAACTTGGGGGTCGGGTGTGGGTGCCATGTTCGCTGAGACAATTGTTCGCACGAAGCCACCGCCAAACGCCGCGCGTGTGAACGGGAGGACGAGAATTGTGTAACCCGTAAAATCGTGCGGCATGGACATAAACCTGCGCAGGGTGGGCACCGCGGGCGTGCCAGGTACGTAGACGCACACTAGGTGAACTTGGCTGCACATTGACGCGAAGGTTGCAGCGGTGAGAAGGATGCCCGCCGTGACAGCGTCGTACGCGATCGTGCCTGCACTGGTTCGTCTCGTGCACGCATCATTGCGTTCGTCTGGAGACATGGGGTCGTTGTGGACGTGCGCGTATGCGGTCGTCTTTTCATCATCCGTGCCCGTCGGCGACATTTGCACCATTTCGCAGTACCGGAGGAGTACTGACTTGTCAAACACGCGTGTGCCGCTCACCATGAGCGAGTACGCATCTGCAAGAGTGTTGTACTGGTTGCCCATGAATGCGTCGGGGTGTGCGTGTCCAAAGGGCCATCGTGTGCACGTGCCCGGCAGCGTAGCCGCGTCGTTGTGCTTGCCACGCGCATCGAGGAATGTGAGTGTCGCGATTGTGTCCGTGAGCGCGGCTGATGACATAGAGCTACCACGGAAAAGCGCGTCGATCATGCTGCGTGGCGCAACGTCGTTGGGAAAAATGCGGCGTGCCATGATGCTTATTGGCGAAGGCGACGCCCCTAGGTAAAGACCGAGCTCTTTCGACCCGGGCCACCGGAAACCGCAGACAGCCATGTCCGGGCTACGGAACGTGCACGACTCTGTCTCGTTTGTGTTCGCTGTAAGATACGCTTCACGAGCAATGCCCTTGTAGGTCTTGAACGCCTCGTCGCATGTGACGAGTTCGCACAAATATTCTGGTTTGCCTCCGCCTGCCGCGCCGCAGTTTATGCCCGTCGGCATAGATGATGTCCATTCGCGGTCATGCGCGGGCGCCGGACCGGAGGCAACGACCACGGCTGGGAATTGCAGCACGAGTGGTGTCTCTTTGAGTACATTGTGCCTGATGCTTCGCCTGAGTTGCTCCTCGACCCACGCGGGGTCGGCCGCTTGCCCGCTGAACCACTGAAAGCTCGAGACGGTGGTGCCGTTGCCTGGCATGAGCAGTCGCAGCGTCCTGCCTGAGTACACGGCGTCGTCTGGTGGCATTGCCTTGGGTGGCCGCTGTTTTGTCCCGTGGATCGTGACCGTGGTGCGACCGGGTTTGGGGGGGGCTTGAAGACAACACCTGCCGTCAACCGCGTTGAACTTTAACTGCGGCCTGAGCTCAAACGGGTGTCTTGCAGCGCGTTCGCCTTGCACACACATCTTGTCCAAGTTGTAGCCGTCCACGCCGGATAGCGAGCATTTCATGGGGGTGTGAGGAGTAACTGGGCGCCAAAAAAAGCCAAGCATGCGCGAGTTGTGCCAGATGGCTCTAAGCCATTTGTACACCGAATCTTGTGGCGAAAGTTTGGGCGGCGTGGTTGCAGCGGCCATTGCCCACTGCATGATTTCGCGCTGCTGCATGGCGGTTACAAACTCGGGGACGTTGGTGTGACTCCCATCGTCGGCGTAAAACACGTCCGTCGCGATGTGCCCGCCGGTGACGCCGAGATTGTTGGTGGCCAAGGGTTTTGATCCCGCGCATTGAGTCGCGTAGTACTTCGTTTTGTTGGCGACGCTGTCAACGGGGATCTTTTCGTAGTTCATGTACTCAAACTCAGGTGCGTCGTCTGCGCATGTTTGTTTTACGAGTGCACACGTGTTGTTTTTCACGTAGAAGTTTGAACAATCGGACCATGCGTTGCATTGGCGCGCACACGCCCCGGCATTGGTGGTGCCGTTGATTTCTCGAGCAGCCGGCACCTTGCTTGTCAACAATGCCTCGAAGTTGCTGCATCCTCTCCGATTGGTGTGTGTGTACCCCACGACAAGGTCGACCGCCGCGCGGAAAGTCGCTGCGAATGCAGGCGTGACCACAAATGCCCAATTGTTGTTCGCTTTGTCAACCATGGTGGCTGCGTGTGCCAGCTGTGTGGTGTCCCAATTGTCATTCCAATCGGGACTGATCGCGAAAGGGTTGGGCCAAGTAAATGAGGGGTGTGGCAGCAACGGCCTGACGTCGACGTGGTCGACTGCCTTACACTGGGCCGGTGTCAGACATTGAGATGGTTGGCAGACCCGTGTCAAGTTTCCGCTGTCAGACACAGGTGCAATTGCAGGGACAATCGCGTCGTAGTCGGTGATGCGCCATGCGTTTGGGTTCAAGATTGCAAGGACACGTGCCTGATAATCTCCTCCGACCAGTGTGCCACTTGACCAGTTCGGGCACGTCTTCACGCTGTCATGGCACAACGCCATGGCCTTTGCCATTGCATCGTAGGTTGTGTCCGGGGTTGAAGAGTCGTCCAATTGGAGCTTGCCGTCGCGGTACACAAACGCGTGCGAACCTGGAGGCTGGCCATCTTTACACAGGCCATTAGGCTGTTTCGCTGTGCGGTCCACGTACGCAATCCAGTCACCGTCGATGGGTCGAGGGCCTTTGTTGACGCACAAACGGTAGAGTTTTGTGGCGTCTTTGTTTTGAGGGTTGTCGAACATCGTCAACATTGCGCAGGAATTTACACCTGCAAACACCCCCCCCTCACGGAGTTCGTCGATGCAGCGTCGGTCGCTTCCTTGTGTGTTGCAGAGCGCCGTGATGTAGTGCGTTGCGTTGACTTTGTTTGGGTTTGGTGTATCGTTGGGTATGCACACGCACGGGGCGTACATGCTCCACGGGCCTAAACTCGGGAAATTAGGTCCGTTTGGGTGAGGTTTGCACCCGGTGCCGGTGGACACACTCCTTGTAGGAAATGCTGCTGGAAAAGATGAGCCCGTTTGGTGGGGACTAAGGACGCAGTTGTCTCCTTCCGCTGTTGTCGCCCCCCACGGAAAAAACGTGTTCTTGGTCATCCCACCGAAAGCAGGGACCGGATAATTGGTACCCGCGTCGTTTGTTAGCTGCGTCCGCATGCTCATGTCGTCAGAGAAGCGAGCACTGAGCGCCCCTGGGTTGATGCCCACGTCGGTGTTCCACATGTCGCCGTGCGAGCAGCACGCACATGCCACCCCCTCTGCGTAATGCGATGGGTTGTGTTCCGTGGGGAAGGCTGCGTTGGTTATGTTAGTCGGCAACAGCGCGTTCGCGCGGCGAATGAGGTTGCTGCGCGTGGATGCGTTGGTTGCGCCCCCGCCTTTCGTTGCATTGCACTGGAAGCTCGGGCACGCAGACGCGTAATCGTGGTTTACCTCAGCAAAGTGCAGGTCATACACCGTATTTTTCGATTGTGGGTCGTACGTGCAGAGCGCGCCGTTGGGTTGTGTTCCGCACCGCAGGTTGTCGAGCACTTCATCTTCAACGGTGCCTTCATTAAACGTGTCTTCCTTCGTGTCGGCGTTGATGACCCAATTAGAGGAATACGTGTACGTCAGGTTGTCGTCGGACCCGATGGTGCTGCTTTGTGTCCCGTCGCATCTGTCGCCCTCGCACACCAAGTCGACTGCAAAGGGGATGGACACGTCGCCTAGTGGCAGTGAAGAAGACGGCGCATGGGGTGTGTAGCGGTAAAGGTTGTTGCGCGCGGGCGCCCCATCTACGGACTGCGTGGATTGTTCTTTGTCGTCTGACACGTACATAGCGGCGTCGAGATTCGCCTTCGCCACCTGGCACTCGAGTTTGTGGCGAGGCCGCACCGCGGTGTGCGTGTTCCTGCGGGCAGCCCAGAGGTTTGTACACGTGTACGTTGCGGTGTCGCGTGCCTCACCGTACACGAAGTTCCCTCCCCATTCTCTCTTGTTAACAAAATCAAAGAGTCCGTACTCGGATCCTTCGCGCGTGGCGCTAGACTGGTGGGCGGGCACCAACATGTCATCGAGCGTTGCGGCAAGCTGGGTTGGGCAAATGCCGGGCGGCGTGGGGCGTGGAAGCCATGCACAACCTCCCCCGTCGTGTGCGTCGGAGGAGAACACGTGGCACGTGTTTGCGTCGTGGTAAGATTGTTTCCACTCAAGCCGGGTCGGCGGCCGTATGTGGGGGTTCATGTCTTTAAGCTGTGCCATTGCGGTGTTGAAGTTGTCGTCGTTGGTTTTTTCGTCCTCAAAGTCAGCCGCGTAGGTTGGCGGGAATATGATGCCGAGCGCTTGCATTCTCGAAGAAAACCCACCGGGTGTGGATTTCATAGACTGAAAGTCAGCGTTGACTAGCGGCAGCTGCGGATACCCGGTCACTAGTGCAAACCCGTCCGCGTATGTGGTGGGGCGTGCACCGAAATGCCCGTGCGCATTGTTGTCGACATCGACCCAGCAGTTTGTCATGGAGTGCACGTGCCCCCCATGCGTCCCAGGCCATTCATTGCCCCCCTCGCACTGCACGTTGGTCGGGTCAAACAAAGGCGGCGTGCCTTGTTTCCAATTTGGGGGGTACGCGTACAGGATGCCGTCTTTGAGTTGTTCGTCTGTGGCGGCCGCGGCCGCCGTTCGCCACGCGTCGAACGCAGTGTTCCAGTTTGAGGTGAGCACAAAGTCATCCGTGCTGTTCGCAACGTTTACAGGCTGTAGCCAAAGAATGGGCGGAGGTTTGCGCCGACCCGACACGGTGTATTTGGGCACACAGTTGCAGAGCTGCGTCCAACCTTTGCCAACCGGCGTGTCGCACCCTGAATCGATGGTTCCGTCATTGCACTGGCACGCCTGTGTCGCGTTTTGCCTGAACCACCCAGGAGTAAACCCAGCAGTGAGTGAGGCACCGCACTGTGCGGTCCTCACATAATTGACGAAGCCATCTTGTGAGTTTCCTTCGCATGTTTCGGCGACGAGTCTACAGCTGTTGGCCTGCACGTAGAAAGTCGTACACGGATTTGCGGGCCCGAAACCTGTCCATGTGTCGCAATTTTTCGCACACGTCACGGCATTGGTGGGGCCAACAATTTCATGTGCTCTGCCGTTCACTTTCTCCAAATTCCAGTTAGGGCAACCAGACAGATTGGTGCGTGTGTACCCTGCAGGGATCCCTACGCGCTCGTAGCCTGCGTCGTGGAAATGGTTCACGAGTTTGGCGGGCTGGTTTGCGTCGGGACACGCAGGGGTGGGTGCGCACACGTGGTCCGTGTACAGTTTTGCGCAACTCTCGGTGCAAGTCGAATGTTCTGGCGCGAGCGCGGTTTGCGTGAACGTGTCGACGGGCTCGCTGTTGCACGTCCAGGCGTCGACTTTCGGCGGCACATTGTTTGCGGGGTCGTTGTTGTATCGGTTGTATTGCAGTATGTCTTTGCTGTACATGTACGGGGGATTTCTAGAACGCATGGCTTTTGTCGTTGGGTCAGGGAGCGGCACCTTGTCTGGCCACAGTGTTGGGCCGACACCGAGCACGTTGTATGCGGAGTGATCCATGAGGGTAATCGCACTTGGCGTTGCCGTATACACAACGGTTGCGTTGCCCATCGTGTTTTCGTAGTCCACAACGCGCATCCCAAACTGCGGGTCACACTGCGAGTATCCCAACACGTCGAGGAATTCGCCGTGCGCGTTGAAGTTTTTGTTGCCAATGTCTAGCTGCGAGAGGTCCTGCTCCGTGTGCGTCGACGCTGGGTCATTGAAAAAACTCATGGTAAGCAAGCGGCACGGCGCGGGTGCACACAACGCGTCTGTTCGTGCGCACTGAGGCAGACGAGGCACGTCGAGACCGCGTGCCTCGAGCACGTCTCGGCGTGTCGCGTGCCTCGTGATGATGTTCGATGTGTCGACCGTCTCTGTGCTGTGGTCTACGACGCGGAAAATCCGTAGCTTTCGGTCAACAATGCGACCGGTGTGATTCCGCGAAGGGCCGAACCGAGCTTGGGTGGCATTCGCTGGAATGTAATAGGGGCAGAAATCCGAGGTTGTGCCTATGCGCACGCGTGCTAACCGGGGGGACGGCGAACCGCAACGTGTGTCGTCGTACTGGTCCGTGTGAATGCCAGTTGCGCTGCAGGCCCACACCCCATCCGCCGTTCCGCGCGTTGGCGCATCGCCATCTGTCAGCGACGTGAGCATGTCGCCGACGGTTTCGTCGGTGGAGAACGGCAACGCGAACAGCATGCACTGCCCGTCGCGTTGTGAAAAGGTGCAGACCCCGGTTGCAAACTGTTCCTCGCATGCCTTGGAGCAATTGTCCGCGTCTCGTTCGTCTAACGTGATGACAATTGGAGTGACGTCCCCCGCATCTACCCACCGCGTGGGGTCAATGAGGTGTGTGGCGTTGGACGGTTGACACGTGCTGTTCGCAGACGCGCATATGGCTGCGTAAACCCCCTCATTTGCGCCCATGGCGACAAGCACGGCATGGTTGTGGGCGGACGGCCCCACGTCCACCGCGGTGCACGTGGCGGTGCCGTCAAACTCGCAGCAGACGGCGCCGGTGGTGAGGGGTTTAACTTCCTTCGAGCAAAAAATGGCACACTTGTTGACATCGCTAACGTTGGTTGAGGCCCGAGGTGAGCCCGCGCATCGAAACCCCATCAGCAGCGACTCGTTGCTTTTGCACCCCACGCTCGACGAGGCACCGTTCGCGATGCTTGCGTGGTCCAGCACAGCGAGCACAAGGATGGCTAGAGTTGTTTTTTCCGCGCGGCTAACGACGACACGACGAGCGCGACGACGGTCGGGTGAAGCAGCGGCAGGGTGGCCGTGAGTGCCAGCGCGGCGATCACGAGCCACGTTGCGACTTCGTGGAACTGCGAGGACAAAAGAGACCCGTACGTGCCGCCGTCGATGAAGCTCATTTCGTAGTCGTCGCCAAACGTGCCCAGCATTGCAGACAAGTTGAGGACCGTGCATGACGTTGGATGCGACACAGCCACGGCCGTGCCTGTGAGTGCGTCTTGTGTGATCACACAACGCCCCTCCTTGCCAGCAGTAAGATCGTCGACAGTCAGTGTGCCTTGGCAGTTTGAGACGGCGACCGCGAACGGTTTGCCTGTCACATTACTTACCTTGTACGTGCCCGCCGAGTTGGCGATGACGAGCGTCGCATTGAAGACGAGGCGTGTGGCGGTCACGTCCGTAGCTTGAATGTCCGCCGCACGTGCACGCAGGTTGCTGAGAGTGACCGCCGTGCCCGCCCGCACCGTGATGCTGCCATGGAACCTGCCAGGCCCAAGTACCTGCACGTTGCCCGAGGCCCGCACCACAAGGTCGGATGGAAACACCGCGTTCTCAGCATGGACGAGGTGCGTGCACTGGTCGCTGAGGTGGACGGTAGCATGGGTCATGTGCCCGCTACCAAGAAGGGCAATCACAGAGGGCTCCGTGTCGTTGCACACAACGCAGTCACCCGCTGTGTTGCACCCCTTTGACGCGCGCACAAGGGTGTGGCAATCGGCGGGCGGTTTTGATGCATTTAGCGCGTCGCACATGAAGCACGGTGCGGTGCCGTTGCGATTGAGTGTGTCTGCCTGCTGCGCGTAGTGTAGGCAATCTGCGACGTTTTCACACAGGTTGGCGCACACCTGCGGGTAGCGCGCGATCGCGTCGACAGATGTGTTGGGCCACGGCATAGGCTTGGCGCCTTCGCAGCACGTGCCAGGCTGCGTGCGAGAGGACGTTGCCATCGCTATGGCTACACAGCCGACGCAGCAGGTGAACACGTGCTCGATGGTCACCGCCGGCATGATTGAAACGCTGCGCGCCCGCGCGAACTCCGCGACACTCGACCTTGCGCGCCACGACGACAAAACCGAGTGGCAGGTGCTCGCGCCGCCGTCCAACGACCTTACGCGGACGTTCGTAGCCGCCCGCCCCGAGTGCACGGCACTTGTGTCGGTGCACGCGCTAGGCGGGGCGAGCGCAGCTAACGAGACTCGAGGGACGGCCTTCCCGTTTGTGTTTGACGGCAAAATGTCGAATGGCCTCGCGACCGTGCGTGCGCACGTGCTCGGTGCAATGGCCGCCCGCGCCGTGCGGGACGCACTGTGCACCGCGGGCGATGCCGTCGAGTTTTGTGTGGACGGCAGCGTTGCGTGGCACGTATTTATGGTGCACCGGCTCCTCGACGGATTCACGGGGAAAGGTGTGCATGGGTACCGGGCGGCCGTGTCCGTCGCCGCGCACGCTGGCGCGAGCGGAGTTGCGCCGTTAAAGGAGGCCGCACAGGCCGTGGCGCGTGCGTGTTTTGTCAACAGCACCGACGAGCTTGACGCGATTCCGTCCGATGCGATGAAAGAGCTTGTGTTTGCCGCGTGCACAGGCGAAATACCAGCAGGGCTCGCCGCGCGTCTCTTCCCCGCGCGCGCGCGCGAGCGAGTCGCTGAAATCGAAGCCGACGTTGTGGCTTGCTACCCGCGCGTGGCGGACGTGGACGTCCTGCGCATGCGTGCGCCGGAAGTTGCCGCATCGCATGACGCGCGTGCCAACAACAAGGCGCGCGCGCTGTGCGGTCTGTACGGGATTAACGTAGATGGCATCGCGTTTGACGTGTAAAGTCAAGTCACGATCTTACCCAAAATTCCGGCACGGCCGCGGCGTGCAAAGGCGGCGAGGCGGTGTGGCTCACACCATAACCGCACACCGTTCACCGCCATTGCCCCGCCACCCCCCCAAACAATCAAAATGTCTCACCAGTCGTGCCGCAGCGCATCTGATGCGACCAGCCCGTTGGCGAAAAATCAGCAATGCGCGCGCGCCAGCGACGTGCAAGTTATCCCACCGGCGCCGCCGGTGCCTGACGTTGACGGCTTTGCAGGGCCCGACCTAAAGAGGCGCAAGGCAAGCATCATGAAATCGCCGACGAATGCACCGGCGCTCGTCCCCGCAACAGCGCCGCTCATCGGCCCTATGATGCAAGATGCGTTCGACGGCGTGGATTTGGCTTGTCAGGCGAACGCACGCGACAACAACCCGGCATGGGGGAACGTAGTTGAGTTTGTGCAACCACTTGGCGAAGTCGTTTTCTTCGAATTGCCCGACGATGCACCGCCCTTGCATGGGGCGACCATGTTGCGCGATGGACATTGCAATGTCAAGCGCATCACGCAACATGCCGCCAACTACAATGAAGAGGAGTCCTGCGACTCTGACGGCGCCGACGAGCTCGACATGAAGATTGGCATGGGCGGCCACGGGCTCGCCAGTGGAGGTTGTGTGCTGGCATGCGTCGCGCTGGCGCGGATGACGGATGAAGAATTTGAGGACTACACGGGGACGCTCGGCACCGTTGCTAAGGGAGACGCAGTGCACGCAATGAACCTTGGCGATGAGTACGCGAAGGAGCTGGTGCAAGGCAATGTTCCGGGAGCGTGGCTCCTCAAGCTTCCCGAGGACGACGAAGACGATGCGTAGGCAAGATTAATTTTGTTGCATGCATGAACAAAAAATATACACATCCCACGGCATCGGCGCAGCGCGTCTTCACATTGCGGGGCTAAGGGTATAAAGGCTCTAGGTTTTGGGCGGTTTAAACTATGACGTACTGCCAGGGTACCAACGGCGGGAATCGACACACTGCCGCCCATCGCAATCGTCCACGTGAGGCCAAGCATGAAGTTAGTCCGCGCGTCCCCATGAACCAGCGGTCTACTCTTGGTGGGTGCTCGTCGTGCCAGGCGCCCACGCTGGGAATGCAGAGTAAACAATTCAGTGACAAAATTCAAGTGGAAACCGTGCTAGCGCCGTGGACTTCAACTGGCACGTCACTGGCGGAGACCATAGAAAAGCACGTGGAAGGCGCATCGCGCGTTGGTTTACTGTTTACCGACTCGGAACCCGCAAGCGACCGGTGCATCGCGTTAGTGCGGGACGCCGTGTCGCGGTTAAATCTGCGGGGGGCCGATTTTCTGCTCTTGCACGTGCCCGTCTGCAAAACGCCGGAAAGGCACGAAGATTCGAGGCGCTACGCGTCCAAATGGTGGACCATTCGTTGGGAAGATGCGAAGCAACTGCGAAAAGACATGTTTCCTGAAATGGATTTGCCCTCTCTTCGCGTGTGGGACGCGCGTGCCGGTGAGTTCGCAGCGGACAACGCACTTTACGCGTTCATCAACAACCCGATGTCAGTGGTGGCGGGCCCTGTGGCGCTTCGTGGCATGCTGGTTGACCAGACCAAAGCAGATGCGGTGGACAAAAACGGCATCCCCATCGTGTACGCCAAAACGCTCTTTAAAGCCACCACCCGTCTGATGATACGCGTCAAGCTGGGCGGTGTGGCCGGCGCAAAGCTGAGCCCCGCGAAGGCGACACAATTGTTGAACGAGGCTGTCAAAGCGGGAAAAACATCATTCTTTGTGGACGTGGGGGGTGATGGCAAGGTGCGCAAAGGGCACGCGCGGGCGACTGCGGTCATCACCGCGGCGCGCGCACTCGACGTTGATTTTACGCTCGACCTTTACGTCGACACCGCGATGGCCCTGCTCGTTGTCACACGCATCGTAGAAGGAAGTGGGCGGTACATGGTGCGAAAGCCGCGCATTAACTTCAGTCAGACAACCGATCCTCGATCACTGACGCACGTCGCCACCACACTCCAAGAGCTGCGGAACGTGATCGCCGATCCGCGCAAGATGTCGTTTGTGGTCAACTCAAAGGCGATGTCTGCGGACGACTTTGAAGACTTTTTGATGGAGTGCTGGAGGCATGACCACCGCGACGCAGGCGATCGAGTGACGTTCAGATTGTAGGCTGCCCCCCGCTTTGTGAGGTGGTGGCAAGAGGCTCGAAGTGTTTGCATTAACTATTTTGCATGGGTGACGTTGGCCGCTAGAGCAACACAATGTCGACTGTCTCGACGTCCCAAGAAGAAGGCAGCAACCGCCATGTGCAGGCCGGCCCGTACCACTCTGTCCTTTCGAACGAGGACGTAGCTTCGTTCATTACAAAACACATGGACAACAACACGCTTCGGCGGTACGGAAACAGCTGGTCGGGAGGAAGATCCGCGGCACATCGAGAGCTGGTGCATCGCCGTGAAATGAAAGACTGGTTGTTCGCACTAAGGACGTGCAGGGGCAACATCGCGCAAAACAAACGGTGCACGGAGATCGTCAATAAAATTGTGGGCGCCTTGCACCAGAAAATCAACAGAGTCGAAAGGTCTTTGGAGGCAAGCAAAGGCAAACAATTGAAGATCGTGGCAAACATTCAAAAAAAGGGAGATTGGGGGATCTCCCACCATGAAGATCGTGGCAAACATTCAAAAAAAGGGAGATTGGGGGATCTCCCACCATTGCCTTGAGATGTCCACGCTTACAAACGGAGAGGCACCTGATGCGTCCGGGGTGCAGTGGGACACACCTTATTTAAAACTAAACGTTGGCTCGTGGATGGAAAACAAAATTAAAATTGGGTTAGCGCATCGTCCGATGAGCCTCAAACTGCTCAAAGAAGCCGGCATCCCATGGGATCAAAAAAACAATCGCGACGAATGGTTTAACTTTTGCGTGGCCATGATGGCGCTGCATCTTGTCAACACGGCTCGCGGCATACCAATGAACTGGGACCACGACGGTGTGCATGCGGTGCATGCCGTGCTGGACGAAAAGGGTCCTATGACCGCGGAAGAAATCGCAGTGATGCTTGACGGGATCACAGCCAACGTATCACCGGTGCAGGGAGATTGTCAACCACTTTTTGACAAACAAACTCGTTGATTGTTGGACGCACACATGGGTAGTTTGCTTTGATGTGATTAAAAGTCAAACAATGTTGACTTAAATTATGTCGCTCAGCGAGATGTGTGTGCAGCAAAAACACAGTTTTTACACGAGTTGTAGCGTGTCGCTCATTTTTTAAGACGGGCAAGAAAAAGCCCTATGCGGGGCTTGAACCCGCGGCCATCAGATTAAAAGTCTGATGCTCTACCGACTGAGCTAACAGGGCTCATCGCTCTTGGCTTCGACGGACCTTCGGCAATTTAAAAGCAGGATTAGTACGTGGGTGCGTACCCTGCTCCGGAACTAAGAACATGGCGGCCTGCTTGGAAAAGAATAATGTCACATGCGATGCAGTGCGGCCCTACCCACACACCGCTCGCGTCGGTCGCAGGGACCAAAGTAAGTGCCCACTGCGGTGTCCGCCCTAGGCACACGGGGCAGGTTGTACAGGTGCACTCAGCCGCCCCCTCCACGCCGCATCCGCCTCGCCCTGCGCACGGCTGCCCGTCCACGGTGGACAACCGCGTGCCGTATGACGTGCCCGATCTTGTCTGCATAGTGCACGTGTGGGTGCGCGGTTGTGCAGTGTCACACGTCCACAACGATGGAACGCATACGTGCGCTGTTGCCCCTGCAAGACGCGATCGCTTTGGCGCAGACCGTGCACAACCGCAGGCGAGCTCGGTTGCCGCGAGGCGGAGGTAGCGCTATGCCCAAAGGATTGAAGGTGTTTGTGCATCCCGCAACCCTACAAAGTTCGGCTTCCTGTCCATGCGCGGGCTCGAGCATGTGCGCAATTTCTGCCGTCTTGTGCGCGCGCGAGAAAGCGGACCCGACGGCGCCGCCCGCGCTCTTCGAGACGACGTGCTGCAGAAGCCGCGCAAACGCGATCCGTGAAAAGTGTTTGCCAGCACCGTCGCACATGTGCGGGGCCCGCGTCTTGCCGTGCCGTTTGACCCGGTGGAACACGCACCCTTCCGCGCCCCCCACAAGCACGACCCAGCGTAGGCCGACCATGGTCGTTGCGTGGAGGGCGAGCCTCGCGTTGAACGCGCTCTTGCGGGTAGTTCTGATGAGAAGAGCGACGTGAATGTCGCCATCCGTGCCGAGGATTACGCGGGTCGACCTGTTCCCCCCGAGAATGGCACGCGCCGCGGCAGGGAGTTCGTGTGGCTCGACGCGCTCCCCTGAATGTGCGCGGCGCGCGAGCGCGCGCAGGCGCTCCATGAACGCATCCGTTACAGTGTATCGATCACGCTGCGGGCCGTGCTCCCGCTGCGGTTGGTTCGGTGTGTGCTTCATGGCGGTGCTGCGATGTGCCGGTGGGGGGGGCACGACGCGGAGTCGTCGACCACCGTGGTCTGCACGCACTGCCGCCCTGTGAGGGCCGTGCCCTGGCAACAGAGGCCTTCGTCGCCGTACATGGCGAGAAGCGCGTGCGCCGTCGCGGCCACGAAACACAGCCCGGCGACAAGGTGCGCGCCTGCCAGCGCCTCGGAGATCATTGCCGCCGCTCCGAGCACGACGGCTGCGGCCACCTCGACAGAAATGTGGGTGGCCCTGCGTCCGCCATCATGCACGCTCATGGTGGACCACACAACGCCAGACGCCGCCGCCGCTGTGAGAGGCCACGCAGTGCGCGTTTGCGACGCGACGCCGACCGCGTCACCTGCCGCAAGAACCGCCGCTGCGGTGGCGTGCGCGCCTGCCACGCCGCCAACCAACGCGTTGAGCGCGCATGGCACGCGGCACGCGCGCGCGCGTGCGTTTACTGTGCGTCGACCCATGGGCCACGCGATCGCGCACGGCGCCACCGCCGCGGCGCACGACGAGACGGCGAGAGCCACGCAGAGAGCGGTGGTGCCGCCCCCGGCGCGAGAAACGGTGCACGCGGCGGCCCCCGCGCCCGCGCACGCGTCCAGCACCGCGTAAGACCCCGGCCACGCGTGGTCGCGGGCGTAGGCATGGCGCACCCACGCCGCGGCGGTGCACGCGACCGCGACAAGCGTAAACGAGGCGCACCACGGGCCGTGCACGGCCTCCAGCGCAAGCGTGCCGTTTGTGCACGGGGTCGTAGCGGCTGTGGCCGCGGCAGGAATGCACGCGCCAACAAGTGCGGAGGCGCTCGCCCACGCGGCGTCCGCGGCGGGTGCAATCATTGCGCGGCAATCGTGCCTACGCGTAAGCGGGAACGTGAACGGGTGAGCAGACTTGCGGTTGGGGTCACGATTACTTCGGTGTGGCCGTTGCGATGGTCTGCATGCTGAGCATGTACGTGTTGATGGCGTGTTCGCTCTTGCGGATCTCTGCGACGCACAGCACGGCGCGGTACATGAACGGCTTTGCACTAACTTTGGCGCACCACTCGGCAATCACAGTCACGTGTGCTGAGAGGAACTCTTGCAGCGCGTGGCTCGCCCCGTTGCCGTAAAAGAATGGGAGCTGCGCAAGAAACGTTTCCCTGCGCTTTTCATCGTCCCTCGCCGTGTAGTACGCGCCGACAAGCGCCGCTTCGCAGCAGGGCATGGCACCCCGCGCATAGACGCAACGAGGCCGCGTGCGATTTTCCGGTCGATGGCTACGAGCACCTGGAACTCGCCGCCGCGCAAGAAAGCGCGGACTGTCGTCGGGTGAGCAAGGACACCCAGCACCGTGCCGCTGAGCAGGCCGTCTTCAGGCACGTGGTACCGGAAAAAGTCGACGGCCCCGCCACGCACGACAGGTGCGGCGGTGACGAGGGACAGCGGGAGTGAGGCGAGGCGTGACGCGTCGAGCACGGGACCCGCCTCGCTGGTGCCGTCGCCGCTTTCGATGACCACCGCTCCGCGCACCGCGCGAAAAACGCAACGCTTCCCGTGCGACGCAAGTAGCGCCGTCATGTGGCGCGCATCGACGCATCGAAACCCGTCAAAACGCGTGCCACCGCACGCCATGTTCGTCACATAGATGTCCGCGTCACGCGGCGTGCGTGTCGCCGTCACGGCCTCGTGGAACGCCGATGCGGAGTGCGCCGCCATTGCCGCGGCGCGTCAGCGTCGTCTGCGTCAGCTTTGCGCACGGCTGCCAGCACGCCGCTGCCCGCGTGCAGAGAGAGCAGGTAAAAAAAGAGTTGCCTGCGCGAACCAGTGGACCCTGTGCGTCGCACTTAATGCAGTCGCGGCGGCTGCAGCTGTGTGCGTGGCCGTGTGTGGCTGGTTTGCATTGGCACGTGTCTTTAACGGGCGACGACATATATGCAAGTAGGTGGACGGCGCGCACGCATGGCGTCGGCCCGGCGTCGTGCGCTTGTCACGGCCGTGTACCTTATGTACTACGGGGTGATTTTCGCAGAACTGCGATTTCGAACGGGGTGGGGCCTCATCGTCGTTGTCGCGCTGCACATTGCGCTTGGCGCGGCGGTGCTTGCCGCAAACATTAGCGATTGGCGTTCGTTTATTCATGAGCGCTACATCGGGTGCAATCCCGTGCAGGTGTCAGCGTGGGCAGCGGACGGACTGCTGTTAGCGGCGTTGCTAACAGCTTCTGTGTACGTTGACAGTGGGAGCGCGAATGCGTTTGATGCGGCGTGGGTCTTGTCACTGCTCGGCAACACAGCATGTGTGTCCGGTTTTGTCGCAACATACACGGCCGAAGAGCAACGGCGCCGCCGTGGGGCCATGTACGCGGACCTCCTGTGACCGCGCGGTCGGCTAGGCCAGTGTGTTTTCCATGTATTTTCTGTAATTTTCCTCATCTTGCCCGTCTTTTTCCGCGGCATCGTTTTTAGCTTTGGCCAAGTCAAACTGTTCGCGTTCAAACCGTTGATTCTTAGTACGTGCGAGCATCTGTAGTTCGTTTAATGATTCGCATTGGTCCGGCCTGTTTTGCAGGGCGCGGATGCGCACGTGGTCAAACGTAATTTGGGATTCTAACTGGATCATTTTTACCCTTACCTCGTGTGCCTCGCCACGCTTCACCGACATTGGGTTGGTCATCGGCGGAGCAGTCCGAACGCGAGACATGTCGGGTAAGCGGGTGGTGTCGTCAAATAGTAGGTAAAGCGCGGGAGCCCACTGTTACACACGAGTTGTGGCAAACGGTCACTGTGTATTTGGCAGCTCATCCCAACCACCTAAACACCATGCACGATCGCACAAAAAGTGCGCACGTGCAAGCCGGCCCGTACTCGTTGGGCCACCAGCGAAAAACGCATGGCCCCGAGGAGGGGCGCGTAGAAACCAAACGGGAACGCCATGAAAGAGTCAAGGCAGAGCATGCTGAGAAGATCAAGGATGAGAGGCGCGAACTGTGGCGTGCATTCAATGAATCCGAAGCAAAGCAGAAAGCAGTGAATGACTCCCACAACGAAAAGATGAAATCAATGCCGCATTACGTCGACAAACTACTCGTTTTGGACGCTAAAAAAGAGAGCGTGCGCATGCTGGCGAAACAGGCCGACGCAAAGTTCACACCAGAACAACTTCAAGCGCAACGCGTGCAAAACGAATCGGATTCGTTTGGCGAGATCACCGACTCGGCACGATTGGTCTTTGAGCGGGATGAGAACGAAGCCGACGGTGTTGGATGGTACACAGACACAGAGGTCAAAGAACGGGTTGCTAACCTCAACGAATTTGGCGAACGCAAAACAAATGAAGAGATTGCGCATCTCAGACGCGCAGATGCCGCCCATGAGGATTTGCTCAGCGCACACGACGAGCGACAGAGACGCGAATTTGAGGACGAGAGAGAGGAAAGAAAAGTGAAGCAAGAGGCGAAATTGAGCAAGTTGCGTGCTGAACACAAAGCGTACATGAGCGCCCAGGCGAAACTTTACGACGCGAGGTACGAGGCAAGAGAAGCCAACTTGATGAAGGAAGAAAGCAGGTTGCATGAGGAAAGCAAAGCGCTCGAGGATGCCCTCGAAAAACGCTACAAGACGCTTTGGGGGGAGGCAAGTGCAGCTGCAGCTGCACTAGGCGTTGAGGAAGTGTAGTAAGTGTGGTGGGGGCGGGAGGGATGGTCGTGATTCCATTGAAACAATAAAAACACATTAACAAAAACACATTAGATCACTGCGTTGGTGTGCTCAACACGTCCCACTGCACGTGCGTGCCGCGCTTGGCCGCTGCGGCGACTAACGCGACGCACTGGCCGACAAGCACCGCGTGACTCTGCGCACTGCTGCACTTGCACGCCATCGCGACGGCCGCGGCGACTGCGTACCGGACGCGAACCAGTGCGGCGGCTTTACGCGCGCGTCGGCCGCTCGACCCCCCGCGGTGAGAGGGCATGTTTGCGCGCGCGATGAGGAACCGGGCGCCGCTCGCGCTGACGACCGGAGTAGACTTCTGGCGCACGCCGCTGAACGTGCAGTGCGAACGGCAAGCGGCGTGGCTTCCCGTGATGTGGTGCTTGATTCGGGTCCACGCGTTGGCCGCGGCACGCGGAGACGCGCTGTGGGACGCAGGCGCAACTGCCTGAAGCACGTCCAGTGCGCTTACGACGGTGTGGCCCGCGTCGCAGACACGGGCACGGATGGCGCCACGCATGTCTCTTTGACCACTTCGCGGATGCAAGCAAGCGCGGCGCGTGCGCCCTCGCCCGTGACCACTCCGGGCACGATGAACGACCCTGTTTTAGGGTACACCTCGGGCGTGGCGCGTGTGTTCGTCTGGATGGCGACGCCCGGGAACTTTTCGGTGTGGTTGCAACGCCAGTGTGTTTTAAAGGTGGGACTGGGGGTGTGGCGCAGCCTGCCTGACAGTACCATGTTGGGGCACCCAATCGCGGTGTGCCACACGTGCCGCACGCCGCACTTGCGGCGCATCCACGCGTTGAACACGATGAGGCCCTGCAAAGCGTCGGCGTGCGTGTGCTTGCCCGCACGGATGGTGTTTGCGCTGTCAAACACAAGGTACTTGCCCGCCCCGTCAAGAACGCTTCCGTGCGTGTTGATGCGCATGTGCTCCGCCATGACGCCTGTCTTGAACTGCGCATGCGCGGCGAGGCATGCTTTTTTGTTTCGGTCGATGACGTGCGTGCCTCTACGCCCCCACATGCGTGTGCGGCATGACCCAGCCGTGCGGAACGACGCGTGTGCCACCACATTGCACCGCTCGAGCGTCTCCACCTCGTCGAGCACGTCGGCGCCGCCGCGGCGGAAAAAATCGCGCGACCAAAACATGGAACGTGAGGTGGGTGTCACGTACGCAACGTGTAGTGTGCCGTGGAGTTATGACGCGCGCTTCCCTCCATCGAGCATCGCCATTGCACGCAGGAAATATATACCGCGGAGACGGACGGGCAGAAATGCAGCTCACACGTGTGACGATGCTGGCGGTGACGCTGGCGGTTGGTCGAGGCGGCGTCAACGCAACCAAAAAAAACATCAAAATCCTCTTCACGGGCAACAGCCTGACGTACACCAACGACCTCCCGGCGATGCTCGTGCAGCTGACGCGGGACTCGGGCTCGTCCGGCATCACGATCACAGTCGATAGGTCGTTGCAGCCTGGAGAATCGCTAATTGAGCATGCCGTCGACCCCCCATACAGCACACACAACACAAAACTGCGCACCATCGAGATGATCCGGGGCACCGCGTGGGACTACGTTGTGCTCCAAGAACAGAGCGGCGCATGGTTTCGACTCGACGATCCCTATCTCAAAACGTATGGCGGATGGACGCAGGACGCTAGGGGCAACGACGTCTTCCAGACTTGGCCTAACAAACTGTGCGAGGAAATCCGGAAACGTGGCGCCGTCCCCATATTTTTTATGACGTGGGACGATAAGAACAGCATGAAGAGGCAGGATAGGGAGGAGCTCCAGGGCAAAGTGGACAAGGCGTACACGAACGTGGCGCGCGACGAGAACACCATGTGCGCACCGTGCGGGAACGCGCTCCTCCTTAACATACCAACATTTGGGGTTGAGGCCTTGTACAACGGCGTTGCCGACAATGTCCACCCCTCCAGGCTGCAACAGTATTCGAACGCACTCGTCTTTTACGCCACGCTAACGGGCACGTCCCCCATCGGCCTCGAGTACAATGGAGGCTATTCTAACGAAGTCGTGGTTGAACTCAAGAAGAACGCGTGGCAGGCCTACTCGGAATTTAAAGCGCGCGAGCAGGACGCGTGCGCGCACGACAAATGCATCGGCTTCATCGACGGCGTGACCGGCCTAGTGGTACACACGCAAATAAACACGACTACGCCTGCTCCGCAACAACAGCAGCAGCAGCAACAACAGCAGCAGCAGCAACAACAGCAGCAGGACCAGCAGCAGGAGCAGCAGGGGCAGCAGGGGCAGCAACAACAGCAGCAGCAGCAGCAGCAGCAACAACAGCAGCAGCAGCAACAACAGCAGCAGGACCAGCAGCAGGAGCAGCAGGGGCAGCAGGGGCAGCAACAACAGCAGCAGCAGGAGCAGCAGCAGGGGCAGCAGCAGCAGCAACAACAGCAGCAGCAGGAGCAGCAGCAGGGGCAGCAGCAGCAACAACAGCAGCAGCCGGCAAACACGACGGACGACGACGGCATCGGGTCGGGCGGGATTGCGGGCATTGCGTTGGGTGTCAGTACACTTGCCGCGTTGGCGGTGGTGTGGCTGCGCCGGTCAACGTCAACGCGCAAAAACGCACCTCGTCCGGCGAGCACATCGGTCCGCGCACGAGATCTGCGCGCGCGCATTGGCGAAGCGCTTCTTTAGACAACCAAGCGGCCAACGATGGGTGTGTGTGGCTTGCCATTCCCATGAAGGCTCCGTCACAACCTGGTCGCCTCTGGACACGCGTGCATCATGAACTTTGTGTCGTACGATGAAGCAAAAGGGTATGCTCAACGCAACAAGTTTAGAACAAAGCAGTGGTGGCGCGCGCACACGAAGGCAGAGGGCAGGCCGGCAAGCGTGCCGTCAAACCCCGAAAGGGCGTACGCGGGCAAGGGGTGGGTGTCGTGGCGCGAGTTCCTCGGCCCAAAATACAAGCCGTACGCGGAAGCATCGCGTACGGCGAAGCTCATGGGAGTGGCGATCATAGCGCAGTACAAGTACAACGTGGGACTTCTAAAAAAACGCGAGCGTGTCACAAAGCGCGGGTGCGGCATGCCTGTGTGCGCCAACTTACAGTACCCGAAGGGCTGGACGGGGCGCTTCAGCTGGGCTTGCTACTTGGGAGCACGGGACAAATCGTATACCGGCGCGCGCATGTGGGCGCGCGCGAACAACGTGATGTCGCAAAAGGACTGGCGCGCGCGCGATCGCCCCATAGGCATCCCGTATGACCCCGCGAGATCGTACGGCCGCACCGGCGAGTGGAGTGGGTGGAAAAAATTTCTCGCGTAGAGACTCGTGTTAATTAATTTTTTTGGTTTTTAATTAAATTTTAAAGCGCATGTGGACCTCAAGCACAGCACGAATTTAGACGACCACGCGAAGCACATCACGTACCACCGCACCGCGCTCGGCAAAGCGACCGCCCCGTTTTACGTGACGGTGAATGCGACCGCGATGCCCGCGCGCGCCCTGCTCCACATGCCGTTCTTCTACGCGCTGTGCACCATGGCACGCTCCGAGCTCAAGGATCAGCTCGGCGGGTGCACGGTCAAAGGCGCCCCCGCCGCGGTACGCGGCATCTACACCATGCTCGTGGCGTGCGGCGCCATACCCGTCGCGACCGCAAATAAAGTTGGCTTCGAGGAGTAATTTTTAATCGTGTCCGTATATGCGACGGGTGGTCTAGATGCTAAACCACAATGGCAGACCCTTCGGCGGTGGTCGCCGGGGGCTACGAGCCAACGTGGAAACTTGTCCCCGACAAGCCGCCCCCACAACACGCGCATACGATGCTGTACACGCCTGGGACGCTCGTGCCCGTGGGCGCACGCGGGCACGTCGATCTCGACGAGGGCGAGGTGCGGTGCAAAAATGTCGACGACCCAATCTTGCTCGAAGATCTCGTCGAGGGCAGGGGCTACGCGGACAAGGTTGGCAATGACCGCGATGGCAAAAACTGCTACGTGCCGGCCGGCCTCGAAACATGGGCCGCCACCCATCCAACCGACCCGCTCAACCGTGACCCCATGACAGTGGCCGACTGGGACATGCTGGCACCGACCTTTGTGGAACTGCTTCACAGGCGCGCCCGCATAGATTGCGGGGGCGGTGATGCGTCGAGGGACGAATGCCTCAGAATGGGGACGACACTCCTCGACACTCTGCACAGCACGATCGACCGTCACCGAGACGGTTTCCTCCCAGATGGCGACGACGTGGCAATTTATTGCAGCGTTGGCCCAAAGGTGACAGGCCTGGGGAACGACAAAAACGAGTACGACCTCCGGATGTTCTACTCGGACCACACCGACCCCCCCACCGACTACGAAAGCGACGAACGCACCGCGGGAATGATCTCGCTCAGGTACACCAACGACAGCGACGCAGGAAGTGTTCGCGTTAGTAACCTAACCCAGGGGGCATACACGTACTCAAACGGCGACAATGACTCACTTGTGGAGGAAAGCCGCCCCCTGTTTGAGAGGGTTGGCCTCGAATGGCGAAGACCAAACAACCAACGCGACGCCCCGTACAATCTGATCATCGGTACAATCGTCGCACGCCTCATTGAATGTGCCACGGGCCGCGGAATGGGCAGCGACCTTGTCTTTGACGGGCCGATTTTTGGGGGTGGCGACCACGAAGCGTCGGCGCGGCTCGCGGCAAGCATCTTCGGGCAAGTGAGAGAGGATGTGTGGCGGCGATCATCTCGCAGCGATTCCGCGCTCCCACCAGAACCTCCGCCTGTCGGCCTCTCCTTCGGGCGTGGCCCTCGCATCGACCATGTCATCGATTCCCTGCCGACGCATTTTCAAACACACCCAGAACAAAACCGCGCTGTAATCAAATTCAAGGACCCACGCGCGGCCGAAGCCGCGTTTGAGGACATGGACGACTTGAAGCATCGCGGCTTCCGCATTCGGCGAGGTGACAGCGGGCCGTTGTCGAAGGACGTGATCGACCGAATGGTGTTTAACAACTTCTTTGCGAGCATTGGGGCGGAGTATTATGGTGGAGAAGTCGTTCTTCCATTGTTTCATGGGATCAAAGATCTTGGCAGCCCCCAAAACCGCGTCATGGCATCGGCGGACTTGTTCCACAACATCAACCGTTGGAACGACGGCACATTCTCGACAATGCGCCACGTCACCAAACGTGACGCCGACGTCACCGTCGTTCAGTTTAACGACCAGACATATAATCATGCTCCTTAGACAACTAGTGGTGCGGCGTTCGGCCCGTCGCCACAAACCTAAGCCAATCGGCGGGGCGCATCGCGAAAAGAAGACGCGAGAGTGCGGCGGCGCGTGGGTAGCGTTCCGGTACGATGCTCGGTTGCGTGCCGCCCGCAAGGTAGCCTTGCGACACGAGGAAGACGGTCGCGTTGTCGTAGTCGCCAAACGTTTCTTTGAGCAGCACAACCTCGGCGGCGACGCCGCCGCGGAACGCAGCGCGCACGCGTTCCTTGTCGACTCCCGCGTGGGTCCCGTTGAAGGTGTACGCGCTCGGGGAAACGAGGTTGCGGACGACGGTGCGACCGTTGCCACCGTACACCACGCGGTCGATCACGTCGTCGTCCATGTTCTCAACAAACAGCGCATGAACGGGAACGCCAGTCGGCTTTGCGCCAACCGGCAGCAGGTCAAGCTTTTCGGTGCACTTCGCCGGGACGCATCGTAGGTCCGGCACGTACACGGCGCCGGTTGTTGGCCGCACCAGTCCCCCTCCGTAGCCGTCCTTTCGGGTGACCAGAGTTGCATCCACACTGTGCGTGTAATTGGCGCAGCATCGGGTGGGATGAGGGTTGTCACTGTACACGCCGCGTGTGTCACACGTCGCGAGCGGCTGGGTGGCCGTTGTGCAGTGCGGCGGGACGCTGCGCGTTGTGCAGGCGCCCGTGGTGGGGCTGTACGCGCTGCAGCTGTCGGTGAGGCACGCGCGCATGCACGTGTTGACGAGCGCGGACGCGTCTTGCATTTCCGCGACCGCGCGCTGCACGTCCGCGTCGGCCACGCGCGTGCTCGGCGTCGTCTCGTTGAGCGCAATGAACGCCATCAGCGTGGCGGCGGCGAGTGGGTCAAGCATGGTTGTGCCTTACTTGCGAGGCGGGTGGACTGGACGTTGATCGGCCTCAAGTACCCGCAGCATTGCAAGCACGAGTGTCTTGTGGCGCGCGCGTGTGCACGAGTGCAAGGTAGCGCCCACCTTTCAACATACATCGGTGAGTCATAGTTTAGCTCGAGATCCGGAAAAAGAGAGACACCCCCCAATTAACTCATCAATTCTAAAATTGGGCTACGGGCATGGGTGTGGCTGCGACGGAACTAGCAAGACGCCGCATGTCTTGCATTGCAAGCACAACCATATACTGGCGCGCGCGCGTGTGCACGAATGCAAGGTAGCGCCCACCTTTCAACATACATCGGTGAGTCATAGTTTAGCTCGAGATCCGGAAAAAGAGAGACACCCCCCAATTAACTCATCAATTCTAAAATTGGGCTACGGGCATGGGTGTGGCTGCGACGGAACTAGCAAGACGCCGCATGTCTTGCATTGCAAGCACAACCATATACTGGCGCGCGCGCGTGTGCACGAATGCAAGGTAGTGCCCACCTTTCAACATACACCGGTGAGTCATAATTTAGCTCGAGATCCGGAAAAAGAGAGACACCCCCCAATTAACTCATCAATTCTAAAATTGGGCTACGGGCATGGGTTTGGCTGCGACGGAACTAGTACATAAACACATACCTTGTATTATAAGTAAGTAAGTAAATTTTGTACGTTATGTGTTTAGAAAGAAGTCTGGCGGCAGCTGGACCACGGTGTTTTGCGGTGGTGGTGATGTGTATTTTGATCGATTCCACCTGTGCACCGCGCCGTGGGCACATAGTTTCTCCGTGGTCCAGCTGCCGCCAGACTTCTTTCTAAACACATAACGTATAAAAATTACTTACTTACTTATAATACAAGGTATGAATGTTCATGTTAGTTCCGTTGCAGCCAAACCCATGCCCGTAGCCCAATTTTAGAATTGATGAGTTAATTGGGGGGTGTCTCTCTTTTTCCGGATCTCGAGCTAAACTATTACTCATCGATGTTTTAAGATAAGACTTCTTTTTCCCACACACGCGCGCGCGCCAAGCGGCACTCATGCTTGTAATGCAAGATTCCCGTAGCCCAATTTTAGAATTGATGAGTTAATTGGGGGGTGTCTCTGTTTTCTGGAAAATTGAGAGCAACTATGACTCATCACGGTAGCAAGATGGGTGCGACCTTGCCTTTGCCGAACGGCGTTGCGCGTCAACCCAGGAGGCAGGAGTACGTGAACGGGACGGTCATCCACAGGCCCCACCCCGTTCGCTCGCTGCGGTCGAGCTCGGTGGCGCGCGTCAGCGACACGCCGTAGACGAGGAGCAGCATGAGCGCGATGCTCACAACGGCGGACACGCCACGGCCCCACCCCGCGTTTGGCTTGTCGTCCTCCTTGTTGCCGCTGTTTGTTCGGCGCGCGCGCGCCGCTAGCGCAAGGGTGCACATGAGCGAGACCACGTAAGCACGGTACAGGCCGAGGTTGTCGTGCCACCCCGCCGGCTGCACGTGCGCGTCCACGTCACCCGCGATGTAAAAGGGCACGCCCGTGCTGTGGCCGTGGGGCCCCGCGATTGCGGCCGCGGCGCACACAGCAGTCAGGAGCGGGTGTACCGCGCTGTCCCCACCCTGACGCGCCCACGCAAGAAGATGTTTGACTTTAACCATTTCCCCGCGCTTTTTTTGGACCCCCAGTGGTAGAGTTCGCCCGGCTTGCACGCCGCGGTCGTCAAGCCAAGGGTCGCGCTGCAGTGCTTGTTGCGGCGGCGGTGACCGCGCATGCAGTCGTCGCACTGCGCCTTCACGGTAGCGGGCGCGAGTTCGCGGTAAACGGCGTCGACGACGCCGTCGGACAAGGTGTTCGTGACGCAGACGCGCGTGAGCGTGCCGCCCTCAATGTAGTGCACGGTGTTTACCCGGTCCCACCGCGGCGCACTGCCGCGCTGGCGTACGGAGAGGCGCCCTTTGCGGCTGACGGTCGCGACGGGGAAGGGCCCCTTAAACAGCGTGGTGCGCCCGCGGTACGAGACGGCCGTGGGAGCGGTGTCGTCGTTTTCGGCCATGTCCCGGGGAGGTGCACCTACCGCGCCGTCCGCGACGTCGCAGCTGCTCGACTACTTGCACTTTGTGGCGCACGTGCACCCCACCGCGGACACGGCGCGCTGGCCCGTGGGCAAGGTCACGGCCACCCTGCACGTGGACAAAGTGATGCGTGGTGCGTCACGGCAAAAACCACAGGCAAACGACACCGGGTGTGCGCCCCCGCCGTCGGTCGCTCTGCGAATCGCCGAGGTGATGGACGCGACGGCGTCCGAGGCATGGGCGTGCGACCTGCCCGCAGTGCGTGCCGAGGAGGACGCAGCGATGCTCGCACCGCTGTGGGTGGCGGCGCTGCACAGTCTGTCCGAGCCGCTGGTGTGCGACACTGTCGACGTCTCGCTGTGCACGCACGACGACCGGATGCTGCAGTACGGTCGTGACGGCGTGCCACTCTGCGCACTCGGTGACCAGTGCCTCGCGCGTGTGTACCCTGGAAACCAGGGCCCTCTCCACGTCTATATACCTCCCTCGGTGCAGAAACTGGTGGACGACGGCGGCCAGGCGCCGCCGGTGCCCGCGTCGAGCACGTGCCTCCTCTGCATTCGACGCGACGTGCACGCGTGCGTCCTTGCGTGGAACGCGATGGTGCCCGACGCGACGGAGCACGTGCGCGGCTCGGCGCGGCTTCCCCCGCCGTTTCACAACCTCGTGGGCGTGCCTGGCGGCTACAAGCCGGAGGCGTTCGTGACGGTGCCGGGGAGCGGCGTGTTTGGCACGACGTCCATCGTGGGCGACACAGGCGACCTTGTGGTGCGATTCGACCCGCGCGAGCACCGATTTTTCTTCGACCAGAGCAAAATCAAGTGGTCCCCCAGCGGCGGTCATTTTTTAGGCCAAGGCACGGCAGCTCCCCCTACGCGGTGACGTGTAGGCGGCTGTCGTGCCTGTTTGAAGGCCTTGATGACTGTTTCGGTCATTTCGCGCTGCATTGCGCCGCGCTGGGCGGGACAGTGCGCTCGACGGCGCGTGAAAGGGTGGCGCTTGTGCACCGCGCAGGGCGGGGCATGGAGGTGCGTGGCGCCGCCGCGCTCGTTTCGTTCTACATCCACTGCCACACGGCCGCGATGGGGTTCGACGGGACGGTGCACGCGCTGTTCCGAGCAAACCTTCACCCCGCCGCGTGCGAGAACCGAGCGCACAACTGCTACCCGTTTTCCCGCGGCAACACGGTGGCCGTGCGTGCGTGGCACAGCGAGCACTGCGACGACGCAACCGACGCGCTCGCGAAGCTCGTGCGCAAGGGGGGGCCCGCGCCCACGTCGGTGCGTTACGTCGCAGGCCTGCTCAGGCGGTGTGCGCGCGGGGCGCCAGCGACGCAGACTGCGGTGCGGGACATGATCTGCAGCTCGCTGCTCGGCGGGTACGCCCACAGTACGTGGTCGGCCGATCCCGAGTGCCACGCAGCGCTGCTCGCAATGACGACGCCGCAAATGGCGGAGCACGCGATCGGCAACAAGGGCACAAAGCAGTTGCACCACATGGTAGCGGAGTACGTGTGCGCTAACACCCTTGCAAACGACGCGCTGGTGTGGAGCGTCGGCCCGATCGCGGCGCGCCATGCCGCGTGTGTCGCGGAGGGCATGCTGCGCATCTACGGCAAGGACACGCTGCCCACCCCGCCGTCCAGCTACTCGACGTTCATGACCCTCATGCGCGCGCTCAACGTCAACGCAAGCGTCAGCACGTCGTCGCGGAGGGTGGTCGTGCACGGCATGGTCGCCCCCACCCGCGCGGCGCTCGAGGAGGTCGCGGCAACGCCCGCGGAGATCGCTGCGGTGAACACGTGCTTCGACGCACGCAGCGGGTTCACGCTCAAAGCAATGCGCGCTCACCTCAAGAACGTGGGGCCTAGCGTTACGCGCCACTGCCGTGCGCACGTGTGGGCGGCCATCCAAGCATGCCGCGTCAGGTCGCTCCCGCTTTGCAGCGCGGCGCGTGCCGCACAGGTCGCGGCGCTGGTGCGGTGGCGCGGTGTCGAGTGGTCGCGCATGCCGCTTTGCATGGCGTGCTGCACCCCGCGCGTCGCGGTGATCGGCATGCGGGCGAGCAGGTGCGCGCTCGGCACTGCGACCTGCCTCCTCTCGGATGCCGTGCACTGCAACGCTTGCGGGTCGGACGAGGTCATTGAGGTCGACATGGTTGGCAGGCGGCTCGGGATTCTCGCCAAGCGCTTCGACAAGGCGCCCGCGGAGGCGTCCCACGCGATCGCCATTTGCTGCAGCTGCGGCCAGCTCACTTCTTACACGGAACTGTTCGGCATCTACCCCGTGTGCGCGCCGTGCCTTCAACGCGCCAAGTTTGACATGGCACACGGCGTCAAATGCTTGTGCGGCGCCCGCCCGAGCGACACGGCCCTCGCATGCGTGTTCGTCACGACCCCCACGGGCGGCGTGGACGTCGTCGGGTTGTGCGCGCGCCACGTGCACCTCGCGCCCGACCACCCTGTGCCGCGCGCGGCACTCGAGCGCGCCGTCGCCGCACACATGATCGAACGGTTGGCATAATTACAAAAGACTTCAATGTCTACGAGCACGTGGGCTACTAGACGGTGAATCGAGCATTTTCGCCCCACCGGGTATTCTTACATGACAACATTCGTCTCATTGTGTATTCTTGGGGTTAATTGCATTGGTAGCGGCTTGCAACGTACGCGAGCACCGCTTTGACGACGCGATCTACGTCTCGCGTGACAAGCGTGTCGGCGTTAAACTCGAGTGCGACCGCCTGAATTCTACGTTCATGTGCGTGGCTCACGATCGTGCTTGCTACAACCTCGCGGTTGTTGTCTAGCCATGCGTCTGCCGACGTGTGCGCGAACTCTGCCTGCATGGCGGCCTGAAACGGGCGGTCGCCGACCGATCGGAGTGCCATTACGACCGGTCGGCCCTTTTCTTTTTCCTTTAAACCGTCTGGGGCCCACGACATGTTTGCAGAGTGCACATCGATCAGCAGGCTTCCGCTTGTCGCACAGTGAAACGCGGCGAGCAGCTCCGTGCCGAAAGCGTAGTCGCGCATCTCGCCGGGGGCCCACCGGTTGTGGTCGTGCGTCTGCGTGGAATCCGGCTGGCCGTGTCTGTCTCGCTCGGTCCGCGAGACGCCACGGCCTGCGACTATGAGCACCACGGCGTGTGTCTTTGCCGTGCGGGCGAGCGCGGCAGCCAGGTGCACGGCGTATTTGCCGCTGCGCGGGTCGGCATCCGTAGTTTTGCCGTGAGTGTTCGCGTGGGGTGCGGTGATGATTATGACGGGTTTAGTGTTTGGTGTTTCGTAATGTTTTACAAAAGGACCCGCGATGCGCGATTGGCCTGTGGCGCTGGCAGCAGTTAGACGTTGTGGCACAGGGCCACCCTTACAGCGCGCCATGGCGTGTGTGTACCACACCATTGCGGTGCTGCCTAAATGCCTCGCGTGGACGGATGCCCGCGCGTACGTGGTGCATCAGCTCGATCTCGTCAAGCGACAAGCGGTCAAAAAGAACCTCGCCCACGTCATCGGGTGCGTCAGCCATGCCCAAAGTGTTTGTCTGCCTTCGCGAAAATGCCTCTTCGTTTTGTGCATCTCTGCTTCTCTGCAACAATGTCTCAAGGGCTTCCCCTTCGTCCACGTCGTGCCCTTGGTAATAGCTTGTGCTGTGGGCCATTCCTGAAATTTGCGACGGCTGCGCGTGGTGTTGCACCTGTGCATCTCTGCTTCTCTGCAACAATGTGTCAAGGGCTTCCCCTTCGTCCACGTCGTGCCCTTGGAAATAGCTTGTGCTGTGCGCCATTCCTGCAATTTGCGACGGCTTCGCGTGGTGTTGCACCGGCGGTGGGCCTTCCTGTGTGGTGCGGTTTGTACTGTACGGGTTGATGGGCGCTTCTGTCGCGGCGCGTTTGTTTTCGTATGGTACGCGCATGTACGCGGCGATGCGCCCGTTGTCGTGTGTCTTGACAAACTCCTTTGAAAGCAGTATGTAACGCCTGAGGCCCGCACAGTTCCAATGCCATAGATTCTTTTGGATGAACGTTCCCCCAAGCTTGAGCCGAGCGTTAATCGCGGCTTTCATGAGTTCTGTTGTTGACCAGTCACCGATGGGGAAGTGCTCCGAAACAAGCACGTCGTATTGTTTGCCCTTTGCCGATGCAAACGCGTCAAGGCCGTGCTTGTTAGGCGACAACGCGTCATGGTAGTCCTCCATGACGTAGTGTGGGTCGTAGTCTTCGAGTTTAGCGTTGTTAAACGCAACGCGGACAAACTTGTTGAACCACACTTTGGTTTCCAGGGTTCGGGTGTCGGCGCACAGAACCGCAACCGTTTCGCGGCGACCCTCAATTAGGTTTGAGGGGTCGGAACGTCTTTCTTTAGCGTTACGGCGTGATGTCGGCGAGGTGGATGGACTGCTGATGCTGACTGGACCATCAAATCCGATGCCTTTTCTAGTTTCCATGTCAACCTTGGTGAAACTCTTTCGTTTTCGGCTCAAGGTAGCGCGAGCGACACCGACCGCGGCGCTGCCGCCGTCGGCTGAATCGTCATTTGTGTGCAATGTAAAGAATGCCGCCGTTCTTTCTGCGGGGTTTTGTGTCTGCAGCCGGCCCAATGCCTCGCGGCTCAACGCTACGGTGCCCGCCTGCGAGGCGCCAGGCAATCCGACAGCGCCAGGCAATCCGACAGCGTCTTCAGTTTTGTCTGTGCCTTGCGACGGCGGCGAGTTGCTGATGGTGAAGCTGCGGGTTGACGGCGGGCGAGCAACGTGTTGTTGGGTTACCTGCGATCCGGTCGCGTTGCTGCGCACAGACGACGCACCAGACGAGACGCTGTAAACGCTGTGCGACGACGGGTCCGCAACAAACCTTTGGGTTTTAGTGGTCGCATTGCTGCGCTCGGACGGCGCACCAGACGAGATGTTGTACACGATGGGCGGCGACAGGCGCAAGCCGTCATCTGGGGTTGTGCCCGCTGGTCTTGAAGCAGCGCGTTTCGTTTTATTGCTCACTTTAATGTCGGGCAACGACTCTCCATCATCAATTTTGCGTTGCACTTCCGCGTCGGCTGCATCGTCATTTGCATGAAATGTCAAGCGTGCCGCCGTTCTCTCTGCTGGGTGTTGTGTGCCCGCCCTGCTTGTGTGCTGGCCCAAAGCATCGCCGCTCAACGCTACGGTGCCCGCCTGCGAGGCGCCAGCGTCTTCAGTTTTGTCTGTCTCTTGCGACGCCGCCAAGTTGCTGATGGTAAAGCTGCGGGTCGGCGACGGGCGAGCAACGTGTTGTTGGGTTACCTGCGATCCGGTCGCCTTGCTGCGCACAGACGACGCACCGGAGGAAATGTTGTGAACGCTGTGCGACGACGGGTCAGCAACAAACCTTTGGGTTTGATTTGATCCATCTGACAAATCGCCGTTCGCATCGCTGCGCTCGGACGGCGCACCAGACGAGATGCCGTAAACCCTGGGAGACGACAGGCGCGAGCCGTTAGGTTGCGTTTTGCGCGCTGGTCTCGAGCCACCGCTTTTCGGTGGTGGACTGAGAGATCGAAACGAAGCGGCCGTTTTGTTTGACGACGTTGAATTGCTGGTCGACAGCGTCTTTGTCCGACCGCGCACCGCCGTGCTTTCCGGTGCAACCAATGTTGTGCGACGCGGCGGTGACGAACCCTTTTTGTTCAACAACGGGCGATTTGGCGGTGAATTTAAATGCCCGTCGTGTCGTTGACGATTGCGCGGAGGTGTGAGTGTTGACTTGGCTTGGGAGGTATGTTTTGTTGGTGCGGGTGACAGGACTTTCGCCGTCGTTGCGTCAACGTGTGCATGTGTTTTGAGGCGGCGCGGGGTAAGCGCCGTCGCCGGTGGTGCTGCAGTGGCAGCGTGTTGCGAATCAAAGACCTCTTTCGTTAACTTTGCGTGATATAAGTATTGTTTTAGCGCACGCGGCTTTACTTGATCTGGTCCGTACGTGCGGTTGATCACTGGACCGGCAAGTCGTGCGGCGGAACGTTTTGATGTCAAGTTGGCAGCAGATTTTTCGTGCCTAGTTCCGTGTCTATAACCAGCAGCTCTGGTGTAGCTATCCAGCGCGGAGTGCAGTCTGTTCTGGTACTCGTGCAACTGTCCGATTTTGTCGTACGCGCTTGCAATGAGCATGTCGTTGTCACTTTCCTTCGCTTCGAGCAGCAACATTAGTTGTTGCTCGTGGTGCTGCAGCGCTTCGTTGGCGTCGCGCGTACTCATGATGTATGGTACGGCGTAGAACTCAGGTGCCTTATGCGTGAAAGGTGAAGTGCACCATGTGCGTAGTTGATAGTTTGTGTGATGCACTTAAGAAATAATAGATGCTAGGTGATTACGTGCCACACAGTGTAGCCGTTGCGCTCCTCGACGCCACTGTGTCCTGCGCTGCAAGGGCACACCATGATGCAGTGCACGCTTTTGAGGGGCGCGTGCGGCGGCTCACGCCCGCAGAACGGCGTCGCTATGACTTTGACGGCGTCCGCGTCAACCCGCGTGTGTGACGAGCACAGCACGAACACGGAGTGGGCGGTCGCCGCCGACTTGCCCACAAATGCGAGACGCGACTCTCCGTCGGCTTCCTTCCACGCGCCGTGCGCACGTGCAGGTGTCCTTGTTGAATCACGCGTGCGTACGACCACGTCGAGCTCGGCGTGGGTGTGGTTGTCCATGGAGAGCGTCCACACCTTCTGCGCCGATGTGGTAAGCGCAGTTGCTTCCACAGCGGTGTAAGCCACGTGTTCGGTGGTGAGTAAAAGCATGTCGGCGTGCGTCGTGAGGCTACTGGGCACATTCGGCGCAAACTTCGCGTCTCCGTCGAACGCGCGCGCGGTGCAAGCGGCGTGCACTTCGTACCCGAGCAGCACGCCACGGCGGCGCGCGGCAGCAATGTCAACGCCGCATGCCTTGACTTTTCGGGCAAGAGCCTCGATGCTGCGGACACGCGTTGCGACACACGCGCGTTTGTCGGTGGGCACACCAGGCGGTAGCATTGTGGTTGTGTCTTAGGGGGCATTGCCCATTTGCATGAGCCGATGGACGTCCATGACGCACGCGACCACAGCTTCCATGGGGTTCTTCGCATCCACTAAGACCTTTTTCCGCGCGCCCTTGGCCGACTTTTCGCCAAACTTGCCAAACACCATCGCGACGAAGCGATCTTCGTACGACGGCATCGTCGCGTGGCCATGGAAAAACGGGACCATCACGGAAGCGTAGGTGCCCTCCGTCAGCGCAGCGACAAACGTGTCGCTGATGTATATGAGGACAAGTGCGACCCACTGTAGTTCCCACAGTGGGGTGTCATCGCGGAGGAGCTTCCCGAGAGCGGAGGAGATCGCATCACAGTCAACTTGCGTGCCCGCCGGCTCGTCCCCCCACAGCCGAACCTGCTTCTTTGTGGCAAGCACCGCGACGTCTGCCGCTAGGTCCGTGCACACCGCGCGGAGAAGGTCGCGGTCAAACAGTAGGTGGGCGAGGTGCATGGTTTGCAGGGGCAATGGTGGAGTGGGGCGCGGACCCGGACAGCGCTGAGAAGATTGCGATTGTCGCGATCTCGACGCTGCTGTTTGTGGGTGACACGCGCCTTGTGTTCGCGAGGCTGCAAAAGGCAGCGGAAGCGTTTGCGAACCACCTCCGCGCCGCGCACAACGGGACCAGCGGGTCGACACGGGTCCGTGGCGGCAATTTGCTTTGACGCGAGATGGACGCGGATGGGCACTGCTCCGTCATCACATGCGTCGCAAAAAATCCGGGCACGGTCCGAGTGGGCTGCGCCCTCTACCACCGTGGTGAGCGCCTGCGGCAAGCCGACGTGCCACGGTGGCGTCGCGAGGCGCTCCCCCCCGCGCTCCTCGTGTTTACGGACCCCGGCAACGAGTCGACCCCGTTTTTTTTTGCGGGGGTTGCTGCGAGCACTGCCGACCCAGCGCATGGCACCTGCTCTGTCGTGGTCGGAGGGATCGCGCGGATGTACGCACGATTTGCGACGGAGGACGACTCCCATTACCCGACCGTGCTACTGCGGTTCGACTCCACTGACCGTCGCGCCGCCGTCTCAGGAGTGTGTGCGCACACCCCGCGAATCCGCGCCGTCACGAGTGCGGATGACGCGGACTCTCTCGTCGGCGTGCTGCAAACGTACGGGGACGGCGTCGACGGCCCCCACCGCGTGCTTCTCCTCGTTGGGTTCCACCACGCGGCCAAGCTTGTGGCGCCCCCGTCATCCGAAGGCGCCACAGCGAGTGCGGACCCTCTCACGCAACTCCCGCTGAGCCACCGGATCACCGCCGCGCAGCTCGGCAGGCTTCGTTCAACGTCCCTCGCTGGTGTCCTGCGCGGCGAAATCGCACAACTTGTAGCGCACGCGGCCGACACGGGCTCTTCAGATCTGCCGCTGGGAGACGACCAAAGGGAGCGAGAGACGCAAGCCGCGTTCGAATTCCGCAAACAGGTACGGACCGACATCGCGGCACAATGCCTCGACGATCGGTGGAAGCGGGCGCTCACAGACTGCCTCAGTATATGAAGCCGTGTAACGGGGACGGTGCACCATGCGGCGGTCTGTGCTTGGTTCGCCGTCCCTGTGGAACGTGGCGACGACAATTGTCGCATCGGCGCTGCTTGTTTCAGCCACGCTCTTGCTTGCGCATGGGTGCGACTACGCCGACCATGTCGACAGCTACGGCAAAAGCTGCAAGGCGCACAACATGTACGACATGCTCAACTCGTCATTGGCACTCGCGGTAATCGTCGCGCTAGCCGCGATGGTGCTGGTACTCCTCGACCGCCTGTTTGTGCTGGGGGGCTTGGAGGACTGCGCGGTCCGCAAGCATTATTTTGGGGGGTGCCGCGGCGACGGCAGCTCGTGCACGCTCGCGCTCGTGTTTGCAAGTGCCGCGTCCACGTACGCGTCGTTTCTTTTGCGCTTCATTGACGCCAACGTGCCCGAGACGGCCATCGCAGACATGGACCCGTGCTTTGTTTGCCCAGAGGGGAAAAACGCGTACTTCCGCGCGTGCATGTGGCTCGGTGTGAGCGTTGCGTGGGTCGGTACGCTGACCATTTTCTGGCTTGCGTATGTTCGAGTTGGGCGCGCGGAGAACACGAACGAGCAGCAACACACCATCGGAATCCCCATGGGCGAGTTGCTGATCCCGCCAGGTGGGGCGGCCTAACTCGCAGCGTGTCACAACGTCGTGGCAATGTCGATGACCCCGCCGCGCCACGGTGCGTGGCTGTCCCCGTTTGCTTCCCCCCGGGGCAAGTGGGACGCCTCGCGCAGCGTGCGCGCGCGCCTTGGTGCGACGTACACGAGGATGTGCGACGACGACGATGCGTGCGTGCCGTGGGGATTCTCCGTGTCAACTTTTGCGGAGGGGGAAGACCACTTCGGTGAGTGCCACGGAGCGGCGCTCGTTGTGCAGGGCGACATGGTGGCGACGCTCGGAGCAGAGTCACCGCACACGGCCGCCGGATTTAGGGCGCACGTCGCGGGCGCTCTGGACCGCGCGGGCTGCGACACCATCACGCGCACCGCGCTCGAGTACGCAGGTTGCGTGCTCGATGCGTGGGCGCTCGTCCGTGGAGAAGTAGCCGGCGGGTGTCTGCCCGAGCACAGGGCGTGCGTCGCGCGGCACATGGACGCCGTGTTCGCGCGGACCGTGGGATGCGCCGCGTCCGCGTCCAATCCCCTCCGCGTGGTGCACGCGATGGGGGAGGCGTTGGCAGCGTGCAGCGCAGAGGCGTCAGTCGACGCAGCACTCGTCGCCGCAAACGTGCGCGTGTTCGATCTCGCTACGAGCGCTGCGTGGACGCACGCGGGCATTTCTGTTGGCGCGGTTGCGTGGTGCACCCACCGTGAAGCATCACGCATGTTCATGCGGCTCGACACGGCGAGTGTGGCCGAGGCTGTGCGCGGATGCGCGGCACTGGTGGCGCGCCACGCGCTGCCCGCCTCGTTTTTCCTTGCGGCGCCGGCTGTCGGAGGAAGCGGCGGGTACACGGGCATGCCCCACACCAACGGCCGCGCGGCGGGATGGGAGCCAAACGCGGGAATGCCGTTTAGCGAGCGCCTTGACGTCATCACCAAGGCCGCCGAGTCTGTGCACCTCGGCAAGCCCGGAGTGTACCTCCGCCACGCGCAGGCAGGGAACACAGCGCTGGCCCGCGCGGTGAGAGAGGCGCACCGTGTGTTTCAGACGGGCGGCGGGGCAGCGGCTGCGTGCCGGCGGCGCGTGAAAGTGATGAGGAACGACCCTTTTGGTGAGGCGTGGATCGGCGCCGCAATCCGTCAGGGATCATGCGACGCCGTTGGCCAAAAGTTCAAGGGAGCCACATTCACTCAGCGCATTGCTAGATGGTGCGACTGCCCAGGCGGCGCCGGGAGCGCGTGCACCGCCCACCCGAGAGCGATGCGGGACGACCACGCCACGCGCTTTGTGCGCGGCGCGCAAACCTACGCGGGCGCGCGGTCTCTGCGGTGGGCGCTCGTCCCCGCCGCCGCCGTTGGGAGCAAGGCTTTCATCTTTGCGGTGGTGCGGACAGTGGCGCACGGCCAGGCCGTCGTCCTCACAACGGTTGACAGGAAGATGCACGTGTTGGCCGTCGTCGGCCTCGCCGCAAGTCTCGACGACCTCGCGCGCGAGCTCGAAGAAGCCTCCAACGCAGCGTGCGGCGGCGGCGTCGACAACGGCGTGTACGAACACGCGGTTTTCGGGGAGTTTGCGGGCGGCGTGGCACCTCGTCTGCCCGCGCGGCGCGGAGCGGCAGTGGTGAGCACATTGACGTGGCACGCCGCGTTGCGCGCGTGCGTGGGCGAGGCCGCTACCAGCGCACGGCCCTTTCTCACATGGCCGCGCGGCACCACCGTAGGAGCAGGCGCCGTGTCACGAGACCGCGACCACGCCGCGTGCTTGTCCGCGCTGGTCACGTTTGCTGAGGAGGGCGCCGAGGCGGACACGCACGTGCTACTAGCATTCGCGTGCTACGTGGCGGGATCCAAGGTGCCACTCACCTTCGCCACAGGAAACGTGCACTCCGCCGCGCGCGTGTGCGCTGCTTGCGCGCTCGTCGCGTAGGCGCGGCATGGCAAGCAGCATTGGGCGGGTCGCTTGCCACATCCCGCGACCTACCGGCCACATCACCCTTCCCACATCATGCCGGTCTCCGCAAACGTCCCCATCGCAACCGCCGTTGACCTGCTCAACGGTCCCGCTGTCGAGGCGGTCGCACGGCAACACGGCGCCGTGGCCTTTCACGAGGACGACACCTTCGCGTGGCTCACGGCGACCGACCGCGTGACGCCCACCGTCGTACGAAACGGTGTGCCCTATGACCCACCCGACACTGCAAAATCTTACGTGTTCCAGGATGTCTCCGTCCCTGTCAACGTCAAAAAGGCGTTCATGGGCCCCGCGACGTTCATGAAGGATCCGTCGGCCTCATCGTCCGCCACGGTGTACACGGCCGCGCTCGAAGGCGTGCCTGCGTCCGCGTCGTTCTTCAAGGCGGTGGAGCACCTCTTCAACCCACGCACCTACATTGATGCGGTAGAGGACAACCAGAACCACATGATCAGGCGCGCCATCAAGATGGGCTCTAAAGTCACGGCGCTTTCCATGATTGAAAAGATCCACGGCAACGGCAAGCTGCACTTCCCCTTGTGGCACGGGGAGACCGACGCGGGGGAATCTGAGTACCTAGGCATGAAGATGCGCAAAAAGGTGTTTACAAAAAGCGCCAAACGCATGTCGGCCCCGACCGACGTTGACGAGTCGCCCGACGTCATCAAGTTCCTCGCGCACGAAAGGGAAAAGGCCGCTGGCAACCCCGATGGCGCGTACCTTGTCAACGTCGACATGCCCACCGTGTACGACTCATCGGGCGCGCCAATTCTCAACCTCAATGAATACCGTGGCGGGTTGGGGGTCGCGACATTTCGTTTCATGGGCGACTGGCACAACACTTCGCTGAAGAACATCTCGCAGACGGGTCACCTGCGCTCGCTCAACATGCTGACGGTCAACGTTGCGGGTGGGGACGCAGGGAGCGGCCCTCAGCCCGACTTCCTAGGCATGTCTGGTGCAGCGCCGGCGGCAAAGCGCGCGCGCGTGTCGAGCGAGTCAGAGGGCGAGGACTCGACAACCGAGGAGACGGGCGATGTCGCCGACTTTCTTAACATGCCGCAGGCGTAGGTGCGTCTGACTAGCAGGCTGCACGCTTGCATCCCATCTAACTCAAGTTTTGTGTCCATGCATAATAAACGCGTTGCTACTAAATCCTACAATTTTTCAAAAGATCATTACTTGGATTGTTCATAGTGGGCGCGCGCCAAACAGCACACCATAACCCCACACGGGCCCGTCCGACACCCCTTTTTTTTTTGTTTTCCAACGCCATGTTCTGCGCGCGCGCGACGGGTAAAAACGTTGTTCTAGTGACACCGGTGGAGGACGTACATTTTATCTCCACCGATGTGTTCAACACAGTTGCCGTGCACGATGCGCAAAACAACTGCGACACTTCAAAGGCGCAAACCGTTGCCTACACAGTGTACGAGCGGGGGGGCACGACGGTGATGGCATGCAAGCTGCCACCGGTAGGAGGCTACAGTGTCCACCACGCAGAAAGCATAGCTTGCACGACGCTCGAGAAATATCTAAGCTCCAACCCAAACGCCTACATGCGGTACAGCTGCGCGGGCACCGTTGTCAGGCAAAGCCCTGTCGGCGGGCTCACGTTCCCCAAACCACATGACTACGTAGTCTTGCGTGTGCAGCCTGTGTCATTGTGCGCGATCCGACAAGGCCAGGAGGTCATTGCGTTTACCGAGGCCTTGATTGAGGGAGCGTACAAGGGCGCTCTCGGGCTGTACCCCGAGGTGCTGGGGCAGCAGGTGACAGGCCTAGCCAAAGTGATAGCCAACATCGCCTCAATCGGTGGGTTTTTTGACGCGCTGCACTGCTGCGAATACAACGTAGCGCTTGGTCTGGCAACGATGTTGCCGCCGAGCTCCGCGAGTGCAGTTCTGCTGTTCTCTGCGTTGGCGCACAGCGCGCCTGTTGCGTATCTGCAAGGGATGCGGACGTTTGAGGACGGCACCCCAGTCAGCGTCCGGCATTGGCCCCAAGGCATCATTGGATCGGCAGGTGACGCACGCGTGTGCTGCAAGGTCAACGACCGTTTCATCAGTGTTCGCCCCGAGTGCGTCAGGATCACGTCTCCGGATTCGGAGGCTGCAGATCCTGTCCCCCGCCTGAACTACATGATCGGTACGTGCACCCTTTGATTCACGCCCGCCCGCCCTTCGGGCGGGCGGTTTGGCTGCGGCTCGTGCATCAATGTGCCTCTCACCATCGCTTTCCTTGCGTCACCAGGCATCTGTGCAAAGGCAGCCACGCTCCGGAAGGTGGCGGAGGACAACCATCGAGAGGGAGCATTCCCCGACGATTTCCGCTGCCCGATCACGACCGTTGTGATGCGAGACCCTGTGGTCGCCGCGGACGGGCACACGTACGAGCGGGAGGCGATTGCAACTTGGCTTGCTAAGCACCACACGTCGCCATTGACGCGGGAGGTCATCTCTTTCACGGCCGCCCTCATCCCCAACCGCAACCTTGTAAGCCTCATGGGGTCGTGGACGCCCAAGCTCTAGCGCAAGGCGCCATGACGTGTGCGCCCACGTTGTTGGTTTTTTTGGTTTAAAGGAGTGACACGGGCCAATCCTCATTTACTGGGGCGGGCTTGGTGCGCCGTTTAGGTTTGGTTTGCGTTGCTTCTCGGGCGTCTTTCGTTTGCATGACATCCGCGCTCGCGATCCTGTCACACACCTCGAGGGGTTCGCACGCATCCTCGTATGTTAGTTTGCGGTCCACGTCGACATCCGAAGACTCAGCTGCGCCGCTCAGCGCCTCGTCAATGTCTGCCTCACCAACGTCGATCTCGTCAGGGTCGTGTCCCCAATGCACAAGTGTGATTTGGTTAGAGTGTTCCCCGTCGGCGTCGCCGCCCTCGCTCTTGCACTGCGTGGTGGCACTTAGATGCGACGACATGGTTGTCTGGGCAACCCCCCGCCCCATATACGTCACGCGGATGCTAGATGCGCGTGGTGTTGGCGTCGATTGTCAGTGGTGCCACACTCTCGCCGCCCCCCTCCCACCCTACTGCCTCGTCGAGCAGGCGCTCGTACGGGGGGTCGTTCCTGCGGCGTGTCGCGCGCAGGCGGCGGCCAATGATTTCGCCGGCCACAACACACGTGACAACGCACGCCACCAGCAGCAGGGTTGCGCTCCACGCAAGCGCGGACGCAAGGGACACCCCCGGCCCCGTCGTCGAGCAGTTCATCACACCGCGGCCGAGGGAGCTGCGTAAATCAGCTCGTCTTCGCCCTCGTCCGTGTCATACGCGCCCGCCTCGCCGACGCACCAGACGATGGTCAAGGCAAGCACGCAGAGGCACGTGCAAGCCGAGCACAGTGCGACTGCAACGATTGCCCAGTCAGGCAGCGCGGACATTCGGCCTTACCACAAGGTTGAGTCCGACACGTACGACGCGGTGTCTACCCGGGTGAACGCGCTGCGCGTGTGCACGCACGGTCGGCCGACGCCGAGGGTGTTTGCGACGCTTGCGTGGTGCCCGCGAGTGCAGGGGCTGCGCCTTGAAAAACCCGAACACGACGCGTGCAGCGTGTGCGTGGCGGCGTGCGCCTGTCACTTGCTTGAACGCCTGACGAGCTGGCCCGGCTTCACCGCGTTTCGTGAGGACATCACCACGCCGCCATGCTACTTGGTGTGCGACAAGGCGGGCCGTGTTGTGCATTACCTGTCGCCGTGTGCGGGTCACATGGGGGGGTCCACCCCCTGCTCCGACGTCTGCGCGGCGAGGAACGCCTGCACGGCGTCAAACACGTCGAGCAAAGTGGATGCCGACTCTCCGCTGCTCCAGTAGCCTTCCGCATCAAAGTCGAGGACGGCGTCGTGCGGCGCGTTCTGCGTCACTGGCGTCAACCTGTTGTACTTACGTGAGCACGGCGGGGCTCGGGGCGGCGGCCTGCGCTTGCCAAACGTAGCGAGCGCCTCAAATAAATTGTGCCCGTTGTCCGCGCCCTCTATGCGGTACTCGAGCCCACTCTTGCAATGCGGCAGTAGTGTAATGCCCATGTTTCCCAAGTGGGTGACCAGTGTTCCCAGCTCTTGAGACGCTTTTTGGCCTTGTGTACCGCCCTGCGCGGTGCGCGGATCGCGCCATCGGCACGCGGCGTCGACGAAAGCGTGGGCGTGCCCACGCGTGTCGCGGAAGGGACTTGCCGCCCCGAGCAAGTCGGTTAGCTTCGTAACACGTTCGTAATCATAATCCAATTGTGTGACGTCTCCCACCGCGGCAATGGTGTTGGCGGCGATCGGTTGGCGCACGTCCTCGTTGGTTCTCACGCCGTTCTCAAACATCCATGTGGTTTCGAACAGCGCATTAGCTGTTGCGGCGTCACCGCCACTCGTGCACTGTCGCACGAACAAGTCGAACTCGCCCCTTGTCGCCACCCCGCGGTTGGCGGAGTAGAAGTCATCAACACTGTTTTCTGGGTTTACCTCGTTACCAACGTTCCACCGCGGCGTGTTGTCTGCCCCAGCTAAAAGAGCTGGCGTGCCGGTGGCAATTGTTGCGATCACAGCATCCCTTGCGTCGTCGGGGTGATCACGATGGCCGTCCCAAGTTTTGTGCACGCCGTCGAACCATGCCTCCCCGTCGCGTGCGTCGTGAACGGCAGCACCGAACGTGTTGTAGTTGACCGTACACACGCGCTCAGATGCGGGGAAAACGGCAAGTGCGCGGCGAGCGTCCGCGAGGGTGCGCACGTGTGTCTTTACGGCGCTGCTTACATGTGTGTTGCTCACTGTCTCATTCCACGACTTTTTTTCGTCGCGACCCGTGGTGCAAACAAGCGACTGCGCCGCGAGGCAGACGAGGCGCGCAAGCATTGCGTCGAACTCCGCGTCCGAGTGTGAGTTAAGTAGCGTCATGTCGACAGGGTCGTCATCGGTGTCGCCATCGTCGCGATCGCGTGATGCAACAAGTTTGCGCGTGGTGACGTACCCGTGGACCGACGCGACGTGCATGCGTGCGCGGTCCGTCACTGATCCCGCGTCCAAGTCTGGGCTGCCGCAGCCGAGTTCCACCCGCACTGCGGCCCACAGCTGTGCGAAATTCAACGCAATCTGCATGTCGCTCACCACTTTTCGTACCCCGTCCCGCACCTCGGAAATGGCGTCGAGGCGCAGGCGAGCGTCGTGGGCGTGGCCAGCGACGTCGCCCAACTGCTTTTCATATTTCGCGTGAAGTGCGCCGACCGCATTGTCCACAATCGACTTCAAAACACAGACGCGCGCGGCCATCACGTCGCTTGCTTCCGGGTTGGGCACAAAGACATCCACAAAGTGCCCCGCGTTCGGCTTGGTCACGTACCACGAGGTGACGCTTGCACCGCGCTCGGTGCTGCGAATTCGGTGCATGATGTGGTACGGCGCGATCTATGTCAACGAGTTTACGGTGCTCCTCCCCGGCTTGCTTTGGGGCTCCGTTCGGCGCACCGGGGGGCAGAAAGTCCTCGACGTGATGCGCACGGCACCGTTGCTCGCGTTCATAGCATCGGCGTCCGCCGGTGTGTGGTGGGGGTGGACGGGCGCGGGGATCCTCGCGGCGTACTGTGTGGTGACTAACGTCGCGATGGCCGCGTGCGACCGTGCCCAGTCCCAACCTTTTGATGCCACCGTGTACTTCCTGTCCCACGCGAGCGTGATCGCATGGGTCACCGGTACAGCGACGGCGAGCCGATACGTGCGTGCGGTTTCGGTGTGCCTCAACCTGCTCGCGGTGGGGACGCTCGTTTTTTCGTTAACGTTTGCCGTGCCGTTTATGCAAGCGTGGATGTGCTACAGCTCACCGCGTGACCCCGCCTCGCTGACAAAAGGGTACTGCCCGCAATATACGGGGGACTACGTGGGCAACAAAGCTTGCAGTTTTACGGTCATCGACAGTGATCAGACCACGCACGCCGTGGGGAACCCGCGGTGCAACCCCGCGACATGGGGCGAGTACACGACCCTGCACGACGAACTCGTGTTCGGAGGACACTTCGCGCTTCACGCCGCGGTGACGAGTGTTGCGTTGTTCTCGGCTCAAGTTTACCTGGGCGCGCCCGCCGCAAGGCTGGGCGCGTGCGTGGTGCTTGCGAGGAAGGACGACTAGCGGCGGCGCGCGCGGTGTTTGATTCTTTCGAGTCATGTGACATAGTCAGCGTATTTCCCCCGTTTGAGGTCGTAGTGTGCGTGCTCGGCGTACCACACACTCGGCACAATGCCCTACGTTCGTGGCGACGGCACCACCGTCCCGGTCCGCAAAATAGCGACCAGTGACCCACGGCCCGCGGCAAAGCGGTGGGGCCTGTTTGCGGCGGCCCGAGAAGACGGCAAGCTAGCGCCCCCAGCGCCCCAAGCAGCACACGTGGAGTGCACGGGAGAGAAACCGCGCACCCTCGCCATGTGATGTGCGGTGACGGGCAGGTCGTCGGTGCCGCGGCTGGCGCTGCAATCGTTGCCACGGCCTTCGGCGCGCTGCTGGCCACAAGGCTCGTGGGGTGGTGGCGCGCGCGCCCCGCGCGCGCTCTGTGCATCGCGCGGGTGCGCAGCGCACTCCTCTACGAATTCACGGCGTCCGCCGCCGCCGACCAGTGGGCATGACCACGGCGCTCCACCCCGACGCACTGGCGGTGGTCTTTGGATTTGTGGGAGTTGACTGCCTCGAGGTGTGCGCGAAGACGTGCCGGGCATGGCGCGGGCCGGCGCTACAGGAGCGCCGCGTGCGCGCGCGTCGCCTGTGTGCACTCGCGTTTCGGTGGGTGGCGGCCAACCCAGGACGTCTCGTTCTTGCTGGTTCCATGGCAATGTGGATCGAGGCGGGGGAGCCCACGCACTGGTTCCCGGGCGACGCCGACCTTTTCTGGGTGTCGGGCACGTCCCATGGCACGCCGGCCGCCATGGGCATGTTTACGCCGTACACGGAGGAGAGCGTCAGCTGCGGCGTCGACACAGTCTCTTTTCTGAGCGGCGGGCGCCTCCCCGCGAGCCATCTCGCCGCGCTTGGCCACCCGCGCCCGCTCGTCAAGAACATCACGACGCACGACGGGCACCTTCAGCTCGTGCTCGCGTCGTGCTTTGTGACGCCCAAAGACGTGCTGGACGCGTTTGACATCTCATGCTGCATGGTCGGCTACACCGCGCCGGGGCAGCGCATCACCGGCGCATCTTACTCTTCGCCGCGATTCGCGTCGTTCCACTGGCGGGGCGGCGGCGACGACGACATTAAGCGTTACCAAAATGCACGGACGGACGAGCGTGCGCGCAAGTACATGGCGCGTGGGTACACTCACGCGCGGTGCGAGGGGGCCACCGCCCACCAGATGCGGTTCGCGGCGCTCTACATCATGGACGAGTGCGCCACCTACCAGTGCCTGTTCGACGGCGACGAGCCGCCCGTCAAGTGCATCTGCCACGCAAACGTCGCTGGGTGCAAGCATTGCCCGATTCAACAGGGGGTGGACGTGATGGGCATGTTTTAGTAGGGCGGTGCCTCGACGTTGATCGTGTGTTGTTTTCGTTTTTTTAATTAACACCTGAGGTGCAGTTTTAATTTAATAAACACCATCTCAGTGTTTGGCGTGCACACACCCGCACACGCACACGCACACGCACACACCAAAGCATGCAAACATGGCCACTGCTGCCACCGCCGCCGCCGTCCTGCTCGCCATCGCGCACCTCTCCCAACCAGCCGCCGCCACACCACTCTACTGTCGCTTGTTCTGGCGCACGGCACGCGAAGCATGATGGCGGGGGTGACGGGTGGTGATGGTGGGAGGATGTGTTGACCACCAAGAAGCGTTGCCGTCTACACGTTCGTTTAATCGAGACCACACGCAAAGCAGGTTACTGGGGGGCGGTGTAGCAGACGGTGATCGCTGCGTGAGGCGTGTCGCCCCCGACCATGTCCACTGCCCGGGTCCTCGGCGTGATGACGCATTCGTCTTTGATGCACCAGTCGTAGTACACGCAGTGGTCCATGTGCGCGCTGAGCAGGTGGTCAGACAGGGCGTCGCGCAGCCGTGTTGTGTCGTAGCGCGACCATTCTGACGGGCAGCCCCCCTTTTCAGTGCGCACGAAAAGTACGCCGAACGTGTGCTCAAGCACGCCGCATTCCGAAACGTCCATTGTGGCACGCGACGAGGGTGGGGGTTGTGGCGCGAACTGTCACAGGCCCTCGACGTAGGCGATGAACTTGACGACGGCCTCGGCCACGTTGCGGGGCAACCCCACGCGCACCGCGCAGCCGAATACCGCGAGCACACGCGCACGTGCGCTGTAGGGAAGCGCCCACGGGTGGCGACGCACGCCGCCGACCGTCACGAACGGGGATTCAGCTCTGGCGTACACGTGCGGCCACCCGACCACGTCGCATGCCGCGGCGTACGCCGTTAGGTGCGCGGGGGCGCTTGCGCGTTCACAAGGTGCCACGCACTGCACGTGGCGGATGGCGCTGCGGAAAGTCGCACGGACGATCCGCGTCGCGGTGAGGGGCAGGCCTGCCTCGAGCGCACGGGCCACCGCGCGCGGTGCGTCGATGGCCGCGCGCGCGGACGATGGGCTTTTTCCGGTGGCAAGCAACGCGAGCCACCTGTCCGTGCCTACGCCCGGCGTGCGCCCGCTCTCGAGCACGGCGGTCGCCACGTCGTCCGCAACCGCGAGCCGTGTTGCGTCCGTCGCACCGTGGAGCGACACGGCGTAACCCACCACCACCGCTCCCGCATCGTGAAGCCCGCACGCAAACAGCGCCCTGCCGCGCCCTACGGCACGCGCGGCGCGCACACGCTTCCCTCCCCCGTCCACGGCCCGCAACATGACTGCCGCCGCACGGTCCGCGCCGTCACGTGCCGTGCCTACCATCGGCGCGCAGGCCACGGCCATTTCGCGCACCAGCAGGCCGAGGAGTGTGTCGTAGTCCGCGAGGGGGCCCTGCACCCTCCCAAAGGCGTCGCGCGTGCACCGTCCAAGTGCGTATGAGAACGCAGTGTGTTCGGGTGTCCCGTGCGTCCACACGTCTGCGTTGCCCGCAAACGCTGCAACAATCACCGCGCACGGCGAGTCGCCGCTTGCATTGGGTGCGCCGAGCGCGGCGTCGACGTCATTGCCTGTGTGGCGGCGTAGCAGGATTTCCAGCGCGAACAGCGCGTCCCTCCACCCCACGCCGCCCGCCGCGCTCACGGCACGGGTGACGACGTCGACAGCGTCACGCCCGGTCCGTTCCTGCCGCGCTAGGCAGTGCATCCCGCACGCTTCAAGGTATCCCTCTACCCGCGCGGTCGCGCGGGCACCCCCAGTACGCACAAGGCGGTGGAGAGCGTGCAGCACCACCTCCTGGATGTTGGAGGGACTTGTCCCCGAGCGAAGAAGTGCCGTGCACAGCCGGTCAAGAGCGTCGTCCATGTCCCCCGCGTCAATCGTCAGTGCGTGCAGCAGGGCGCAGCTCGACGCTACACCCTGCCGCGACGCGATGGCGTGGCCGACCGCGACGTGCTCGCGGAAAGCATGCGTGGCTGCCCCGAGGCGACCGCGAAAAAACGCGACGCCCTGCCTGGCCCACGCCTCGCTTGCGCTGTACTTTCCCGCGTCCGACAGCGTGCACGCGCGCGCAAACACCATGGTGCACCCCACGTACGCCTCGATGAACGACACACCCGACCGCTGGGCGCGCAGCATCGCGCTTAGCACGCGCGCGTTCTCCGCGTGCGCGTCGTCCTCCATGTGAACGCCCGCCTCGACGGCGAGCGCCACCGCTGCGCGCACGCGCGCGGGGTCACTTCGCATGTCTTCGCACGCACGGGCAAGGTGGTGTGTGCTGGACATTGTGGCGCGTGTGTGCCGCACGCGGCAACCGCGCCTAGATTATGTACTTGGACAGCGCGTTGCGTCCGTCGCCCTCGTCAAGGATCGCCGCGCACACCTCGCGCGTGCCAACATAGCCCACCGCGCGCGACGCACGCAGGAACGAGCACACGACCTCGTCGAGTGGCGTGCCGGCCGGGACAAAGGTGTGTGTGCTGCCCGTGCGGTAGCCCACCCGGTGCTCACCGCTTGCCTCGCGCACCACCAGGGGCAGCGGAAACGTGCGCTCCGGGTGCCGCAGCTGGTTGTGGTTCCCAAGCACCACGAACTCGGAACGGCCCACCACCTCCGCGAGCAGGTGGTACACCTGGATGACCGACGGCGCGCGCTGGTGCTTCGAAAAAACCATGGCGCCGACGCGGTGACGAGTGGGCGTCTCGAGAACGGGCCTCACAACCGCGTTCACCGTGTCGGGATACGCAAAAACAGCCATCGGGTACGGCGTCTCATACCGCGCCAATAGCGCCGACGTCCATGGCGACAGGGCGCACGTGAAAAGCTCGTGGTGGATGCACGCGTCAGAGTGCACTTTGAAGGTGCACTCTTCGCCAAACTTGCGGAAAAGGTTGGCAACGCGCGCGCGGACGCGTGGGCTGGTGGGCTCGCCCGCCACGAGCTCCTCACGCGGGCACGCCGAGGACGCCAGCCGAGCTTGCGCGAGCTGGTACGCATACATGCGGACGTCGTCAGCCGTCGCGGTGCCCGCCACGATCGACCTGCGCAGCGCAAGGGCGACACCCTCGTCCTGACCAGTGCACCACCCGCGCCTCGCAGACGCAGGCGTAGCATGCGCAAGCGCGTGCGCGGGGCGGTCAGTGTCCCCCACGTCGCACACGGCGGCGTGAACACGCGCCACTTCCTTGGCGTACTCAAAGTTGGTGGACTCCCGCTCGACGAGCGCAAGGCCGATGAACCCGGCAACCCGCACGCGGCATGCCGGAGAAAGATCTGCGGCGTGCGCAGCGAGCCACACCACACGGTCGGGCGGGACGACCGCCTCCAGTGTGCGCGGCAAGAGGGGGGCGGACATCCTGCGCGTGCGGATCGCGCGCTTCCCTCCTGAGCCACGGCCACGTGTTTGTCACAGACGACAACACACACCTTGCGTGCGCTGGGTGCGTTCGTCTTGTGCGCGGCCGTGCCGGCGGGAACCTCGCCTTTCAGTGCGCGCACTGTGCGCGCAGAGTGAGGCGGGCAAAGAAGTCGGACGTCATCCACGCCCTGCTCAGCGAAGTGCACGCCGCGGACGGACCGGACACGTGCGTCAATGGATGCGGCTTTGTCCACGGGCGGACCCACCGGTGCTGGCGCGTTGCTGAGGACGCCCAGGTGCGCGTGGACGGCGTGCACCACCGCTCGTTTTCCGCGTTCGCGCACGCAGTGTGCGCTCCGGAGGGCACACACCTTTTGGGGCGGCACGGCTTGGTGGTCCGGGTGGTGCGCAAGCACGCGACGGGAGTGCCGTCGTCCGTCTGCGTCGTGCACGCGCAACCGTTCCCGCAGGTCGTGCGCGTAAAGTGGTGGTCGGTTGCGACGGGCAATGTTGTGCAGCACGCCATTGTGCACGGCCTCGGTGAACCTTCAAGGCGGGCGACACTGTGGCCTGCCGAAGACACGTCGTGCACGTTTGCCGCGACCATCATTCGCGTCGACGAGGTGAAGATGCCGTGGGACGCCAAGGTCATCGCGGCGGTGGCGTCGTCGCCGTGCGCACGCTCGAGGTGGTGGGCGCTTCTCGGGGGGGCGCAGGGCAAACGGCCCGCACACGGCGCCTCGAAAGCAAAGCCGCGGATGCTCTTCGGCGGGACGGGCGCGCGTGCGGCTTTTATGCGCACGGGCGACCGCGTTGTGTGCGCGGTGTGTGGCCACTCTTACTCGTGCTACGCCGCTTTTGTCGCACGATGCGCTCCCGAGGTCTCCGCAACGTGCACATGAGCCACCCGCGCGAGCGCGGCTTCTTACGTGTCAAACGACCTCCAGAAAAATTGTGTGTGCAAACAAATGGAAGAAACATATAAAGCGCACATATTTGTTGACAACACAAGTGGCGCATCATCGTTGCGCTATGAGACTCAATGCTCAGGCGCGCTCTGCGCCCAAGCGCTGGTGGATTGTCTATGTGGCGGTAACATCGCACGCCGCCTTTGCGGGGGCGGCTACCCAAGCTACACTAATGCACCGCGCGACGGGGTTCGTGCCGTTTGTTGCGAAAGACGGCATCGTACTTCCAGACCCACCCACCCAAGTTAGGAAGTTAGGGATCACCGCACACGGTGAGAAAGTTGAAGACATGGCCGACACTCGAGCCAAGGTGTGTTCTTGGAACCCTGCATTGTGTTCGTCGGTCGTCGTTAGCAGGCGCATGAGAACATACAGCAAGGCACGTTTCAGTGACGGGGGATGTACGCCTCCGCAGGATCATTACAACGTTGCATCGTTTTATGTGGGGAGAGGCAGCACGCCGTACCCGTGCAAAACGCCGAATTGTATAGAAGAGCGCGACAAGACGTGCTATCACATCAGCTCTACTACACCCACGGCGCACTACACTGACTACGTCGAGGATGAGTGGTATCCCGTAATGGTCGAGGCGAACCATGCGTGCGGTTCGAGCTTTCTAGGACTTCCAGAACAGTTTATTGAAGTTTTTAATGACGCAACTAAGTCGGTTTTTGACTGCGCCGAGGCGTGCCGAACGCGCTCAAAAGCCTGCAGCTACATTACCTTCGGCAAGCTTTCGACGTATGGTTCGTGCTGGATGCACACGCGCGTGCCGGGCACCTTGACGACGTTCACACCAGGCACGTATGACTGTTACAGAGTGGCCTCCCCCATCGGGCCAGAAACACGTGAGGACTTAGGCACATATGGACCCCCCATCTATGAGAGGTCGCAATTTGCAGAGTGTCAGAAGGCCTGCAATGAGACGCGGTGGGCCACAAATTTCAAATTCATAAGCGGGCACACCACGGAAGTTGCAAAGTTTCCTCACAACCAACCCTCAACCCTAGTTACGCACGTGGTGCCGAAAAAAACCGTCTGCCGCTGCGTCGGCCCCATGCAATTGCACGGCAACAACGCGCTAATTCGCCAATCATCGGCAACCCCACCGGAAATGGAGCGGCTTGCCCCGTGGTTTGGCGCGGCGCCAATGATGGGCATCCATTCAATGCAAAGGACGCAGGGGGACACACAGGGACTTTCCAGAACCCAACATCAGCGAGACGCAGCCACACAGGGACCCTCTGGATGCACGAACTATTTCGAAGACACCTACACTTCAAATCGCAAAGTGGTCAAAATGGCTGGTAAAATGTCGGACCCGTGGGATTGCTACCTGCAGTGCAAAGCAAACAGTTGGTGCACACGGTTCTACCTCCGGAGCATCGTGCCAAAGGTGACATTGTGGCAGCCTAATGTGAGGTGCAACACAGGCAGCGAAAAGGAGATTCAGGACACTGGCAAAGGGTCACTCGAGTCATGTGTTGCGGCGTGCATCGAAGAGTACGGCAGAACGGCATGCCGGCACGTCAGCTTCGGCAAAAACAAGAAATATGGACGATGTCTTTATTTCACGAGGCTCTGCAGCTCTCCGTTCCACAAAAACGACGATTACGACATCTTCGAAATCGAATCGGGGTCACCAAGTGGCCGGTTTCCAGCGACGTTTACGACATCGACCTCTGTGTTCAATTGGAAACACGCGGACTGGGACATTTCGAATTTAGAGCGTGCGCTGTTCTGTCCTGACAACAATTGCATGAGTCATTCGTGCATACTCGCCACTGAACAGTGCGACGATGCGCCCGCAACAAAACGATTTGGCGCATATCAGCAAGGCGGCGTCGTCCAGGTTCGCTACAAGTACAATCGAGCGGGGGACCTCAGCGGTAAACTTGGGAATGTTCAGGCTGCAATGCGAGCCAACCTGCAAAGCCCATGCAACGTGCGTTCCGAACTCCAGTTAAATCCCGTCATGCAAAACGCGCGTTGCGGACTAAACATTAACCCTAACCTGGGAGGATACCTCATAACGGACGTGACCGCCTTTGATCTTGGAAAGGTTGCAAGCGCGAGGGCGTGCGTGCTCAAATGTATTGAGTTTGATCAAACATGCGAGTGGGTCATTTATTCGTCGGTGTCGGGGTGCTTCATGCAAACAAAGTGCCCCCACGCTCGGCGATTGCCCCCCGAAACGAACGGCTTTGCCATCTACTCGGTTGCGGCGGGTAACTTCTTGTTTTCGCTTCCAGACCACCCAACGCAAATATTGAATCCTGCATTTCAACAAACCGACGAGGGCACGGGGGTCGCCGTGGGGCGGCTGGCACGTTGGGGACTCAATGGTTACCACACACAACTGCCTACGCTCTCATCCGGTAAATCTTTGGACAGCGGACTAAGACAGCCAACGTACGACCAATGCATGTGGGAGGAGTCCCTCCCTGACGAGGACAAAGTGAAAGCCAACCCCGGTTACCACGACGCAAAAAAAATCGTCGGGAAATCCCCTGTCAGGACGTGGCTTTCTCATGGCATGGCCTTTGTCACCGCATACTCGTCCCGACCAAGCACTAGTACCAACATTGGGGTTGGGGCGATCAAATTCGACGGCACGTACGGGACGTATGCCGACAAAACGCTGTGCATGGGTGCAAGAATTCCATTGTGGACCAAGACGAGCAACCCCGCAGACTGCGCGCAGGCATGCATCGACATGGCGGGCCGCCATTGCAAATACGTTGTGCATGCCGACACAGGATGGCTATGGGGACTCGCTGGCTACCCGACGGATAGGGTGTATTGCACTTGGGCAGCCGACTGCAGGGAGTCCTATGGCGTGCAAAACGCCTTGAACATCTACTCGCCGCGTGATTACGACGGGGTTCTACGCAACAGAATCCCGTCAGACTACTACGAAATGACAGCCTGCAAAACAGGGATGCAAGACGATTGGTATGGCTCGAGCAGGGCAGGATCCCTCACCGCCGCAGTTCAGGGCAACGTGGCGGCATGCGCAAAAGCATGCGCGGACCATAAAACCTGCGTGGCCTTCGCGCGGAAAGTCGGCGTGTTGACGGGTGAGACAGGGGCATGCTACTTAAAAGGCGAGAACAATCCCGACCCCACATGGAAAAAGGGTGAGTGGACAACATACGTCGTGTCATGCGAGGCAAGGTGCACACCAGGAATGCAAGATGCCGATTATGGCTATACGCAGACGGCAAACATGCAACAAGGCACAATGCAGGGCACCGTGGAAACTTGCGCGAAAGCATGCCAAGACCATGCCACATGCCGAGCCTTTTCTTGGAAAGTCGGCGCTGCCGAGGACAAGCGTGGCTATTGCTATTTGACCTCCGGGATCACTCCCGACCGAGAGGCACCCTCGGGAAAGTGGGTTTTTTACCAGATCATCACAACCGGCACGTGCGCAGACATCGACGCCATGCCCGTCACAACCATCGAGGAGTGCTCCACTGCGGCTGTGGCTCTTGCGCTGGCGGACACCACGGTTGAAACGACTGCAGGCACCCCACGGCCAGAAGGCTGCTACTGGTACATGAATTCGGAGCTCTTCATGGCCGTGAACAGCGCCAACAAAGGCAAAGGAGCAGAGACATCGGAACCAACCCTAACTCGTCACCCCATCTGCGTGGGTAAGTGGACAACATACATCGTGGAGTGCCCGACCAGCTGGTCAGTCATCAAGAAAAAAAAATGCATGATTACAAGCAGCGTAAAACTAGCAGGAGTTGGCCACACACTCGACGATTGCAAAAGCGAATGCATCAAACGCGTGGGCTGCACCTCGATTATGCGCGCAGATTCAGATGCCTTAGACAACGAAGGCAAGTGCTATCTGAACGGGATCGACGGCCACGTGTGCGTTCCGGTCGGCGAAGGAAGTGGGTCGCAGGTTTTTGAAATTTACACGCTTGACCGATCGGCGCGACAAAAACAACCACCATCAACGGCCTCAACGTCGATCGCACCAACGCCAGCACCAACGCCACGCCCGCCACCACCCAACACCTGGTTAGGGGTTCTGACGCCACGCCCGACGCCAACACCGACACCACGCCCCACTCCACCGCCACCGCCTGCAACACACACCAAACTCTACACTGGAAAAAAGTGCACTGGTGAAGAAGAGAACCTTAATCGGCAAACGTCGCCGGCCGACTGTGCTGATGCATGCACGGCCGCCGCCCTGGCTGCCTCTCAAGAGTGCCACTATTTTAGTTTCGCCCATGAAGCTGCGCCAAAGTATGTGTATCCCTCGCCAAATGAATTTGAGTGTTTTTGGGAAAAGTCGTGCGACACCTTCACATCAGGTCCTTTTGACGTCTACGAATTTAAAACACCAACAACCTTACCGCCGACGTCTAACCCGCCAACACCACCGCCTGCAACATACACCAAAATCTACACTGGACAAGAGTGCACTGACGTCGAAATAAACCTCGGGAATCAGGCTTCGATGGATGCGTGTGCTGCTGCATGCGCGGCACGCGCCAAGTTAGACTCGGAGGAATGCCGCTACTTCGCCTTCGCCGAGAACAGTAAGCAGCCGAACGGAAAGTTTTGTTTTTGGGAAAAGTCGTGCGACAACACCGCGGCCGACGCCGATTTCAACGTCTACGCATTGCAACTTGCAACGCCACCGCCGACGTCTAACCCGCCACCACCACCGCCTGCAACATACACCATACTTCACACTGGAAAAGAGTGCACTGGCGCCGTCGAAATAAACCTCGGGAATCAGGCTTCGATGGATGCGTGTGCTGCTGCATGCGCGGCACGCGCCAAGTTAGACTCGGAGGAATGCCGCTACTTCGCCTTCGCCGAGAACAGTGAGCAGCCGAACGGAAAGTTTTGTTTTTGGGAAAAGTCGTGCGACAACACCGCGGCCGCCGCCGATTTCAACGTCTACGCAGTGCAAAGACCTCCAACCCCCCGTGTACCGCCGCCGTCGCCGACGAATTCACCATCACCGCCATCTCCGCCGGTGCCGACGAATGCACCCGGCGGAGGTGCCGGTGATGGGCCGACGGTGGCGACAGCATCACCGACCGTGACAACGCGCCCATCTGCCTACACGCGTGTTGCAACACATGACAAAATTTACGAGGGAAAAGATTGCACGGGCGGCAACAAACATACCTTTGGGCAAACCACTTCTGTAGCAACATGTGCTTACAAATGCTTTGGCGAAAGGGATGACGACTGGGAGTACTTCATCTTCGGCACCGGGAGCGGGAGCAACAACGGGTCTTGTGTCTGCAAAGATTCGTGCTCTGGCGTTTTCAATCAGACTTCCGACGTCTACAAATTTCGCTGCAATCAGAGCCTACCCAATTGCACGGTCGCGGACGCAGCGGGTGCCGCAGCGGGTGCCTCGCAATCCTCAGGAATGGCTGCGGGTGCTGTGGCGGGGATTGTTTTAGGGCTTCTAGTGGCGACCGTCGCTGGTTTTTATGTGTACAGAGAACAACGAACCAAACTTCAAAGCGAGATCACATCGAATGAGCCGTTCACGACGCAGACGTTGCTGTGATGTTCATTTACTGTTGAAGTGTTCGCCGCTCAAACGCGCGCGCTAGCAACGAGCCACGCGAGGACGGCAAGTGAGCAGACCCACACCGCGACGCAGACACACTGGGCGGTCACGCATGGCGAGGTGCTCTGAGGTGTAAGTCTATCGACGCTGTACACTGTCCCGTCCACCACCGAACGGGCCGTGTACGTTGTGGAGCCGACGGCCTCGACGGTGCACTCCGTGCCGCACTGCGCGACGACGTCGCCAATGTTGACGCCGCCGTTAGGTGCGGCCATCCCGGGGGTTGTGTGCGCGCCAGGTCACCGCGTGCGACTTGGCCGTGCGCAGCCCGAGGTGCTCGCCGAGTGCGTGCGTGGACGTGAACCGCGCGTGGCACGTGGGGCACACGTACGGCGACCCGCATGCCCTGTGTGTGCGCCGCGATTCGAGCGCGACGAGCATGGCGACGCCCGGCGCGACGACCGTGTGAATCAGCCTGTGGAACGGCACGACGTACTCGGCGTACGCCTGATCGAGGTTGCGAGTAAACCGCGCGCAGCCGCTCAGCGGACCCGCCTCGACCGCCGTCAGCAGGCCCTCGCGCCTATGCCGCGACTGCCACCCGCCTGTCGCGACGCGGAGCACCCGTGACGCGCCGTCCGCCGTGGTCCACGTGGCTATCACTGTGCTTGCCGCCGCGACTTGAAGCAGCACCCAGCCTTCCCCGTCCGTGAAGAAGGCCGTCGTACCCACCCACACCACGCCGCGGAAGTTTTCGCACACCACCCGCCCCACGCCGCGCACGGCGCACCGGCCGTGCGCGGGCCGCCCCACTCTAGCGAGGTACGCGACGCCCGCCCGTTTCCGTGCGGCGCGCGTGGGCCGCGCGAGCGCGGCGCCGTCGAGCAGCACATGTCGCGTCCGGCGCGCGCGGCGTGGCGCCGGCGTGTCGTCCGGCGCGTCGAGTGTAAAGACTAGTTGGTGATGGACGTACGCATATGAGTCAGCGAGGAAACCGAGTGCCTCGCGGTATTTCGCGCCGTGGTGCGGCAACCTGCGGAGGTCGAGCTCGGCGTGTGAGACGTGCAGTCGCATCTTTGCTGCCTCGCCTTTTGCCACCGCACCCTCGCTCACGGCGGCCTCGATTACTCGCTGCGTGAGTCCGACGTGGAGCGCGATCGAGACCTCGCGCACTGCGTTCTCGCGCCCCGGCGCCCGATGAATGGGCTCGTACGAGCGCCCCGCGCAGGCCGGCGACGCCCTCGCGTTTGGCCTCTGCTTGTTTTTGCTGCTGTGGTGGCGCAAGGGCAGGGATGCACCGTCGACGAAAGATGTCATTACGGCACTTGCGGAGGTGTGATCGCCGCGCGCGACCACGCAGCCCAGAACCCCGTCGCGGACTGCTCGCACCCCCTCACGCGTGCGTCCGCGTCGTTCTACGGGGCGCAAGAATCCAAAGAGTTGCGCTCGTCTTCGCAGTGCCCGGGGATCGCCGTCGTGAGGCCAGCGTGCGAGCACCGGCGCGTCAAAAGCAGCGTTGACACGGTTCTTCTGATGGTAGCGTCGACGGTTGTGGCCATGCACGTTGCACGCTGGATGTGAGGCAACAAAAGCGTGTACAATGGGGTGGGGTGCGGCGCCCGCCATGCGCGCGCACCTCTTCCGCGAGAGCTTAGTGCACCGCACAGCGGCCGAGGAGCGCGCGTCTGCGGGGTTGCCTGGGGGGCACACGCGGCGTGAGCCGGCTGGGTGCAAGAGCGTCGTTTACGACATGAACGCGGACGTGCGCCGGCGCGCGGTGGGCGACACGCCGCGCAGCGCGCGGAGCATCGCGCGCGCCATTTGCAAGGAGGCGTGCCGCCACGGCGAAAAATACGTGCTGCTCATGTTTGACGACCCAACGCGCAACCACGAGAAGAGAAAGCGGTTTCACGCGGACGTGCGCTACGCGGCCAAGCCACTCACGGAAACGGTACGCCGTGAGGCGGCCGAGCGCGGGGACGTGGTCGTGCGGGGAAAGGTGTACAGCGCGGCGCGCGCCCCCTACCCTAAGGACCACGTGGCCAAGGCGACGGCGGACACCAAGCTGGCGTGGTCAAGGGTGTGGCCAATCGCCAAGCACGAGGCGTACTGCCTTGTAGAAAAGGTGTGCATCGCCGAGCACCACGCGCTGACGGACGCGGAGTGGGGTGACCGCACGACCGTGGTGTGGCACACCCACGCACCCACTGTGCTGCCGTACACGCGCGACGGCGAGCGCCGCGCTACGGCGCTTGCGTGCTGCGACAACACCTACGGCGAGGCGGACGGCAAGGTGGCCGACGCGGTGAAACTTCTCGCCCATCTTGGCCCTACCAAGGTGGTCACCATCGACACGGACATGGTGCTCCAGCTCCTCGTGCAGCCGCGAGCCCACGAATTCCACCCCGTCTACCTCCGCCTGAAAAACGAGACGATCGACATGGCCGCCGCCGTTCGCACGTACGGCGGCCCCGACTACGGGCGGCGGCTCACGTGCGCGTTCTGGATGCTCGCGATCAACGGCGTCGACTACTGCCGCGGTCTTCAGACGCACGGGTTTGGCACCAAGGACCTCGCCGCCCTCGCCGAGTCGTGCGCCAAACGCACGTCGCCCGTCCTGTTTGTGTGCTGCGAGGGGTGCTGGTCGTTTGACGCGGACGGCATGATCGGCGAGCTCCGCACGCTCAAGCGCAGAAACGTCAAGGACCGCACGTGGGACGGATTCGCGGCGGAAACCGCCGCGATCCTGTGGTGCCTTTCCTTGTTCTCGGGCGCGGGAAGCAAGGAGGTGCCTGCCGCGGGGCCGTGCGAGGAGGACCTCGTGGTAACGCACCCGCGCGGCGCGGGGGCGGCCCTCGACGCCGCGTCGTGGGCCGCGCCGCACACGCCGTGGGGGGGAGTTGCTGTGGCCATCGGCTGACAGCTTGTGGCCTTTGCATTCCTTTTTATTACACACATTTAATTGTAAACACGTACATTTACACGTACTCGTAGTCGTGGCACAGGTGCTCGCGTGTAAGGTAGCACGCGCGCGCCTCCATGTCGCGCCACCGCACGTGTGCCACGACGAGGGACGCAGCGTCGCGCGTCGCGCCGACGCGCAGCATGCACGTGAGTGCGGTGTGCATCCAGCGTGCGCGATGGGGGGGCATGGAAAGCACGACGCTGTGCAGCCGGGCAAAGTGAACGGCGCGCGGGTGCCGCGTGAACACGGGCATGTCCACGTAGCGCAGCACGCGCGCCGTGTGGCATGCGCCCATGCGCCAGCGTGTGGACGACACAAACGCCCGCACGTGGTGCGTGTGCGCCGCGTGGCGCTCGGCGGCGTGCAACCCGAGGTACGCACACGCGGCGGCCGAGCCGTCCGCGTTTTTTGCAGTCGTCACTGCGCAATGGCGGCCCCACCGCCGCAGCATCAGCAGGAGGGCGCCCTCGTGGCCGTTGCGCCGGAGCGCCGACGCGCCCAACTGACGGATCGCACGTGCGTCGCCGTACGCCACGATCCAACGGAGGCACTTGCGTGTGATGCCGCGGGCGCTGCAAGGTGCGCGGCGCTGTGGCGCCCAGGCACGTCCCATCCCGTGGAGCACGACCTGGCCGTGCATCGCCGCCGCGGCCGTTCGCGTTAGGCCTTGGTTCAGTTCCGTGCCGTCAAAGTGCAAGGGGAGGACGCCGCGCGCGGCGCACGCGGCACCCACGCGGCGTGCGAGCGCCACAAAGCGGTCCGACGCCCATGCCGCTTCGAGTGAGGCGCAACTCGCCGCAAGCGCGGCGCGCACGGCGTCCTCCCGCATGGCCCCGAGAGGAAGCACGGTGTGCATCGTGCCGCCGAGACGGGCCCCCGCCCTGTCCGCCTGAGCCGCGGAAAAGTGTTCAAGCGCGCGCATGTCCGCACGTGCGACACGCTCAGCGAAGCCCGGAGTGCACACGCCGGCGGGGATGGCCTGCACTACCCGGGACAGCGCATAGTCCGTCAACCCCTCGGCCACGCGGCACACCACGGCGAACCGCATGGCGTGCGCGTGACGCCCCTCGCACGCCGCCGCGGAGGCGGGGTCGAGTGCGAGTGCGAGCGCGCACGCCCCGCGCGACTCTGGCAGCGCGTTCACTAGGGCTACCAGCGCCTCCGTTCCGCACGGCGGCGCGGCACGCAGCACGGCCCCCGCGACGGCGTCGGCGTCGCACGCCGGGACGTGCACCGCGGCAAACGCCGCGCGCAGGGCGGATGCGTCGACGGCGCCGCACGGCGAGGCAGCACATGCGACGACCGCGTTCGCTATGGCCGCGAGGTGCCCGTGCGGTGGTGGGTCCCCCATTGTGTACTTGACCCATTGCAGCGCGCGGCGCAACTCCCGTGCCATGAAGCAGAAAGACGCCGCCGTGGCGGAGCATGACGTTGTACTCGTCGTCCGCACATTCGGCGCGGCAGTCGCCGTGGCCGAGGGTTGCGCGGAGTACGCCATCCTCCTCGGCGTTAATTTGTATGCTGTCGTGCTAATGCTCGGCATTGGGGTGACGCTCGTCGCGTACCGCGCCGCGTTCCTTTTCTTTGCACCGTTCATGCTCGCACACGGCAAAGTGTTCGTGTTCATCATCAACAATTTCGCAATCTTTGCCCTCAACATTGTCATCAACGCGTTCATTCTCGCGATCGACATCATCGTCGCGGCGATCGACTACCTGCCGGGTGTGGATGTGAAAGAACCGAGCTTCGTCGACATCCCCGACGTCACCTACGCCGAGTTCGAGAAAACGATGCGCGAGATCGTTCAAACGTGCAGCAAAGTAGACTCGTTGCCATCCATGTGGGAGTTTGCGGTCGCGCCGTCCGTCTGCCCCGCGACGTGCCCGATGTTCCGCGTCATGCACCCCGTCCCGGGCTTCGCCAACGCCGCTGCACCGCTCATCGGGACAATTACGTACGACCCCGACCCAATGGGCAACAACTGCGTGCCTCACGGGAGATTTGTCGACTCCCAGGCGCCCATCGCACTGTGCACGGTCCTCGCCAGCGGATTCGTTGTCCTCGAGGTCCTCATCCCTCTACTGCTCATCGGCCTCCTCCTCCTCGCACTTGCCTCGCCGCTTAAATCAATGGTGTGGGACGCCGCGTTGCTGACCATAGCGGGCGCGCAGGCGGCCGCGCGCGTGCTCGGCATGGTCGCGCACGGCGCCGCTGGTGCCCTCGGCACTATGACAAGTTCCAACCACGGTAAACGAGCGGCACGTGCTTCTAGCGTAGAAGCGCAACGCTGATGCATGTGTGTAATCGAGACAATAAAACGCGAGGACTGCGTCACGGGGCGGGGTTGGGCGAGTAGACAAAGCTGCCCCACAGGCGCGAAGTGGCAGAAGGGTCGTCGAGGCAGCCCATGTGGCCCGCGTTCACGGTCTGCGCTACCCGCTGCGGCCCCCCTCGATCGCCACGTTTGACAAGAGTCGAGCGGCACGACCCTGCGTACAGCTTCGTTGGGCGCCCGTCGTCGGGGTTGAGCTTGCCTTTGTGAAGGATGCCCGCGCCGTGCAGCATTGTGGACGTGATCCAGTGGGACCACGACCCGTTTGTCTTCATCTCGTCGGAGTCGTCTTGAAAATCAGCGTAGTCGATGCAGTTGGCGTGCGTGTTCAGGTACAACGCGGGAAACGGTGCGTAGGTGAGGTCTTTTGTTGGATCCATGAACGCAACGTCGGCATCGAATCGGTGCCCCGACTTCAAACCCTCAAAATACACGTCACGCAGCACGATCACGCTTTCGGGCGACTTCAGCACGCACCCGAGGTAGACGCGCATCTGAATTTTTACCATTTCCTGGCTGCTCGTAGACACGCTCGTGAACGGGTAGCCTACCAGCAGGGAACCCGTCTCCTCGCCCGGCGCGGCAAGGATCGCCGAGCTCATCATAGCCTCCACGTTAGGCCGCAGGGCAATCATCTCGTCGCTGTATTCGGACGTCGCGAACAAATTATCACCGGCCATGCTCCCCCCGCTAACGTCTGTAAATGTAGCGTTTCCCATGTTTGTAAACGTGTGACGGTACGCGTTCATTGACGCATTGGACAGCGACTGTGACATCACCATCACAAAGTAAAGAAGGCCGCTGCGCCCCTCCTCATGCGTTTTTTCCCATGGCGTTTCCCGCGCGCCGGTCATTGTCTCGTCGTGCCACGTGTTGCCGAAACGCCGAGTATTTCCCGGGAACCCTAGCACGGTCGCGCCGAACGCATCATTCGTACGCATGGTTTCGCGGAATCGTCTCGGGTAATGCACCCGCATGTAGCTGGCTGCCTTGAGCGGGTTGAAAAACGCCATGCCAGGGAACTTCTTCAGTGCGCCCTTTGTTGCACCATTCTGTATGTCCCCTAACGCCCCCTCAGTTACGTAAGTGTCGTATGAACGATCATCCCACATCATCGTTTTCCCGTTCTCGCCTGGGTTTGCATCGTCGGCGGAGAGCACGTTGAACAGCAGGTCTTCAACTAAGGCTGCGCTCGCGAGCCCCGCCATGAATCCCGCACGTTTGCCGGGGCCATTCTGGTCATCATGCGTCATGGGGCGGTTGCCGCAGTGGAAACGGGCGGCCGATCTCGCCATCCCACTGCAATTGTCATGGTGGTTAGCGCCCCCGACTAACCACACAAAGTCCTCCTCTTTGTAAGTGATGTCGTCGACTGTGGAAATGGCGGATTTCGCCTTGTCAGCTGCTTGTGCAGTGGGGTTGCGCCTTTGGAATTTGTACGAACGGACGTCGTCCGTGGTTGCAGCATAAAAGTTTTTGAACACGTACTTGGCGGAGTCAGCCACCGATTGACCGGTGTAGCCACCAGCGTTGAGAAAGCCGTGTCCGGCTGCAGTTCCAATGTCCTGTTTCGCGAGTTCTACGGTCAGGCCGTACCCAAACGTCGAAGCGAAGAGCAGGGCGCAGTAGCGTTCGAAGAACTTTTTCCATTTGCGTGGGCCACTGCGCGTGTGGTCGACCCCGTTGGTGTCCCCGAGGTCCCTGAGAGCAGCGAACGACGTGAAAATCTCCGCGAGCGCCCCGAGCAGTGCCTGCGTGACGCCGCGCATTGCATTGAACCTGTCGCGCGCATTGTCAGGCTGTTTGTTGTACTCCTTCATCGCCGCGAGCATGGTGCGCTCGAACTTGCCGCGTGCATTGGTCGTCACCGACTGAGCCCCGTCATCAATCATGATGAGCTGCACGGCGATCACAACGTCCATGAACGACGTCCCAAAGTCGCGTTCCGCGTTGAACCCCATTGTGTGTAGCTTGTCCATGTCGTCATGCAGCTTTGCGACGTCTGGGCTGTTCTGCGTGCACGCCGCAGTGACTCGAAATCGGTCCGCCGCCATCTTGTACGTGGCCGCGAAATCACTAGTGTCCTGTCCACACTGAGCGGCAATGGTGGTCGCGAGGTTCTTGAGGCGCAGTCCGTCGTTCATCATGGACGGTTTACTTATGTCCCGCCACGTGCCCTTCTCAAAGTCCACCACCTCAAACTTTGTCGTGTATTCTTCGTCAACCAAAGGCGCGTCGCGGTAGAAGTTTCCAAAACGCGCGAGCCCCGTAAGCCCGCCCATCCCCACGTCGGGATGCGCGGTGCCGCCGTCGAAATTCGGCATCTGGCGGTGGACCACAATCTTGACGGACGTCGACGTGTCGGTGTACGCGTCCTCGAAAGGCATGGAGATCTTCTTGCCGTTTGTCTGACTCATGAGCGCCGGCCCCGCCACCTCGTACACCATGGCCTCGCGGCGCGTGTACCGAAGGATGTCGTGCACGCCGTGAGGGAGGATGAGGACGCTGCCCTTTGCGTTGGTCGTGGTGTACGCGCTCGCGTACCGCGCCGCCGCGAGCAGATTCTGCACGGGGTAGGCGTGCTTCGACATGGCGCCAAAGACCTGCTGGATGTTGATCCTGTCCGCGGCGTCCACGATCTCGGGGTTCTGCACGCCCGCCTGGTGGGAGTACAGCGGATTGCTGCGAATGACCGCGTCGACCAGGTCGGTACCCTGTGACATTAGCATGTCGTACCCCATGTCGATGAGCGTGCGCTCAAGCTCGCGTTTTTGCGCCCCGACTTTCATGTCGAGCTCTTCCTTTGCCTCAGACTTGCGCAGGAACAGGTTGAGGTTCATCTCGATGTCGCCACCGAACCGTGTGAGGCGGACCTCGCGCACGTCCTCCTGGATCGCGACGGTGCGCGCTGGTGCGTGCTCGGGCGTGATCATGCTGCGGCCGCCCACCACAAACTTGCGGCGGATGATGACCTTGTCCTCGGTGTGGACGTTGGTCGAAAGGATGAGCTTAATGGGGTCCTTGAACCCCGCGAGGTACTCGCCGACCGCGACGTTGATCACCTTTGCCGTGCCCTCAATGGCGTACGGAATTCCTGTCGTGGTGTGCGGGTACCCCTGGTAAAGGTCGAGGTTGCGCGACATGACGCTGTACTGCATGTCCCCGAGGAGGTCTTTCACGTTGTCATCGGGGGTTTGCTCGCCGTCTGTTGCGCGGCGCCTTTTGGAGTCCGAGACGGTCCCCCCCGTTTGCTCGGACGGCGCGGGGGCCGCGAAGCGGGTGAACGACGGGTTCTTGACCTCGTGCACCTGGGGATTGTTTTTCGTCATGGCTGGGTGTGTCCTAAGGACGCGACGCGCAGGAGCCTCCAGTGTGTGCCGTGCGGATGGAGCACGTATACTCCAGCCGCGCCGGCCGACCCAAATACAGAACGGTGGCTTCTGCGGAGCACGGCTACGTGCGCGGCCTTCACGCGCGCGGGCCGGGCCGACCACCGGCCGCGCACGCACGCCGCGACGAGCAGAGGCCCCACGCCGGAGCGCCGCGAAACAACGACGGTGCCTTCGCGCAGCACCTCCACGCCGCCCCCCCCGTGGGACGCCAGCACGCGGTCCACCCGCGGGTCGCCGTGCGGCCACGCGTCGAACACGGCGCCATTAGGACGCACGCGCGCGGGGCGCGCACGCAGCGCCGCGGCAGGGCGCGCCCCCCCCGCAAAAAGGAGCGCCCTGCACGCGCTCGAGGGAACACGGTGCACCACGGCGCTGCACCCGTACGCGACGACCACGACGCCCTCGACGTTCGCGCCTGGGCCAAGGGCGTGCCGGCATGCGACCACACCGAACCCCGCCTGCAGCTCGTGGAGCGCCCTCTCAGTGTTGCGCACCCCGTTTACGAGCCGCGGGTTGTTGTAGCTCGGCGTGTCGTACAGAGCCTCGTGCTCGGCACGCGTGCTCGCCGTGCACTTGAGCTCGATCACCACAACACGCCCCGCGCGAACGCCGACCGCGTCGATCACGCTGCGAATGCCAAGGGGGTCGACGCGCACGGGCACCTGCGCTCGCAGCGGCACGATGCCGGCGTGCCTCAGCGCCCGCACGACGTGCCCGAGGCGGCCGTGGCCGCGGCGCGACGGCCGGTACGGCACGGCGCCGGAGACGTGCGCGTTGAACGCGGCGTCCACCTGCCGCCCGATGCACAACCCCGACACACCCCCCCGCCGCCTGCCCCCGCGCCGCTGAAACGGCCGCCCCGCCATTAGCGTCGTTTTAATGAACGTCGTCACACCCACGCACCCCGCCATGGGCACTGACGCAGCGAGCGAGTTGACGTCGGCCACGGCACGGGACGCCGCGGTGTTCGACATGATGGAGCGACTTGCGACAGACGCTGTCGGCCACCCGCCCGACAACGGCGCAGTCGTCGTCGTCGCCGAAGGGTTCCGTCACCGCGCGACCGCGGACGCCGTGCGTGCCGGCGTCGGCGCACGCGACGCAGCGCGCGCACTCGCCGCGAGGGCTGCACGTTCGCTTGTGGCGCCGGCTGGCCTCTATGACGCGGTGCTCGCGTTCCCGGGCACACCGGAGGCGGCGGACGGGCGCTTTAAGGTGGGCCCCCGTGCCTTCCGCACGCGTCGCGCGGACGCGTGGATGAGGTTGCACGCTCTTGTACACCCTGGAAAGGGCCTTGCGGACGCCCTCTACTCCGCGCTCGAGTCTACTGACGTCCCCACACTTACCGTCCCCGCCATATACACCGTCGCGACCGACGCACTCTCCCCTCACGCGGTCGACCGCGCGGGGAAAGCAACCACACGTGCATGGTCATATTTAGAGGCAGCCATGCGCGACCACGCAGGGCGTACAACGATCCACGTCGATCATGGCGCCTCCAAACACCGCAAGCGCTCGCGCACCTCCAGGCGGTCGAGCGACACTGCCGAGACCTCGCACGCGTGACCCAAGGCCAATGGATTACGGGCCACGCGCCGGGTGGGGCTGGCACGTTCCTGCCATTGACCATGAAGCGGAACACAATCGCGAGGTCTTCCGCAGGCCCCGGCGCCAGCACCCCCTCCCTTCCTTTTTGCAACAAGGTGCAAAAAATCGCGCGACCTCAACACGGAAGAACTTCGTCCGCAGACCGCCCGTGCCGCGCACGCGTCAGCGACAAGCTGATCACGATGGCGAACAAATTTCACAGATAGACGACGACCAAGCCGAAGACAGAGGTACTCAACGCGACAAGAGCGACGGGAAATTCGGCACAGTCATCGACAGGGTCGTTGCACTGTACGAATTTGCCGGTCAAAATGACAACGAACTAAGCTTTAAGGTGGGGGACACAATCGAGGTGACGCGCAACGACAATGCAGGGTGGTGGGCAGGGCACCTCCTGAACAACCCACCCAGTGGGTTGTGGTTTCCAGCTTTGTACGTCGGCAAAGTCATCGACATTACAGCTAAAGCGAGTGGCACGCTTGCTGCATTGCGGGAGCGTGTGGATGGCGTGTCGCGCGATCTTCAAGCGTTGCAGACAAATGGCGAAGCTGCAAATGCTTGGGAAGAACGCGGTGGTCAATTGACAACACTTGCAGTCCAAGCTCGTGGCATTCTTAATGCATTGCGGAAGCGTGTGGATGGCATGTCGAGCGATCTTAAAGCCTTGGACGAAGAAGACCGCGCTTTGCAATCGCGGGTGATGAACGTCCAAGCGCGTGTCATTGCGCGTGAGCTAACCATTAAAGCGCGTGGCGTACTAACTGCATCGCGGGAGAGTTTGGATGATGTGGCGAGCGACCTTCAAGCCTTCAAGGAAAAAGAACGCACTTTGAGAGAAAGTCAAAGTCACACGAACGAATCGTCTTCGGATGAGGACGGGACCAAAGATGACAGTGAAAGTGACACGCAACACGGGTTTGCGGATGAAAAAGAAGGAACCACAAAAGACAGCAAGAGTGACACGAACAACTCGACTCCGCCTGAGACAGAGGACGGGACCAGAGATGACAGTGGAAGTGACACGCAACAACGCGGTTTACAATTGACAACAATTGCAGACAAAGCTCGTGGCATTCTTAATGCATTGCGGGAGCGTGTGGATGGCGTGTCGAACAATCTTCGAGCGTTGCAGGCGCATGGCGAAGCTGCAAATGCTTGGAAAGAACGCGGCATTCAATTGACAACAATTGCAGTCCAAGCACGTCACATTCTTAATGCATTGCGGAAGCGTGTGGATGGCGTGTCGAGCGATCTTAAAGCCTTGGAGGAAAAAGAACGCGCTTTGCAATCGCGGGAGATGAACGTCCAAGCGCGTATCATTGCGCGTGAGCTAAGTACGGCGTTGGGGTTTTGGGCAACATTGCGTCGGGCATTAACCATTAAAGCGCGTGGCGTTCTAACTGCATCGCGGGAGAGTTTGGATGATGTGGCGAGCGACCTTCAAGCCTTGGAGGAAAAAGAACGCGTTTTGAGAGAAAGTCAAAGTCACACGAACGAATCGTCTGCGGATGAGGACGGGACCAAAGATGACAGTGAAAGTGACACGCAACACGGGTTTGCGGATGAAAAAGAAGGAACCACAAAAGACAGCAAGAGTGACACGAACAACTCGACTCCGCCTGAGACAGAGGACGGGACCAGAGATGACAGTGGAAGTGACACGCAACAACGCGGTTTACAATTGACAACAATTGCAGACAAAGCTCGTGGCATTCTTAATGCATTGCGGGAGCGTGTGGATGGCGTGTCGAACAATCTTCGAGCGTTGCAGGCGCATGGCGAAGCTGCAAATGCTTGGAAAGAACGCGGCATTCAATTGACAACAATTGCAGTCCAAGCACGTCACATTCTTAATGCATTGCGGAAGCGTGTGGATGGCGTGTCGAGCGATCTTAAAGCCTTGGAGGAAAAAGAACGCGCTTTGCAATCGCGGGAGATGAACGTCCAAGCGCGTATCATTGCGCGTGAGCTAAGTACGGCGTTGGGGTTTTGGGCAACATTGCGTCGGGCATTAACCATTAAAGCGCGTGGCGTTCTAACTGCATCGCGGGAGAGTTTGGATGATGTGGCGAGCGATCTTCGTCTTCAACAAAACCGGACCCCGGATTTCGTAGAAACAGACAACGCCGTCGACACCAACTTCCAAGGTTCGAATGACACGTGCGATGCAAAGTGGAACGCAGAGAACGGCACGTTGCGTACAGGGGGGACGCCAGCCACCCTCACGTTTCCTCGAAGTGTTACGCAGGCGGCGTGGGATGCAGCTGCGCGTGACGATTGCGATCCAATCCAACACGAGGAACGATCGTTCACAATGGTTGACTACGCATTTGACGACCGAAAGACCCCCAGCGAGTGCATACCTTGTGTGGTGGACTTCCCACTCTTATTGGGTCTCCACGCAACGCTCGAGATCAAGCATGAAGGTTCGGCAACGTGGCAAGTGGCGAACACGCGCAAGCTTCAGACATACAACATCCGTAAGGCCCTCGTAGAACTGTCTAAGCGAGTCGACAAGGTGGTGGACATCGGCGACATAGACGTAGACATACGACTCCTCCTTTCCGCGGAGAATCGGGGCGATGAGCTGCCGACGCCGGAAAAAGAGAGCGACGAAGAGGTCTACGCGCGACTGAAGATCGTGCGGACGAGCAATCTTGTCTTAAGCGCTGAATACAACACTGCAATGATCGAAGCGGGTAAGATGCTTGACGCCGCGGGCTCTTCATCGAGCAACAAATGGAGAGATTTCTATGACCTGTTTTTGATTGAGCATTGCGCTTGGTGGGCGGAAGAGAGCGTGCGCGAAATGTTCAAGGCCAAGGGACATGTTCGCATTGACCTTGAAAGGCGCGTCAACAAAGACAAGGCGTTATTGGAGAGGCTGCACACAAGCAACCAAACTAAATCCGAAGAGCTTGAGCCCGTGTGCAAACGACTCAGCGCAATCGCTTCTGACGTTGCATCGCTTAAAAATGTGCATGGCAAACCTCTCAACCAGATGTTCTCAGTTAAAAATCTAATCGAGGACATTGACAAAGTCTTGAGTCGCATGTCTCACAAGACGTCCAGGGAAAAAGGTGAAAGTGACACAGACAAATCGTCTGCGGCTGGACTTGATGATGAAGCAAAGAAGCTACCTCCGTCCGCAACCAATGACGTCACTGTCACCCCGAAGTACTATGCAAATGCCATTAAAGCTTTGACAAACAACACGTCGTCCAGTGAAATCTGGAAACAAATCTGTGAAAAGGAAACTTCGACTTACGCAAATTACCGAGCATGGGAACTCAAATGGAAACCGTCCATTAAACAAATCACGCACGACCCGAAGCGCGGGAACCACAATCGCATAGTTTTCGGCGACGACGCAGACACATGGGCTGCAAGTAAAAAGGGCAAAGGAAGTAAAAAGGACAAAGCACCCAAAGTTAAAATCACAGGGTACGAACTGTTTGTCGCGATTTTCATGGCGAACAGCGGCCTTGCCCCCCTTGCCAAAGGCGAAGGTAAAGTCGGCGACACCTACCATGACTTCAATGGCTCACTAGCCAACGTACGGTTTGTAGCAAATGGTAAAAACGCAAAAACGGTTTGGGGCGCCGTGCATGTGATAAGGAAAGATGCGGGAGAAAGTCAAAGTCACACGAACGAATCGTCTTCGGCTGCGGACGGGACCACAGATGACAGTGATGGTGACACGCATTGGAGTTCTGCGGATGAAGGAGATGACATTGAAAGTGACACGCATTGGAGTTCTGCGGATGAAGAACCTGAGGACGAGACCAAAGACGTTGAGTCTGAGGAGAAGGACGAGACCACAGAAGCCACTTCAAGCGCTGTCCGAGCCGGTAACTACATTGGTACCGCATACAGAGGTACTCGGTGGGGTGTGAGCACCATGGTGTCGGGCACGGCGACAGTAGCTGGAGTCTTTAAAGATGCATTTGTCGCGACGGACAATGTTGCGAGATGGTTGACGTCCAACGATCGTACGGCTGGATCGTATTCAAACTCATCACCAACGCAAGCGGCAGTGAAAAACCCGACACCAGCGCCATCGTCAATTTTTCCATCACTACCGTCACTATCGTCATTATTCACAGGCGGGGACGACGGCGGCGAAAGCGCCAGCGGAAGCGATGGAGGCGGCGGCGAAGCAGCGCAGCCGCCAACGCCATCGTCAATTTTTCCATCACTACCGTCACTATCGTCATTATTCACAGGCGGGGACGACGGAGGCGGCGGCGAAGCAGCGCAGCCGCCAACGCCATCGCAGCCACCCCAGGCGAGACAACTGCCGCTGTTGCCTGCGCAGGCCCAGCCACTGCCACCGCAGCAAGCGCAGCCACCGCAGCCACCGCAGGCACTTCAGCTGCAGCCACCGCCACTGCAACCGCCGCAGCCACCGACGCCTCGCCTAAGGAGCGGGTTGAGGCCGGTGGAATACGCCTGGCGGGACATGCCCCGGCCAGACATGATAGCTTTGTTGGGCCAAGTTCGAACTGCGTACAACATTTCAATACTTCTCACGCAACGCAGCATGGACATGAGGCAAATACTTCGAAGGCTCTTCAAGGAGGGGAAGATCCGCCTGGACGCACAAGGCCAACCCGAGCTCGTGCCACCTAACCAAACCCACCTCTACCCCATGTAACCCCCAGTCGTAACACTTGAGCACTTTTAAACCCAACAAAAATTACACGCTGCCGATGCCGTCATGCCTCAACCATCTCGGGGTGGGCGGCGCGCACGCACGTGCTCCAGTAGTTAGCGAGCATGAGCGCGATCGCGAGGTCGTCGTTGTCGCCGCCCTGGTTCTTTCCCGAGATGTCGCCTTTGTCCGTGTCGCGCATGCGCTTGAGCTGCTCGGCCAGCTCGTCCACGTGCCCGTCCGCGGTCATGCCCATGCCGTTGCCGGCGAGGTCGATGGCGGCCACGTGCGCGATCGCCGCGGCGAACACGAGCCGGCCCTCACACAAGCACGCGTACATGTGCTGAGCCATCATCATTTTCGTGTCCTTTGTGGTGCGGACGCCTACGCCCGGGAGCACGCACGACTGGAAGTGCTGCTCGGTGAAGGGCATGTACACGGGCGGGAACTCGCGGAACGCCGCGCCGATGGACGACGCAAGGATTTCGGAGGAGTTAACCTCGATGACGGGGACGAGCGGCGCGAGAGGCCCCACCTTGGCACGCAGGCGGCGCAGGAACACCTTGACGTACGCAATGACGGCCGCCACGTCGCTGCGTGCCACGTTGACGTTTGATGTCCCCACCACCACGCACATGCCCCCGACGTGCACAATTGCGACCATCGCCATGTCGCTCACGGCGTGCGAGGCGGGGTCGATCCCCACCCACACCGCCTGCGTGCCCGGGGTGTAGTTGTGGCGTGCGCGGCCCACTGCGGCGTCAACGAGTTTCGCCGGAAAATAGTTGGCCGCTGCCTCGGCGATGACGCCGTAAACCTCCTGCCGGAATGTCGCCTGCTGCTTCTTGGGGATGAGTTTGGTCATGGCCACGAACCGAAGCACGCACTTCCACGGCGGGAGGTGGTGAAGGCGGTGGCAGCAGCGCTCGGCCTCGTTGTTCTCCGTGCACACGCTGCACGACAAGCTGTGGTTCTCGAGGTGGAAGAAATTGTCGCCGTCCTTGTTGGCCTTGGCCACCATCGCGCAGAACGTGGAGAAGAAGCCGTCGGCGGGGGGCGGAGTCGTCGTGCACGTCGCCACGCGCATTGCCACCTGAAGGAGTGGGTACGCAAACTTGTACCAAAAGTCCTCGCCCACAAACCCCACCTCGTCGAAGAAGCATGCCTCGGGCGCGTCGCCGCGGCAGCTGCGCGCGCGCGCAAAAACATAGCGAGCCGACAGCGCCACAATGCAAGTTAGCGTCCGCAGGCGAAACCGCAGCGCAGCGTTCGGCGCAAGGTTGCAAGACACACCACCTGTTGGGGTTTTTTGGGCGCGCGACCACGCGGTTCTGGGTCACGCCGTTGTCGACAACAAATGTTGTTTTGTTGTTGATGACGATGCGGATGTGCGCGTGAGCGGGGCTCGCCGAGACGAGGAAATCGACGTAGTTCTTGGCCGCAAGCGACAGCTCGTTTGCCCTGTCGAGGTTGGTGCTGTAGATGTACGCAAGGTGCCCGCCGACGTGGCAGTGCACAGCCAGCGCGGCGATGAATTTGGCAAGGGTGCTTGTCTTGCCCTGCTGCCGGTTGGTCACCCAGATGACGTTGCTGAAACCGTCGAGAAACGTGGCAGACGGGTCGAGCAGGCGCAGCAGGGCGGGACGGTCGCACCGCGCAAACAGTTTCTTGCCGACGATGAGGTGGAGGTGCGTCGCCGTCAGGCGCCGCAGCATGCGGTCGTTGACGTCAAAGACGAGGCTAGCCCACGGCGCGCGGTCCAGCGTCGCGACAATGTTAATAAATTCGGCGAGGCGCGTCACGGCGGTGTCCACGGGGACGTCGGGGCGCCGCCGCTTCGCGACAAGGGCGCGCGCGCCAACCTGCGTGCTGCGCGGTCCCGTGCGCCGCGCGCGCGTGCCCGTCACGATGGCGCGGCGCGCGACAGGCGTGGGGAACGCGCCCGCGCACGCTGGGTCTTCGCGGCATGCTGCGCACTCCCCACAGCCTCCACCCGTGCAGATCTCCATAGCGCGTATATGGTCGCGCGCGCGTGCCGAGGCGTCCACGATGAGTGCCGTTGTTGTGAGCGCGCGCGTTAGGTTCGATGGCGAAACAGAGCGATCCCTGCGCAGCGTCAAGGGCGTCGTCGTGGCGCCCTCGCGCACTGGCTACACGGGTGCGAGCGCCCGCCACATTTCCCACCCTTGCGAGTGGAAACCCGCGGAGCATGGGTTTGCGCAGGCGACATGCGGCGTGACGCTGGGTCCCTCACTCGGCCGCGAGCACGTGGCGGTTGCGGTGCAGGGGGTAGTCGAGGCGCTATTCGACTACACCGAGAAGCGGCACTCACCACACATTGGGACGCCCGTTTACGTCACGGCCAAGGGAAAGCTAGGCGTGTGCGGGAATCGGCGCGTTGGCTATTTCCTCCAGTACACGGGCTTGGGTCGCGCCCTCGTCTACCTGACACACACGCGCGGCGACCCTCCGACCGAACGCGTCCCGTGCCCCCCACCACGCGCGCCGGCGACGACCCACGGCCTCGCACCCGATCAGGCGCAAACGTACGGCCTCGGGCGGCGAAAGCGTCCTGCGGCGATGCTCACAACGCCGCAGCGCGACTCAGAAGCTGACTCAGAACCAGACAACCAGACAGTGACCGCGTTTACGCCACCCCCCGCTAAACTCCTTAAAGCGGTTAAAGATCTAACTAAAACGAAGCACCCGCCCGGCAGCAAACGGAAGAAAAAGGCGAATGACAAAAAAACGACGACTGAACTGACCGCATGATCAACGCACGGGAGCTTCGTGCCCACCAGAAGGCGCTGCTCCGCCACTACGCAGCGGCAGCATGGGCGGCGCGCAAGGCACGGCGCGCCGCGACCCCATCGCTGAGCTCGAAAGACACCGCGAAGTCCTCGTTGGACAGCAGCTCGACACACGCAGGCGCATGGCCAGCGCCCGCGCCCAGGGCCGCGAGCAGGCCGCTCTCGGCAACAGAGGCGACGCCCTCGAGCTTGCGCGGCACGTCTCTGTCCTCGAGCGGCAGGGGGAGCACCTCGCTGGCGTCATCACAAACCTAGACGGCGCGCGTGTGTCGATCGAAAACAAGCGCCTCGCCGCAGACACGGTAAAAGTGATGACGATGGCACTGGGCGCGCTCCGCACGGGCATGGGCGACGCGGTGACCGCCGTGGACGCGGCGGACGGCCTTGAGGAGGTCGCAGATGACGTGCGCGACTCCATGGCGGCGCTCTCGTTCGGGCGGAGCACGGCAAACGAAGACGACCTCCTGCGCATCCTCGGCATCGACGAGGCGGCGGCGCCCGGAGCCACGGTCGAAGCGTGCGAGGCCCTGCCGAGCGTGCCACGCGAGTGCGCAGACGACAGGTTCCTAGCGATGTCGGCGCAGCGCGCATGCCTCTACCCCGCCGTACCCACACACGACCCGCGCCGCACGCCCTCGCCCCCACCCCTCCCGCACTTGCACGTCGCGCTGTCAACGCACCCTGCCCTCGCCATGTGACACGCTTCAATTTCTTTAAAAAAAAAACATGTTCTTCATCGATGGACGAATCAAACTCGATGCAGCCCCCGCTTTACGCCGCACGCAAGGGCCGACGCAAGGTATCCTGAGGCTTTTAGCTCAAATTGTAGTTGGAACGGGCATCGTCGATGGTCTATTACACTGCCACCGATGATTTGGATTACGTCGCACAGCTGGCCTTTCCTGTTCCGCATGAACCCCCAGAGACTATGACTCCTTTTGGCGAGTAGGGTCCAAAGCACGCCCTCCACCACTACGCCGGGCAGGATGGCAAAGCACTTGTGTTTCTTGCCGATGTACGCCCACCCACAAGAACCCCAAAGAGGAGTGCCCGCCATTGTCGCGGCTTTGCACTCCTCTTTGTGCCCTCCGTGTCGCCAGTGCTTCTGCTGACAGCGCACACTGCAGTAGGCTACAGTGTTGCAGGCGCTGCACCGCCTGACAGGGCTGTCCGTCTTGCCGCAGCCATCGCATGACCGCATGGTACTTTCAGCATTACAAACTTAACAATGGAGTGTCGGGCGGGTCGAGTGATGTTATGGTGTGCGGTTAGCGCGCGCGGCGCTAAAACGGATCCAAGTCATGATTTTGGGTGACCCTTTGTTTGAGCGTTTGCCAACTTGACACCGCTACTTCCGCGCGCATGCGCCGGCGGTGCTACACGTGCGTGCATGGTATAACAACCTACCGTCCACGCACATTGTCAACACAATGGCTACGGCCGCGCCCTTCCGCATGGGCATTACGTCTGCCGCCGCCGACACCCCGCGTTTGGTGGACGTGACGCGCGCCAAACTCGAGGCAATCCAACTCCTGTTCACGCACTGGAGCACTCGCCAGGACGGTGGCGTCGGAAAAGACCAGGTCGTGAGCGGCACGTACACACACCTCCGTCCTCACCGCGTGTGGGAAGTGCGCAACCCCGCGCTTAAACTGCGATTTAAGGCCGCCGAGGCGCTCTCTGATGCCAAAAACAGTGCGCACCCGACCACGTGCAGCCCGATGTACGACGTCAAGAAAGCGTCACGGTTTGAGGGTGTGCGTGTTGGTTTTCACGGCACCAATCCGGGAGTGTTCCAATCCGTGGTCGCGAACGGGTTTGACGACGGCTGGGCAAAGCCGGGCATGATGGGCCGCGGCATTTACTTTGGCGACGACCCTATGAAGGCGGACCAGTACACAACAAGCGACAATGGCGTGCACTACATTTTCGTGTGCGCCATCGCCCGCAGCTGCATGCTCGAGTACATATTTGACAAGCGGGACCGTCCCGCCATGTTTTCGGATGGCGAGAAGCGTGTCCCTGCATCGATACCCGACTCGAGCGATTGGTACGACGGCATCAAGCTCACCGCCGACCCCAAATTCAACGCAATTCGGTACAACGAGGCCGCACTCTTTGGGCACGCGACCGGAGGCTTGCTACCTCTGTACCTAGTGGCATACACCAGGGTGGGCGCAGAACGCCAGATCTCAGACGTGTAATTTTTTAGGGTTAGGGTTAGGGTTCGGGTAAATTTTTTGTAACATCCAACACGGAAGAGTCGTCGGTGATGCCAATTGCTTTATCATTCAATTGGAGTGGGCACCGAATCGCGCGTGCACCTAGCTAGGCGTTGGTTCACAGACGCATGCTGCTGTGATGTCGGGTGTCTCGGCAACGTGCCTCGCAGTTGTGGGCGGCGTGCCTTTATTTTGGACTGGTTACAGGAGAACCGTGTGCCCGACTGTACGGCGCCCAAATTAGCACACCGCCGCTGATTGATCTCGCGATTGGCCTGTACTGTGTGGCGGCGTGATTGCAGCATGCGGTGGCTGCGCTCCGTTCTAAGGCTGCAATGTGCTGGGCATCAAGTCCAGTTTTCCAGTAGGCCGGGATGCTCAAGCCACCTTTGCCGTTGAAACACATGCAGCTGGTGCACAACCACACCGCCCTGACTTCGGGCGATCCTTTTCCGAGAAGAATCATCCCTGAAAAGCACCCGGCAGCCGAGCCCAGGTCGGTGGCATGGTAGGAACGCCCCTTTTGCCACGCTAGACTGTACCGGTCCATGCCCAAGCAATCATACGTCCCTGACCAATCAGACCCCGGCAGGCCTCCCAGTTTGTGCGCCAGATTGTCCAAAGCTGATGCTGCAGTCAACGCCGTCATCATGTGTAAGATCCGCCCGTCGTAGTGCACGTCTCGATCGCCTCGCAGAAATAGCGACGCGCGCGTTGCTCGTGGGGTAAATGTGAGGTACGTGGCGGGAGCAGTAGCCATTACTCATTTGTCGTCAAGCATTAGTCAGCAGCAACCCTAAAAGGCAGTCATGGGTGTCTGTCGTGGGGCTCGCGTGTTGTGTTGGTGTCATGTAATAAAACCAATTAATCTTTCTTGCGCATGTCCGTGAACGCGCTGCGACTGTGCATGCGCGCGGCGAGCGGCGGGCCCTGTGGGATGGCGTGCTCGCGGTCGTGCTGCGCGCGCCGCGGGCGGCTAATCATCGACGCACACATGAAACGCCCATGAGCGCGAATCTTAAACCCGCTCATCCACTTGCACATTGTTTGCATCCAGTGGTCCGTGTCCGCGGGCATCGTGAGTGAAGTGACGCCCTAGGGGAACATGTGCGGCAGTTCGTACATGTCCTCCCACTCGCGCACGCTCATGCCGTAGCAGTTCTCGCGCGCGCGCTCCTCGCACATTTGCTTGTAGAGGTTGTCGCCCGCGCGCAGCGTGATCGTGCGCGCGTTCTCGGGGTGCACGGTGTCGTACAGAAAGTACTGTGTCGGGTCGATGATGTCCGACTTGGCCATCTCACGCGGGTTGGTGTACGTCCACTCCCCGCTGGTCGGCGCGGCGGTGCGCGACATCTCGTTGCTGCTGTTCTCGCCGTCGATGGTGCCCGCACTGCTACGGTAGCACATCTCTCCGGGCGCGGACTCGCCGGAGATGGCCGCGAGGACGGCGCGAAACTCTTCGAGTGCAGCCCCCGTGCCCTTGTCCTGGGCCTCGCCGCGCCGGTAGTTGTCAAGAAAACGTTTGTTGACCCGCAGCGCCCCCGACAGAATGGCGGGCGTAAAGCGCTGCCCAGCGTACTCGCCCCCAGCTTTACACGGTTGCGCGGTCTGGTAGTTGTGCTGCCAGTTCTCGACAAACAGCATGCCCATGTACGGGTACTCCGTGTCGGCCCCCGTCTGCTCGGACGCGACGGGCTCGCGCGCGTCCGAGCCGCCGTGTACAAGCGTCGCCTGCAGGACGGCGTGAAGCGCGCGCCGGCGCGACACGTCTGTCCCAACCGACGAGAGCAGCGCCATCGATTCGGGCATTTGGTCGAGCACCTGCAGGCTCGCCTCGCCGCGGATGGTGTCGACCACCTTGCGAGAGAACAGGTAGTGCTCCTCGTGCACGTCCACGCACACCCACCGCAGGTCCTGCATCGTCTCGTTCTGCGACGCGTGCCTCAGCCACTCGTACAAGCCGGACATGTGGTCCGTCTGCACGTCCACGTCGTGAATCGCGGCGGCGAGCACAAACAGGGTGTCCGTGTAGTTAACCTGCTCGTACTTGACGATGGGCATGCCGTCGCGCTTTGTGCACTCGAGCTTCGTCAAGGCTGTCGCCACAATGTCGTCTGCCGTGTCGTGCCCTGCAAGCCGTGTGCTCTGCGCGACACGCTGCGCCGCGTCGCGCTTCGTGATGGTCGTGCCGTAGTACGCGCGGTCTTTGTCCTCCACGGGGCTGTCTTTTACTGTGTACGCCATCATCGTCGCGATCCCCGACAGAGTGCGCGTTTCGAGCGCCGCAAACTTGCGGCACGGCATGTTTAGGTTAAACGCCACCTCGACGGCGCGCATGGGCACGACGGCGCCCCGCACCAGGAAGTACGCGAGTTCGCGCTCCTTCGACCGCGCGATCGCCGCGTTAGCGGGGTCGCGGTACAGCGCGTTCATCGTCGTGAAGTTGAAGATGCCCTTGGCGACGTGCTTGTGCCGGTTGACGTCGCGGCACTTCAACTTGGGGAAGCCCGCGGGGACGAGCATCGCCACGTACAGCGACGTAAAGATTTCCATCATGCGGAAGTCCAGCGGCACTGCGTACGCCCCGTTGGCACGCGCGTTCCACATGTACGCCGAGCCCGACATCATGAAAGCGACAGCCTGCGCGCACCCCTTTTCCCCAGGGCCGTCCCGTGCGCACGACGCAGTCGCAATCTTCGACTTGGTGCCGGGATCGTTGTGACCGTCCCACTGGTGCCGCACGTCGAGGCGAGACTGCATCGCCTTGTTCACCATCACGTTCGACGTCAGGGCCCAGTTTTTTCTGCAGTCCACGTGCCGCAGGAGCAGGAAATCGTCCTCGCCCTCCGCGCCGCGCGTGTACTGCTTGTAAGACATCACCCCCGTGCTCATCCCCGACTGCATGTTCTTCGAGTCCTTGGACGCCGACTTGGACGACGCGCTCAAGCCAATGCCCACCTCGTCGAGCCACGTGAACAAAAACGGCATCACGCCGTCCAGGACCCACGCCTTGTCGGACGAGTCGTTCTGCTGCTCCTGCATCGACGTGTCAAGCAGGCAGCACACGATCTGCATCGCGTAGCTCTTGCCCACGTCCGACTCCCCGAACAGCGCCAGCGCGAACTGGTCGCCGAACTCGTGCTCCGCGCTCGCACACACCGTCATCAAGCACGTCAGCACGATCCGAAGCTGCTGAGGCGTCACGCCCATGTGCATCGTGATCGCGTCCGCCAGCGACGCGAGGTCACGGTCAAACTGGCGCTCCACGCCCGCGGTGCTGGCACGCGCCGGGTCGTAGTCGTGGATGGCCCGCGCGTGCTTCGCGACGACGCCCGTGATGGCAATCCTGCGCCCCATTCGCAGCCGCGCGTTCCACACCGCCGCGTAGTACGGGACCGTGCCAAGCCCCGCCTCCGTCAGTGTCGCCGAGACGTCGTCCGTGACACGCATGTGCGCGCGGCGCACGAGCCCGTGTTGCCCCGCGTCGGCCGCGTACTGCGCGGCGAGGGCGCGCTTGGCGCTCCGGTTTTTTAGCATCGTGTGAAACATGACGGGGTACAGCTTGGACTGCCACTGCTCGCTGTAGAGCGTCGTCTCTTGGTTCTTGAACGGGTGGGGTCCGCTGATCACGATGGTGTTGCCGTACTTTCGGTAGGGCGCGTCGTTGCCCTCCAGCAGCGCGAGTGTGTCCTCGTCGTCGAGGCACTCGATCCGCTCGTCGATGTCCTGCCCAAGATACTTGTCGTTGGCGGACAGCCGTCCGCGCAGCAGCTCGAGCGGCACGTCGTTGTTCGGCAGCATGTACCCGAGCAGCGCGTCCGCGTCCGGGCACATGCAGCGCGCAAACTTGTGCACCGCACGCATTGCCCACGGCACGTCGGCGTACACCTCGCTGGCGGGCGGATCGAACACGCCGCGGTCGAAGTACGTGTCCGCCGACCGCTGCCACGCGGGCACGCCGCGGTTGGAGTACCATGATTGGTTTGCCTCGTTGGCAAAGTGCTCCTCCGCGTCAAACATGCGAAGCAGGGTCATCACCTCATCGGGGTCGCCGCCCGCCGCCTCCGCCAGCACGCCGTCCCACTCCAGCGTGAACGCCGGGTCGGCGGCCTGCAGGCTTTGGCGCCGTACGATTTCGAGCAGCACACGCTCGCTCGTCACGTGGCGCCACGAGCCGCGCGGTGGGTCGCCCTTGGTGCTGGTGACCTTTGTTTTTTTCTTCTTCGGCCGGCCCGCCCTCGGTCGCGCAGGCTCGTCCTCGTCGTCCGCGTCGCCCTTGTCAACTGTAAGTTCGTCGTTCCACAGGTGCGCGCGCGCGTGGTCGTAGAACGGGATGTAGTCCTCGAACGAGAGGGGGGCAACAAGCAGATAGCCGACTACCTCCGGCTCGTCTCCAAACCGCATTGACTCCTCGTTGTAGAGCGTCACCCAGTACGTGGAGACACCCGTGCGCCGCATCATCTCCTGCAGGAAGAGCGCGACGGACAGGTTGCCCGCAGCGAACTCGTCCAGCGCCACGCCGCCGAACGTGCCGTTGGTGGTCGCAAAGCACCGCGCCGCCACGCGCCACACTAGCGTCCGCGCGCATTCCAGCCCGCTGCCCGCGTCCCAGCCCACCGCCGTCGTCAGCGAGTGGGGAAGGTACTTCACGGGCTGCTCGAGCAGGCGCGCAAATGCGTCCGCGGGGTTCCGCGCGGCCGTACGCTCCGCCATCGCACACACTCCGGGTTGTGGGAGATATAAGTTTCACGCCAAATTCGGGTTTCTAATTTCGCGCCGAAAAAATAAAAAAAAGGGGTGGGGCCGCTGCGCTCGCCGCTAATTCGACTTTCTCGCACACTTCACCTCACTACGTCGCCGCACTTCCCTTCACGAACCCTAAATCAGCCCCCCATTTACCCATCTGCAGCCATCAGCATCATGTCACACGCCGTCGACGACAAGCGCGCGCAAGGTGAGGAGACCACGGGCGACGAGTGTCCCTCCTCAGACGAGGCCTACTCGGAGGAGCTCAGGAGCGGCAGCGATTCCTCCGAGCACTCGTCCGACTCCGACGACGAGGCGGGCGACGGCGACTACAAGTTTGTCAGGGGCTCAAGCAATGAAGCGGTCGACGGCGCGCGCGTCCTCCACTTCGCGAAGGCACGCTTTCAAAAGGCGATAGACAGGGTGAACAAGGGTCCGTTGCCGCCAAGTCCAGAGAACTACGCCGTCGTCAAAGTAGGCAACACACTCTTCTACGCTCTCATCGACAAACCCGCCGGGGACGATGAGGACACAGTGGTCATCATCGACGACGTCGCGGCGCAGGAACGGCGCATCAAAGCTGTCTGCAAAGTGCAACCCACCGAGAAACAAAAGCGCGCTCTCGTTGCCTACCACAACCTGCCGGATCACAAGAAGGGCCGTGACGTGCCGTGGATCGTCAGGAAAAATTTTCACCACAGCGGGGAGTTCCCCGGCATCGAGACAGGTCTCGCCGACAAATGGGCCAAGGAGCTCCCTGCCAAACAGCCAGCCGACGAAGGCGTGCCCAAGGAAAAGAGTGGAGCGCAGGACGGACCGGAACCGTGCTTCAATCTCGTGAACGCTCCCAAGCGGCCAGGCACTCTTGCGGCCGTGACCAACGCGCCGGGCTACACGGTGTTCGTCGACACGAAACACCGCTGCGAGTTCAGCATCAAGGGTGGCCAACTTGCGGCACACGCATTTCCGAAGCACGTGGACAAAGCGCTCCCCGGAAAGATCGAACACTACGGCCTCGTCGTCCGCAACGGTGAACAACTCCTTGATGGCAAGCTCACCACGTTCATTCGCGACAAGGATGGCACCGTCTGCATCCTCCGCGACGCGTTGCAGAAATCATGGCTCCGCCTTCTCCTCCTGTGCGAAAAGTCGCGAATCGCAAGCCTCATGAAGTCTGCGAACCTTGTAAAAGCGGCGAATGAGTTCAACAACGCGACAACCCAGCAACAAAAGGATGCCCTGATCGAAAAGTGGGCGGGACTCCGTGAGCCCATGATTTCGGACAGCGGCGGAGAGGTCGTCCCCCTCCACTCGCGATTCATGCGCAAGGATGTAAACGGTAAAACGTTGCTCCACATCTTTGACGAAGACTTCCAGGAGCGCATCGTCGAGCGGGCCGCGCAGTCGTGCGCAGCACGCGCACCGAAGGCACGCGCACAGCAGGACAAGAAGCGGAAGGCGCAGACTGGCGACGCCGTTGCGGACGAGCCCGCGGCGAAGCGGGTCGCGCCGCCTGGCGACGTCGTTCAGAAGGAGCCTGCGACAAAGCGGTCCGCACCTCCTAGCGGTGCTGTACAGGACAAGCCGGCGGCGCGGCCCGCGCCGCCACGCGACAGCGTCCAGAAGGAGCCTGCGACAAAGCGGTCCGCACCTCCTAGCGGCGCTGTACAGGACAAGCCGGCGGCGCGGCCCGCGCCGCCACGCGACAGCGTCCAGAACGAGCCGGCGACGAAGCAGCCCGCGCCGCCACGCGACCCTCTCGAGGACGAGACGGCGACGAAGCGGCCGTCACCGCCGCGAGACGACATTACAACAGCCGTCACAGAGGACATTGATCAATGGTTGAGCGAAAGCATGCCCGGCACGCCGACCGACGCGCCGTCTCGCAATGCTGAGCCACCCCTCCTTGCGCGGCGCAATCTAACCACATCCAAGCAGAAGACACAGGCACTCCTCGATCGTGCAGCCGCCCTCGAGGCACGGATGACCTGCCTCGAAGCCCGCTTTGCTCAAACCGATGGCCTCCTCAAGCTCAGCGCTGAGACGCAGGCCGCCACGGCCACCGCCTCGGCGGGCTCGTTTGCCACCTTCGCCGCGGCTCTCAACCGCGTGTGATGATTGTACCGCAAAAATTCTCCCAACTTCGTTCTGCCGGGCAATTAAAACCAACCCCCGTCATCGTGTCTATGTCGGTTGCCGTCTGTGCCCTCACATGAAAAACGCCTCCTCGCCGTAACGCACCACGTCTACAAACGCGGCACGTTGGTCGTGGTAGCATGTTGACGCTTCGTCCCCCGTGTAACTGTCGTAGCAATTGTTCTGTTGAACAGTCCACTGGGCGTCGATGCATGATTCGGGGCGGGTCCGAGCGAGGCGGCCCGCGCCGTCGCCCGCGTAGATGGTACGGATCATGCCGCCGGCGCCGTAGCACAATTGTGATTGCCGCTCAGAACGGCCAAACGATGTGGCCACATCCGGCGCATCCTCCGCAGCTAGTACACGCTGGTTGTAGCGTCGTTCTTCAGCCGTAAACAGCCGTCTGTTGCCCCAACCCTTCAGCACTTCAGCGCATTCAGTCATGTATTCCTCCATGCTATTGTACCCTTCGAATTCGGTGACGAGCGCCTGCGGGGTGTACCCAAATGGTCGTAAACCCACAGGCGGGTCCCACGATCGTTGCAGGCTGTAGCGGGGAGACAGGTACGGGAGTTCAAGTTCGTGATCGGCTACGTTGCCGACAGAGGACAGCAAGACGTTGTGCCAAGGGTTGTTCTCCGGATCACCTAACCACGTCCCTCCGTGAGCCCACGGGTTTTGCTCGGGCCACGCCTCGTTAGGGAGTTTGTGGTCGGCCGGCGTTTCAGTGCCCCATCCTCGCTTCGGCCCGCCAGTTCCGTCATCTGGGGGGGTTTCCTGTTGCACGAGTGACAGCGCCCCAACCGCAGTCGTGGCCCCTGGCTTGCGAGTGTTGGTCAGGGCGGTGTGCTTGAGCGCGACGTCAAGGTGGCGCGCGTAAAGCGGCACACGCCTTCCGTACGCCTTGGTCACCACTTCAGGTTTCATGTCCCTTTGGATTTCCTCTTGCTCACTCATGGTGCGCGCATCACCGTGCTCATGGTTTATCAAATATCCATAAAAGGCATGATCCGTGTACCCGAACATTTCACATGCACCGTGCGCCAAGGTTGCGGTCGACACCCTGCATGTGCCATCGAATTCCGATGGCTCTCCCCCGACATTAAGTGATTCATTGCCCCCCACGCCTTTGATGACGCGCGTAGCCGCAAAGTTCACGTACGGCATGGCGAGCGAACGCAGCTCAGCAAATTTGCGTCTGCCCAGCTCTCCACCCTCGCTAAATTGTGCATTTTGAGCCATGTCGTCCGATCCATCGATTGGTGTGCCGGCGGTGCTCATGTAGAACGCCTGGCCATCACCTGCATCGTGTCGTTTGAAGCTTGAAAGATCGCCTACAAGATGTTCCTTGCCGCGATCGGCATACGCCGGGGTCTCCACCTGTTTATACGTCGTAGTGTGCGGCCTTTTGCGGTCAAACATGCTGCGTACCCGTTTGCTTTCTTCGTGTACGACAACGCCTTTGCATTGTGCGTGGGTGTAGTGAATCGGTGCGTAACCGTCGCCTTGCTCGACGAGACCACGCAGCTCGAACATTTCCCTGTCTATGCAGCACACCTCAGGCGCCATGACGTTCATGTAAGCCGCCCAGAAACCGCACCATGCGCTTGCGGCGGATGTCTCGCTCAAAAGCATGTCTCGAGTGACCTTTACATCATCATCTGTCGTTTTGTCTGCCTTAATCACGGTTTGCTTTTCATCCATTTCCGAGTAACTGCTCTCGTAATCAGACCGTTTGACCCCGATGACGCACAATTTGCTTTTCATTTTGGACATGTGGTTGCGCACGCGTGTGCTCCACGACTTAGGCGGTAAATCGTGCTTGGTGGAAACATCGCCGCACACCCTTGACATTACATGCGCCGCGTCTTCGGGGCACCGTGTGCACCCGACGACTCCCAGCAGGCTTGCCGCGAACACCTCCCTGCGGTTGACATCCAGTGCCCACAGCAGGTCCGTGCCATTGTTCAAATCGTCATCGTGTTTAAACGTGGCGGCGTCACACCACGTCACGTCCAGAGGCGACCTGTACGTGCCGGCGTCAACATTTCTAACAATGCTCATCGGCATGTGGTGAGCCCAGTCCGCATTTCCTTTCCACGTGTCTCCGAGATCTGTCAGCACGTTCCATTCGAGGACGTCAAAGTGGCCTTCCGGGTAATGGTTGAAGCAAGCCTGTTCGGGGTAGAGTACGGCCCTAGGATCGATTTTTCCGGGCTGTGTGTTCAGTGCGTACTCCTGCACAGCGACCCCGCCGCTTAGTGCCCTCCCAATCCCGTTCTGTACAATGTACGTTTCATCCACGTCGTGTGCGGTTGCGAGGTTGTGCCATTCCTTCAATGGTGCGTATTGCTGGGGCTCAAACATGCTCATGTAGTCCCTTTGCTCGTCCTTCGTGCGGCAAACGTCGCGTGGGCGGGTCATTCCCCAGTTCATCATGTTGTGCTCAGGGAACACCTCGCCGCACAGGTAGCCCCTTGCCGTGATCATGATGTTGTTTGGCGACGCAATCATCTTTTTTTCTGGGAGGCTCGGGTTAATCGTGACGTCCTCACCCGCAGCGCCCTCGTAGCTCACTTCAAGGGCAGACAACTCCTGCACAAAGTCTGACATGTCGATCATGTCGTTGCGGCCCACAAGATCCGTCTGTAGGCCATGGATGGGGTGCGCATCCGTCATGCTGAGCAAGCGCGCAAGGCGAGCCACCGCGTGGACGACGTGCTGCGGCGTCTCGTCCTTGTGCAGTTGCGTCCACGCGTCGTCATCCCAGCCTTCACGATCATTGGTGTCGACGTCACGGCGCTCGGTTGGAACAAAGTTTTTTGCGCTTGCCGCTCGGAACGTGCAAAGTCTGCCACACGCGTCGGGCAGGGCGTCGTCCTTGGCCACTGCGTACTCGCACATCTCAAGGAGTGCCGTGCCGCTCACACAGGCACGCCGATTCTTGTTGTCGTTCCTTGCGACGCACGGGTCGGGCACCTTCAGGTCGACCACGGCGCTTTGCAGGGGCTCTTTGTCGCTACGCTCGAGGACGGCGCACACATGGCGCACAAACACAGGGCACAGCAGGAGCGCGCGTGCGGCGGGCGCGACGTCCCACCCGATGCAGTTGTCGATGGCGTTCTCCAGCGTGATCCCCGCTTTTCTCAGCACGTCCTTCGGGAAGCGCGCCGACGCGTACGCGTCAACCACGGCCTCGTCGCGCGAGTTGTACGCACCAACCGTGGTGACGCGCTCGCTGCGCATGAACGTGTCCCCCCCCGTGATCATCTCCACGTGCTCGGCGTAGGCACGCCCCAGGGACTCCATGCTGTCTCCCGCTGTGATCATTGCGCCTTGTCTCTCCCAGTCTGGCGGCTTACGTGAGCGGTCCTGTGCGCGGATCCACCCTGACCGCGGGTGGACTTTTCCCGCCATCTTGATGTACGTCAGCGCCGCGCGCGTGCCTTCTTCTACGACGTCTTCCGCGCGCTTCATTCCGTGTTCTTTCTCGAACACCACCACGGCGGGCACGTCGAGGTCGAGCACGTTGAAGTCCACCACGACCTTGCTCAAATCGTTCTTGTCAACATGCATGACCCTCCCGCGCTTTGTTCCGTCCACGATGACGCGAGCGCCCTTGTGAACATGCGTTTTCTGTGCCAGCGTGAGCATGAACGGATTCGCCGCGTCCTCGGACGCGGCGGTCACGACGGCCGTGGCGTGCTTCGGCGCGCGGGGTTTCAGGGCAAACGCCCCGACATAGGCAAGGAACCCTTTTTTGGGACGGGATTTGTCGAGTGCCACGCGCAACACGCCCCACTCGACCGTAGCCTTGACACCCGTCGCGGTGTGCAACTGGATGAGCGCTTCGCGCAGTGCGGGGGTAGCCGTGACGTCGTTGACTTTGAAAGACACCCCCGGGAGGAACCTGTTTAGCCTAGAGGATTGTTTCATCGCTTCTTTTACCGCTGTAACCAGCTCGTCCGTCCCTTTTTCCAGTGCGTTATGTTCAGGGGTCCGCGAGTGCAAGTTGTAATGGAGGAGATAGTTGACCGCGAAACTTCTTGGATGAACGGACGGCGACGTCCACGCTTCATGCCTGAACGAAGGGGCGTCCATGCGGTTTACCGCGTGCACGCCCGCCTTGTCAAACACGCGCCACATGTCAAATCCCGGGTCAGACAGGAAGATCTCCAGCACCTTAGCGTACATCCTAATGTATTTCGGGAAATCTTCGCGCCGCGTCATGCACACGTTCTCCCACGTAGCTAATGAGAAGTCAACGGGTTTCCATCGTTCACCCTCGATAGGGTCTCGCACCACACGCTTCCACGCCTCGTAGAAAACAAGCTGGCTCTCGGTCGCAACGTCCGTGTCCCTGTCATAGTTTGCATGCATCCCAGGCGGCCACGGTGTCGCGGTGTCGTCCACGAGCGGATCAGGGTTGGGCAGATTTGCAAGGTCGCCCTCGTATTTTTCGTCAGAAAACGCCTCGAGGACTGCGCACATCGCCCGAGCGGCACGTCTTGCCGGCCCACTCTCCACCTTGACAAACCCGTGCCCAACTTGCGCGCACGTCATGGCGTCTTCGTCCCCATCGCGGAAGTAAGCATCGTGTGCCCAACCATTCACATCGACATTGTCGTGGAGACGCAGCTTGCGCTCGTCGGCAGGTTGTTCGTGTTCTGGTTTCACATTCCTCGCTGCCGCCCTTTCCTGTTCTCCCTCGTACCCCTGCTTTTGGTTAATGACTACCTCGTTGCCATCTGAGTAATACAAATTCGCGTACGTGACCTTGCCGAAGGTGTACCCTGCCTCAATTGCGATCTCCTCGATCACGCGCTGTGGCGAGTGCAGCAGGGGGAGTGCGCGGTGGCCCTCCACATGCACGGCGTTGTTGGCACACACTAAGCGGCACGCGTCGGGCCGCGATCGACGGGGTCTCTGCCCAGAGAACGGGTCGCAAGGACGCCCCTCTGCATATATGTTGGGCTGGGACGGGCCCACCCATGTGGTTGAGAGGCCCTCCACATTTCGCTCGCCGGCTTTTCGCGCCCAGTTTTGTTTTAACGAGATCTCGTTCCTCACGTCAACTTGTTTCACTGGTTCCTGGTACGCTTTTGCAGCCATGTCGTTCGGAAAAGCCGACTTTCAGGTGTTTAAAAATGCCCTTGTCTACACCGTGGCCGTCACTGCCGTAGCAAAACTCGTTGACGACCGCGAGGGCTCGGTTCTCACCCTCCTTGCCACCGCCGCAATCCTCACGGTTGGGGCGCAGGTGGCCACGGACGAGCTAGGCAAAACGAAGACGGAGAGTGATCTCATTCGCCCGATCGTGGCCGCCGGCGCGTTCGTGTGCAGCACCCTCGTCGCCGTAGGCATCAACATGCAGTCGACGCTCCTCGGGTCGTATCTCGGCGCGATGTTTGCGGCGGGCGACCACCCGATGCTCGTGCTCGGCGCGAGCGCCGTCGGTCTTGTGATGCTCTGGGTTTTAGGCGAAGCGACGGGTGCCAACCCTAATTAAGCTCGGGCGGACCACTCTCAAATACGGGGGAGGGGGAGGCGCGCACGCACGCCGATCATGTGCTTGCACCCAAGCATCGCGGCGGCGGCGGCACAGTGCTTCCAGTCGCCACATTGGCAGGCGATCGGCTCGTACCCCGGCTTTCCGGGAATGTACACGCTGCCCTCTTGAAGCACAAACCGTGCTGGCGCACCCGTGCCGTTCGGCACGGCGACAGTGGCCAGGCGCACGTCGCCCGCGCGGAACACGGCGTGGCGGTGGATCCCGAGAAGGACGAGGTGCGCCGCGCCCTGCATCTTGACGCGCACGAGGTGCGGCACTCTGCATGCAGCCACCGTCATGCGGCCTGCCCCACGCGCGATTCGCGTGCGGGTTGTCTCGTCTGGTCTTGCGCCGATGGGCAGGAAGAACACGCGCGCGCCGCGTGCGGCCACCGCCGGAACGGCGGTTGCGGTCGCCGCCGCGACGTACAGGCGGATGTGGGCGGCGAGCTTCTGCGCGGACGGCGCGTTGCGCCCCAGCCACGCGGCACCGAGCGCGCGCGCGTCCGCCGTACGCCTAGTGCCGACAGGGCCCATGCCCGCCGCCTCGGTCAGCGCAAAAAAGCGCACGCACAGCGTGGCGACAGCACGCACAGCGCGTTTGTCTGTTGCGGCGGCCTCGTCAGTGAGGCACACGACATGCGTGGTAGCAAGCTTGACCGCGTCGGTAAATGGATTTTTTAGCGCGCTGACAACGGCATCGACCGTGGCGGCCATGGCGCATGTCGGTTTAATCATTACAATGGAAGTATGGGGCAAACCCTCAACGCCAACCCATAAGAAATTTTCCCTTGTTAATGCCGATCGCGGTGGCCTGGCTTTCAAGCCACCTAACCTCTTCATCAAAAACAGAGCACTCTTTTTTTTTTTCTGCCGCGGCGTACACAACGGCCCACCCACCCGTGCCGTCCGTGTTTACACCCGCTAGGCTGCCATTTGCTTCGTGCCCGTCCTTTTGCAGGAATTGGTCGAGTCTTTTCATCAACGTGTTTGCTTCCTTTTTGCTGCGGCAGAGCGCAAGAAACCCCGTGGGGTCCGGTTGGTCGTTAGCAGCACGCTGAAGGGCCATTGCCGCCCACAGCGGTGCATCGCTGACGTCCGTTGTAGTGCACGTCGAGGTCGACAAGGAGCGTCGCTGGTTCCCCTGCCAAGGCGGCGGGGTTTTGTCCTGTGACGTGTGTTTCAGCAACGCGTAAACACGGCTGTGTTCGTGGGACGCAGGTAATCCAAGTTGGTTCATGACGATGTCAAGTGTTCGCATGCTCGCCGTCGACTTAATGTTTGCGTCTAAGCGGCGGATGTTCACCTTCCACCCGTCGTCTGTGAATGTGCGCGGCGTTTGGTTTATAATGGATTCGAAACCGGGTGGACCATGCGCATTGATGAAAGGTGCGTTGCTCGAAACGCACACAGCGCTCGGTCCATCTTCTCCGCAGGGCGGGGTGGCATTGTGTAACACGCCCATGCGGGTTGGTTCGGCGGTTTGAGCATCATGCGCAGCATCTACAACGACCGATGTTCTTGGGTGTGGTTTCGGGTCGGGCACTGTCTGTTCTTTGAATGCATCCGAAAAACTATCCCATCTCGCGACGCTCTGCTGATAATTACGAATTGCCGCGCCGACCCAAACGTCGCGGGCGAGCGCATTGAGTTCCGCCATGCCTGCGGCGATGCGGAGACTCGTGCAGGCAGCATTTTCCTTATAGGAGCCAGAGTTCTTTAACTGGTTTCACCGGTTGTTTTGGCTTGCACATTAGCCCCGCAATCAGCGCGGAAGGCATGACCAGCAACAACGCCAACCCCACCATTGGGGATTCATGCGGCGCGTTGACGTGCGCCTCAGTCGGCAGGGTGACGGTGGTGACGGAGAATGCGCCGTCGCCCACACGGACGGGGCGACCCAGCACGACAAAGATCACGTTTGAAGCATTGACCACTGCCTCCTTCAGCACACGTGCCTCGTAAGCGCCTCCGCCGATCGGCACGAGGATGATGATGAGTGAGCCGCACCGCGCACTCGACTTGCTTACGTCTACCAAATCAAGCACGCCCACCGCAGACGCCAGCCTTTCGACGGCAGATGCGGACTCGGCCGGCGTCAAGAATGTGCACGGGGGGGCGTCATCCCAACGGCACACAACGGCGTCAAACTCCTCTCGCTTTGTGTTGGGCGCGCAGATGGCGTGGCGGCTGCAGTCGTCGCACGTCGCGCCGCACACCGCGTGGTGCTGAGCAAGCGCGGTGCCCTGCGCGGCGGCGGCGTAGGGGGGCGCGCTGCACGTGCCGCCCGCGTCGAGCATTGCGCACGCGTGGGTGGCGCCGCTGCTGCGCGCGCACCCGCTGCAATTTGCGCTCCTCTCGCACGTGTCGGCTCCGCAACCACCGAAGGAAGCGATCAGCGAGAGCGTCGTCCGCCCCACGTGGGGGAACGCCCAGTCCGGCGGCGCAGCCGCCGCAAGGACGCTTGCCATGTCCTCGTCCACCCACACCACCGCGTGCGGTCCGCCACCGTTTTGACCGAACGCACGGGACAGGCGCGCGCCGACCGCGGCGCACGCGGCGGTCGCTCCGCGCGGGCACGCCTGCCCGCACACCGCCGCCTCGCAGCCCACCACAAACGTTGCGGGGACGTCACCGTTTGCCGCCGCGTACGCGGCGGCAGCGCGGAAAAGCGCGCGCTTCGCGTCGTTGGGCGCTCCGCGGTCACCGGCGGGCAGCAACCCTGCGCACGGTGCGGCGCCTACGATGCCGGGGTTTGCAACGGCTGCCACCACGCACAGCGCCGCGCCGGCCACCCCGCCAACGGCGAACGGCGCGTTGTAAGCCTCGGCCATCGCGGCGTCCTCGGACGTCATCCGGTCGACGCACGGGTACGACACAAACCCAGGGTACGACAGTGGGAGCGACATGCGCTGGCGCACGGCGCACGCGCCCCCAGCGTCGAACACAAACGAGGACGGTGTGCCCGCCGCGGTGCCAGGCGTGGGCGGCACGCCGGCGCGCACGTGGTCGCACACGGCGAGGTCGCCAAGGAGCGTCGCCGCTTCCCGTGCCGAGGCGGCGGGGGGCGCCGTGGCGGTGCAACGCCCGGTGGCAGCGACCACCGCCGGGCCCGCCCACTGGAGCGATGGGTCGACGCGCACGGCGGCGAGGTAGAATAGGTCGTGTTCGCCGCCCCCCGTCAGGCCTTGCGTGCCGTGAACGTGTTTGCAGTCGCCCACGTAGGGAAGGTCGCTGGGCAAGGCAGACGGCGCGGCAAAGCAACCGGCCGAGGGGGGGTCGGCGCACGCCTCTGTGTACACACCCACGAGCTCGGCGCTCGCAGCAGCGCTGACCCACGACGTCCCCCCACCCGTGAAACCGACGGTGCAGTTGTCCCACCCCGCGGTAACCGTTGCTCGCCACGTCGTGCCCGCCGAGCCCACCACCCTGCAGCCGCCTAGCACAATGTCTGACGACATTCCCCACGCGCCGAGCGACGTCACCGCGAGCACGTAGTGCGCCCCGCCAACCAGGCCTTTGAATGTCACTTGGGCACCGCCGACCGCGGCAAAGACGCTGCGTGCTCCTCGTCGCGAGGCGCCCTGCGCCGCGTGCTGCAGGAAACGGTGGAGGCGTGTGCCCGCGGCATGAAGCAGCGAGGCGGACTTAAGCGGACGCCGCCACACTTCTGCCACAGAGGACACGCCGCCCTCCCACGTGTGCCGGCCAGCGTCGGGCACGCCGCACGCATCGGGCTCCGACGCGTCCCCTCCTCCGCACACGCAGCACGCGTCGCTTGCACCGAGCCCCTCGACGCGCACGTCGCGCACCGACGGGTGGCTGCAAGCCCACGACGGCAACGCGGCGCACGTAAAGTGGCCCAAAAGTGGGGGCACCGCCCACTTTGTGCCGTCAGCGAGCAGCACGTCCACGCAGGGCGAAGTGGAGTGCGTGGTCGGCGTTGACGTCGTGGTCGGCGTTGACGTCGTGGTCGGCGATGCCACGCACGGGGAGTGCTGCACCCGTGCGCGCACGTCCGAGAGGGGGAGAGTAAACGCCTGCCTCACGCCGCAATTGGCCTCGTCTACGACCGTCACGCCACCTGTGGTGCGCGTGCTGCCCGGCGGGTCCCCCGCCCTCAGCGCGTCACACACCGCGAGGAGCGCAATGACCACGTGGAGGTCGTGCGCTGAGGCGTAAGTTGTGGCGGTGTCGGGACCGCACCGCCCCGTGCGCGTGTACACCACGCGCCGCGTCCAACCCTCAAACCTGCCGGAGAAGAACGTGCCGTACTCCGCCAGCCGCGCCGCGCCTACCGCGTGCGCGCTGCCCTCCGCCGTGCCCCCGCCGGGCTCCTCGCCGGTCAACGTGCAGACGCTCAGCGCGTCAACAACCCCCGTCCCCGCAAGCAGCATGTGAGTGGCCGCCGTGGGTCTCGACGCACGCGCCTCAAGCGTGCACCCTTCGCCGACCCATGCGGCAGTGCAACGCGCCGCGTAGACACCCACAATTTCGGAGGTCGCCACAGCGAGCGCCACCGCGTGTGGCGTGCCTGTAAACTTGATCTTGCACGCGTCGCCGCCCGTCACCAGCGCCCTGAGCTTAATTCCGTGCTTTTCAGGCAGGTCTGCGAACTCAACGATCGTGCACCCGGCCGTCACGGGCCGTGCATCGCTCCCGGTGGGCACCGCGAGGACGTGCGTTGCGCCTTGCGCAAGCAATGAAAACAGCAGCGACGCGGACGCGGGCGCCGACGCCAACGTCTCCACAGCGCGCTCACCCGCGCGGCGCGCACCGCGCACGGCGTGCTTGGCAAACACCAAAAGGAATGTGTCAGCCAACCCCTTCGTGGACGGGCGGTAGAGCGCGCACCCCGCGAGGAACACCGAGGACGACCCCGAGCCTGACCCCGAGAATGAGCCAGACCCCGAAAGCGACCCCGAGCCCGACCCCCAGCTTGACGACAAAGGGCCCTCGTCCACGCACTCGTACACCGCGGGCGCGCCCGAGGGCAGCCCGCATTCGTTGCTCGCGACCGCTGTCAGGGCAAGCAGCGCGGCGGAGGTCGTCGCTAGCGTGTGCATCCTGAATGCTGTGGTGGCGCGCCAAAGCCAAATAGTCGAGGCCGCTGGTTTGAGCGCACAACGAACGGCAAACATGTGGACTTGGTGCGGATGGTGCTGCGGCACACGCGACAAGCCGGACGGCGTGCGCACGCCCCGCCACCACGAGCTTGTCGAGCTCGACGCGGGGCGCTTCTACGCGGCGGGCCCGCCTCCACCATATGAGCCGCGCGCGTCGGTGATGTGCCTCAGGGTCGTCTCAATGTGAGGGCCGTGTTCACAACAACGCCTCTCTTTGTGCAGCATTTATGTCTTTGTCGCCTGCTTTGTCTGCTTTGTTCTTGGAATTACAGCACCACAGCTTGTCGGGCCAAAATTCGTAGGTCATGCCCATCCCCATCACAAACGCGAGCACGCACCCTGCGGTAAGAGCTTGATATGTCACCGTGTCAGAATCGCCCGACGGCTCCCTGGCGTCGTTGTCAAACACTGCCGCCATTTCCGTGCGACCCGCGACCGCGATCGCGTACACCATCAGCAGAGGCACCTTTGCCACGAACGACAGCAGGGAGAAAACAGCCTCGGAGCTTGCCACGCCTTCTTCGGTAAGGACAGCCTTCGGGGGGGGGGCCCAGATCTTGAACGCAAGCGCAGCCGGGAACAGGCAGTACGTGAACGCGATCCACAGAAAGATGACGTAGACAAACGCGGGAGGCTTCGCGCCGTTGGTGCCGTGCAACATGGTGACGTTCCCTTGAACCGGCCGCGCCCCGTCCGTGCTGCGCCGCGCCTCGGCAAACTGCACGGCGTTGGTAATGTACGCGGCGGCAAACGGGACGCACGCCATCCCAAAAAGGCGCTTGGCATCGTTGGCGTCCTTGGACAAGGAGTGTGCGACCTCGGCGCCGTACCCACCCACGACCACCGCGCCCATTAGCGCAGGGACGTACACCAACTGTTGGACCGTGGGCGGCGACACCCAGAGGATGCTGTCGACCATTAGCATGAGGGAGGCGCTCAAGAAGTAGTCGACCCACCGCGCAAACGACACACCCTTCTTCTTAACAAGGAGTTTAAGGAACGCTACGCCTTTCACCACCGCGTACAAATGGTGCGAACCGCTGATGACGCTGAACAGGCAGACCGCGTACCCCACGTACATGTACGCAACGTGCCGCTGGTACTCCATGATCCAGCAGCCATCGTCGCAGCTGTCCGTTCTGCTGCGGTTTTTGGGCACCCACACGTTGAACCGGCTGACAACAGGCACCTTCCACGCGCCATTGTCTTTCAAGCAAACAATGAACACGGCCAACGCAGCAGCGTAATGAAGGATGCACAGCCACAGCTGCCAGCGCACAAAGGCGGGCTTCGGCCAACACGTCAAACGCATGGCTACGACATGTGCCTGGGTGGCGCACTTATATGCCGCGGACCCGATCCACCGCCCGCAGCGCCACGGCACGCCCGTGCGTCGCGTTGCAGGCGGCCATCAGGGCACGGTCGGTGCCGCCCTTTTCCATCGGCCAGGGGAACCGTGCTTGGAGAAGGCGGAAGTAGGTGCTCTTGCGCAGCCGCATCGTCGTGCGAGACCACAGCGCAGCGGATTGGTCGGCGCGTGACCGGTAGTTGATGTCCTCCACCGAGGCCATTAGCCGCACTTTCCGCCACCCGAGCAGCGTCAGCAGGCAGGAGGACGCGATGTCTTCCATGTCGCGGTAACGGGGGGGGGCGATCGCAGACATCTCGTCAAAGTAGTGGAAAAACGACGCGTCTACCACCGCGAACCCCGCGCCGCAGTAGTCCCACGCACGGATGCCCGGACAGGCGCCGTACATGGCCGCACGCATGGAATTGACGTAGTAGCGGTCCGTCCAGTAGTCGTCGCCCGTGTCAAACACCTTGCCGTACCAGCACGACATTGTGCGCGGCGCCCGCGACGCAAACGCCACGGCGAGCGCGTTCGACCGCTGCAGGAGGAGATCATCGTCGAGCATTACAAAGTAGTCTGTGAGCCACACGCGGTAGTGGTCCCGCATGTACGTGTACCGCGACCACGGCCCGTTGTTCTCAACGTGGTGCTCCACGTTGCACGCGAACGGCAGCGGCGCGCACGCCGCCTCGGCCACCCGCGCGGCGGCCGGGGACTGGCAGACGAGGTGGAGGTGCAGGGTGAGCCCCGCACGCGCTAATGCGGGCGCCTGGCGCACGGCGTTGGCGCGCAGCCACTCGCCGAGGTGGGCGGTGCGCGCGTGCACCACCGTCACGAGGTGCACCTCGGCGTGCGCGGCCCGGGGGGGGAACGACTTGGCGTGCGCGATGGCCGCAAGCCGGTACGCGTTTGACACGCGCGACGCCGTGTTGTCCGCCCGCGCCTCGTACACGACGAGCGCCCGCGACACCACCCGCGTGTACCGCGCGTGGGTCGCCGCGTCCAGCGCGGCGTACACCCACGACCGGTCCGTCACCTTTTGCAGCCACTCGCCCCCCATCTTGAACATGGAGGCGTCGAACAGACGGAGCAGGCCCACACGCATCGTCCGCGGGTGGCAGAACGACCAAGGCGCGGCGCGCACCGGCACATCAGAGGGCCATCCAACTGCGCACTGCTCGCTGTACGGCCCGCGGATCATCCCCGTGGCCACCCACGCGCCGGTGCGGGACAGCGCACGCGCCACGTCGCCGACGACCCTGCTGTCCGCAAACGCGTCGTCGGCGTCAACGAGCATCACGTAGTCGTTGGGCGCGAACATGGCACGGGCGGCCTCGAACAGACGCCACTTCGAGTGCGCGGGCCCCAGACGCTCGCGCGAGTGAATCGCAGCGGCCTCCACCCCGCCGGCCGCGAGCGTCGCCATCGCCGCCGCCTCCACGCCCTCGCCCGGCGGGCCGTCGAACATGACCAGGGCCGTCGTGCACGTGTGCGCGCGACGGGCGCGCACGATCTGGCCCGCAAGCCGGGGGAGCGTCTCGCCGCACTCAAAGCAGGGGATGAGCACGTGGACACACGGCCCGCCGGCCCGCAGGCCCGCGGCGAGGCGGTGCACGGTTTGGCACCGGGCGGCAGCCATGAGAGCCCCCGCGGCGAACACAGCGCGGCGCAGGACCGCCGCCATTGTCGCTGACACACGCTCAAAGCGCCGTTTAATACCGCAGGACGTGATCACAGCGGCGTGGCTTCACGCGCACTTGTTTTAACCTTAAACCATGCCGTTTAGGTTCGCTGGTGCCACAAGCCCGTGATGAGGTCGCGACAAACGTACATTTATTCTCTACAAATAATTGGGGTCCGCCTCGACTGGTCCGTACGTTACTCTACCCGCCCTTTTGTTCACTACGTACGCGGCGATGATCAACCCGAGTGTGGTGACGCCGACCGCACTCAGCACCACAATCAACACCGTGTCGGAGTCGGCGGGTGCGTGGTGTGGCCTGGTGTCGTCAAGCACCGTGATGGAACTATCGAGTTGCCCGTGTTTTTTTGAGAACACACGATGCACGCCTACGGGCAGCATTGTGATGTCAGTCTTGATGACAAACTTCTCGCACTTGTGCGGCAGCATGCCCTCGCAATCATACGTATCATCACTGTTGGCGGTTTGAATGGTGAACGTGTAGTTTGTTCCCTTGAACTTTCCTTCCCATTGCACCACGTCGTCTTTGTAGAGAGTGACGTTCCATGTGCCGGGTTGGACCACACCCGCGTCGCACTCGGTCCCGTTGTGCGTACCCGTCACACCCGTACGACACGTCATTTTTGCCTTGTCGTCGACAAAGATGAACAGGGTGGGCTGAAGTGGTGCCTGCTGGTTCGCCCTCTCCTGGTTCAACCTCTCGATCTCACCCGTGACGAGCTGCCCTGCCGTGGTTGCGCTGCCCGCGCCGTGGAGTTGGACGTCATAAAGGACGTCTTGCACCACTTCCGCCGTTGCGCCGTCCCCTTTGTCGTATGCGTCTATCAGCATGTTTCGAAGGCCATCCTCTATGCTCTGATAAACGACATACTGATTGACGACTTGCTCCGCGTTTGTGGCGCCGTTGCGTGGATATCCTTGAGGCCAAGTCTGGTCTTGAGTGCCCCCTTGAAAGAAACCTTCAGCTATGCGGAACGAGGTCACGTTTTCCTTTGCTTGATTACAGTTTAAGTTTCGGAGCACTGCCCTGTCTTCGCATTTCTTGTCGCCACCTTGACAAACGACTCCAGACGACTGGCACATCTCATATTCTTTTGCCACAAGGTTTTCTATTGTTCCCGTAAATTCGTTTGAGATGACCATGACCCAATCTTGCTCGGTACAAGCCGATGGTTGTTTGGCGTCGCACTTTTTGCAGCATGTTTCGGCCTGCACAAGGTAGGCCTCCGCGGCGTTGGCCGCGTTGAAGATCAGGTTGTAGTCCCTGGCTGATGCTGACTTTGCGCATGACCCGTCACCCTGGCCAAATTGTATGGCACACGACGACGCCTTCGAGCAGCAGTCACCAGAGTTCTTTGTCGGATGCATGCCGCCCTTTAAGTTGTCGTACTTGTCACCACTTGCGCATGTGATCGCATCGTCCCCATCCATTGATTTGCACGTCTTTTTTGTAACCTCAATGACTCCGCTCATGTCACGGGGGTGGAGAGCGCAAACGTAAGCGTACTTAATCCCCGAGGTTGCCGCGCCATCGGGCACCGTCCACTTCCACACAAAATCAGTGTTGGTGCCGTTGTTTGTAAAGGGGTTTGTGTTGTTGGGAAAGATCGCGCCCGGGTCGCCGTATACATTGTCATGCGACATGCCGAACTTATGGTCACCGGTTTGAAGGGGACTGGCACCGCGGGTAGTGCCTGTGAACACGACTTCGTCTCCCTCCTCTAGGGTAATTTCCGGAAATCCGCCGCATGTTTTCCCTTCCGAATGGGTGCACGGGTGGTCGTCATAGCTAAGCCCGACTACATTGTCGAACTTGGTAATCTGTGTGATTTTCCACACAAAGCCTAGTCCCGATTGTTTCAATTCCACCCTGCGCGCGCGCGCGAAGGCGCACGCGATTACGACGAGTGCGAACGTTCGGCGTGGCATTTGTTGGGCTTCACGACAATCCCTATATAATGTTTTGGCCGAGTGCTGCGTCTCGTGATTCGCAACGTCGTCTAACAATGACAACGACGGCGGAGAGACCCACGTACGCGGGGGGCGGTGCGCTCGCCACCATGGTGACGGGTCTGTCAGCCATTAGCCATCACGCCAGCATCTGCGAGCACACGGAGCGTGCGGTCGAGGCCGCAATCACGGCCGCCCACGGCCTACGGTGCGCGGAAACCACGGCGGCGGTCCGCGACGCGTGGAGCGCGCACCGCTCCGCACGCACCATGCTGCGCGGAGCGGTCCGTGCCCAACACGGAACGACGCAGTTGGAGGCACTCGGGCGACCTACTGGCGCCACAACACCCACCCACCATGCCTAACCACACCAAAAACAAACAAACCACCGCAACGCTGACCCCGCGCACCGCCGCCGAGGTTACCGCCAACTTTTGCCGCGCGGGTTTCGCGGCGGCCATGAAGAGATCGTGGGAACAGAATGCCGACCCCCCCCGCCCATCCTTAAAATAGCAACCCCCAGCGGGTTAGGGTTTTGTTTTTTTTGGTTTAATTAAAGAAGCCCAGGCATGGTTCAAGGGTTGCAAAGTGCAACGCAGCGGTCGAGCGAAGACAGTTGTGCTTGCGTGCCCGAGAGGTCGACGAACCACTGCGACGCGTACAGGCGGCAGAGCTCCGCACGGACGTGTGGCTCGATCGCGTGGTCCACGCATTGGCTGTATTCCTTGCCGTGCTGCGTCGCAAACACATCCACCCCGTCTAGCGTCGAAGCCGCGATCTTCTCGTACTTTGCGCGGCAAATCTGTGAGAACTCTCCGCGCGCCATGTCGTACACGGACGGCGCCGCCCCCGTCGGCGCGACCATGAGCACCCTGGTGACCTCCTCTGGCTCCACTGTGTCGACGTGCGATGTGAGGTAGGTCGTGTCCACCAGCCTTCCGCTGCACCCGGCTTCACGGAGCTGGGTGCGCGTGTAGCACCAGGCGACCGTGAGCTTGCCGTCGGGCGCGACGGCAATCACCAGCGCGTGACCATCCGCGCCGTCGTCGTCGAGGGCGACATACGCGCCTGCGCAAGCCTCGGCGCGCGTGTTGTACTCAGCGCCCCCCGACAGCCGCACGTGCGCGCGGCCGTCAATGGACACGACAGGCGCGCGCCTTGTGCCCGTAATTAGGACGTTCACGCCGAGGTAAGTCACCGATGCCATGGCGGTTGTGGCACGCATGCGCTATAAAGGGCACGGTACGTCACAGCGCGCTGTGGCGACCATGGAATCAAAATGGGGGCGGATGCCCGCTTCCGCACACATGCTCGTGGACGCAAGGATGCAAGCGCTCGAGGGCGCACTGGCACAAACGGACGGCGCGCGCGTGCTCGCGCACATGTGCCGCGCATGGACGGACGAGTTTACATCCACGCCACGCGTTTTTGACCCTGACCCTGCGGGTCGTAGAGGTAACAACCCCCCCCCAGAATGCGACTATGGGACAGCCAACAAACAACCTCAGCCCATCCAAAACCTGACCAGGGACGCGCGCGTGTGGTTCATCCGCCGCAACGAGGGGGAGTCGACCTACGACAATGTCTTCTGTTTTCTGTATGACAGCGGCGCGCTATGGTTCCCCGTCCCCGGCATCGAAGACGGAGTCATCCCCAACGACGATCACGACCACGCCGTCGTGTGCGTCGTCCCGTCCATCGCACCTGCGGTCGCTTCCAAAGACATCATCGGAACCCTCCCCGTGTTTGACATGGATCATGCAGACGGTCTCAAAGGGGGGAAACGCACACTCGCCCTCGCAGCAGCGATCAACTCGATCTTATTGGTCAACTCCTACCTCCAGGAAAACGATGAGAAATTTCATCAACTCTTTTTCTATGTGGACGCTCAAGACAGTTGGACCACATTCGTCGAGCCGCTCACCAAAAACTCGTACCAAGGCCGAGCTTTGTCCGCCATCATCGAACACGAGGACGCACTAACAGCCGATTACAAAAGCGACACGAAGGTGAAACGAGGACGCGACGTGCTCATGGCGTCTGTGCTCGACTTGCTGTGGACCATGAAGTGCGAACCACACACACATGCGGTGCATCATGTGGCCATCGCGTTCATCAAATTTTCTCTTTATTCGTGCCTGCCCAAGGGAAAGCTCGGCATGCACATGACACAGACGGCGTTCTTGGACATGGATTGTGCGTGGGACACAAACGACGGAACGCGTGCGCGCAGACAGGCCGAAAAATTAATTAATGCGACCCGGGAAGGCATGCCACTAGACAACGATGTCGCTGAAACAAAAATCATCACCAAGGCGAAAAAGCTGTCAGACGCAGGAACCAAAGTCGTTCACATCCTCGAAGAATACATGCCTGATTTTGTTGACAAAGATCTCGGCACCCCAAAGCAGGTCGACGTCGTGCAGGCCGGCGCCTTGGCGGGCGTCGCGCCCGACAACGTTTACCACGCGATCTGCGAGCACCAGACCGACGCGGCGGGGATGAGCAAAAACAGCACGGCAAGCTTCCTCGGCACGATGGTCCACCTCGCCTACGACACGGCGCCCGCTTGCTTCAATGACACGGAGACGCCTGCGCTCGTCGCACGGGCCGTCGCGGTCACACGCCCTCTGTCCGCTGTCTGCGTCGTCGCGGGAATCGCGCTGCGCGATCACGCCGAGGCAAGCGGGGTGCCAAAGGGCGGGGTCCCCGGCGGGTGGGCCCTCGTCGCCGTGCTAAGAACCCCACGAACACAAAGCCTATTCGCGGGCATGTTCACCCCCCCCCCCAAAGAGCTACACGCTGAGTACACCAGCACGAAGGCAGCCATGGCCCTTGCAGACAGCGAAGTAACTGACGAAAATGAAATCCACTCTGTCGAGCTCAAGTCGATTTGGAGGGCCGCGGTTTTGCTTCAAAGTCAGAAAAGCGTAAACACCGCGCGCAGGCGTACATCCAGGCGATGGCGAAAAACGCAAAACACGCGTGGCTCATCTCCGTCGTCGTGCCGTACGTGGCGCGCCCTTCTCATTTGGTGGTGTCCGCCGAAGAATCTGTGCTGCAGGAGACGCGACTTGCAGCAGAGGGCCCCATCAGCGACGACGAAGACTGGGACAGTCACGCCGAGTCCGGCCTCGCGCGCGTCTTCCGTGCACTGGCGGACCGCAGGCGGCTGACAAACAAGGGGCGTGTCAGCGGCCTTGTGCTGCCTCACCCCAAGGTACAAAACGGGAAAGGTGGGGCCATCGCGGCGCTCATCCACACCGCGACTTACACGGAGACGCCCGCGCGCTCGCTGCACGGCCTCACGGCCGCGCTCGCTGTGGTGCCAGCGTCGACACGTGAAGGTCGCATGCCGCGCCTCCACCCGTGGGGGGCTAGGGGCACTAACACGGCCCAGGCTAGCATTGCGTTTAGGCCACGGGAACAGTCGGCCGTCCTCGCGCCCGTCCGCGCAGCACGCGCGCCGTTCATGGGCCTGACAAGCCCGCGCGACGACTGGGTCGAGCAGCATGTACGCGCACTTCTTGAGCGTCGCTGACGATGGCGAGCGCCGCGCGCCTCTGCGCGATTGCCTCAACCGCCGTCGCGGCCGTGCACTCCCCCGTGGACACGGCAACCCGCACACGCTGCACGGCCTCTAGCAGCTCGCACGCGCGGGTGGTCTTCGTGGTCGCCTCACCCACGTGCCCCGCAAGCCACGCGACCAAGACGTGGCACGTGCCCTGCGCCAAGCGCGCGGTCGGATCCATGCTCGGCTCGAACGGTCAGCAGGTGCTTGCGCCCGAGTCGCTCGCGCTGTCGTCGTCGTGCACCGTGCTGCACTCACCGTCGGAGGACGAGAGATCGTCGGACACCTCGAGGATCGTGTCGGCCCACTCCGCACCCGACAGGTGCAGCGGGTTCGCGCCGAAGTACGCGGCCACGAGCTCGGCCACCGTCATGCCGGGGTTCTCGTCAAACAGCAGCGCGCGGTAGGGAACGGGGAGGCACGCGCCCGCGAACCGGACGACCGTCGACGGCGGCACACACTGCGCACGGTCGCCCACGCTGAAGTCGTGCAGCACGTCGCACAGGGCGCACACCCCTATCGACGCACGTGCCGCCATGGCTCACCCTTGGCAGACCGCGAGCCAAATACACTTTGTGACTGTGGCACGTTTTTATTTCCCATCATGCCTTTGCGTCATGAAAGTCCGCGCTGCGCAGGAACCCGCACGCAGCCAGCCACATCTCCTCGGGCAGGTGAGGCCCTAACCCTGACCCGAGGCGCGTGCGCACAAGCAGCACCGTCGTGACGGCCTCCTTCATTGAACAGGAATGCCCCCGGTGGCGCGTGCGCTGCCAGTAGTCGACGCCCGACGCAAAGACGGTGGCCACGCCCGTGTGGCCTTTGGCGTCGTCGAGCGGCGTGTTGCCCAGCTCGTCGCGCACGAAGCGGCACCCGCCCGCCACGAGCAGCACCTCGACCATCTCAGCGCTTTGTTCAAAACATGCGTCGTGGAGCGCCGTTTTGCAGAAGTACTGCGCGCACCGGATGTTGATGTCGATGCCCCTCACCGCCGCAAGGGCGCGCACGCAGCTCGGATGGTTGTGGTCGACGGCCAGCATCAGGGCGGTGCAGCCGTTGCCGGTGAGTGCGCGGTTGGCGTCGAACCCCTCATCCGCCACCAGCGCGCGCACAATCTCGGTGACCGTGGCACGCCACCCCGACTCTTTCATGGTCGCCATGTCAAAGGCGTCAACCAGTTGTTGAACCAGCGGCCATGCCGGATGCCATCGTCGCATGGAGGCCATCACGTGGGTTGTGCGATGCAAGGGCCCCTCGCGCGTTTGTGTACTGGCCCCGACGCTACCGTGACGTTGAATGTCCCGCGGCGTGCGCGCGCCTACGTCGCTTATGTGGGCCATCGCCATGGTGGCGGCCTACGTGGCGGGCGTCGCCGCGCTGCTCGCGGGCAAGCAGCACCGCCTCAACGCCATCGCATGGCGGGTGCACCGTGGCGGGTAGTATTTCGCGTACACTCTGACATTACGCGCAGGAAGCAGTGGTGCTTACAAGTCAAGACGGGTTGGTTGAACGTAAACGTGCTGCGGCAGGGTGTGCCGTGTGTGTGGTGTTTGTGGTGGGGTGGGCCGCCCGCTTCGGCCTCGACCATGTGGCAGACCACCGGTACAACTGGATGGCGTCCAACGCGCTCGCCGCCGGCGTCAACGTGTCCGCACGGCCCCTCGGGACGTGGATGGACGCATGGAACTCGACGTGCGAGGGAAAGTACGGCGTTTCGCTGAACGAGCCCGCGGGCGCCACGCTGGTCGACACAGGCGCACACCTCGGAAGCTGCGACGGGTTTGCGCGGCAGCGTGAGCTGTCACGTGCCCCAATCTCCGCCGCGTCGTTGTCGAGCGACCCCGTCCTCGCGCTGTCATCCGCCGCGCTTGCGGCGGGATCTTACGCATGGCACAGCACGGGCCAGCAGGACACGGTGCACCTCGACCACTTCGGGTGCGCGCTGTTTGCCCTGGCCGTTGCACGCTCGCTTCTTGCGAGCCTTGACCGCATTGGTGTGGCGTGGTTGAACGGCGGGCTGTGTCTGGTGGTTGCGTGCGTGTGCGGGTTGGCCGTTGCTTCTGTGTTCCTTCATTGTCGGTTCCGCCACGTGCCTCTTGCGGTGGGACACGTCGACAGACACCGTCTCACACAAGGCGGGGAAGCACTTTCGTTTGTAAACGCTCAACAAACCAATCGCCTCGTAGCATTTCGGGTTTCAAAAGGGGAGCACGCACGCGCTTCGTGATTGCTTGGTCCATCAATCGATTTAACACGCGCCCGCAGAGCATTACACATCCCGCCATGACGGACGCCCACGTAGAGGCGTGCTTCGACGCCAAGTGCACCCACCCGCGGTGCGCCCGCGCGTGCCTCCTCCACTACTACATTGAGTGTAGGCACCGCATCGCGCGCGCGCCAAACTCATGGGCCACGCCGCACAACTTTGCACGCTACTTGCGCGCGTGCGCCTTACTTGGCGTGCGCTGCGACGCCGAGCTCGCACACACCAACCGCACAGCATGGGCAAACGCCCCACAACCACCGTAGCCATGGCCACACGTCGCAACCATGGCATGTACAGGGTGCCTGTCGAGCATGTGTCCGTTTGCTACGACAAAAAGCCGGAATTGCCACCCTGGGCGTGCATTGTCCTCGGCGGCGCGCGCGGCAGGGGCGCGCCGACCAAAGGCGGCGCACTCGCCATCTCCATGGTGAACAACGCCATGACCTACTTGCAAATGATCAAGCTCGGATTCGGCGACGGCGCGCTGGAACTTGTGGCGCACATCGCCAAGGAAAGAGGAATGCCCCACCCCGGCGACTTCCCCGACCCCCCCCGCAGCGCATGGGCACACCGGCCCACGCACCTCGTCCACGCGGCCGTCCACCGCCTCGGCGCTCTGCACTACGCTGACGTGCTCGCCGAGAACGCGCGCGGGGACAAGCACATCATGGAGCGCCGTTCTTCTGTTGTGTACGAGGAACGGCCGGGCAAACATGTCTGTGTGACCGTAGTGGACCTGTGGTTCGTTGTGTAATCATCTCCATTAAGAAAAGGAGGTTCACTTTCATGCTTGATGCAAGCGGCCGTACTTTTGCCACACGGCACGCGTGCTCGACACCTCAAGAGCGTGCGCCTCAGTGATCGGGCCGTACATCGTCATCCGTTTCACTCACAGATTCGTGGCGCCGGCCAGGAGCGTCTAGGTGTCAAAACCAAAGATAGACATTGGAAGAAAGAAGCCAGGTCTCACATTCTGTACCCCACGCCCGCTAATTAACTCCAGTAACTTAAAACTCCGGCCGAGTGATCTTCTTCATCGCTTTCCTCCAACGCCGTTTGTTCGGCGACTCGCGCTACGAATTCGGCGTAAGCCTTGAGAACTGCGTTGGCGGCTGCCTCGGAAAACTCGAGTTTGAGCTCCAACTTCTTTTGTGTTTGTATGTATTCCGCGACTTCACGTCGATTCGCCTTGGAGAAGTCGTTGCCGTTGATGCTCACAATTCGTGACCCAGCCTGTACGTTGTCGTGCCCGGAATCTACAATGTAGACACCCCGATTGTTCTTGGCCGTGGAGCCTTGCAGTGTAAAGCCAAACCCCTTTTTCCCGTTCGATGCTGGCCAGTTTTTGTACACAGTTACAATCGGCGATTCGGATTCGGATTCTCCGGCGCCGGCGCCGGCGGCGTCATTCGCAGCTTCCGGGCGCCTTCTGCCGAGTGAGTTGGGGGTGCCCTTCGCCTCCGATGCAACAATCGTCCTTTCGTTTTCAGAAGGTAGCTCTTCAGTCACAATCGCTTCCCATTCGCGCAACTTTGCGTCCAAAGTTTTGAAGTTTTGTTCCAGCACGTCACGGTGTTGACACGAGATTTCGAGGGAGTCCGCCTTGAGTGGCTCTCTCATTGGCGTCATTGCCGCAAGTTCGCCTAGTTCATCACCATCTTCATGTGAACGGCGAATGTCTTGGAGTTTAGACAACAGCGTCACGGCCTCCCTAACCTTATCCTGCGCTTTCAGAATATTCTCATTGAGCGGCATGCTGGCTCCGTGGCGACGTGCTGCGGGGACTGCTATATACATTCAGTACCCCACGCACGCTAATTAATGAAAGAGGACCACAGCAGATCTAAATCGTTTTCGTTACGCACCGCGCACGGCGTGCTTGGCAAACACAAAAAGGAATGTGTCATTTGCTCAAGTTCGACTAGTTCATCACCATCTTCATCAGAACGGCGAATGTTGTGGAGTTCAGACAACAGCGTCTCGACCTTCCAAACCATAACCTGCGCTTCCCGAATATTCTCATTGAGCGGCATGCTGGCTCCGTGGCGACGTGCTGCGGGGACTTACATGTACATGCATGGTGGGACGCGCTAGCTATAAGGGAAGCAGCCGTTAGGCACGCGCCGTGCAGCCATGGACTTTAGTTTAAATGACGTCGACCCCGCTGGCGCGATCGCGGTCTCATCTGTGCTCGTCGCAGCCAACCTCGCGGCCTGCCTCACACCTTCTCGCACGCCCGACGGTGCGAAGGGGGTGCCTTGGTACGCCATGCTCCTCCCCCTCGCACTCGCCCTCATCGCTCTCGCTGGCGTGGCGCTAGTGATCCGCGGAATTGACGGGACGGTCGAAGGCACGCGGACAGCCCGTGGTCAGCTCGTGAACGCACTTGGCATCATTGACCTGTGCATCAATCAAACGAGCAGCGCACTTTTGCCCGTCAAAGACGCGGCACGCGATCTAACCCACGCGGCCGACGAGGTCAGCCTCGCCATCAAAGGCATCGCCGACGACGCCGAGCCCGCGCTGAGCGACGTGCGTCGCTACGCATCAAACTACATGTACGCCGTGGTCGGGGGCACGTGCGGGCTGTGGGCCATGTACGGCGGCATCGCGGTTCTGGTGTCGCACAGGTTGTTGATGAAGGTCCTGCGCGTGCCGGCGACGTTGGTCACAGGGGCGGTGGCCGCGGGGAGCGCCCACCTGCACGCCACCCTCACCTACGCGTGCTCCCAGGCCGACAAGGAACTCGGGGGGGACGTCTTTGACGCGCTTGTCAACGCAGCGTCAGCTAACGCCACTAACTTTCTTGCCTTTGCGCAGCGCGCAGCGGACACCATGTGCCCGCGCAAAGCCGATGCTATGAAAAATGCTACAGCCCCGGGGTTCCTCGGCGCAGCATACGGAAACGCCCACGGCGGAATTTGCGAAACGGCCCCACAAGGCGCCCTCCTCGTCTGCGTTTTCTTCACGCTCGCCGCCTGCATGGCCGTGGCGCTGCAGATCGCCAACGACAGGTACCCCACCGCCGCCGCACAAGAGACCGAACAAGACCTTCGAGTGAGGTTGCTTTGAGCTTTCACGTGGATGCTTCAATGAATTTAACAAACTCCCCGCGATCCACACCCATACGCAACAACGGCGGCGATGGCGTAGCCAATGACGCGGTCGGGTGTGAGGTACGGGGCGCAAAAAAGCATGGCCGAGTTGATTTGGTCGGGGGCAAGGACAAGTGCGGATGCCACAACGCATGCTGCAAGCACAAAGCACATGCGCGCAAGCGCGGTTTTTTCCGCCGTGAGGTCGCGCTCGCGTTCCGCGATGGTTTCGACGAGCGTGCCGATGCGCATTTGCCGGTCCTGAATTGCGCGCTCGTAGTAGTCCTGCATTTCCTGCACCGTCTGCGTGTGCGCTTCGCCGGACGGGATGAGTTGCTTGAGCCGGTTGTTGGCAAGGCCGATGTGCCCAACAATTTCCTTAAAGTTGGCCGCGTTGGCGTCGTTTTCAGTGAAGCTGCTGTCTGCCATGATTGGGTGTAGTGCACGGCACAGACCAAAGTTGTTCAAGGTTTAAGGGTTGGTCTGCATCTTTCCACCAGCGCGCGCATCTCACCCCACTCGCCGCGCGCGTTCCAAGTCAGTCCGCCAAGGTACGAGCGCGCGCGTGCCGGTAAACACACCACAACCACACACCCTTGTGCCAAACACCCGCCATGGCAAAAACCCTGCATTGCATTAAGGGCCCCGGCGGTTCGGCTACAATCACGTTTACTCTCGTCGCGGGAGGCAATGAGGTTAAGCGATGCGAAGCGGGCACCTACATGCTCGACCAAGGGGCGCAGGACTTTGTCCTTCACGCGTGCTTGGACAGCTACAAGGGCGACCCGCGCGCGCACATGCAGATCACGAACGTCGTCTACGTGTCGGAAAACGGGACGAGGTGCACGCTCGAGCCCACGGCGGACAACGGCGAGTTTGTGCATGGAGTTGGCGTGCAATTCCCCGTGCGAAACTGGGAGACGCTCATGTTCAGCGACGCCCTTGTTAATCTTGCACTCAAACGCAAGCAGCTGGCAGGCGTCGTCAATGGCCTTGGGTTCATCGAAGTCAGCGCCTCAATCTTCCTCGAGGAACCTCCCCCCACAATTTGGCGTGGAGGAGCGTCAAGCGGAAAACAGGTGCTCATCAACAAACCCGTCAAGAAAATGACAGGGAATCCGATCGACGTGACGTTCCAGACCAAGGGAAAGGTGCGCCTTCTCATCGGCCGTCCCCGCGACACAAAGCGCAGGCGCACGGAGAAAAGCACGCGGGAGGGGCTTCAGGGTTTCATCGCGGCCGAGGCCATCGATTGGTACCACAAGGCCGCGGAGCAGGGGGATGCAAGCGCGCAGTACACGCTCGGGTCGCTCTACGCCAGCGGCAACGGCGTGGCGGCGGACATGCGCCGCGCCGTGACGTTGATGCGCATGGCCGCCGCGCAGGGGCATGCAAAGGCCATGGTCACACTCCCGAAACTTGTTGAGTGCCCGCTTTCTCCGCCCGGGACGCCGGTCGTCGTCTTCGGCCTCATCACCAGCTACACGTACAACAGGCGCACCGGCATCGTCCAAGGGCCGGCGCCCCACGGTCGGCTTGTGGTGATGCTGGACGGCGACACCAAGCCGATCTCCATCCGCGAGACCAACCTCCGCAGCCGCCATGCACTGCTTCCCGGTGACTCGCCGTTTTTACCTAAAAAATAAAACTTTAAGTCGATGAATCTCTGCCTTGTATATCCATGTCGCCGGTGCACCGCACAAATGGATCCGCCGCACAGCACGCCCGCGGGCCAATGGTGGTGCTATGTCTGCGAGACGCACAAAGCGAAAGCCGATTTTAGCAAGAACCAGGGGAGGAGGAAACCCGGCCGTCGCAAATGCACCGTGTGCGCCCGCAAGGCGAGCGAGGAAGCGGGCGGCGCAAAGCTCAGTGAGGAGGACGCGGCTGCCCGCGTCGTCACTCGGGCGACACAACCGGCGCGCGTCACCCACGTCGACGACGACCCGAACACATGGGACGATGACACAAAGCGCGCCTTCATAGCTTCGCTGCCTAACCCGATGACATGGAGCGTCCGAAAGGTGGGAGAGTGGCTCAAGGACCAGGACCTTGAAAGGATGCAGTACACCTTCGCGGCCCAACACGTCAACGGCGAGATGCTCCTCAACCTGACCCGCGACGACCTAACGCAACTCGGGGTTAGGGCCCCAAACACCCAGCGCGAGGTGCTGACAAAGATCGACATCCATAGGCAGTCGGCCGAACTTGCTCGCATTCTCCCCGCAGAGGATCCCCACCTGCCTCGCGACCCAAGGACATGGGGCGTCGACATGGTGTGCGCGTGGCTCGCAAGCGTGGGGGCGGCGCCGCTCTGGCAAGAGCAGTTCCGTCAACAGCGCGTCACAGGCAGAAGGCTGCTCCTTCTCACCGACGTCTCAATCCAGAACGAAGATTCGACCACTACGCGCACCCACAACGCACTGATGACGGAGATCGACAAACTCAAGAAGCGAGTTCTTCGTCCTGCGCCCCCGCCTCTGTACGCGTCGGACGCTCGCGGGGACCGCCACCCGCAGACATGGGACGTCGACATGGTGTGCGCGTGGCTGGCTGACGAAGGGATGGGCCACATGCAGAAATATTTCAGTGCCACACGCATGAACGGCAAAGATCTGCTCGCCATCAAACTCGGCGAGCGACATGCGATGGCGGGAGCGGCGGTTGAGGCCGGCTTGGACCCGAACATGTTCTTTAGACTTCTGATGCAGAAGGTCGCGGTCCTCAAAACCAAGCTCTTCACTTCACCTTCAGGGGGAGGCGAGAAAAGCCGTGTGCTCGCCGCGCCCACCTTGGCCGCGGCGTCCTGTGGACGCGCTGGGTGCAGGCATGTCGGTGCAAGCGACCGCGTCGTGCTAGTAGGCCTGCAAAATCAAAGTGGCGAGCTGTGCACCGTCGTTGAGCAGGACGCACGCGTCGTTGATCAGGACGACCAGGTCCACCCCGGCTGGGTGGTCGCCATGGACATCGGAGCGGTGTGGAAAATCGAGCGCGCCAACATCGCATGCTTGCCCGGCACGCGGTTTGTGTCCGCCGCCCGAGAAATGAACAACTCGATCTCAACACGAACCTTTGACCGTCACTCACGCACGCGCGGCTACGGCGAGCAAAAAATCATGTGCCATGCACTGCACCACAACGTCATCACACGCACGGCACGCACCGCGCGCAGCTGGTCGCAACTCAACAATGCGCGGATGCGTGCATCGCAAGTGTTCCTTGGCCCTGCCACACACCAAGAAGTTTTGACACACGGGATCGTCACAAAAGGCGAATCAATCCCCCCCAACCCCAACGACAGCGTCCACTCTGTCCGCGAATACGAGAGTGCACTCGGTCACACAAGGGTCGACGACTTGCAGCCCACTGTGTCCGGCTTCAAAATCGAGTGGGGTAGCTTTGTTCACGCCAACCCTAATCTCGCTTTTCGGGGCAAAGACGGGTCCGGCAAAGAAGCGCTGTACGAAACCCATCCCTTCCCTAACCCACACCCTAACCCGAAGACATGGAGCGTCCAAAAGGTGGGCGAGTGGCTGAAAGACCACGACCTTGAAAACCTGCAGGCCTCCTTCGCGGCCCATCATGTTGACGGAGAGATGCTGCTCACCCTCACCCGCGACAAACTAAACCAAACCGGCTACAGTGAGGGAAAGACACTAAGAAAGGACAAAGACCGCGCGATGCTGCGGGAGATCGCGTTCATGCTGCAGAGCGACATCGATGCGCACATGGCGGGCAAACTTAACCCTAACCCCGTCAAGCCGCTGATGCTGCCCACGCTGCAGCAGGCAATCGACGACGTTCGCACCTACGCGGGTGAATGGAACGCGGCGATGTACAGACACGTGGTCATCACCGACGCCAACACAGGGTTCGGAGAAGGCGAGGGCAAAATCATTAAAATCGCGATGATCCACGCCGACGACGACATGTTCATGCCAAATAAAACTAAAGCTCAAGACGGCACAGTGTGGGTCGAGGTAATGTACGTCAACGCCGTCACGGACGCGCACATCCCCTCGAAGTCGGCGCTGTCTGACACGGACCGTGTCCGCATAATCGAGGGTGCCCGCAATCATCTTGCTGACCTTGGGGTCACAGACAAGCGTGCACCGTACAGCGATGAGGACAAACGCACAGCTAGCGAGTTTGAACAACGCGCAAACCAAAGGGCGCAGACAAAAAAGGCGGCAGCGGCGCACTCAGCTTCGAGGGTGGTCTCGACTGGCCTCCACGCTGGCAACCAAGATCTGCGCGCTGATCTTCTCGACGGCATGCAGCGCGACATCCGCAACGACGAGGGCGGGCTTCACGTGGTCGCGCAGCTGGATGAAATGCAATCCGCACGCGCGGCGAACGGTGAATTGCAGGTCTAGTGTGTGTGTGTGTGTGTGTGTGTGTGTGTGTGTGTGTGTGTGTGCGTGTGTATGTGCTCTTTAGTTTAAGTTTGGATTCTTTATCAAAAATAAAGAATCCAAAGACGCAAAAAGTTTACACCCAACGTACCTCTGACATAAAAAAACATTGAGGCTCTGAAAATCCAAACCTGCGAAGACCACTAAATTCATGTTCAGGCGCGCGGCGAGTTATATGGGACGGAAACGGACCCGTGGATCAAAAAAAACGGTCGGCCATGTCGTCGTGGGCATTCACCAACTCAGGGTTCGTCAAACACGCCCGACCAACCACATCGGGCAAGGGAATAGAGTCCTCTGCCGATGATGCGTCCTCTTCATCCGACGACTCTGCATCAGCGGCGCAGGCGTCGAGGAGCCCCGAGAAACAGCAACGTGAAGTCAGGAAACGAGGGTCAGACTCGTTTGACGAGGACGAGGAGGGCACAACCGCGCCTATGACAATGCGCTCAAGTGGGCCCTTTCAAAATGCGTTCAGTGCTGTGGCGGCGCCTGCAAAGGCGCAAAGACAGGCGCGCCTCACGGCCTTCACGACGGCCGTGGAAAACATGTCGGTCGCGGAGGCAACGAAGCTGCTGACACACACGGATGAAGCCATGCGCGAGTTGGAGATGAACGAGAGGTCGTCAAGGTCGCGCAACTACTACAAAGACACGTCAATTGAAGTCCTTGACGCCGAGCATTACCACCTCAAGGTGTGGGACAAGGCGGCGAACGCAACAAAATCCAGGGGTCCCGCCATGCGGCAGTTGGAGATGAACCCGAGGCGCAACTACATGTCGGAGGAAGTGAAGGACACGTGGTCAAGTCACGCCGACAGCAAGGCAGCGCACATTGCAAGGCGCCACAAACAACGCGGTGAGATGTACAGGAAGCTCATGTTCCTCTACAAACGCGCCTATTCCGATGCCATACACATGGCGTGCCTCCAGAAAATGCCGAAGGACCAATGGCCAGAGGGGTTTGACACAAACGGCCCTCCCGATCAGACACTCCAAGAAATGCGCCTCTTTCTCGACCGCAAATGATGAATGTGTCCGCCGGATGCAGCTTGGTATATCCATGCTGCCACGAGGCGCGTGGACACGAACAACGGTCACCCATGTCGTTTAAGATGGTCGCGGGGGGCTTCATGTCGATGAACATAAAAAGAGACCGCCCTGATGACGATGAACATCTCTATCGGCGGGTGCGGTCGGACACGAGCATGACGACCGACGACTTCAGGGCGGCCTTCCTCGAACACCTTTACGACCGTCAGTCGGCCAGGCAAAAATACGGGCCCATCGATGAGTGGGACGTGTCGAAGGTGACGAACATGTCAGGGCTCTTCAACCTCGAACGCATCTTGACGCGGACTCAACGCGACGTCGACATCGCACGCGAGGCCTCGGCTGCTTTTAACGACGACATCACCAAATGGGACACCAGCAGCGTGACGGACATGTCAAACATGTTTACCGGCGCCACCGCCTTTAACCAGCCGATCAACCGCAGCCTAAACAGTTGGGACACCTCGAAAGTGCAGAACATGTCAAGCATGTTCATGGGCGCCAGCGCGTTTGACAAGCCGATTGGCGGATGGGTCACCGGCAGCGTGACGGACATGTCAAACATGTTCATGGGCGCCACCGCCTTTAACCAGCCGATTGGGGGATGGGACACCAGCAGCGTGACAAACATGAAGACCATGTTTGCCTTCGCAAAGGCCTTTGACCAGAAGATCGGCAACTGGGGCAACTGGGAAACCGCGGAAGTCGTCGACATGTCAGGGATGTTTTTAGAAGCCTCCGCCTTCAACCGCAGCCTAAACAGTTGGGACACCTCGAAAGTGCGGAACATGTCCAACATGTTCCTTCGCGCGTTGCGTTTTAACGGGCATGTCGTTGGCTGGGACACATCCAACGTCAAGTCCATGGCACACATGTTTTCATTCGCCTTGTTCTTCAATCGCGACCTCAACGCATGGAACACCTCCAGAGTGGAGTCCATGTCACACATGTTCGCAAACGCAAGGAAGTTCAACAAGCCGATTGGCGCATGGATCACCGGCCGCGTGACGGACATGCACAACATGTTCGGGGGAGCCCTTGAATTCAACCAGCCTCTCGCGGCATGGGACACTACAAATGTAAGGGACATGTCATGCATGTTCGCCGAGTCGGGCTTCAACCAGCCCATCGCCAGATGGGAGACACGCAGGGTGACCACCATGGCTTCCATGTTTGAAGAAAATGTGCATTTCAACCAGCCCATCGCTAGTTGGAACACCGAGCAAGTTACGAACATGTCACTCATGTTCTACGTGGCCATGAAGTTCAACCAGCCCTTAAATGCAGCCCATGGGCATTGGTCAACCAAAAACGTGCAGGACATGGACGCGATGTTCTTTGCCAGCGGATTCGAGCCATGGCCTGGTCCCACAAGGCGCACCTTTCATGCGGGGCCCCCAAAATACTACCACACAGTCAACACGTGGGACTACAGTGGCGTCAGCTCTGCCAATGTAAACCTGTTTGGGCCGCCGAGGTTTGCGCATGCAACTTGGAGCGAAATGGCCGTCGGCCATGCAAATACACTACGGAGTCTCAAGGGCCATGTCCATTTGTTGCACAGGGAATTAGATAAAACGTAGATTGTATTAATCGCAATAAAATACCACGTCAAGGCCAGTCAGCGCTGCGCACAAACGTGCACACCAACAGCCACATCTCCACGGGCAGAGACCCCACCCGCGCCCACACGAGAAGCAGCGTGGCAACGGCCTCCCTCATCGCGTGTCCGTGCTTGGCGTGCCGCACGCGGTGCCAGTAGTCGATGCCGGAGTCGAACACGGCCACCACCGCCGCGTTGCCGTACGCGGCTTCCTGCGGCGTAATGCCGTCGCGGTTGTGCAGGAAGCGGCACGCTCCCGCCAGGAGCAGGGCGGCGGCCGTGTCGGCGCACCGTGTGACGTGCAGCGCACTGCGCCCGCACACGCGCCTGTTCACGTCGCAATGCGGCGCGATGGCGCGGACGCAGCGATGCCACCCGTTGGCGGCGGCGGTCGACAGGGGGGTCTCGTCGTCGTGGCAGGCATGCTCCGCGTCGACCCTGCCGAGGGCGAGCAGGGTGACCACGACGTCGGCGTGGCCGAAGTCGCACGCGTTGACGAGCGGGGTGCTGCCGTTGTCCGTGCGCGCACGGTCGGGCGCCGCGCCCGCGGCAAGGAGCGCCTCGGCGCACCGGAGTTCGCCCTGCGTGCACGCGTGGTGCAGCGCCGTCGCGCCGTGCCCGTCGGTGTAGTCCACGTCGATGCCCGGCACGTCGAGCAGGGCGCGGACGACTTCCGTGTGGCCCCGGTGCGCCGCTAAAATGAGCGCGGTGTATTCTCCTGGTTCATCCACAAAGTTGCTGTCAGCCCCCGCCTCGAGATGCGACGTCAGGCACCTTAGGTTGCCGCGGAACGCATCGGCGCGCAGCCGCCGCCCGAGCTGGGTGCGCAGGTCCATGTTGGGGTTAACTGGGTCGGGGTCAAACCCGAGCCCTTTCATGTTCGTCTACGCGCGCGCGCGGAGGAGGAGGTAGCACGCCGCAAACACAATGTACGCGATCGGGACGACGACGATGGCCCACACAAACATGTGCATGAAACCGTTTGCCACGCCAAAGGCCGAAGCACAGCGTCCCCCGTGCATGTCGGCGGAAATGACGCCCAGGATTCAGTGCACCCGAGGTGTGTAGGCGAACCGCGCGAGGCTTTCCCGCAGCTCGCGGGCGCGCGCGCCAGGCGCTTCGATTGCGGTGCACACGTGCACCTCGCACGCATCGGGCCGCGTCTGCTTGCACAGCGCGCACGTCGCCACCCCGCCGCTGAACGAGTCCTCCCGCGCGTGGTAGGCCGCCGCCTTGGTGCCGCGGGCCACAGGTTTCGGGCCGAGCGCGGCGATGCGCTCGCGCTGCGACTTGGCCGCGTGGCAGTTGGCGCACATCGCGGTGCAGTTGCGCAGCGCGTCGGCCCCGCCGGCGTGCAGGGGCACCGTGTGGTCGACCTCGTATGCGGAGGGGAGGATGCAGCTGCACGCGCTGCACCGCCACCCCTGGCGCGCGCCAACCACACGCTTTTCGTCGGCACTGAACTTTACGCGGCCCATCGCCGTGCGTGCGCGGTGGCGTTGTGCTAGGTGATGCTGAACACGCCCGCGGAGCTCAGGATGCCCACAAGGGAGGCGCCGTAGAGCCCCGCGCCGCAGGGGCTCGCGTCGGGGCCTGCGGACGAGGCCGCGTTCGCCGCGGCGAAGAGCAGCGCGGACGCGGCGACGGCCACGCCCCCGCGGGTCCCCGCGGCGGTCGCGGTCACCTCCGCGACGACAACAATGAACGCGCCGGCGACGGCGGTGGCGGGCTCGAAGCGCCACGCGACGCACCCGTCAACGTCCAGTGGAACGAGCAGTACGACCACCGCGGTCACCACGAGGCACACGCGCGCCGCCAGCGATCGCGTTCTCGCGCCCCACGACAAGTCCCCGCCGACCCCCGCGGCGTACTTGCCCGTGAACGACCCGATGCCGAGCACGAGCACGGCGGCCGTGACCGCAAACGACACCATTGTTCACGTGAGCTTCGCGCGCGGGGCCGCCCCCCTCTCGGCGTGCTTCTCCCACTTGGCGAGCGCGCCGATGGTGTCCACGAAGGCCCGCCGCTTGTCTTCGACGGGCTCGCCGGTGTGGGAGTCGATGAGGCCCTTGTTGTACGCCACAATGATGCTGTGGAGCATGCACGTGACAGTGCCGTCGAGCAGCGCGGGGAACGCTCGCGAGAACAGGAGGTGCCGCCTCACAGAGGCGTGCGACCACGCGGGCGAGACGACGACGGCGCCCGTGTCGGGGTGGGTGTACCTCAGCGTAGGCCGCACGGCCTGGTCGTACGCCTTGACCACCGCAGACACGATGGCGGGCACCTCGCGCTTCGCCGCCACCAGGTCGTGGATGAGGTCCGTCACGGACTGCCACACGTCGCCCTCGCCGCCGTCGTCGCCCTCGTAGGCGCAGAGGAAGCAAAACTCGCCGCTGGCGCTGCACTGAGGGCCGTCAGCAAGAGTTGCTGTGTCGATTCCGTACGCCGGCACGCAACCCTCTGACATCGTGGCTTTCTTCGACGTGGGGGCCGCGCGCCCTTTATACGGCGGCGGGCCAGCAGGGGGCGCCCACATCACACCGCGTGCCGTAAACGCCCCACGGGGTCACCGGGATGATGCGCCGCGCGGCAACGTCGCCGGGACGGAGGTCCGCGTAGACGTCGGGGCACGTGCCCTCCGTCGCCCGCACCGAGATGTACATCGCGTCGCCGACGCGCCCCGCGCTTTTCTTGTGGGAGACGACCGTGGCCACGTTCTGCACGGCAAGGGCCGCGTACGCCACCACGCCCCGGCGGAAACGCGCAGGGCCCACGAGGACGGTGCACATGGCGTTTGGGTGCAGCGTGTAGCTCCCCGTCGCATCCTTACTCGGCGAGACGTCCGCGGACGAGGGGAAGGGGGCCGCCACGAGGACGTGCTTCGGCTCCCCGCGCGAGTCAAACCCGTCGGGCGCAATGCAGACGGGCGTGCCGCCCGGCACGTTGAGCTCGTTGACGCCGTCCTTAAAGTGCGCGGGGTGGAGAACGGCCGCCGCAGTGATGACGTCGGGGCTTGTGTTGGGCTCGGAGAGGCTGAGGGTCCCAAAGGTGACCCCGCCGCGGTACGGGGCAGGCGCGCCCACCGAGGGGACCACGCCACCCCAGAACGTGCGGTTGTTGGCGGCGGAGGAGTCCGCCGCGGGGTACCCGGGGAAGGAGGACGCGGACACGGGGTTCTGCATGGTTAACCCGCCGTGCCGCCGCGCTTATATAGTTCACGCAAACGCCACGAACACCTGGGCGTTCCGCACGATGCGTGACCACTCGGCATCGTCGGTGGCATCTGGTTCGAGCATCGGCCAGATGAGATCGTCATGGAGGACAGGGTTCTCAGCCTTGATTCGATAGTGCCCTTCATCCGTTTTTTGCCAAAAAAATGCCCCGAGATTGGCGAATTCGTACACGACGCATGCGCGCGCAGCCCACCCATCTTCGTGGCCCGCGAAAATGGACTTTAAGAGCACAGCCAACGTGTTGAAGCGGCTTTGGAAATTTTCGCCGTCGCCACACAGGAGCATGGCCCCGCGAAGCCCTTGCTTCATCAGGAGAAGTGTCTCGCTGTCCGAGACACGGTGGATCACGTGGAAGGGGTCGTCTATTGCGGTGTAGATCCAGCCTGACATGGTTTCCAACTCTGAAAGAGCCGTGTCCAACGTGCTTTCCACGACCCTTTCCAAACTCTCATCGTCGACACCAGCATATGTGTTCTTGTCTCCGCCGCCCGCGAGAGAGAAATCTAATAGGACTTTGTCATTCACGCCCCACTTGTTGGTGTCTTGGTCCATGCCGCTCCTCCACTTCAGGCAGTGCTCAATCACGACGCACACCCGGTTCCACCGCGCAGCCGTGTCCACGAAACGGCACTCGCGGGCGGTTGATTCTAGGCCGTAATCTGTGAGAATTTGTTTCAGCGCCTTTAGCGCCACATCATTGCGTTTGTCTCTGTACATCTGCATGGGAGCGGTGATGTCCCACGTACGCAACAATTGGTGGGTCGCCGCAAGGGTCTTCGCGGGTTTGAACGCTGCCCCGCCCCCATCGACCGCGGCTGTGGAGGCGATCTGAAATTCCTCATCATCTATGTCGGGTAAACTGCGGACGGACCCAAACTCGAAATTGGCGGCGAATGGGGGCACGAAGGGCCACGCTGGCCCACCCACGGCGGCGCGAACTAGCTTTAGCACCGCGCCGGCGCCCGCAGCGCGGGCCCCCCGCTCCTTCTCATCCGCGCCCAGCACGCACGCGCACACGTCCTCGCTCGTGGCGCACGTCGCGAACGCACGCAGCTTGTAGTGCGCTTCCTGCGCGTCTTTGTAGGTGGCGACGATTGCGGAGGAAGCAATCTTGTCACGCATGTCGTCCCACCCGCCACGCTCAACGAACACGGCAAAGGCCCGGACCGCGGCGGCAAACAAAACCGATTTGTGCGCGTCCGTGACGCCGTCGAGGCCCACGAGCCTGTCGTCCGCATGGGTGGACATGGGTATCGAGCGCAGCCACGCGAGCGCGGCGTCCTTGGCGCTTTGTGAGCCAGGGGGTTCAAGCACGATTTGTGTGGCCGGGTCCTCGTACCACAGGACACGCCCGAACGTCCACTTGTACGGCGCGCCAAGGTCGCACCGTGCGCCGCAGCCCCGCGCGTGCGGCTCGATGGGGGAGACGCGCGCCCCACCCGAGTCCCCCACGTACCCGCGCGCGTGCACGCGCGGCCTCGCCTCGCCGTGTCTCACGGCGAGTGCCAGCGAGTCGCCTATCCGGAAATCTTTGACGGCGAACGCGTCCGTGGCGACGTGCACGACGTTCTGCACACTTAGCGCCACGTGGGCGGGGACGCCCTGCTTGAACACCGCGGCACCCGCAAGGACCGAGCAGCGTGCCTGCGCGTGGCCCACGACGTCGGCGACGTCACCAAGCTGCAGCTGCCATTCCTCGTTCGGCAGCTCACCCGCGACCGCGATGTGCAGCGGCTCGCCCGCGTGCCACCCGTGAGGCGCGAGGCAGACGGGCGTGCCGCCCGGCACGTACACGGGTTTGTTGCGCCCCGCGAAGTGGGCGCGGTGCAACACGACCGCGGCCGTCACCACGTCGGGCGCGACATTGGGCTCGGACACGTCGTCAAGGCGCACACACGGGCCCACCGGCGCACTCGGCTCGCCCACCGGCGGGCCGCACGGCCCTCCCCATATTGTCCGGTGCACGGGCAAGGCAGCCGTGGCGAATCCGGGCGCGGGCGCGTGCGTGCTGGCCAGCATGACTCGCTGTGTCCCTCTTTCCCGCGCAGGGCATATATACGCTGGCCAGGAGGAACGGCACGAACAGACATGCAGGTGCCACCTTCCACCGAGGGCCACGGCAACCCGATCGTGGCGCAGTTCCGCGCAAAGGCACACAACCCGCGCAGCACGAAGGACCACGCGCACACCATCCCGCCGATGACGATGTGCTTCGCGGGTGGCGGTGGCTCCGACGGCGTGAGCGACGTGTACGCCTGCGTGGCGGACGTGCCCGACTCAACGTTGCAATTCGCGGACTTCAAGGGCGTGTCCGTCGCCGCCGTGCGCGGCGAGACCGCTCGAAGGCACGGCGGCGTGCGGGGCGGCGCAGACCGCCTCGTGCTTGTCGTGCGCGGGAAGGTGACCATCATGTGCGACGCACGGGAACTCGAGACCATCCCCGTAGGCGCCCCGGTCACCTGGGGTCGAGGACGGCGGGGGGCATACTTCGTGGGCTTCGAGGGCACAGAGACAGCAACACTGCACCTGCACACGCCCAACTGTGGGAGCGCACGCATCGGCGTGCTCCTCACAAAGCCGGACGTCCGCAACATCTCCAACTGCGCGACCGTGCTCCTCGACTGATGCATGCGCTCGCAACGGGCGCCGCGGGCGCGTGCGCTTTTGTCACGCTGTGCATCCTCGTCGTGGGGGTCAGCGTGCGCCCGACGGAGCAGCTGCCGCTCGTGTCGGCGCCCGCCGGCGTGGGGAGTGGCTGCGGCCGGGGCGCCTACGCAAGCGCATGGGGCGTGGCGCGCGCAGCGTGCGACAGGGGCGGCACGCCAACAGATGCCGCGCTGCGCTGGGTCCGCGCCGCGCAGCCGACCGCCCTCATCAACGGCACCACCGTCTCACTCGGGCTGTGCACAACGTGCGACTTTGTGGGTTGCCTGCACCCCGCCATCGTCGAGGCCGGCCGTGTGGATGTTGTCGTGACCGGCATGGTCGCGGTGGTCGCCGCGTCCGCACGCGGACTCGGCGCCCGCGAAGCCGTGGCGGCCGTGGCCTTGGCGATGCAACCCCGCGGCACGTGGCGCGCCCGCCTGCCCGCGCCGGTGGTGGCAGCGAACCTCGTGGTGCAGAGCCCCCACTACAACGACTCGAACGCATCGGCCATCTGCGCTTTCGCAATGGGGCTGCCATAACTTTCATTACCATGCATTAAGGGTAAAGTCAGACAGATCATACTCCTTCTCCACATTGGCTTTTAACTTAGGCATGGCAGCCACATCCTCCTCCTCCACTTTAAAGTTCTGCACCGGCGCCGGCGCACGTGCGCAACGCGGGCGGTTAAACTCGAGCGGCGCGACTTCGCTCCACGCGCGCGGGTGCGCTAGCCCGTTGCACACAACGCCGTCGTCTTCGTCTCGAACTTGCCAGGGTGAGCTAACCAGGGGCGACACGTACGAACGCGCGTTGTGTACGTCGTCCTCCGCGTCTGCCGCGGGCCCGCCCAGCATCACGGTGGACGCCAACACGAACTCGTCGCGTGAGAGGGACCCCTCGCGTCGCGGTGGTGCGTCACACTCGAGACTCATCCACGTGACGCGCGGAAGTTCCCCGTCCACGACGACACTCAGCGCCACGGGGTCGAACGCGAGCACGTCCGACTCCATGCCGTCGCCAAACCGCGCCCGCCCACCGACCCTAGGGGTAGCCACGCGAGTGCCCTCGGCGAAAAACACCACCGACCTTGTCTCGTTGTTGTTGCCGACCGCCTCGGTGCGGACGCCTTTGACCGCAAATTGTATCAACTCGACCTCTCGCAAGATGCCTTTGTCAAGAAGGCCCTTGACAGCTCTGGCTCGCTTGCGCTGCGTCCGCTCGCTAGCGTTGTCCCCATCGACGACCATGCGCACGGTCACGGGCTCGGGCGCGTCGACAACTTCAAGCGCAATCTTGCGCTCGGCCCTGAGCTCACGGCGCCGCACGGTCGGGGGGGCTGCGGCGTCGTCGGGCAGGACGGGAGGGGGAAGGGGCTCACCCACCACATCCGGGTAGTGCGGGCACTCGCAGTGGCAGCCCGGCGTCGTGACGTCGTCGGGGAGGACATCCTTGCACAGGGGGATGCCGTGCCTCGCCGCACACGACCGCGTGAGGTAATGGCGCTGCTCAGAAAACGCCGCGGGCGACGCGTCGTCGTACTTGGGCTCGTTGCGCCACAATATGGGGTCGATCGCCACGATGGTCTCTTGCGCCGTAGAGAGCAGGCCATGTCTTGCCTCGGAGGCGTCCGCGCCGTGGGCAACAATCACGTTGTGGGCCGCCAGGCCAACGAGCGCTGCTGCGATGTCGTCGTCGCAGGGGATGTTCTTGATGCCGTTCACACGGTGACTGTTCTTTTTTTCTGCCTCGGCGTACGTCTGGACCTCTTTCTTTGTTGGACAATGCCCCGTCTTGTTGCCGCGCTCGAGAACGTCCATCACAAAGTCACCGTGTGCCAGGTGATCCTTGTTCAACGGCCAGCCGTGGGCAACGTGGCAGACCTCTTTGCATTTTTCGCCCGCCGGGAGCGTGTAGCAGCAGAGCATAGTGCTCGGCACAATGCACACGCCGCCGTCCGCGCAGAGGCACTTTACATAGCCGAACGGCCGGCGTTTGACGAGGTAGTCTTGAAGGGAGTCGTCCGTCGCAGAGGGGCCATGTTCGGCAGACGCACAGAAAGGGGGGGCGACGGCGGCCTTGAGGACCCACGTTTCCCGCTGCACCTTCGTCTTGGGGTCTTTGCGGCCGGGACGGAGAAAGCGAGTGCGAGACGCCGCTTTGGCGTCGTCGGGGCAGCTCGTGCACCGGGTCCCGGAGCACAAACTCATGAACGACGTGCCGAGCACAGGGTGCCCCTTGGGCTTCTCCACCGGCATCGAGCCGCGCGCGAGGTCCATTGTTTGACGGTAGCGTTCAAGGCGCGCCGCATCCGTCTTGGCGTTCTTCGAGTTGGCGCTGCCGCGGTTGCGCCGGCCGACGGCGTCGATAATGCCCGGCTCGCCCAGGCAGACAGCAGCCGCGTGCAGCACATGTAGGGTGGAGGGCGTCCGCGTGACGCCGGCGGTGGCCAACGACAGCGCAGTGTTCAGGTGACGCTCGACGTGTGCGACGGCGCTTTGCTGCAACATCTCCATCGCGGCCTCCTCAAAGTCCCCGTGAAAGCGAAGTTTGTCCTTGGCGATCTGCGGGCGGTTGCGCAAAGCGCGTCAGCATCTCAGCCACGCACGCGATCGGGCGCGCGCTCGGAGGCAAGGAGGGTGGAGCGCGCACGCGCGCGCGGCCTCACCTTGAGCACCATCTTCGATATCTGTGTTAGGCAAAATCCCGACGCCTCGTTCACACTTGTCGCTTCCCGGATGAGTGAGTCGGGGCGCACCAACGAGGCGTCGGTGTCACGCTCAAGCTGCGCGGATCGCGCGCGCTTCAGGGTTCGCATTTTTTTTTTTTTTTTGGGGGGGGTTTTCGGGGG
>Ga0209383_1000016_pt1:0-112500 | contig 129817 bp, 128 predicted proteins | sample CoawatmetaG02DNA_FD_187510 | JGI IMG/M metagenome (GOLD analysis project Ga0209383, IMG submission 187510) | Marine microbial communities from the West Antarctic Peninsula - Coastal water metaG029-DNA (SPAdes) (version 2) | ecosystem: Environmental > Aquatic > Marine > Coastal ...
TTGTATATACTCAGCCCCGGGTACCCGACACGGAGAACTAGCATGGCTACCAAAAAGAAAACTCGTAAAAAAGCTTCGAAGCGAAAAGTCGTGAAGAAGCAGAAAGTTGTTGCAAAGAAAAAAGTAGTTAAGAAGAAAGTTGTTAAGAAGAAAGTTGTTAAGAAGAAAGCTAAAAAGAAAGTAGCTAAAAAGAAAGTAGCGAAGAAGAAAGTCGCTAAGAAGAAAGCTAAAAAGACAGTAGCGAAGAAGAAAGTTGTTAAGAAGAAAGCTAAAAAGAAAGTAGCGAAGAAGAAAGTCGCTAAGAAGAAAGCTAAAAAGAAAGTAGCGAAGAAGAAAGTCGCTAAGAAGAAAGCTAAAAAGACAGTAGCGAAGAAGAAAGTCGCTAAGAAGAAAGCTAAAAAGACAGTAGCGAAGAAGAAAGTCGCTAAGAAGAAGGCTAAAAAGACAGTAGCGAAGAAGAAAGTCGCTAAGAAGAAAGTTGTTAAGAAGAAAGCTAAAAAGAAAGCTACGAAGCGGAAAGCTAAGAAAAAGTAGCTGACTGACCACTTCGGAAGAGCGTTCTTCCAAGGCAAAAGTAAAAGAGCTCGCTTCGGCGGGCTCTTTTCATTTGTGCTGGATCAATTATAGTAAGCAACTATGGACGCATCTAATAAGAAGCGAAGTGCTGCGAAAGCGGCGATGAAATTTATCGAGCCCGGCATGACAGTCGGAGTCGGGACTGGTTCAACCGTCAATTTCTTGATCGAAATGTTGCCTGAGATACGAAACAAGATTAATCGCGTCGTTTCAAGCTCGAAAGCATCAACTTCCTTACTCGAGGCGCACGGGTTTACCGTTTCGACCCTCAATGAGGTCGGTGACTATGACATCTACATCGATGGAGCTGACGAGAGCAATAAGCGATTGCAACTCATCAAGGGCGGCGGCGGCGCTTTAACACGCGAAAAGGTTTTGGCCTGTGCGGCGCGTAGATTTATTTGCATCATTGATGACACTAAGTTGGTCAGGATGCTCGGGGGTTTCCCGCTACCGATAGAAGTATTGCCGATGGCCCAAGCGATGATTGCACGACACATGCTCAAAATGCGCGGGCAACCAATCTGGCGCGAAGGATTTATCACGGACAATGGCAACCACATCCTTGACATTCATGATCTGCAGATCTCCAACCCACTCGAGATGGAAGCCCGTATTAACAAAATACCAGGTGTAGTTACAGTCGGCATATTTGCTGATCAAGCTGCTGATATTCTCTTGATCGGTGGTGATGATGGCGTCAAAGAGATTCGCACCTAGGGGTCAGACAAATTCTTAGAATTTCGCCCTAATATTGAACTCGCTCGCAACGCGCACCCGGTCGCACGATGAGCATCTGCACGTCGCCAATGACGCGCTCAGTAAAGGCGCTCTCGCAATAGCACAGATAGAACTCCCACATGCGTATGAACGCATCTGAATAACCAAGTTCACGCACTTCCCCGATGTGCGCAAAGAACCGGTCGTGCCAGTGCCGCAGAGTCGTCGCGTAATGCGGACCAATATCTTCAAGGTGTATGACACGCATATCAGTATTTTTGGTCATGCTACGGGTCATATCAGTCACCGACGTCAAGCAACCACCAGGGAAAATGTAGCGCTTTATGAAATCGACGCTGGTCTTGTACTGATCGTAGCGCTGGTCAGCTATCGTTATCGCCTGCAATAACATCTGTCCATCAGGCTTCAACAGCTCACAACATTTCTTGAAATAGGTGTCGTGATACTCGTGCCCGACCGCCTCAATCATTTCGATCGATACGAGTTTGTCGAAGCGACCCTTGAGGTCGCGATAATCCTCGAAAAGAAGAGTAATCTTGTCCTGCAGCCCAGCATCACTGATCGCCTGTTTCGCATAGCTGTACTGCTGCTCGGAAATTGTGGTCGTCGTCACATGGCATCCGTATTTCCTAGCCGCGTGAATAGCGAATCCGCCCCACCCAGTGCCTACCTCCAGAACAGAATCGGTCGTTGAAAGATCCAGCTTCCTGCAGATTCGATCGATTTTCTCGACCGCCGCTTCGTCGAGTGACGTATCTCGCGTACCGAAGTACGCACTTGAATACATCATCGTCGGATCGAGCCAAAGCTGATAGAACTCATTGCCAAGATCGTAGTGCGCAGCGATGTTTTTACTGCTGCCCTGCCGGGTATTCTTATTCAATGCATGAAATATCTTCTGCAGCGGCCTGCTGAGGCGCGCGAGACCTGAATCAATCTGCTCGAGAACATCCCGATTTCGAATCAAGATACGCAGCGTTTCAGCGAGATCCTCAGAGGACCAATAACCGTTGATGTACGCCTCACCAGCGCCAATCGAACCTCCAAATGCAACATCACTGTAGAACTTTGGGTCAAGTACTCTTAGTTCCATGGGCAGCGGAAACTCTTCAGTCAAGTATCCGAACTTTGTTTCGCCTTCATCTTCGCTGACAACAATTTGGCCCGACTGAAGATTGAGAAGCCGAGAAAGTACAAGGTTGCGCGCGATTTTATCGAGCCAGCCTCCTCGAACTGCCCGCATAGCAAACTTAGGTGAGTCCAGCGAAGCATTTCGTGTATTCATCGAGCGATAGCCTCTTTCTTCTTTCTGGGATGCATATGAAGGGGCACACGCTTTACCCAAAGGCGCAGTGCTTCCCAGTAAATTGCGCCTGTAATCTTGAGCGTCATCAACGGAAACCTGACGAGTACACTGGTCAGCGACCAACCGTTGATGGCCTTTCGATGCAAAGACATGGAGGCGCTGAAAAAGCGTTCACCATGTTTCGAATTTGCCATGAAAACCGACAGCCGCTCGCCGGGCTCAGACAATACCCAGTGGTATTCGACTTCCATCGGGATAAAGGGCGATACATGCATTTTCTTTTTTGGTCGAAATTGCCAGGACTGCGATAACTTCGCAGCAGGCCTGCAGTCAAGCACATAGGTGTCGAGCTCGCCCCACGGTGTGTTGCTCACCTCCGATACGATATATGCGAGTGTCTCGCCGTCGGCAGAAAAACAATAGTAGAAGCTCACGGGATTAAAGCAGTAGCCAAAGTACGACATGTTGGTTAGCAATCGAATCGGGCCGATCGGACGTTTTCCGATATCATTTTCAACAACATCGCGAACAGCATCCGCAAGCGGTTTATCGATCGACCCCAGGTGATTACGGCGCCGAAACCGCGCGAGAGCGGGCCGCACGGATGACCAGAAAAAGTGCTTTTCGAAAAGCGTCGGGAGCTCGTCGAGATCGAGATACATCATGAACAGGCGGTACTTGAACCTGTGCATAGCTGGCGTTCTCCGGGTGTGTCTAACTCGCCCTTCGTATATGCAGCTTTCCATAAGATAGCCTCTCCTCAAAATGATTAAGCGCGTCAAGTGCGCTTACAACGCCATCTTCATGAAAACCGTTACGCCAATAGGCGCCGCAGTAAAACGTCCGCTCGCAGTTTATATTCACCTGGCGGCTCTGCGCCGCGACCGACTTGCGTGAGTAAATTGGGTGCTCGTACTGCACGCGTCGGATGATCTTTGAGGGATCGATTTGCCGATCATCGTTCAATGTCAGCAAATACTGCCGCCGAGTTCTTAGCCTCTGCAGGATATTCATATTGTAAGTCACGGCAACATGACGCGACTGGTCTTGAGGAAAATGGTAGTTCCATGCAGCCCACGCCCGGCGTCGTCGCGGCATGAGAGAAACGTCGGTATGTAGAATTGCTTCGTTGGCTTGATAGCTAATATCACCAAGCACGCTGCGCTCATCGTACGAAGCGTCTTTGAGAAGGGAGAGCGCCTGATCGCTATGGCATGCAACGAAGACGCAGTCGAACGTCTCTGTGCCGCCGGCAGCCGTAGATACTTGAACATGACCGTCGCTTCGACGTAGCGCCGTCACGGGGCAATTCAAGCGAATACGGTCCTTGTGACCTGCGACCAGCTTGCTTACATATTCCCGCGAGCCTCCCCTGATTACACGCCATTGTGGGCGGTCCTTTGTCTGCAGCAAACCATGATTAGCAAAGAATCGAGCCAGAAACCGGACGGGCATATCGAGAACAGACAGCGGTTCCGCTGACCATATCGCCGCAGCCATGGGAACCAGATAATTGTCGATAAATTCGCGACTGTAGTCGTTCTTAAACAAATATCTGCCGAGTGTCTCCGATTCATCAAGATCCTCGACGTTCGGCAGCAATGTGCGATTGAATCGCAGTATATCGCTAATCATCCGATAGAAGCGCGGGCGCAGCAGGTTGCTACGCTGCGCGAACAGAGCGTTGAGGGTGGTTCCACAATACTCCAGCCCGCCATTATCGGCCTGGACGCTAAAACTCATTTCACTTGGCTGCGAATCCTGCCCAATTTCATCAAGTAACCCAATAAAATTGGGGTAAGTACGATCGTTAAAGACTATGAAGCCAGTGTCGATAGCGATGTTTCGGTCACCCTCCTGAACGTCAACGGTATTCGTATGACCACCTACGTAAGACCCCGACTCAAACACCGTAATATCGTGCTCTTGACGCAGCGCATAGGCAGCGACATTACCCGCGATTCCGGTACCAATGATTGCTATATTCATGGCATCACCAAAGCTGCGGAACGCGCACTAGTTTTGACGTGTCATAGCCGATCGATTCAACAAATGACACGAGGCTCTCGTAATTAAGATCGGAGATCGTTGGTGTACGCGCCATAATCCAAACGAAATCACGGCTCTGCCGGCCGATAACTGTCGTTATATAATCTTCATCAAGGTAAACAATTCGATAGTCCGCCTTTACGGGCCACACGAAACGCATTCCCCAGCGAGCGTTTGACGGATCGTCCAGAACAAAGGCTTTCGGGTTGTACTCCTTAAGTTTTCCGTCGAAGCCGCCTTTTCTATAGGTAAAGTTCGTGGCGATCGTTCCATCGTCATTCAAACTGTAGGTCTCGACGGCGTTATGTGCACCTTTCTCGAGGAATGTCGGAATATTTGCGATGACGTACCACGGGCCCATGAAGCGCTCAATATCCACGTGCTCCACTGTCTTCATTTCAGGTCCTTTGACTGCACATCCAAAAAGGATGATGGCGGTAAATACAAGGAATAAAGTTCTCCGCCAAGCACGCATGTCAGGACAACTCATAGCGGATAATTTGTCCGCCCTTGGCAACTGATTTAAGCACCAACCATTCGTCATCTAACGAGTACCAGAGTGAGAAACCTGTACCTCATGACTCAGTACCCTTAACTGCATCCGAAGAGCGTCTCGGGCCGGGAAAGAATGCGTTCGTGCGGTGAATATACTCAGCGTACTTTGGGCGCCGATTGTTTATCGTCCTCTCAAGCATAGCCACTCCGGAAACCTTGAGTAGCAGTAGACTCATCAAGAGCGGCGATGTGATGCTCCACCAGCCGCCGGCTGCAACAGAAAACAGGAAGAAAGACCACCAAATACAGAAATCACCAAAGTAGTTGGGATGACGCGTATACCGCCACAGACCCGTGTCGAGGACTTTACCTACGCTATCTTTACGCGCTTTGAATCGTGAGAGTTGGTAGTCGCCGCCCGCCTCAAAGATAAAACCCACGAACCAAAAAGTCGCGGCAATAAGGTCAATCCAATTCAGTGCAGAGTCCGACGAAATGGCGGGAAGAAGCGGCAGCGCGACCAACCACGCCAGCACACCCTGCAAACCGAACACGATATACAAGCTCTTAATGGCGAAACCGGGCTCGTTGTTGGCACGAATCGACTGGTAACGATAATCTTCTTGTGCACCCCAGTTTCGCGCGGTGATATAGATCGACAATCGCAGTGCCCAGATCGTGACCAACGCCAGAACCATTAAGCCTCTAGCTGATAACGGCTGCGCTTGGATTGCAAAAATTACAGCGGCAATCAGGAAAAAAAGTGACCATAAACTGTCAACGAAGCTGACGTCCTTCTTGATTACACTAAGCAGCCAGCTGGCAGCGCTGACAGCGAGGATAGCAAGCAACGCAATAATATAAGGATGCTGAATCATCGACTGCTCTCCGCAATCCAAACGCGACGTGGCCCCGGCATGCCATCCAGACTCTGCGACAAACGCATAAGCAACGGCATGATTACTGCCCAACCGATCGCAAGCGCAATTAATGCGGCGATCTCGTCAATGAGAATGACGCTGCCGACCGCCTGCCCGCCAAGATAAGAAGCAGGGCCACCAATAAACCCGATCAGGACCGCGAGCCTTGTCTTGCCGCGCAGCCAACGCATGGATACGTTTAAGGTCGTCGCAAACAACATCCACATTGTAATTATCCAGTACGGCGCGAGATAGTCGCTAAAGACTCCGGCCGTGTAGCTAACCCAACCCGAGGCAACGAGAAAACTATCGAAACTTGCCCCAATTAGCGCGCAGCTGAGAACCAGTAGGACTTCCTCAAACGGTCTTCGCGCGGCGCGCAGGTGCAGTGCCAATGCAACCGAGACCGCGATCGGTCCGAGCCATGGCATTTGTGTGGCAGCACCAACAACAGACACTACCCAAGCAATCTTGAAGGCTAACAAATTGGCTAGAAGTAACATGTCAGGTAGTCACTCTGTCGAACAGATAGTGTCCGACATACCACTCGCGACCTTCGTCGTAATCGAACAGCTCAGCACACGCCATGAAGAAAATTCGCCAGCGCTGCCACCACAGTGAAGCATTGGCGTCGCCATAACAGCCAACTAGGACCGACATAATCGCATCTTTACTCTGATCCATGTTGTGCAGCCAAGCGTTGCATGTCTTGGCGTAATGTTGGCCGTTCCAATGCCAGCGTTCCGCGATGCTCAGATTTTCGGCGAAGCGTAATGGCAAATCGGCACTCGGCATGATTCCACCACTAAAAAAGTAACGGCTCATCCAGTCACCCGGCCCCTTGTCGATGTACTCATAGGGCGTCGTGCGGTGACAAAAAACATGCATGAAAAAGTGGCCGTCAGGCAGCAACCAATCATTAATACGCCGAAACAGTTCGCCATAGTTATGCATATGCTCGAACATTTCGATCGAGACTACGCGATCGAATTGTTTGTCAGTTTTGAAGTCGTTCATGTCGCAGACTATGACTTCGATATTTTGAATTGATCGCTCACTTGCTTTTTTTAGAATAAAATCGCGTTGGGAAGCGGAGTTGGAAACTGACGTAACAAATCCGTTGGGGAAATGCTCTGCGATCCAAAGTGACAACGATCCCCAACCGCAACCAAGATCCAGAACCTGCATACCGTCCTCGATGCCTGCTCGTTTCACGCTCAATTCAAGAGCGGCTACTTCGGCCTCCGAAAGGTTGCTGGCATTATCTGGCCAATAGCAGCAGCTGTATTTCAGGTGGTCTCCCATCACATGGGCGAAAAACTCCGCAGGTACTTCGTAGTGCTGTTCATTAGCGATTTCAGACAACAGCGCGATAGGCGACTTGTTCATCATTGCGACAAAACGATTTGTCGCCTTAGCGGCGTACTCGACATCACCCGAATGGATTTCTTTGCGTTTGGTTTCGAGTAGGCGTCGGATTCCGGCACGAATCACGATGTCGGGTACAAGGCCCGATTCAGTCCAGCTGACGGCTTTTGCAGTTATGGCGTTCATGGCGTCCTCGAAAATTCTTCAGGAGGCAATATAGGGGCTGCATTTGCGGCCAACAATGGTATGTAGTGCTTTGTTACATTTGCTTACAAAGTGTCAAAATTCAGTAAACTATAACCACGTCATTACTGGGCTTGAGCCATTTTCGATATGGTCGGTCAACCTTCTCGATCAATCAGAGGTATGCGAATCTCAAAACTCGCGCCTTGATTATCGCTATCGAGCAATATCAGCGAACCACCATGCGCCGTAGCCACCAAGGTAGCTAAATACAAACCAAGGCCAGTACCACCGGACTCACGCGCACGCGATCCATCGCTCCTGTAGAACGGCTCGCCGATATGCTCAGCTTGATTCTGCGACAAACCGGAGCCGTAATCCCTGATTACCATTACCAGGTCCTGGCCTGTCGTTGAAATCGTCAGCTCTATCAAACCGTCTTCCGGTTTTGAGTATCGCAACGCGTTACTGATCAGATTCTTCAGGAGCAATGTAATCCGTGCTTCATCGATATAAGCGCAGATCGGTTCAGTTGGCATTGTGACGCTTATGCGGTCAGTCTCTCTGGCAAAAAAATCATCGAGTAGTTCGTTGATTAGATCACTAACAACTACATCCGTTCTAGATAATTGTGCGTGCCGGCTATTAAGTCGCTCAGCTTCGAGCAGCGAAACTACGATCTTCTCCATCTCGACGATTTCAGCTTTCAGACTCTCAACATTTTTCTCATCATCGACAAATTCGAGGGTTAAGCGCATCCTTGAGAGCGGAGTGCGTAATTCGTGGCTGATACCAAGCAAGAGCGCTCGTTTCGCGTCAAGCATTCTCTCTACATCGCCAGCCATCTTATTAATATCCGTTGCCAGATCACCAAGTTGATCGGGACGAGTTTTCAAAATACGAAAATCAAAATTACCCTGGCCGATGTGTTCGGCTCCCCGACCAATCGTTTGGATTGGCCGAAATAACCACGTAATGGCGGCGTAGGCCAGCAGTAAAAAGGACAGGCCCATGCCCAGAATCAACGGTATAAGGGCTGGTCCATTGGGCACGTCCGAAATTCTTGGCGTCGAGACAACGATTTCGTAACCGCCCTGTCGCATACGAAGAAAATCGTGGTCGTCCAAGTTCGAAAAATCAACGCCCTGAAGCTCATCAACCCAAGCGCGGCGATCGTCACTAAACCAGGGACTGGACGCGAATTCGAGTTGCTCTAGTCTTGGAAATGCCGGATCGGATGCCCAATCGATATCCGGACCCAGAATTCGAATGTCCACCGGGACTTTTTTTGTAATAGCTATCGCACGGTCAATGCGCGGCGGAACGCCGATATCTTCGCGGACATAACTAACGTGCAACGACAGGTGCCCACTGATCAGTCCACGAATCTCATCACTATTGTAAAAACGCTGTATTGCCTTAAACGTGCCAAATACAAACAATCCGCCCAATACGATGAATATTATCAAAAGGCGAAATGACAGTGAGCGCGAAAGACGGTTAAACATCTGTCAGTGGCGCGCACACAAACGAGTAGCCTCGGCCCCACACCGTCTGAATGAAGCGGGCCGGTTTAATCGAATCGCCGAGCTTCTGGCGCAGGCGGCTCACCATGATGTCAACGGATCTCGTCAGGATCGCTGCATCGATTCCCCGCAGTTCGCTCAAAATATCGTCTCGTGAAAGCTTTCGTCCATGCCTTCGAGCCAGAATCAGCAATAGTTCATACTCCATCGAGGTCAAGTCGATAGAGCTTTCGTCAACACAAACAGTCCGGGATTCAGTATCGATTGACAAGCCCTCAAAGTTCAACTCCCCTGTCATTGAGTCTGTAAGCGCAGCTCGGCGCAGTGTCGCTTGCACCCGCGCGACCAGTTCTCGCGGCTCGAATGGCTTGCCAATATAATCATCAGCTCCCAGCTCCAGGCCCGTCACGCGGTCGATTACATCTCCACGTGCAGTGAGCATGATAATCGGAATATTATTCGTCTTGCGTACCTCGCGGCAGATCTCGAAGCCGTCTTTGCCTGGCAACATGACATCCAGCAATAGCAAATCCGGCTCTTCCCGGAACAGCTTTTTGAATCCATCAACGGAGTTATACGCACAAACAAGATTGATCCCGAAGCGCTTGAAATAAGCCCGCATCAAGTCTGAGTGTTTCCGATCGTCGTCTATTAAGAGAACCTTGACCATGGCGCGATGATAGCGCTTGTCAGGCAGATAATCGCGATGCATCGTCCATTCGATACAAGAAGAGGGCCCCTTCAGGGGCCCTCTTCTTGTTTGGCTGGGGGAGAGGGATTCGAACCCCCGTTGGCGGAGTCAGAGTCCGCAGTCCTACCACTAGACGATCCCCCAATAAAGGATCGCAGTAAGCGCGTTTAGCGTTTCGAGAACTGCGTTGCGCGTCGTGCTTTGCGCAGACCAACTTTCTTACGTTCAACTTCACGTGCGTCGCGAGTTACAAAACCTGCTTTGCGCAAGGAACCACGCAGCGACTCGTCATACTTCATCAGTGCGCGAGTCAGGCCATGGCGAATAGCGCCAGCTTGTCCTGTCGTGCCGCCACCTTTAACAGTAACGTTTACATCAAAAGTTTCGACGTGCTGCGTCAGCTCTAACGGCTGACGAACAATCATCCGTGCCGTCTCGCGACCGAAGAAAACATCCAGCGCACGATTGTTAACCGTGATGTTACCTTTGCCAGGCTTCATGAACACTCGAGCCGTTGACGATTTGCGACGGCCGGTACCGTAATAAGTATCACTCATAATATTGTCTCAATGCTGTAAGGCCAGGCCTTAAGCATTTACTTCCAAAGGAATGGGTTGCTGTGCTGTGTGCGTGTGCTCAGGTCCGGCAAATACTTTCAGTTTCAAAAACATTTGGCGGCCCAAAGGACCTCGCGGCAGCATACCCTTGACCGATTTCTCGATCACACGCTCAGGTGCTTTAACGAGCAGCTTCTCAAGCGAAATAGACTTGAGGTTGCCGATGTAGCCAGTGTGATGATAGTAGATTTTATCTTTCAATTTATTGCCTGTCACGCGAATTTTCTCAGCGTTAACGACAACAATGTAATCACCGGTATCAACATGCGGTGTGTATTCTGGTTTGTGCTTACCGCGTAAACGTCGGGCAATTTCAGTCGACAGGCGACCCAGCGTCTTGCCTGCTGCATCAACCACGAACCAATCGCGGCGAACATCTGCTGTTTTTGCAGAAAAAGTACTCATAATTCTAGTTTCCGTAGGGGAAAGTCTTGCAAAATGTCTGTTCAGGAGGCCCAAATGCGGAAGGCCTTACCCGGTCTGCCCTCCAAGCACGTAAGTTCGTTCGCTGGAGCGGCGAAAGGCGCGAAATAATACTGTAGGCCCAGCCCCAATGCAAACAATCCTGAGATTCATTTTTCTATATACCGATCAATAAGTTAGGAGCGGCATCTGCGCCGAAAAGCGTTCAGAACAAGTACTCGATCGACAAAGCCGTGTAAGTATCGGTTTTTTCGGTCAACAGCGGCACCTCCGAATTGTTCTTAATTGTGTAGGAGGCAACCAATGCGAGATCCCCAACCAGTTTGGCTGAAATCGACGTCACTGACTCCGAATAGGTGTTTGTTTCGCCCACTTCAGTCGTCAGATCTTGCCGAAATGCCGCAGTCTCACTGAATTGCCAACTATAGTAGAAGCCTACGCGCCCGACCGTCTCATCATCTTTGAGGTCCAGTTGCGTTTCGGACTGCCGCGCACCGGCGCCGATCTCCGTATTCAACTTATGTTTGTCGTTCTCTATCAGCCGACGACCGTAGCCAATAGTCTGAGAGAACTGCGTCGCATAGCCGCCGAATCGGTCCTTGCGCCATTGCAGGCGACCGAATAAGAAATCGTGGTCAGTCAGCTTGCGCTCACTCTTCCAGCGAAGTTCGTAGGCTTCGGCCGACGTACTCTCACTCTCCGACGCTTTGATCGCAAATGCCTCAGCCAAATGTGTCAACGTGTCAGCGGTATACCCGAGTTCAAACCCTGTATTCAGGGTCGTATTCTCAGTATTGCCTGATGTCGCCAGGTAGCCAAGCGAGGTCTTACCTGCCCATGGGCCCGTCTCTTCTTCAGCATCTTGTGCAAGAGTTAATAGTGGCAACATTAGCGACACAGCAAAAAATGATATCGATATAAAACGAATACTCATTCGCGACCTCCTTAGTCTGAATCTTAACTCCGCGAAAATTGGCCGCGGAGTATACCGCCGGACGACCGCATAGCGCTATACTGCTGAAATGCAACCACGTCTATTTTCCCAACTGGATAAATTACTGATCAGCGCCAACAACGCACTGCGAACCGTCGCAGCACCGGCTGGGCGACCATCGCGAAAAAATCCGGCAGAAAATATGATTGATGCCGAGATGGACGCGAAGCAAAAAGCGCATGCGGCAGGTCTCATGCGAGTCAACCACGCGGGAGAAGTTGCCGCCCAGGCCCTTTATCAAGGACACGCGAGCGTTGCGCGTGACAAGAATATCGAGGCACAAATGAAACATGCGGCTGACGAAGAGTTCGATCATCTCGCTTGGTGCGAGCAGCGTATTCACGAACTCGGTTACGAGACGAGTCGATTGAGTCCGATTTGGTATGGCGGCGCATTTGCTATCGGCGCAGTGAGTGGCGCACTTGGAGATAAGTGGGGTCTCGGCTTCATAGCTGAGACGGAGAAGCAAGTTTGCTCGCATCTCGACAGTCACCTCCATCAACTGCCCGAAACGGACGCTAAGAGCCGGGCGATCGTTACGCAAATGCGTGATGAGGAAGAAGAACATAGAGAGAACGCGGTCGACGCAGGCGCGGCAGAGCTGCCACGCCCTTTGGCTCGACTGATGCGCGCGACGGCCAGAGTTATGACAAAAACAGCGTATTGGGTTTAGTCACGGCCTATTCGACGAAAAATATAAAAAAACAAGGATTTAGATGGATCTCTAGCACCTTCTGTAGTATCGGAGCCACCCCAATTAGCAGGCGCTATCTATTTCAGCTCTCATAGAAGTAATCGTTGAGGCATAGTCATCCGACCCAAAAATCGCCGACCCAGCTACAAATGTATCGGCGCCCGCTGCTGCGATTTCGCCAATATTATCGACCTTCACGCCACCGTCTATTTCCAGACGAATTTCCCTGCCGCTCGCCTCAATCATTTCTCTTGCCTGACGAAGTTTGGCTAGTGATAACGGAATGAAACTTTGACCACCAAAGCCCGGATTTACTGACATTAGAAGAATCATGTCCACTTTATCGATAACATGATTTAGCAAATCCAGAGGAGTTGTCGGGCTAAAGGCCAAACCGGATTTGCAGCCTTTTTCACGAATGAGTTCGAGTGAGCGGTCAACATGACGGCTAGCCTCTGGGTGAAAGGTAATATAACTCGCACCCGCTTTTACGAAGTCCGGAATGATTGCGTCCACCGGTTCGACCATCAGGTGAACATCGATGGGCGCTTCGATACCGTATGTCCTGAGCGCGTCGCAGATCATTGGACCGATGGTGAGATTCGGGACAAAGTGATTGTCCATTACATCAAAGTGGACAATGTCAGCACCGGCATCGAGTACGTCTTTAACATCGTCACCAAGACGGGCGAAATCGGCAGAAAGAATTGATGGCGCAATTAATGGCGTCAAAGATCGCTCCTCTTTTTCTGAACTGTACATCAGGGTCAATCCAACCGGCAACTTAACGTATCGATCGGCGGGCTTTCAGTAATTCATAGGCGCCGCGCACCTCTCGTGTGCGGCGCTCTGCTTCCGAAATCACCTCTTTACCGGGGTTGCTTGGCGATATTTTATCGGGATGGGTTTTATTCATAAGACGACGATACGCCTTCTTCACTTCGTCGTTGGTCGCTTCCACTGATACGCCGAGCGTCTCATAGGCACCGCGGACCCTCACTGCATCCACATCGCCCGCTGGAGAGCGCTTGAATCCTTTCTGAGCGCGTATCATGGCTTCGAGCTGCGCCAAGTCAACTCGTCTGATTTCAAGCTCAGTACATATTTTCCAGATTAGTCCACGCTCTTCTTTCTTGAGGTTGCGCTTCGCCAACACCACTTCCAGAAGCAGTCGCACAAACGTCAGTCGATTCTGAGGGCTACGCGCACTAACGCGGCGCAGCTCGCGAATTTCATTAATGAGTGGGTATCCAGGTTCTTTGCCCTCATCGAACCAATCAATCGCATGACGAACTTGCGACGGATTCAAGCTCAGGCGGTGCATAACCATGCGAGCAGATCGAATTTCGTCCTCACTAACACGGCCGTCGATCTTCGCCAAATGCCCCATCACCTCGAACAGCGTGCGGATAAAGCCTTCTGAGACACGCGGAATATTCGCACCTTGCTTCTCAAACAAGTGGTATCGGTCAGCGAAGCCGCGGTCGAACTGATGTCCGAGAACGAGTCCGGCCAGCACAGCCCAAGGGTTGCGCATCGCGAGACCGGCTAGAATGCCGATGATCTTGCCCCAGTACAATCGAGATTCCAGCCGTTGGGCGATAAAAAGATACGCAATCCTAACGTGTGTCAGCGGGCATTCCTATTGTGGAGGCTTGCCTGTCCCGGCCGGAACGGCGATCATCGCAGAATGAGCAGCAGCAACGCCCTATTTGAAACTTCCATTCCGAGTTTAGAGATGATCGCGCGTGGCAAGGTCAGGGACATTTATAGTGTCGATGATGATCATTTGTTGATCGTCACATCTGATCGCCTGTCCGCCTATGACGTCGTTTTGCCTGACCCAATTCCCGGCAAGGGCGAGGTGCTTACGAAGATTTCACTTTTCTGGTTCGATTTGATGGCCGACATCATCGACAATCAGTTGACTGAACTTCGGATAGAAGACGTCGTCGATGACGCTGATATTTGCGATGCACTTCGAGATCAAGCTCTGGTAGTCAAACGCTTGAGGCCACTACCGATTGAGGCGGTTGTCCGCGGTTACCTGATCGGGTCCGGTTGGAGAGATTATCTCGATACCGGTCAAATCTGCGGCATCGCTTTGCCTGCCGAGATGCAGCAAGCCGAGAAGTTACCGACAACTTTGTTCACCCCAGCCAGTAAGGCCGAGTCTGGCGATCACGACGAAAACATCAGCTTTGAGCAGGTTATCGAGCTCATCGGCGATGAACTCGCGACTCGCGTCCGCGATGTCTCAATTCAAATTTACGAGCGTGCTGCCGCTTTCGCTTTGAAACGCGGGATTATCATTGCTGATACGAAGTTCGAGTTTGGGTTGGATGACGACGGCCGACTGCACATTATCGATGAAGTGCTAACGCCGGATTCATCCCGTTTCTGGCCAATCGATAAATACGAAATTGGAACGAGTCCGCCGAGCTTCGACAAACAGTTCGTTCGCGACTATCTCGATACACTCGATTGGGACAAGACCGCGCCAGGGCCGAAGCTGCCACCTGAGCTTCTCGAGCAAACAGCTACCAAGTACAGAGAAGCGCTCACACGAATGACAGCTGACTAGCCCCCCACTTCGGCGATGGACAGTCGTCGTTTTTCAAACCCAGCTCCCAATGTGTGACCCGCAAATCGTTGTATTAAGGGTTGACTCTGAATGATCGATCTCTCGTCGAGCCATTGGATAAGTCTGAGAAATTGATGCGCCTTACGCGCCGGCTATCGTCATATCCTCGATGAGCAAAGAGCCGCATCGCATTCCGCTGCGCAAATCCTGATCATTACCTATCGCAATGATACGTTGATAGAGGTCTAGTAGGTTTCCAGCAATCGTGACTTCATGCACTGGAAATTGAATTTCCCCATTCTCCACCCAATGGCCAACGGCACCGCGCGAGTAGTCACCAGTAACACCGTTTACGCCCTGACCAATCAATTCCTCAACCACCAGACCCGTGCCCATTTCCCTGATCAGCGTGTCCTTATTAGTATCGCTGCCGGGTATCAGAAGATTCTGTGTTCCGCCTGAATTCGCTGTCGTTCTCAGGCCCAGACGTCGTGCCGAGTAGCTACTGAGAATGTAGCCATTCAAACAGCCATCGATAATGATATCCCGATCGTAGGTAGCAACTCCCTCACCATCATACGCACGACTCGACATGCCCCGTGCAATATGCGGCCGCTCCTGGACCTGCATGAAGTCAGGGAATATTTTTTGACCAATGGCATCGAGCAAGAATGAGGATCGACGGTACTGCGCGCCACCGGTGATAGCGCCCATCGCGTGTCCTATGAATCCACGTGCGAGGTCTGGGATATAAAGAACCGGCGCGTTCGTCGTCTTTATCTTGCGAGCTCCAAGTCGCGCAACAGTCTTGCGACCAGCCTCCACGCCTACAGACTCAACTTCGTCCAACTCACTGGGAACGCGAGAAGAGGTGTAGTGGTAGTCGCGCTGCATCGCACCATTTTCTTCCGCCAAGACGACACAAGTCACGCTATGACTCGTTCGCGAGTCGCTACCGATGAAGCCGTGGCTATTGCCGTAAGCCTGGGTTCCTCGATTTGTACCAATTGTCACTCCCTCAGAATTACTGATGCGCTTGTCATATGCCATTGCCGCGCTTTCACATTCGATCGCCATCGCGATGGCCTGCTCAGCGTCGATATCCCAAGGGTGATCTAGATCGAGATCGAACATATCCGTCGCCATCAATTCTGCATCCGCAAGACCGGAATGTGGATCTTGTGCTGTAAAGTTAGCAAACGAATATGCTTTGCCAACGGCCTCGCGAATCGCCGCTGGTGAAATATCGGAGGTACTCGCGTTGCCTTTACAAGAATCTTTGTACACGGTAATACCGATGCCACGGTCGTTCGTGAATTCTAGATTCTCAACGTCACCCAGACGCGCCGTTGCCGATAGGCCAGTATCCTGACTTGCCGCGACTTCAGCCTGATCGGCCCCCAGACTCCTAGCTTCATCCAATGCCAGAGCGACGAGGTTCTCAAGTTCCTGCCTGCCCAGCGATTCGCGTTTCGATATTTCAGCCATAGTTGGAACAATCCTTGCGCGTGTTAAACTCCCGCCGTTAATCGGTGGAGTGATCGCGAGGAGTACTGTAACCAGTGGATGAATTAAAGCCCAGCAAAAGCGCAAGAAAACGCGAGCACATCGCACTGCAGAAACTGGGTGAGGAACTCATTACTCTGAAACGATCAGATATCGACAGCCTGCCGCTGGAAGACAATCTTCGTGATGCCATTCTGGAGGCGCAGAAAATCAAATCGCACGGCGCATTGCGCCGGCAGAAACAATACATCGGCAAGCTAATGCGATACATCGATCCGGAACCACTCCGTAGCGAAATCGAAAAGCTCCGTCGTTAACTATAGTGGTAGTATTTCTCGATGAAAATTGATGTCGGCATAATTATGGGCTCCCGATCTGATTGGGATACGATGCAGCACACAACCGAAACGCTTGATGCGCTGGGAGTGAGTTACGAAGTCAAAGTCGTCTCTGCACACCGAACGCCCGACCTCTTATTTGAATACGCCGGATCGGCTATTGAACGAGGCTTGCAGGTAATTATTGCGGGAGCCGGCGGAGCGGCGCATTTACCCGGCATGGCAGCGTCAAAGACTCGCATACCGGTCCTCGGCGTACCTGTGCAATCAAAAGCTCTCAATGGCATGGACTCCTTGCTGTCGATAGCGCAGATGCCCGCGGGCATTCCCGTCGGTTGTATGGCGATAGGGCGCGCCGGCGCAGTGAACGCCGCCCTGCTCGCGGCAGCTATCCTCGCGAATCACGACAAAGCAATTGCTACGTCACTGGATACATTCCGCGAGAACCAGACCAACAAGGTTCTGGGCGACAGCGACCCTACAAGCTAACGTCATGCGAATCGGCATAATCGGCGCCGGGCAACTTGGCCAGATGCTTGGCTTCGCCGCCAATGAGCTCGGCATTGAGTGTCAATTTATTGATCCGTCACAAGACCCACCCGCAGCCAGATGCGGCAAAGTTATTCAAAGCGCATTTGATGACCCGGTCGCTTTGGTAGCACTCGCCGATACTTGCGACGTTATCACCTATGAATTCGAGAATGTCCCGGTCGCCGTGCTACACAGCATCGAGGGGATTGCGCCAGTTTACCCACCAGCGGATGCACTAAGACATTCGCAAGACCGTCTTGACGAGAAGCGGCTGTTCGCCGCGCTCGATATTCCGTTGCCTAATTATTATGCAATCGAAAGTCGCGATGACATGGATAATGCCGCTAGCTCACTGGGTACGCCGATGATCATCAAGACCCGCCGCTTTGGCTATGACGGTAAAGGACAGTTCATCATCAAGAAGGCCACCAATCTCGATGCCGCTTGGGAGGAATTAGGCGGCCAGCCTCTGATCGCCGAACAATTTGTGACTTTTGACTACGAAGTGTCTTGCATAGGCGTGCGTGGCATAGGCGGAGAAATTGCTATATACCCGCTTAGCCGCAACGTTCATGTTGACGGTATATTGCGAACATCCCGATCGCCGGTGAACAACCCGAAGCTGGCCGACAAGGCATCCGAGTACGTTCATCAGTTGCTCGACCATCTGAATTATGTCGGCGTTCTCGCGTTGGAGCTCTTCGTAACAGGCGATACATTGCTCGCCAATGAGTTTGCGCCGCGCGTGCACAACTCCGGTCATTGGAGTATCGAGGGAACAGAAACTAGTCAGTTCGAGAACCATATACGCGCTATAGCTGGCCTACCGCTGGGCTCGACGGCCAGTACAGGCTGTGCCGGCATGGTCAACCTGATAGAACAAATCACTGGCGCTACACGAAAGCTTGAAGTTGGCCAATTGCACGATTATGGAAAGGCCCCGCGACCAGGCCGCAAGCTCGGTCACGTGACCGTTGTCGCCGACACGCCGGAGCAACGTGATGTACTGGTCGACATTATTAACAAGAGTGTGATCAAGGCCTCCTGATCTATTGAGAGCTCGGCATAGCCCAACGACAGGACTCCGCAGTAGACGAAGCAACAGTACTCAGTAGTCCTGTCGTTGGGCTGCGCGTCGGCCGGTGACCCGATGATCACGCCGTTTCAATAGAACAACCATTCCCGCAACCAGACACACGAGGCCCACAACGAAACAAATCGTCGGCCAGTGCCAGTGATTGACATACATTGAAGCGCCCAGACAAAGTGCTCCTATCATCAGATAGAAGTAGGGCAAGCTTTCATAAATTGGTTTCGAGACCCACATGATGCTGAAGTAATCTCCCCCGGGGCCGATGCATTCTCCATAGCGGGGAGTCAATGTCCAGCGGGAATCACGTTTTCTATCGGGATTCCTTATTCCCGAAGAATCTAATAATTCGCGAAATTATTAATTCTGATAGGTCATCAACAGATAGGTAAAAATCGACTTATGTAAAAATTTTTTCGCCTAACCCGTACCGCCAACCGTAATCTCATCGATCTTGAGTGTCGGCTGACCAACCCCAACTGGTACCGATTGTCCCTCTTTTCCGCAGGTTCCGACGCCCGAGTCGAATTCGAGGTCATTACCAACCATGGATATTTTGTTGAGGGCCTCGGGTCCGTCGCCGATCAGCATGGCGCCCTTGATCGGCCGTGTAACTTTGCCTTTCTCGATCAGATACGCCTCGCTCGCCGAAAATACGAATTTCCCCGAGGTGATATCGACCTGACCGCCACCAAAATTGGGTGCATAAATGCCCTTATCGACCGAGGCGATGATCTCTTCCGGATCGTGTGGACCGGCCAACATGTAAGTATTGGTCATTCGCGGCATCGGTATGTGGGCGAAAGATTCGCGGCGGCCGTTGCCCGTCGATTCGACACCCATCAGACGCGCGTTTAGCTTGTCCTGCATATAGCCTTTCAAGACGCCATCTTCGACCAACACTGAGTACTTGCCGGGTGTTCCTTCGTCGTCAACCGTGAGTGATCCGCGACGATCTGCAAGCGTTCCGTCATCTACGATTGTGCACAGCGGCGAGGCAACCTTCTGTCCGAGCTTGCCACTGAACGCTGACGTACCTTTACGATTGAAATCACCTTCGAGCCCATGACCAACTGCTTCATGCAGCAGTATTCCCGGCCACCCCGGGCCCAAAACGATCGGCATCGAACCCGCTGGTGCCGCTTCGGCTTCAAATTGCACCAGCGCTTGTCGAACAGCTTCCCGAGCGTAGTCCATCGAAATGTCGCCATCCAGAAAATAGTTAAGAGTCGTTCGCGCGCCACCGCCTGCATAGCCCTGCTCACGGCGACCGTCCTGCTCTAGGATCACGCTGACATTCAAGCGGATCAGTGGGCGAATATCTGCCGCCATCGTGCCGTCCGATGCAGCTACTAGAATTAGATCCTGACTGCTTGCAAGGCTGACAATGACCTGCTCCACACGTTTGTCGAGATCGCGAGTTGCTGTATCAATGTCACTCAGCAGCTTTGTTTTTTGTGTGTCGTCAATGCTGGTCGTCGGGTCGTCGGCCGAATATAACGCTGTGAGGTTGGTTCGATTCCACGCTTGTACCGATTTATCCTGTCCCTGACGTGCGATGGCGCGGGCTGCGCCTGCCGCTTGCTGAAGTGCTGGCATTAGCAGTTCATCCGAGTAGGCGAATCCGGTCTTCTCGTCGCTTACAGCACGCACTCCAACGCCTTGATCGATATTAAAGCAGCCCTCGCGGATGATGCCATCCTCGAGCGTCCAGCTTTCATGGCGACTCACCTGAAAGTACAGATCGGCATAATCAACGCCGCCCTTCATGATGCCGCCGAGTGTCGTATTGAGGCTCTTTTCGTCGAGACCCGCTGGTTCCAATATGCGCGACATCATCGAGTCGATTGAATTACCGTTCTTATCCAAATGTGTATTCCGAGTATTTATAAACGGCGGTTTGCAAGCGCTGGAAACTCACTGCGCAATTGCGTAGGAAGCAACGGGTCAATATCCGCAGCAATAAAGCAATTTCCATCGTCCGCTTCGGCCAAAATTCGGCCCCAAGGATCGATGATCAGTGAGTGCCCATACGTCGATCGACCGTCAGGGTGTTCGCCATACTGCCCGGCTGCGACCACATACGCCAGATTTTCAATTGCGCGGGCGCGAAGCAACGTGTGCCAATGCGCCTCGCCTGTCGTGCTGGTGAATGCTGCTGGCACCGTAAACATGTTCGCGCCGGCGTCGACAAGCTGCCGAAACAACTCCGGAAACCTAAGATCGTAGCAGATGGTCAAACCAACCCTGCCACACGGAGTCATCACAGAGATGACATCATCTCCTGGGTACATTGACCGCGACTCCCGATACGACTCCTGCTTGTCGACTAGATCAACATCGAATAAATGGATTTTTCGATAGACCGCCTGCTCAACGCCATTAGCATCATAAACAGGACACGCGCCGTAAACGCGATTAGCGCCGATCTCTGGCGAATTGAGCGGCATGCTGCCCGCGATAAGCCAAAGCCCATGCCTACGTGACACATCCGATAGAAACGCTTGAATGGGACCCTCTCCGGGCGCCTCAGAGGCTCTTGCCTTATCCCTGCCGCATACTGGCATCAACGCGAAGTTTTCAGGCAGGACTGCCATCTCGCAGCCATCTTTGGCGGCCTCTCCCAGCAGTTCGTCCGCGACCTTTAGGTTCGCGGGCACGTCCGCGCCACTGTTCATCTGAATTGCCGCAACACGCATTGGTTTATCTTAATTCTTCGCCTGATAAGCATTCTGCCAATTCACCGCTGGCAATAAATGCCGCCGAGTTGGTCGACTCTACAGACGGCTCATCCCATGAGCCATCAATCGCATAATAAACCTCCCCAACTTCCTGTAGCGGTTTTTTGAATATTTGCGAAAAAATTAGCAATGCGGCCATAACCTGCGGACCAGCGACCACGGCACCAACGATTGGTAAAGTATTTCCTACATTTGCGGAAACTATCGCGGTTTGCTCATAGGTACGATTGGCAATGTCGGCCGCGCCCACGATACCAATATCGGCCGCAGGCCCATCGAGCGATAAGTCACAGGTATAGGTGATGCCATCTTCAATTATGAATGTTCCAGCGATTTCATCGAAACCGAAACCTTTGCTAAAAACATCCCGAAAATCGAGCGATAAGCGACGTGGCAGCGCAACGATACTCATGAGTCCGAACACACGCCCAGCACCCGGTTCAATTTCTTTCAGCTGACCATTACCCAGCCGGACCTGAACCTCACCATCAAGCACCTCGAAAAAATCAGGCCGAGGGCTACCCGACCAATCCAGTTCAAAACTCATAGACATTTTTTTGCTATCGATTCCGGGTGTGTAGCTCAGTCTGGACATCGTTTGTTCAACATCGGTGCTTGTCAGGATCGCGCTGACAAAACTGTGACTTCCCAGTGGATCGGCATCATCAGTAAGCCAGCGACCGGTGCCGTCGATTTTAAAACTCGCATCGCTGGTGGAAATCTTGGTTGCTATAAGACCCTGCTCGGTTTTCTCGAGCGTTGCCTCCACAGCACCAAGGTAACGGTCGCCGAAGGCAAACTCAGCGGCTGTCAGTTGAATCGCTGGCAACTTGCGAGGATCAAGTTCCCATGCCAACTCGGTTTGTGTCTCGTCACCCGGCAGCCGGAGTTTCTCCATATCGAAGACCATCTTGCGGTCGCCATTAAAGTCGTACGGCACGAACACCGAACCAACGACGTCTTCTCCATCAAGTTGCACTAGCCAGTCTGCCGCACTTCGATCAACTCGAACGCGATGTCCTTTTAAGTGCTGGCCGATGAGATACAGGTTATCAACTGTTAGGTCGATGGAGTGAATTAGTTCCGCAGCGCTGGTTTTCTTCTCACCGCTACGCGAAAGACTCAACCAGTCCTGTAATCGCACCTCACTTGTCGAACCGCGAATGTGCAGACCTCGCGTATCGGCCGCCTGCACGGCGGCGCCGCCCATCGTGATGACACCGCGGTCGAGGTCCCAACTGCCCTCAGGTTTATTAAACGCCAATTGCCAAGCGATGTGATTCTCAGCAAAGAAAGCGCTCTCAATAAATTCTCCGCCTGGCATGAAACGAATATCACCTGATATTTGCAATGAGGAATCAGCTGGCTTTCCGATCGGCACTGGCAAGAGTAATTCGAGTCCATTGAGGTCGCTTTCGATCTGCACGGTCAGTGGTGATTTAGTCTCCATCTTGCCACTGGGAAATAGAATGCGTGCCTGGTACACAGCGGCACCCTTAATGAGCCCGTCCATCGGCACACCCAGCTCGTTGACAATACCATCCGCAGTCGCTGTGCCAAGCGCGGTTGCGATCACGCTGAATTGTGGATCCTTGGAGCGTTGCATTGAAATGCTAATGCCTTCGCCCAGAAATGTTCCAGCGAGCCCCTTACTCTCGATTCGATCTCGCTCAATTGTCACTTCACCGATCAGATCCGTGATCGGTGAATTAAGACCTGCTACCGCCAACGTTCCATTATTACTTCGCACCCGCACCTGAAACTCGAACTCTTGAATACGCTCTCTTTTAAGTGGCACCATCAGATCGAGGGCGAAAGACGCTTCCCCATCAACGGTAATGCGATCCAATTGCCCGCCAAATACATTTTTGATGGGGCTTTGCATCGAAAATTCGCGAATCGATTCCAGCGATCCTGTTGAGAAAGACTCGATATTTAGTACGGGGTCTCTGAGGTCTGGAATATTCACCTTGGCGTTGATGGCAGAAATACCGGCATTTATCGACTGATTTTCAGTCGAATAGAGCCGAGCATTATCGAGTATCACTTCAGTGTCCAACCCTTCTGCTGCTGGCCACAGCTTGTGATATTTGAAAGTCATGTTGCGAACCGAGGCCTTCATCAATAGGCGCCCTTCCCCACCGTCGAACGGAAACTTGTCGAGCGGTCCATGGAGAGTGGTTGTACCGTGGGTTATCGATCCGCTGACCAATGCCATTTGAAACCATTCATACAAAATCGGCTTTAGTGCTTTTTCTGGAATGTAGCGTTTCGCCTCTTCGATATTTGAAATGCTCCAAGTACTGGCAAGATCGATTTCAGGTGATAGTCCGTCTTTGTAAAGAACCAGCTGAACGTTGCTTTGACTGTTGATGATCTCACTACTTATGACGATGCTGTCAGAGAGGATGGTCGTTCGGTTATTGTTGTTCTTCCAAATGACAGTTCCATCTGCTTGATCAACCGCGATGACTTGGGGTAGATACTCAGGTACGTGAATCTCAAGCTCAGTGGATTCGATCTCGAGACGGCCGCCGGTGTGATTAGCCCTCACCAGTCCGGAGAACCCGCGGACACCGGGGCGCGACGAAGCGCCGGCGATGCCTACTCGATCCAGCTCCACAGAAACATTGAATCGTGGCGCATCACTATCAATCTCAGAGACCGTCGCAACTAGGTTTCGTACAACCCCGGACGGTTGAAAATCAAGCAATAAGCCTTTTAGCTCTTCGCTGAGCCAGGGCCTCATTATCCGCAGATCATCCAAATTCAGATGGGAAGCTCTGGCATCCAACATCACAATAGTGCCGGCGTCATCCACACTGGCCTCGACTTGAAGCGATGATTCTGGCCAATCGTGACCCTCAACCGAGAGTCGAAATTCATTTGCAGCGATCAGCCAATCGAAGTCCGATACATCAACCTCGATCCGGCCACTGATATCGAATAATTCGTCGGCTGCAAGAGCAACGTCAACGAAATCAAGTTCTGCTGTGAAATTGGATACCCGCCCATTGCTAACTGCGAGCGCCAACTCCATATCGCCAATGCCAGATTGAAATTGGCGGCTGCCATCCGTCAGACTCGACCAGCCGAGCAGGCTCACATCATCAGCATCGACGGTGATATCCCAGTTTCGCTCCTCTTCGCTTCCAAGGCTTAGTTGGCTGGCTGACACACTTAATTGTCGGCCCAGATTGTCGGGCAAGCGAATATCCATATCAGCAGCAATACGTTTATCGTCGATGCTGACTCGCATACTTGGGACGTTGAAGAAATGTGGACGGTCATCGCCGGGTTGCAAGAAGCGCAATTCGATGTCCTCGCCGATTATTTCGATACTCGTTGGCGTTGCCTGGCTTCCAAGTTCGGAGCCGAAAAGCTCGTCCAGCGAAAAGCCTTGAATTCGAAAACTCCCATCGTCCTGCTGGCGCACATCAATACTCGCCTTAAGAATGATAAGCCGATCGACGACAAATGCTTGTTCAAACATCAAGCGCAGCAATCCGACACCGACCCGCACTTCTTCAGCAGCGATGATGCGATTGCCACTGCCGGGATGAATTAATTCTGCGTCGTAGAACTCTAGCTCTGGCCCACTGAGTCCCCAGCGCGCGTCCATTCCAGAAAATTCGACCTGCATTCCGATCGCGGCGCTTGCCTGAGTCTTAATCTCATCCTGGTATTGCGGCACTTGCGGTAGGAATAGCCGGAACAATCCCACCACTATCGCCAACAGGATAACGACCGTCGCTGCGGTATAGGCGAGGAATTTCATCAGCCGGCGGAAAACGTTTTTCATTAAGTCACGAACCTGAGCATCACATCAGAACCACGTCAAACTGATCCTTAAGATACAGCGACTCGGTTTGCAAGCGGATCGACTTACCTGTTTGTTCCTCGAGTTCTGCCAGACTCAGCGCCTGCTCGTCGAGCAGCCGCTCAATCACGTCCTGATGGGCGAGTATCAATACTTCTTCAAACTCAAACTGCCGAGACTGTCTAATGATTTCGCGAAAAACCTCAAAATACACGGTCTCGGCCGTCATGACAAAACCGCGGCCATTACAACCCGTACAGTCTTCGCTCAGAACGTGCTGCAGGCTTTCCCGCGTTCGTTTGCGGGTCATTTCGACAAGTCCCAGTGGCGATATGGGCGTTATCTGGTGGCGAACATGATCTCGTGAAAGAGAGTTTTCGAGCACCTGCAGTACACTGCTGCGGTGCTCCTGTTCTCCCATATCGATGAAGTCAATGATGATGATGCCACCCAAATTACGTAGCCGAAGCTGACGGGCGATAGCAACTGCAGCCTCGAGATTGGTCCGATAAATTGTTTCTTCAAGATTGCGATGGCCTACGTACCCTCCCGTGTTCACATCGACAGTCGTCATCGCTTCAGTTTGATCAAATACTATGTAGCCACCTGATTCTAAAGAGATATTTCGATCCATCGATTTCTTGATTTCGTCTTCTACTCCATACAGATCAAAAATAGGCTGGCGTCTTTTGTAATGTTCCAGCATCAGCTCAGCGTCCGGAAGATAGGTGCTCGCGAATTCCAGCATCGTAGTAAAATCTGCCTTCGAATCAACCAGTATCCGCTCTACATCCGTTGAGACCATGTCGCGCAATACCCGTAAGGGTAGCGACAAGTCTTCATGAACCATCGTTTTTACATTAGCCAGCCTGTATCGCAGCTGAACGACATCCCATAACTTAAGTGTGTAACGCAAATCGGCCATGATGGCTTCCGGCGCGGCGCCCTCTGCGACAGTTCGCACGATAGCGCCACATTCCAGCCCCTGCTCTTTGAGCAGAACCTCAACCATGTCGCGCAAGCGTTCTCTTTCGTCGTCGTCTTCGATGCGTGCCGAGATGCCCACAGAATCACTGTGCGGCAACAGCACTAGGTAGTGGGACGGTAACGTGATGGACGTCGTCAGGCGTGCGCCCTTATTGCCGAGCGGGTCCTTGGCGACCTGAACCATGATGCCATCACCTTCGCGAACCAGATCCTTGATATTCGGTACGTCGCCGTTATTTTCGACGGCGTCCGGTGTTGCGATGTCCGAGGCATGTAGGAACGCGGTTCTTTCCAGCCCAATATCGATAAATGCTGCCTGCATGCCCGGCAAAACTCTCGAGACCCTGCCCTTGTAAATATTGCTGACTATTCCACGCCGTGCCGCCCGCTCAATATAGACTTCCTGCAATACGCCGTTCTCAAGCAGGGCAGCGCGCACTTCGGTCGAAGTCACGTTTACAAGAATTTCTTCTTTTGCTAATTCTTTCGTCATCTCTTTTTTTCAAATACGTCGATCCCGGCCGACGCTAATAATTCTATGGTCTCGAATACCGGCAGTCCCATGACGCCCGAATAGCTGCCGCTTATGGCTTTCACGAACATGCCGCCGAGGCCCTGAATACCATACGAACCAGCTTTGTCAGCGGGTTCCCCACTTTGCCAGTAACGCAGCGCCTCGCCCTGACCAATTTCGCGAAACTGAACATCCGTGCTGGACAGCACACTCCGGGTTCCGTTGGGCGTTTTCAGTGCAACGCCAGTCAGTACAGTATGCTTACATCCTGACAGTGAAAGTAGCATGTTGACTGCGTCCTCGGCGTCCCGAGGTTTTCCGAACACACGATCCCCAAGCACTACAACGGTATCCGCGCCTAAAACGCAACTGCCACAATTCAGCGCCTCGGCTTTAGCGATTGCCAACCTCAGCACCAGATCCGAGGGTAATTCACCGTCAAGTGGACGTTCGTCGGTTTCTACCTCGACAACATCGAACCGAAAACCCAGCGATGCCAGAATTTCCCGACGTCGCGGGGACGTTGAAGCCAGTTGCAGCACGGGAGCCATCAATTTACTCACGATGATACGGGTGGCCGGTTTGCAGCGACCAGGCTCGATAGAGTTGCTCTGCCAGTAGCACTCTGGCCATGCCGTGCGGCAAGGTGAGCTCTGACAACGACCAAAGCATGTCAGCCCGCTGCCGGACCGCATCAGACACTCCGTCAGGACCGCCGATAATAAGACACAAATCCCGACCATCGGATTGCCAGTCTGCGAGCTTCGATGCCAATGATTTACTGGTCAGCTGTTTGCCGCGCTCGTCCAGCAACACCGTTTGCTCAGTCGAGGCAAGTTTCGCGAGAATGAGTTCGCCTTCAACTTTCATTGCCTGATGTGACTTGTCGTTCTTGTTGCGCCTAATTGTCGGAATCGCGTCGAGACGGAATTTCCATTCACGAGGATAGCGAGCGGTGTAGATGCCAAAGGCGTCGTCCACCCACGAGGGTTGGCGATCACCAACAACTAGAAGACGAATATGCACGAGTTAGCCGTCGGTTGACGTCGCGCCTCCGGCAGGTCTGATTGACCAGAGTTTCTCCAAATTGTAGAACTCTCGTATCTTGGGCAGCATGACGTGGACCAGCGCATCCTGAAGGTCAAGTAATACCCACTCGCCACCGCTCTCGCCCTCAATCCCAGAGGGCCGGTGACTCGCCGCCTTGGCTCGATCTGAAACATTCTCAATAAGCGCCTGTACGTGCCGGCTCGAAGTGCCACTTGCCACAATCATCCAATCAGTAACCGTCGTCATATCGCTGACGTCGAGCTTGATGATATCCAGCCCTTTTATTTCCTCCAGCGCTTCTACAACAAGGTCGCTCAATTCTTCGCTATTCATTCGTTTCACTCATATATAAATTTGTCTGTTTAATGACATCTCTCACAGCATCCGGCATTAAGAACCGTGGATCCCGACCGGCGGCCACCAGATCCCGTATCTCGGTTGACGCGATCTCCAGTTGAGTCACCGCGTGGATATGAATGCGCCCGTGCGTTACCTCATGCAAGTCATTTACTCGATGCGTCCCATTCTCAGCAATCAAGTTACCCAATGCACCAATATCCGGTGCCCTCCAACCAGGTCGATGGGCGATGACTATATGGGCGAAATTCAGAATTTCATCCCAGCGATGCCATTTGGGTAGTTCAAGGAATGCATCCATTCCCACTATCAGACCCAATGAGCGCTCTGGAAATTCTTCGCGCAGGCCCGTTAATGTGTCAATCGAGTAAGACGGCCCCTCGCGACGCAATTCGCGATCATCACTTAAGAAGCCCTCTTGTCCTTTAATAGCAGCATCGACCATGCGATATCTGAGCTCGGCGTCGGCATATGTGATGCCGCGGTGCGGTGGATTGCCGCACGGAATAAACCGGACTTCATCAAAACGCAGTGCCTTCAGCATCTCGAATGCTGTTCTCAGGTGACCGTAGTGAATGGGGTCGAACGTGCCACCGAATATGCCGATTGGGCGGGCGGAATTCACTGTGACAGACTTACGACGACATCGGTCGCCATCTGCCAGGGATTTCCGGCACGCTGTCCTTTGGCCGCCGCGTCCGCACGCCCGGTTGCTTTGAGCATCTTGTGAAAGTCACCGTGCTGGTGCCGACTGATGCAACTGCGCACCAAGCCTTGCCGATTTCGCCAGACACCTGACTTTTGCATCGCCCCACCAAGGTCGCCGCCCTGCCTAATAACGTCATCCAGCGTCGCCAACGTTCGCAGTTCACGAGTCAGCGCCCACATAACGATGACGGGTTCTATACCTTCTCTGCGCAGCCCACCAAGAATCTTTACAGAGCGACTGGCATCGCCCTCAAGCGCAGCATCAGTCAATTTATAAACGTCGTAGCGGCTGCTGTTAGCAACGGCTTCATTTACAGCTTCTGCACTCACCTTTCCTTCACCGAGCATCAGGCGCAGCTTTTCAATTTCTTGCTGTGCGGCAAGTAGATTTCCCTCCACCCGATCGGCGATCAGCGTCACTGCATCTCTGTCCGGCTGCAGACCCGCAGATCGCATCCTGCTCGCTATCCAACCCGGAAGCTCACGAACACCGATCGGCCAAAGCGGCAACGACACGCCCTTCTGATCAATCGTCTTCGCCCACTTGGATGCACTACTACTTCGATCAAGCTTGGGGCCGGTAACAATGAACAATATTTCCGGGCCCGATTGCTCAACGAGATCGATGATCGCCGCACTGCCGGCCTTTCCAGGCTTCCCGGTGGGTAAGCGCAACTCAATGATGCGCTGCTCGGCGAAAAGGGAAAAATTTCCCGTCGATGCTGTTAGCGCGCACCAGTCGTAACCGGCCGTTGCCACGTGCAACTCGCGCGACGTGAACCCGCATTCGCGTGCTTTCTCGCGAATACTGTCCAGCGCCTCACCAACCAGTAGAAACTCGTCACCAGTGACGAGGTAACAAGAGGCCAGAGATTTGATGAGATGCGAGGAGAGCTGGTTAGCCTGGATCTTCAAGCAAGCTGCTCCATGCTTATCGATTCGCCCTCGAGCAACACCGGAATGCCGTCGTCGACCGGGTAAATGCGCTTACCGTCATCGGTAATCAGTGCCTCATGCAGCGGATTAGACACTGCCGAGCCTTCGTGATTGACCAGGAGTCCGACATCGATCGCGGCGTTAACTCGCGCCAAATCATCTTTCTTCAGAAGGGCTAGGCCCTTGTGTGATACCGGGCATCGCAAAATTGTCAGTAAACGCTTATCCATGCGCCTATTGTAGCGCTTCAAGGGCGTCTCAGAACAGTCGCCAGCTCAATATTACTGCTACTTTCTGCGGGCTCGATGATCGAAAGGAAGGCTGCCCTCAATAGGCTAAGCGGTTTCATTATAGTCTTTTCTGTTCTTGGGCACGGGATCGTATCCAGAGCCGCCCCACGGATGGCAGCGACCAATACGTCGGACCGCCAACCACGTCCCTTTGAATACGCCATGCCGTTGCAGCGCCTCGATCGCATATTGTGAGCACGTTGGGTCAAAACGACAGTTCGCACCGAACCAGGGAGAAATTGCAAGTCTGTAAAACCGCACCAACTGAATGAGCGGCCACGCGAGCGCTTTACTCATAGAATTGACCATCAGGCAGCCCGCATAGCCTCAGATGCGAAACGTCGAATCGCTATCAGCATTGACGACAATCCGGTGCTTCGGGTCGGGCTAAGGTGAGCTTCAAGCTGCAGCGCTGTTACGAAATCCGGCGGTGTATCCAATATGTCCTTTGGCGTGCGGCCACTATAAAGGCGTAGCAACAAGGCAATCAGCCCGGAGACGATTGCAGCATCGCTGATAGCCTCAAAGTGCAGTCGTCCTTCCTGCTCTTTAGCAACAAACCAGACCTGCGACTGACAGCCTCGAATTCGATTCTCGTCGGTCCGATACGATTCGGGAAACTCGGGCAGGCGGCGACCCATATCGATCAGGTACTGGTAACGGTCCATCCAGTCTTCGAACATCTCGAAGTCCTCGATCAGTTCCTGTTGCGCGATCTGTATCTCATTACTCACAATTAACTCCGGCGCCAACTCGTGCCATCATGACCGTCTTGAATGGTGACGCCAGCGTCGAGAAGCTGATCACGAATAGTATCTGCGGTCTCGAAATCACGTGCCGCCTTCGCAGCGAGGCGCTTCTCGATCAAAGCCTCGATCTCGTCAGACGACATGTCACCCTCGACGTGCCCGGCAAACCACTCGTCCGGATCGTTGCCGAGAAGTCCCATCAACTCACCGCCCGCGTACAGTGCAGCAGCAAGGCTCTCTTTTTCTTCATCCTTGGTCGCTTTATTGAGATTCTTTACCAGACCAAATAATGCCGCCATAGCCCGCGGAGAATTCAGGTCATCTTCCAATGCTGTAAGGACAGCCTTCGGCACATCTGCCGCCGCACGCGCTTCGTCCGAGACAACGACGCCCTGCAGGGCGCCGTAGAGGCGATCCAACATGCGACGAGCAGACTCAATCGAGTCCGCTGACCAGTCCAGTGGCTGCTTATAGTGGGCACTGAGCAACGCTAGACGAATAACCTCACCCGGTATGGTCTTTACCATCTCATGTACGAACAATACATTGCCCAGGGACTTCGACATCTTGGCCTGGTTCATGCTGAGAAAACCGTTGTGTAACCAATAACGCGCGAATACCGCACCGTCGTGTGCGCAACAACTCTGCGCCATTTCATTTTCGTGATGCGGGAACACCAAATCACGCCCGCCAGCGTGAATGTCGATCGTCTCACCGAGGTGCTTTTTAGCCATGGCAGAGCACTCAATATGCCAGCCCGGTCGGCCCCGACCCCAGGGCGAATCCCAACCCGGCAATTCCGGTGTCGATGGTTTCCACAAGACGAAGTCGTGCGCCGCCCTCTTGTAGGGTGCAACCTCAACTCGAGCGCCCGCGATCATCTCCCGTAAATCGCGCTTTGATAATGCACCATAGTTCTCGTTCGACGACACGTCGAATAGAACATGGTTTTCTGCCTCGTACGCAAATTCTTTCTCAATCAGCGTTTCGATCATCGTAATCATTTCGCCAATGTGCTGCGTCGCACGCGGCTCGATATCAGGCGCCCGTACGCCCAACGCGCCCATATCATCGTTATAAGCTTTGATGAAGCGCGCTGTAATTTCGTCAATGGGTTTACCGGTTTCCACTGAGGCAGCGTTTATCTTGTCGTCAACATCGGTGATATTTCGCGCAAACGTCAATTTATAACTGCGGCGCAATAGCCTCGCTAGCAGGTCAAATACGACAGCGGGCCTCGCGTTACCGATGTGCGCGTAGTTATAAACTGTGGGACCACACAGATACATCGTCACCTCGCCTTCTATAAGTGGTTCAAACGGGACTTTCTTACCCTTAAGGGTGTCGTGTAGCTGTAATGTCATAGTCTTAGCGTTCGATCATTCAAAGAACGCAATCATATCAACATTGCTGCTGACCGCTACGCCCGGTATTCTTCTGATCTAAAAAAAATCTCCGAGGACTCGCAATGTCGGCCACACCTGTCAAATTCCAAGCCCGCGACAGCATCGAACAGGTTGAAGAAGGCAACGACCTCGCACCGAAATTCGATGACCGCGGACTAATCACCGTCGTCACCACCGACGCCACCAGCGGCGAGGTCCTCATGCAGGGCTACATGAACAAAGAAGCACTGCAGCTGACTATCTCTACTGGCGAAGCCCACTACTTCAGTCGCAGCCGCCAGGCTCTGTGGCACAAAGGCGCCACTAGCGGCCTCGTTCAAGCGGTCCGAGAATTCTTAATCGACGATGACCAAGATTGTATCTGGCTCCGAGCGGATGTCGCGGGCGGCGCAAGTTGTCACGTAGGCTACCGCAGCTGCTTCTACCGAAAAGTTCCAGTCGGCAACGATTTTGAGTTGAAACAATCGGACGGCCGCATAGACCTAGAATGGACGGAATCGGAGAAAGTATTCGACCCAGAAGAGGTCTACGGAGCCGCTCCGAACCCGACCATCCTGTAACAACACGACCCCCTGACTTTGATCGTCAGAATCGTCCCTCAGCGTCTTGCCGACGTTTGTCGCGACGGCGCCGCGCGGCGGGTTGCGGCTCGGCCATCGTGATGGCCCGTGCTTGAAGTGCATATTCGATCGTTCCGATCATCCATAGGAAATAACCAATTAGTTCGATAAATTCTTCGACTGCGAGTTTGATGATGCGGCGATAGTCGTCGCCAAGGATTGCCATCCACAGTGGTTCGTGGCCAACAAATCTTACAAATGCGAAAAGAATTACAGCGCCTGCGAACAGCAGCGTCAATCCAGGTGACGGCCAAATGCGTGCGAAAGTGATTTGAGTGCGCTTCCTGTGTCGAAATGTATAGGCGATTATGAGTGATCCGACGATTGCGATGATGACTTGCCAGAAATTATCAATAACGTATCGGTCGAGGAAATAATCTAGCTCGCGAATCAGAAAGGCCAGAGCCATACCGCCAAACAGGATAGCGACCGTGCGTTGCGACGGGCAATAGAGAGCGACCCACCACATTATGACGCCGCATACGCCAAGAATGATGGCTTGAATTATTTCCACCGGGGAAAATTCACTGGTGCCGAAGCGGTCAGCCTCGCTGAGCAGGATGTGCAGTTTCAGACTGCCAGGGGACGCGAGTTCCATTTGCGTCAGTGCCCACGTTACGAAGGCAATTACTATGAAATACAGGAGTAGGCGTAGCCAGGGCATACCAAACTATACACTGCGATCAAGTTATTGGCGTAGCCGAAAGGTGGCTTCTCTCGCAGCATTCAGAAGTCTATGATTTTTAAGAAACTCTAATGCATCCTCGGCGTCGCTTTGGAGTCAGTCTAGTGTGTTGCTAATCCGAAAATTGTATCCCCATGCATTCATGTCCGACATGATGCGCTTGCAGCCAACGTCTCGACGTTGTTGGTTAACACCGCCTTGTAAATAGCTCACCGCGGGTTCCTCAAGACCTTCACCATCGGCATCTTAGTCGACGCCAGCGCGCCTCCCAAGCGTCATGAAAATGGCATGGCAGGATTCGGAGCAGTGGATGGATGGGAGTATCTGCCTGCACATAGGCCGTATTAGTACAGTAAAAAATCCAAGACACTTCGCGGCAGATCAAAAATGAGCAATATATTCGCTTAGAGCGTAGAGATTTGCTTCAACACGACACGAACGAGATCCTGAACAATCGCATCGCGAAGCAATTCCCCTTCACGTGCTTTACCCAACACGAGGGTCGAGTCATAGGCGTAGTCTCTGGTGAGCGTGAGCGTTTGCGGCGGCAGCAACACGTTCGACCCACTGTAGAGGCTGTAAGTAATGGTATAGAACACCTCGTACTCAGTCGGCACATTTCGGGTTGAAACGGACAAAACTCGTTGGGAGGTTTGGTCAAAGGAAATACCAAAAGTCGCCGTTGCATCCATCGGAGAGTCACTTAGTACGACACCCGCCGCGCGCAGCCGCGATTTAAGCTCTCTAAAAAACGCGCTGTAATGGTCATCCGCAGCAATATAAGTCCGCTCCATACCGGCGGGCGCTGTAAACGCCCCTTGCAAGTGAAACCCACATGCAGCAACGCCGGCGGTCGCCAGAATGAGTATTGCTATGTGGATTTTCTTAAACAACGATATTCACCAATTTTCCCGGCACAACGATAACTTTACGAACGTCATTATCACCGATAAATCGCTGCACGTTTTCATCAGCCAATGCAGTTGCTTCTACTTCGTCTTTAACTGTATCGACAGCAACCGATATCCGTCCACGTAATTTACCGTTAACCTGTACTACGATTTCAACAAGATCCCGCTCGATCGCACTTTCATCGTATTCTGGCCAGCGTTGATCGATCAGGGCCGACTCATGACCTAACTCTTGCCACAACGCGTGGCAAATATGCGGCACGATCGGTGACAACATCACGACAACAGATTCGAGCGCTTCGCGTTCAGCCGCGCGGCCATTATCCGACATATCTGTAAATTTGTTCACCGCATTGAGTAATTCCATTGATGCTGCCACAGCAGTGTTGAAACTGTGGCGACGACCAAGGTCATCGCTAATCTTGGCAATTGTTTGATGCGTTTTGCAGCGAAGATCTTTTTGTGCATCGGTCAACATGTCGATATCCAACGCGCCTGCTTTCCCTGCAGCGGTATGATCGATGACCGCACTCCAGAATCGCTTCAGGAATCGGAAGCTACCCTGAACGCCGTCGTCAGACCATTCCAAAGCCTGTTCGGGTGGTGCCGCGAACATCATGAAAAGTCGCACGGTATCCGCGCCGTATTTTTTGATCAGCTCTGCCGGGTCAACCGTATTGCCCTTTGCTTTCGACATCTTCGCGCCGTCTTTGAGCACCATGCCTTGAGTCATAAGGTTGGTGAACGGTTCGGATACATCGGTCAAGCCTTCGTCGCGCATGACGCGCTGGAAGAATCGCGAATACAGAAGATGCAGAATCGCATGCTCAACGCCGCCCGTATATTGGTCTACCGGCGTCCAGTACTTGGCACGATTATCGAGCATGGTGCTGTCACTATCTGGACAGGCATAGCGAGCAAAATACCATGACGACTCAATGAAAGTATCAAAGGTATCCGTTTCACGGCACGCCGCTTTGCCGCACCTCGGACAAGACACGTTAACGAATTCGGGCATATCCTTGAGTGGAGAGCCAGTTCCCTTCACTTCAACGTCTTCGGGCAGCACCACCGGCAACTGGTCTTCCGGGACGGGCACGGCACCGCAATCATCACAATAGATAATCGGAATAGGCGTACCCCAATAGCGTTGCCGCGAAACACCCCAGTCACGGAGGCGGTAATTTACTTTGCGACTGCCGCGACCAATCTCTTCGAAATGATCGGCTATCGCATTGAACGCAGCGTCGAAATCCAGGCCATCGTATTGGCCCGAGTTCACGAGTACGCCGCGTTCGAGATAAACGGCAGCCTCAATATCGATATCAGTGCCATCCGCCGGCGCAATCACCTGCTTGATTGGTAGACCATGTTTCTTTGCAAACTCCCAATCGCGTGCGTCGTGGCCAGGAACGGCCATAACAGCGCCGGTGCCGTAGGTCATGAGGACAAAGTTTGCGACCCACAGAGGAACTTCCTCGCCACTCAGCGGATGGATAGCAGATATGCCCAACGACATACCTTTTTTCTCCATCGTTTCCAGCGTCGCTTCCTGTGCATCCGTTTGCTTACATTGCTCTATGAATGCCGCAACACCGGGGTTCGCCGCCGCCGACTTTTTAGCCAATGGATGTTCTGCCGCGACTGCCATGTAGGTCACACCCATGAGCGTATCCGGCCGCGTCGTGTAGACTGTCAATGGCTCGTTTTCGCCATCAACATTGAACGACAACTCAACACCTTCCGAACGACCGATCCAATTACGCTGCATCGTCTTAACCGACTCGGGCCAGCCGGGCATGCGGTCCAATTCGTCGAGTAATTCATCCGCATAGTCAGTGATCTTCATAAACCACTGCGGAATTTCACGGCGTTCAACCAGGGCGTCAGAGCGCCAGCCACGGCCGTCGATAACCTGCTCGTTCGCCAGAACTGTCTGATCAATAGGATCCCAGTTAACGATTGAGTTCTTGCGGTAGACCAAACCTTTGGCGAACATTTTCGTGAACAACCACTGTTCCCAACGGTAGTACTCGGGCTTGCAGGTGGTCACTTCGCGCGTCCAGTCGTAGGCATAACCCAGACGTTTCAGCTGACCACGCATATCTTCTATGTTGGCGTAAGTCCATTTAGCCGGTGGAATTCCGCGCTGGATGGCGGCGTTCTCTGCCGGCATGCCAAATGCGTCCCAACCCATCGGCTGCAAGACGTGTTTGCCCTGTAAGCGCTGATAACGTGCGATGACATCGTTAATGGTAAAAACGCGAACATGGCCCATGTGCAGTTTTCCGCTTGGGTACGGAAACATGGTCAGGCAATAGTATTTTTCCTTGTCGGCGTCTTCGCCGACCTCAAAACTGTGGGCATCATCCCAATACTTCTGGGCGTCAAGCTCGACGATTTCGGGGTTGTAGGTAGTGCTCATGGATGCCGTACGTCTTCGATGCTATGAAAAAATGCAAGCCTACATGAACAGGCTGCGATGCGCAGTAGCGGTATACCTCAGACGGCTGAATACACTAGGCCCCGGCACGACTTCGAATCCAGAAGAAACCGAGTATTAAGTAGCAGATTCCCAGAATCGTCCAATTACCGCTGTCGGCGTAAATCGTAGTGCCGCGATGGGCGCGGACGCTGGCAGTCATTACCACTGGCTTAAATTGCTTACCGATCTTCAGGATATCACCAGTCGGACCGATGAACGCGCTGATGCCGGTATTGGTTGAGCGAATAGAATAGCGACCGACTTCCAGCGCTCGCATTCGAGCGATTTGCAGATGTTGGTGCGGTGCAATCGAATCGCCAAACCAGCCATCGTTGCTGACATTGATCAGTAAATCGGCGTCGGGAAATGCGTACAACTGCTCCGTGCCGAAGGCATCTTCCCAGCAAATAGCTACCGCCAGATTTACACCCTTGGCTGTTTGTAGCAACGCTTGAACATTGCTCCCCGCCGTGAGATCAGCGTAAGGAAGATTCCGCAACCTCATCCATTCCCGGACGACTGCAGGAACCGGAAAATATTCGCCGAAGGGTACCAGGTGCCGCTTGTGATACGCCTGCCGCTCGTCACTCCCGAGCATCAGAACGCTGTTAAATATCTGTGCGTCAGCACTGTGCTGCATGTTGCGTTCGAGAATCCCGACCAGCACCGTTTGAGCATTTCGCTTCGCATCGCCGTCAACAATATTCAGATAATCTGCGACTTGGTCCTGCAAAGCAGGAATCGCGACTTCTGGCCATATGACTAGCTCGCTCTCAGGCACACTCAGCGTCGAGCTTCGATAAAAGTCGAGCGTCGCTTGGCGTTGTTCAGGGAGCCATTTATGCTCTTGCGGGATACCACCCTGAACGATCGTGGTACGAATCGGATCACCATAGGGTTCAGTCCAATCCACTATGCTTAGCGCGCTGCCAGCGATCCAGGGTAGGAAAATGAGCGGAACTGCGATCAGGCGTTCCCTGTTCGTAGTCATGATTGATACAAGAATTGCGGCACTACTGAACAGCAACATCATCGATACGCCGTAAACACCGAGGACAGGTGCCCACCCAGCTAGGGCTGAATCAACCTGTCCGTAACCTTGAGATAGCCATGGAAACCCAGTCAATACCCAGCCGCGCAGCCACTCCACAAAGACCCATGTTGCAGGGCCAATGAAGTACATACGCCACGGTTTACCCTGCGAAAGGCGAGACATGACCCAGCCTGCTAACCATAGGAATGTCGCCAAGATCAACGACAAAGCCCCCATCAAAATAACTGCGATCCACAGAGCCGCATTGCCATACACATGAACGGATATGTAAATCCAATATGTGCCCGTAAGAAACAGTCCAAAGCCAAACCAGAAAAAATGCGCCGCGGCATCTTTAGGTGAAGCCGTGAGTGCGACGAACAAAAGTGGGAGTATCAGCAACGGGGCCAATAGTGACCACTCTGCAGGTGCGAATACCAAGGTCGTCGCGCTACCTATGAAGAACGCGAGCAAGCGACTTAGTCTTGGCTGATCTGAAGTCAGCGAAAACAGAAAGTCCAGATCTTTCTTATTAGCCAATGAGATCAGCCGTTGCTGCGCTGTACCCGTAACGCATCAATTCGTCGTTCATCTGCTTTGACAACGACAAAACCGAACCCACCAAACTCGACATTTTCGCCACGGCCAGGAAGCCGTCCGAGCTCATGCATTACGAGGCCGCCGATCGTATCGTATTCCTCATCGTCCAATGCACACTCAAAGTATTCATTAAAATCTTCGATACGAGTCAGCGCACGCACGGCGAAACATTCTTTGCCGTCTCGATCACCGTCCGGCCGGATGAACTCCGCTTCTTCGTGATCGTGCTCATCGTCAATTTCACCGACTATTTCTTCGAGCACGTCTTCAATAGTCAGTAAGCCAGCAACGCCGCCGTATTCGTCGACGACAATTGCCATGTGATTGTGACTCGCACGAAACTCTTTCAAAAGGGCATTGAGTCTCTTCGATTCAGGAATAACCGACGCGGGTCGCAGTAATTTTTTGATCGTAAGATCTTTTGCCTCATCGCGGCCGTAATAGCGCAGCAAGTCTTTCGCCAGCAAAATACCAAGAACCTCATCACGATCTTCGCCAATAACGGGGAAACGTGAGTGGCCGGACTCAACGATCAACTTCATTGTCTCGTCAAAGCCATCCTCTATGTCAATCACGACCATTTGCGAACGCGGCACCATAACTTCTCGCACCTGAGTTTCAGATACTTCAAGCACGCCAGATAGCATGCTTTTCTCTTCGGCATCGAGCTCAACATCAGACTGGATAAAGTTTTGAATTTCGTGGCGGCTCCAGGGTTCGCCCCTGATTGCTCGCATAACGCGTGAAATCAGGCCGGGTGTACCCGAGCCGCTGGTACTTGGGGGTTTTTCGTTCATAGATTTAAAGTGTATCAGGTCCCCGGGGAGACTCTCTATAGGGATTCGCGATCCCGTGATTGATCATTATCTGTATTTCCAGATTTTCCATAACGGCAGTATCGCTATCATTGATATGATCGAAGCCCAATAGATGCAACGTTCCGTGCACCAACATGTGTGCCCAATGATCCGATACAGCCTTGTTCTGCTCTTCGGCTTCGCGGCGAACTACCCCGGCACAGATGACAATGTCACCGAGAGGCAACTCCGCGTCGTCTGGCAATCCGTCAATTGGACCCGCCGGAAATGCCAAGACATTGGTCGGCTTACCCTGGTCGCGAAACTCGCCATTGAGTTTCTGCATCTCGGTCTCATCCACGACACGAACCAAAACTTCGATCTCACCGCCACGCCCGGACGCTTGGAAGGCGCGACTTACCCAGAGGATGATATCGCCCGATTCCGGAACCGACTCATCCTCAACGGCTATTTGAACATCAACTTGAGTGGTCATTCTTCTCGTAAGCTTCAACAATGCGCCTTACAAGCTCATGACGTACAACGTCCTTCGGCGAGAAGAATGTGAATGAAATACCCTCTACGTCTTTCAACACCTCAGTGGCGTTATTGAGTCCCGAGATCTGTCCAGATGGCAAATCGATCTGTGTTACATCACCCGTGACGATGACACTCGACCCGAAACCTATGCGAGTCAAGAACATCTTCATCTGTTCGATGCTGGTATTTTGCGCTTCGTCGAGAATGACAATTGACTCATTCAAAGATCGGCCGCGCATGAAGGCCAAGGGCGCAACCTCAATTACGTTTCTCTCAATGAGCTGTGTTACACGTTCGGTGCCGAGCATATCGTACAGCGCGTCGTACATTGGCCTTAGGTAGGGATCCACTTTCTGTGTCAGGTCACCTGGCAAGAACCCGAGTCGTTCACCCGCCTCTACAGCAGGCCGCACCAAAACGATTCGTCGTACCTGTTCGCTTTCAAGTGCGTCGACGGCAGAAGCGATAGCGAGATACGTCTTACCCGTACCCGCCGGACCAATACCAAAGGCGAGATCATGATCACGAATTTGGCGTATATAAGCGGTTTGGTTAGCGCCCCGTGGTCGAATGAGTTTTCGGTGTGTCTGAATGGTGATCACGTCGTCATTAGCGCCTTCAGGTATATCACTACTGTCATTATTCCGAGGTAACTCGACACCATCCATAAACGACTCCTGCAACATCATATGTACGCGTTCCGGATCCAGACGCTCTCGATCCGTCATTTCAAACAAGGACAACAATACGTCACCGCCAATCTCCGCAGCGCCGGGACGACCAGTCACACGAAAGCGATTGCCGCGACTGGCGATTTCAACTTCCAGTCGGCGTTCAATCTGTCGTAAGTGTTCATCAAACTGGCCACACAAATTCGCCAGGCGGTGGTTATCGGCGGGCTCGAGGATAATGTCCCGAGAAAATTGGACAGCATTCAAGATCTGTATTTAAAACCTCTGCGTAGGAAGCCGCCCATCAGGAAGACGGGGTAGGTCGCATTCGACCAAGAATCTATTCAGACAATAGACCATTACCATATAGACTACGCCGCAGCTGATTCGTTAACAAGGCGGCCGCGTAAAGAATTTGGCATCGCCTCGGTGATTACTACGTCGACGAATTCTCCGATGGCTGACTTGTCAGCATCGAAATTTACCCAACGATTGTTGTCGGTACGCCCAGAAACCTGACTGACTCTCTTCTTTGAAATTTTTTCAACCAATACGCGTTGCGTCGAGCCGATCATACTGCGGCTGATATCCATAGCCTGCTGGTTTATCCGCGCTTGCAGCAACTTGAGGCGCTCCTTCTTAACGTCCATCGGCGTATCGTCTGCAAGGCTAGCGGCAGGCGTGCCCGGCCTCGCGCTGTAGACAAAACTGAAAGACTGATCGAAACCGATCTCCGCGATAAGGTTCATAAGTGCCTCGAAGTCACGGTCTGTCTCGGTCGGAAATCCGATGATAAAATCGGATGACAAAGAGAGCCCTGGACGAGCTGCCCGTAATTTTCGAATTTTCTGTTTGTACTCAAGAATCGTATGTCCGCGCTTCATGGCCGCCAAGACGCGGTCGGAACCGTGCTGAACAGGCAGGTGTAAGTAGCTTGCCAGTTCGGGCACTTCTGCATAAGCCTGTATTAGGCTGTCCGTGAATTCGACCGGATGCGATGTCGTAAAGCGAATGCGATCGATGCCGTCAATTGCGGCGACGTAATAAATCAGCGTCGCGAGATCGGCTATCTGCCCATCATGCATCGGGCCTCGAAAGGCGTTTACATTTTGACCTAGCAAATTCACTTCGCGCACACCCTGTGCGGCGAGCGTCACAACCTCAGTAATCACATCATCGAACGGCCGACTGATTTCTTCGCCGCGTGTGTACGGAACCACACAGAAACTACAATACTTGCTGCAACCCTCCATAACAGAAACGAATGCCGTCGGGCCATCAGCTCGCGGTTCGGGCAGGCAGTCAAATTTTTCGATCTCGGGAAACGAAATATCGACGACCGCCCTTTCTTCTTTCTCAGCGGTATCGATCAGCTCAGGCAGCCGGTGTAAAGTCTGTGGGCCAAAGACGACATCAACGAATGGCGCGCGCTTGCTTATCCCCTCACCTTCCTGGCTCGCGACACAACCGCCAACGCCGATTTTGATGTTAGGGTTCTTGTCTTTGAGTTTTCGCCAGCGGCCCAATTGCGAAAAAACCTTCTCCTGAGCCTTTTCCCGGATTGAGCAGGTGTTAACCAATAACAGGTCCGCGCCCTCAGGAGTATCAGTTAACTCGTAACCATGCGACTCGCGCAATACGTCCGCCATCTTCTCCGAGTCATACTCGTTCATCTGGCAGCCCATCGTCTTGATGTACAGCTTTTTATTCATGCTGGAGATTCGCTAGAACGGAATATCGTCGTCAAAATCATCCGGACCTGGCTGCGGAGGAGTATTACCGCCACCCTGGCCTTGCTGATTACCGCTAGACGGTGCATCGCCTTGCTGGCCGCTACTGAAATTGCCCCCACCAGATCCACCACGACTACCGAGCATTTGCATCTCATCAGCGATGATTTCCGTGGTGTAACGATCCTGGCCACTCTTATCCTGCCATTTTCGCGTACGCAACTTGCCCTCGATATAGACCTGCGAGCCCTTCCGGAGGTACTCGGCCGCAATCTCAGCCAAGCGATTGAACATCGCAACACGATGCCATTCAGTACGCTCCTTCTGCTCACCGGTCGCCTTGTCTTTCCACGACTCATTGGTCGCGATCGTCAAGTTTGTTACGGCTGAGCCGCTCGGCATGTAACGTGTCTCGGGATCCCCACCAACGTTTCCAACAATAATTACTTTATTTATACCGCGAGCCATTTACGGATCCCCTGTCTGATGTATGAGTTTGTGTATCTCGCCACGGTTGGCGAGGGAAGACTATTGTAGTGCTTGATCGCGCAAAAGCTAGCCTGATTTCTTTCTATGGCAGCAAATTTCACGATTTTCTGAAGCGGCCGAAGCCCTGCAAGGTCAACCAAATACCTGCTAGGAGCGCACACACGAAGAATACGTCGGCAGGTCGGCCCTGGCCCAGGAAGCAGCCGCCAATCAGGCCACCGATAAATGCGCCTAGGAATTGGGCACTTGAAAACATACCCAAAGACGCACCACGGACTGCGTCGTCTGCCAAGATAGATAGCCTGGCCGGGAGACTTGCTTCCAGAAAATTAAAGCCGCCAAAATAAACCGTCAAGGCTAGGAATACGGGTACGACTGAAAAACTCAGAAACGTGAGGGCCAGTTGAGCGATCAGAATCATACTGATCGCCATACCAATCAATTGACCTCGGCCCTGCCGATGGTCACTCATGACCATAGGAATTGAAATTAGCGAAGAAACCAAAAGCGCGCCGACATACATCTTCCAGTGATCCGTCAACGCCAAGCCTAGGCGGCGCGTCAGAAGGAATGGAAACGCCACGAAGGTCGCAGTCATTATCGCATGCAACAAGAAGGCGTAGGAGTCGATGCGCAGCAGATCGGCACGCATCGCAGGCATGAGGTTCCAGCTTTCGTTTTTCTTAGCCCTGGGAATATCTGGCAGCAGCGTTAGAAGCAGTCCAGCGGCGATGGCCATTGCCGCCGCAACCCAAAACAAGGCACGCACGCCGTAAATCGCCGCCAGCAGGGGTCCAGCGATCATTGCGAACATAAACGACATTCCGATACCAATGCCAAATACCGCCATCGACTTCGTCCGCACCTCTTTGCGGGTCGCGTCAGTGATCAGCGCACTGAGCGTTGCGGAAATTGCGCCGGCGCCCTGAAGTAAGCGACCGGCTATGATGCCGTAGATCGAGTCACTCACCGCAGCGAGAACACTCCCAGCCGCAAATATCGCCAACCCGAGGATAATCACCGGTATCCGGCCGATACGGTCCGACAGCGCGCCCAAGGGTATTTGTAGACTTGCCTGCGTTAGACCGTACGCGCCGACGGCAAGCCCGACCAGCAACGGTGTGGCATTTTCGAGTTCGGTCGCATACAGCGACAACACGGGCAATAAAGCAAAAAGTCCGAACATACGAAACATCGAAATGAGCGCAATGACGCCAACTGAGCGGCGTTCGACTGCATCCATTATTACGATGTCTTCGGGCTTTTCTGAACTCATTGATAATGTTCCTTTGCACCGTATATGTGCGGCGGCGTATATTAGCAGGTTACCCGGAAATGACTGCCCCCTACTTACATGAAAAAAATCTCACTTCGCGGCGCGCGAACGCACAACCTCAAAAATATTGATTTGGACCTGCCGCGTGACCAACTGATCGTTTTTACGGGCTTATCAGGTTCTGGCAAGTCATCGCTCGCATTCGACACTATTTACGCCGAGGGTCAGCGTCGCTACGTCGAGTCGTTGTCAGCGTATGCACGACAATTCCTGTCGATGATGGAAAAGCCTGACATCGATCATATTGAAGGTCTCTCACCAGCCATATCGATAGAACAGAAATCCACCTCACACAACCCACGCTCGACCGTTGGTACAGTGACTGAGATATACGACTACCTGCGCCTCCTGTACGCGCGGGCCGGCACACCAACCTGCCCTGATCACGGCCTGCCCCTGGAAGCTCAGACTGTCGAGCAGATGGTCGATCAGGTAATGGCGTTACCGGAAGGCAGTAAGCTCATGCTACTCGCACCGGTCGTGGCGGATCGCAAAGGCGAGCATGTGCAATTAATGGCTGACCTGCAAGCACAGGGATTTATACGCGCACGAATAGACGGCGAGATCTATGAGATGGACCAACCGCCGGCGTTGGATCTGCGCAAAAAGCACCATATCGACGCAATTGTTGATCGATTCAAAGTCAAAGAAGATCTCAGATTACGTCTGACAGAATCATTTGAAACGGCACTTAAATTAGCAGATGGGACAGCTCGTATTGTCTCTATGGACGATGCGTCAGCGGACGAAATCATCTTCTCGGACCGCTTCGCCTGTAATCATTGTGGCTATAGCCTGACGGAACTCGAGCCACGCCTGTTCTCGTTCAATAATCCCACCGGCGCGTGTCCGACTTGCGACGGGCTTGGCGTCAAACAGTTCTTCGACCCGATCCGCGTCGTTGTTAACCCCAGCCTGTCTCTGGCTGGCGGCGCGATTCGGGGTTGGGATCGAAAAACCACTTACTACTATCAAATGATTCAGAGCCTCGCATCTCATTACGGTTTCGACATTGAGGCGCCATTTGATGCGCTCTCGGAGAAACTGCAGAACGTCATTCTATGCGGCAGCGGCAAGGAAAAAATCGAGTTCCTCTATGAGAATACTCGTGGCATGCAGATCAAGAAGTTGCATCCTTTCGAAGGAGTTTTACCGAATCTTGAGCGTCGATATCACGAAACAGAGTCCAGCGCGGTTCGTGAAGAGCTGCAAAAGTTCCTCAACAGCCAGGCCTGCCCCGACTGTAAGGGTGCACGCCTGAATCGATTGGCTCGCCACGTATTCGTCTCCAATCGCTCCTTACCCGAGATCACAAATCTTTCCGTCGGTCATGCACGCGAATTCTTCGACAGTATGGAAGTCGATGGCTGGCGCGCGACCGTCGCCGATAAAATCGTCAAGGAAATTGGTGATCGCCTCAGCTTCCTGTCTGACGTCGGCCTTGATTATCTGTCGCTCGATCGCAGCGCCGACACGCTATCCGGTGGCGAAGCACAACGTATTCGTCTTGCCAGCCAAATTGGATCCGGACTGGTCGGTGTGATGTACATTCTCGACGAACCGTCAATCGGTCTGCATCAACGCGACAACCAACGCTTACTAAAAACGCTGGTTCACCTACGCGACATCGGTAACACGGTGATCGTAGTTGAGCATGATGAGGAAGCGATACTTGCCGCTGACCACGTTGTCGATCTTGGACCAGGTGCCGGCGTTCACGGAGGTCAGGTGGTGTCACAAGGCACGCCAGAGGAGATTCAAAACGATCCAAAATCCTTGACGGGCCAATACCTGTCTGGCAAGCGCTCTATCGCGCTGCCAGGGGAACGCACTCCCAACGACCCAGCCCGCCAACTGAAAATCATTGGTGCGACAGGAAATAATTTACAGAATGTCGATGCCTCAATACCAGTCGGTCTTATGACTTGCATCAGTGGTGTTTCCGGCTCGGGCAAGTCGACACTCGTGAACGACACTTTATATAAGGCTGTCGCAGACGAGTTAAATCGCTCCAACCGAAATCCCGCTCCGCACAAGAAGATTATTGGTCTTGAAAATATTGATCGTGTGATTGATATCAGCCAGAGTCCCATCGGCAGGACGCCACGCTCCAATCCGGCCACCTACAGCGGCCTGTTTACACCAATACGTGAACTCTTTGCCGGCACACAGGAGGCACGTTCCCGCGGCTACATGCCGGGGCGCTTCAGCTTCAATATAAAGGGTGGTCGTTGCGAGCCGTGTCAGGGTGACGGCGTCATTAAAGTAGAAATGCACTTCCTGCCGGACGTATACGTTCCCTGCGACACGTGTCGCGGAAAACGCTACAACCGCGAAACGCTTGAGATTCGATACAAGGGCAAGAATATTCACGAAGTTCTCGATATGACGATCGAGGATGCGGCTGAATTTTTCAGAAACGTACCGGTTGTTGCTAAGAAACTCACGACGCTTGTAGACGTCGGCCTGAGCTACGTCAGATTGGGGCAGAACGCGACCACACTATCGGGCGGTGAAGCACAGCGAGTTAAACTTGCGAAGGAGCTGTCGAAGCGAGACACCGGCAGCACGCTCTATATTCTTGATGAACCCACGACAGGACTGCATTTCCTCGACATCGAGCATCTACTGCACGTTCTGCACAAACTTCGCGATCGCGGTAACACTGTGGTCGTCATTGAACACAATCTCGATGTCATTAAGACAGCAGATTGGGTGATCGATCTTGGTCCTGAAGGAGGTGACGGCGGTGGACAGATTATTGCGGCAGGGACACCCGAGCAAGTTGCTTCCACGAAAGGATCGTTTACCGGCGAGTACCTAAAACCGTTGGTGAATCGCTCGGATACGTCACGCCGTAGAGCGGCTGTTAGCGCGTGATTCCTGCTCGCTATCGCCCTTCCTTAAGAAGGCATTTTTGTGACGACGGAAACAGCATCGGGCCCGTCTGATTGGGATACTGCCGCGTAGGATAGGAGGAATAAATTCAACGTGACCAGCCTGAGTATCAGTGACATAACATCTCTCCGCAAAGCATTAAATAACACTATACTTTAACGCGCTGGCTCTGCGCTTCGGGTTACACAAACTACGGTCTAGTAATGCGGCGGTCGCTCGTCGACCGGGTCGCTATCCGGTAGACCTTCGCCAGCGGACCGAACCCGCTGAATTAATGCCTTGCATAACTCCTCGAGCTGCATAATCTTCGCTTGCTGTTCAGTCACAACATCGTTCAACTCGTGCAGCATCTGATCCTGGTGGGCCAGCTTGCTTTCGAAATCAATAAATCGTTCCTCGCTCATGCATCTCCCCTGCGATATCTCAGCAATTCGTAATAGGATACACGGGTTAACCCACAGGATTACTTTATGTTGCTGCTTCGATTTAAAGATATAAGATTAGAATTTGGCGAGCAGGTAATACTGCGTGACGCCGAGTTTTTGATCGAGCCTGGCGAGCGCGTCTGCCTGATCGGTCGCAATGGTGCAGGCAAGTCGACGACACTCAAGCTGATTATGGGTGAGATAGAAGCCGATCAAGGTGAGATCATTCCCCAGGCCGGCATGATTGTCAGTCAACTCCGGCAAAATCTCCCGGATGCGATGGACTTGCCCGTGCGAGACGTCATTCTTTCCGGGCTAAAGGATATCGATGCGCTATTGACCGATTATAAAGACATGTCGAGTCGTGATCTTGACAAGCACGGACTGGCCGAACTCGAAACTCTTCACGCCAAAATTGACGCGCACGATGGTTGGCAGATTGATCAGCGCGTTGACGCGACGATGACCGACCTCAATCTACCCGCAGACAAGAAAATGAGCGAGCTTTCAGGCGGCTGGCGACGCCGGGTCGCTCTCGCTCGAGCACTCGTACAAAAACCCGATCTGTTGCTGCTGGATGAGCCAACTAATCACCTTGATATTGCGACCATAAAATGGCTCGAGGACCGTATCTACTCATATCCAGGTGCCGTGCTGTTCATCACCCATGATCGCGCCTTCCTGCAGCGACTTGCCACCCGTATTGTCGAGATTGACCGCGGAAAACTCACTAGCTGGCCTGGCGACTACAGTAATTTCCTAAGGCGAAGGGACAAAGCTCTTGAAGACGAAGAAACTGCGAACGCTCGCTTTAAAAAGAAGCTTGGGCAGGAAGAGGTTTGGATACGGCAGGGCATCAAGGCTCGGCGTACTCGAAACGAGGGCCGTGTTCGCTCACTTGAAAAAATGCGTGAGGAGTTTGCCGGTCGTGTTACACAAGACGACAAAGCTCGTATACATATCGAGGAAGCCGAGCAATCCGGTCGTAAGATTATTCGCGCGAAGAACGTTGCCTACAGCTACGGTGACGAAAAAGTAATTCAGGATTTCTCTATCAAGATAATGCGCGGCGATAGAATAGGCTTGATCGGCAATAACGGGGTCGGCAAGACTACCCTATTGCGCCTGCTATTGGGGCAGCTCGAGCCACAGGGTGGAACAATCAAACACGGCACAAATCTCAAAATTGGATACTTCGATCAATTGCGTCAGACACTCGACTTAGAAAAATCAGTTGCCTATAACGTCGGCGAAGGTCGAACCTACATTAATCTCAATGGCAAAGAACGTCATATAGTTAGCTATCTGAAGGGGTTTCTATTTACGCCCAAACGCTCAGCAATGCCCGTCAAAGCATTATCCGGCGGCGAACGAAACCGGGTCATTCTTGCCAAACTATTTACGCGTGCTGCAAACCTTTTGATTCTTGATGAACCGACCAACGATCTGGACATCGAGACGCTTGAGGTCCTTGAGAAGCGACTGTGTGATTACAACGGGACCTTAATCGTGGTGAGTCATGACCGAGAGTTCCTCGATAACGTTGTCACCAGCACCATCGTATTCGAAGAAGATGGTCAGGCTCAAGAGTATGTTGGCGGATATTCCGACTGGGTGCGACAGGGTCATCAGCTCGCGGAGACAGAGAATATTGCAGTCGCTGAAGCGAGAAAACACGAGGCGAGCGATCGCCGCAAGACCAAATCGAAAACAAAACTCAGCTACAAGGAGCAACGCGAACTCGATCAACTGCCTGGGGAAATTGAATTACTTGAGTCCAATATATCGACACTGCAGTCCGAGATCGCGTCTCCGGATTTCTACTCCAATGATAGCGAGCACGTGCAAACGATTCTGAATAAACTTGGTGAGATTGAAGGGTTATTGGAACAACGCGTCGAACGTTGGGGCGAACTGCAGAGTCAGCAGGATTCACTGCAGTCCCACTAAATAATTGGCCGAGTAATATAAAAGCACAGTTCAGGCATTGGCGTGTCAATAGTGCTGCAACGCGGAATTGCGAGTCGTATTCCTCAATACCTTCGCTCGTCTCAATGATGAGTTTGCTGCCCTTCAAGTCGCGAAACAATAATTTTTTCACTCATGATCGCCTGACTTTATCTCGTCGCTTACGTGCTGCTGTCCATCATAGCTGCGTCCTCTAATGCGATGTGCCAAACAAGCGATCTCCTGCGTCGCCGAGTCCTGGCACGATGTATTTTTTCTCGTTGAGCTTCTCATCAATCGCTGCTACGTAAATCGGTACATCCGGGTGTTCAGCTTCGACCAGTGCGATTCCCTCAGGGCAGGTCACTATGCACACTACAACGATACTGCCCGCACCGCTTTCCTTGAGCTTGTCGATAGCGGCGGCGGTCGAGCCGCCGGTGGCCAGCATGGGATCGATGATGATGCAGGTCCCGCCTCTGATCTGCTGCGGAAATCTCTCGTAATAAGTAACAGGTAGTTTCGTTTCTTCGTCACGATATAAGCCGACGAAACCAACGCGTGCGGTCGGCACCAACTCGAGAATACCTTCCAGCATACCAACGCCCGCGCGCAAAATTGGAACTACGACCAAGTCAGTATCCAGCTTGTGACACGTTGCCTCTGCGACGGGCGTTTGCACTAACACTTCCTTGGTCTTTATGTTCTTGAGCGCTTCGTAGCAAATGAACTTGGTAATCTCCGTTGCCAATTCACGAAATCGTTTATGCCCAGTATCCACATCTCGAATGATGGCAAGCTTGTGCTGTACACAGGGGTGGTCTATCAATATAGCCATTACTTAGTCTCCATTTGCCGGCTATGCTGCTTCCGACCAGATTGCGTATTCAGTTCCGGTCGGATCGGTGAAATGAAATCTTCGGCCGCCCGGAAATGGGAAAATAGGCTCAGATATTGTCGCTCCGAGCGCCTAGGCGTGATCAAATTCACGCTCAAGGTCTGTGCTGAAAAATACTACCAATACGCCAGTCGCTGGCGCTGCCTCGACTGACCGACGAAATCCGCGATCCATTTGGCTGTCGTTAAAACTCATATAGTCATCGCCCCACGCCTGAAGCTACCAGCCGAACAGGGCTGAGAAAAATCACGCGCCTTACCGAGATCTATAACGGGAATCTCGACGTAGTCAATTCTGTTTTCCAATCTTATAGCTATATCTCTTTCTACGGCTCTTTTAATCTCAACAACGGACGCTCAGCATTGATAATGCATAGTCCCAAAATCACCGTTTATCTCGTAGCGCCCATCGTCATGTCCTCGCATACCCGACGGCCACTTAGTACTTTCCACCTAACTGTTCATCGCTTTCGAGAGTGTTTTCTTAGCTACTTTGAGGTCCAACTTCGTCGCGGCGTTGCTAGCTTCAACATCACGCAATGCCGCCAACGCAACTTCTACGTCTGTCCCGGCCAGCCAAGCCACGACCTGGCTAAGCTTGTCGGCATCGTCATCAACTACGGCCGTGCCGTCACCGTCGAGAGCGGCAACGCGATGCTTGCAGAGGTTGCCAAACGTTCCTGCGGGACAGTTGCACAACGCAGTGAGACTGGCACCATCCTTGATGAACGTGAGCTCGTACGGATTCGCTGACGATCCCTTTACTAACAATGTAAGTTCTTCCATTGCTTTCTATCCCAGTTTTCTAATTCCGATCGCGCCGCGAATCTGGTCCATATACGGCACTGAGACTTCTCGTGCACGTACGGCGCCCTTTCGAAGCTCCGCTTCGATAATCGAAGGATCTGCTATTAATCGATCATACTCGGCACGCGCTGGACCTATGTGATCGTTAATGTACTCGAATAACTGCTGCTTCATAGCACCCCAGCCGATGCCTTCAGCATATTGCTTCTCGATAGCCGCCGTTTCTTCCGGCGTCGCGAAAGCTTTGTACATATCGTAGAGCGTGTTGCCCTCTATATCCTTAGCTTCACCTGGCTCCAGAGAGTTTGTCTTGATTTTCATTATGAGCTTTCGAAACTTTTTTTCCGGCGCGAACAAAGGGACAGTATTGTTATAGCTCTTCGACATCTTACGGCCGTCTAGTCCCGCCAAAACAGCTGTGTGCTCATCAATAAGGGGTTCGGGTAACACGAGCACATCACCGTAGTGATAATTGAAGCGCTGCGCGATGTCTCGTGCCATTTCGACGTGCTGCTTCTGATCTCGACCAACAGGCACTTTCGTTGCTTTGAACATCAGAATATCAGCCGCCATCAGTATCGGATAGCTGTAAAGCGCCATCGTGATGCCTTTGTCCGGATCTTTATTGCCGCCGTCAACATTAGACTGCACCGCGGCCTTGTAGGAATGCGCGCGATTCATCAGGCCCTTCGCCGTCATGCTGGTCAGTATCCAGGTTAGCTCGGGGATTTCTGGAATATCCGATTGCCGGTAGAACACGGAATTATTAGTATCCATGCCGAGCGCCAACCATGCGGCGGCTATTTCCAGCGTCGACTGACTTATTTTGTCGGGGTCTTCATTCTTGGCCAGCGCGTGAAAATCGGCTAGGAAGTAGTAATTCTTCTTGTTCGCATCCTTGCTCGCCACGACGCTCGGGCGAATTGCTCCAACGTAATTGCCGATGTGCGGAATGCCCGTCGTGGTGATACCTGTCAGGTATATTTCTTGCGTCATTAATTAGTAACCTGCTGCCTGTCCATCTTTCCTGACTTCCGAGGCGCCGTAATAAACGCCCTGCTCTTTGTCCCACATAATGGCCTGATAGCCGCCAAAACTTCCATCGCTGTCGCCCAGCATGTGTCCCATTGCCTCAAGTTTAGTACGAGTTTCGGCACTGAATGCAGACTCCAGATGCACCACACCACCATCCGCCATTGTTGTGCCGGTTGGTTGGGACGATCCAGTGTGATTGATTCGTGCCGCGTCACCGGCCTCCTGCAAGTTCATCCCAAAGTCGATCATATTGATCACGATCTGAGCATGCCCCTGGGGTTGCATAGATCCACCCATGAGTCCGAAGCTCATGAGTGGTTCACCATCTTTCATGACGAACGCAGGAATGATCGTATGAAAGGGGCGTTTGCCGCCCGCAACAACATTCGCGTGACCGGCATCCAATGCAAACACCTCGGCGCGATCCTGCAAGACGAAGCCTAGGTCGCCCGGCGTCATTCCAGATCCCATACCTCGATAATTACTCTGAATTAGTGACACCATATTGCCGCTCGCATCTGCGACAGTAAGGTAAATCGTGTCCCCGGATTCGAGCTTGGCATCCCCTGCGGGCAGGGATGTAGAGGCCTCGTCGGCCTTTATTAGGTCGCGCCTTACATTCGCATAACTCTTTGATATCAAGGTTTCAACCGGTACGTCGACAAAATCCATGTCCGCGTAGTATTTCGCTCGGTCTTCGAATGCCAGTTTCTTCGCTTCAACGAACGTATGAATATATTCGGCGCTACCAAATCCCATCGCCGCAATATCAAATCCCTCAAGGACATTAAGTATCTGTAATGCCGCTATTCCCTGCCCATTCGGTGGCAGCTCATACACATCCCAACCACGATAGTTTGTGGAAACAGGTGTCACCCACTCAGACTCGTGCGTGGCCAGGTCGTCGTAATTTAGTAATCCGCCCTGCTCGGCCATATAAGCGTCTATTCTCTTCGCGATATCGCCTTTATAGAACTCGTCCCTGCCTTTTTCAGCGATGGCTGTCAGCGTATTTGCCAGGCGAGGATTCTTGAACATCTCGCCTTTCTTAGGAACATCGCCGCCCGGCATATACGTCTCAGCGAATCCTGGGAAATGACCGAGTAGCGCCTTGTTCGATTGCAGGTAATACGCGATAACTTCGGAAACTGGAAAGCCTTCGCGTGCATATGCGATCGTCGGTGCCAGTATTTCTGCCATATCCAGTCGTCCGTAGCGGCCATGCAGTTCGAACCAGCCATCGACGGTCCCTGGGACGCTTACGGGCAATGGCCCAAATGATGGGATAACATCGATGCCGCGTTCCTGGAAGTACTCAAGTGTCATTGCTTTTGGGGCGCGCCCTGAGGCATTCAGCCCAACAAGCTCCTTTTTCTCGGCGTCCCAGACGATGGCAAATAGATCGCCACCAATGCCATTACCGGTCGGCTCCATCAAACCCAAGGCCGCGTTCGCCGCGATCGCCGCATCTACAGCGCTTCCGCCAGCTTTTAGAATATCGAGAGCGATCTGAGTCGCCAGTGGCTGGCTGGTGGCCGCCATGCCGTGCGGAGCGATAACCTCGGACCGAGACGCATGATGATGTCCGGCAATCCTGTCATATCCTAGGTTAGGTGCCGCCATGACAGTAACTCCGGAGACCAGAAATGCGAAACTTATTATCCATTTTGAGTATTTCATTCCTTACTCCGTGATCGGAAGGACGGCGAACCTGCCTTCTCACAACCACATATGATGTCACTCGCTGCCTCCGGCGGCAACAGGATATGATTTGAATATGTCATTAACATAATTTTTGAGAATCTTTACGGCACGCCAGCTGAAAAATTTTTAAATGACAATCGATTAACTGACTATATCCATTTAGTGAAACTCGAATAGGGGATAACATTCGAGCATTTATTAACCATCAGGAAGATTTGACTCGCGACGCTTTTGCTCAGCTTTGAGTTTAGCTTTTACCTTAGCGCCCTTGCGCTCAAGGAAGGGTCGCACGAATTCACCAAACCCCGGAAACAAATATATAAAAGTCGTGAGGAATCCACTGAATTTTGGTATCGACTGCTCACGAAACTGGTTACTACAGATATCCAATATTGCCTGGGCTACTTCATCCGCCGTACTGATCGGTTGCGAAAACGTCAAATCGGAATTCGCGTCTATGTCAACCATAATAAACCCGGTATCAATCGGGCCTGGAGATACTACCGCCAGCTTAATATTACTATTGGCAAGTTCAGTGCCTAGTGCATAAGTGAAGGATCGCAGACCCGCTTTGCTTGCAGCATACCCAGCACTTCCAGGAATCGGCACACGGCCTGCCAACGATCCAACATTAATGATCGCTCCTCCACCTACCTCTCGAAAATACGGTAGCGCTAGACGAGACAACACGAGAGGTGCCTTTAGATTAACATCGATCATCTTGCCAAGATCGCTGACGTCAATATCTTCAACAAGACCGCGGCTGTGAAATCCCGCATTATTAACTAGTACATCGATTCGTCCGAACTCAAATACTGTTTTCTTAAAAAGATCGTCGCATGCCGCAGCATCCGATACATCCATCGCGAACACCTCGACCTTTGTTTTAGATCGCAGCTCTTCAGCTATGGCGTCGAGATTTTTCTTATTTCGTGCGACCAGCATCAGGTTCGCCCCGACCTCAGCGAACATGCGTGCTGTAGCAGCGCCGACACCTTCGGATCCGCCCGTGATAATTACTGTCTTGTTGTTGAATATCATTGAACAAATAATATCACTGTAGAAGTAGCACAACGAGCGATCAAAAGCCGATATAACCCTTAATCTTCTTCCGCTAGCTCAAAGCCCAGCCGTAGAGGTCGAGCTGATCCAGATCCAATACGGCCACCGGATCGAACAATTCCTTATTCAATATGACGCAATCATCAAAGGCTTTTTCGCTAATGGGCCTGCCTCTATTTTGGGCCATATCGATAACTTTAGAAGTGTCAGCTGAGGATCACTGTGATTCCACTCATAGTTATGAAATTTACTATTTCTTTAAATTTCAAGTTGTTACTGATACACCGTGACGGCGAACACAAAAAAGCCGGGCAATACCCGGCTTTTTTTATACGGCTAAGGCGTCGAATTTAACTAGTCTTCGGCGACAACTTCTTCTGCAGCCTGATCCGTCAGCATAACAATCGCCATTGGCGCATTGTCACCCGGACGTGGTCCAGCCTTAAAGATGCGAAGGTAGCCACCGGGACGGTCTTTACAGCGTGGACCAATCTCTGTGAACAACTTGGCAACGACTTCTTTGTCACGAAGGCGATTAAAAGCCAAGCGTCGATGTGCAACGCTGTCTTCTTTCGCAAGCGTAATTAGAGGTTCAACGACACGACGCAGTTCTTTTGCTTTCGGTAAAGTCGTACGAATCGTCTCGTGCTTAATCATCGATGCCGCCATGTTACGAAACATTGCTTTGCGATGTGAGCTGTTACGACCCAGTTTACGACCGGATTTTCTATGGCGCATTTTGCTTTCCTAGTATTCTTTATTTACAACACGAGCTATCCCGAGCTGTTTTATATCACGAGTTCGTGCTCGGGACGCAGCTTCGCTGGCGGCCAGTTATCCAGGTGCATACCCAGACCCAGACCGTGGCCTTCCAAGACTTCCTTAATCTCTGTCAAAGATTTCTTACCAAGATTCGGTGTGCGAAGAAGCTCAACCTCGGTACGCTGTACAAGATCACCGATGTACATGATGTTTTCCGCCTTGAGGCAATTCGCCGAACGGACTGTAAGCTCAAGCTCGTCAACCGGACGCAGCAAAATAGGATCAATCTGATCCTCAGCCTGCGCACCAACACCTTCTTCTTGACCCTGCAGGTCAACAAAGACAGATAATTGATCTTTCAGAATGCTGCCCGCACGGCGAATAGCTTCTTCTGGATCGATTGTTCCGTTGGTCTCGATCTCGATAAGCAACTTATCAAGATCAGTACGCTGTTCAACACGCGCTGCCTCAACGTTGTACGTTACGCGAACAACCGGGCTGAATGACGCGTCGAGTTGCAGACGACCGATAGGGCCATCTTCTTCTTCGAATGACGGACGCTGTGTAGCCGGACGATAACCACGACCGCGCTCGACTTGCAGAATCATGTTCAACTCGCCCGCTTTGGTCAGGTTCGCAATGACCAATTCAGGGTTCATAACTTCAACGTCATGATCGAGCTGTATATCTCCAGCCGTTACCGGACCGGGACCTTTCTTCGAAACGCGTAGCTCGGCAGTGTCACGAGTATTCATCGTAACGGCAACCTGTTTCAGGTTAAGAAGGATATCAACGACATCTTCCTGTACGCCTTCAATACTAGTGTACTCGTGCAGCACGCCTTCGATTTCGGCTTCTGTAATTGCAGCACCTGGCATCGACGACAGCAAAATACGACGTAGTGCGTTGCCAAGCGTGTGACCGAAACCGCGTTCGAACGGCTCAATCGTAACTTTGGCTTGCTCGTCATTGACCGGCGATACCTTCACAACGCGCGGCTTCAAAAATTCATGTACTGATTCCTGCATGGGAAAATACCCTCCTGGGGCTACTTCGAGTACAACTCGACGACTAGGTTTTCGTTGATATCAGGGAGAATGTCTTCCCGATCCGGCAACGACGTCAAAACACCCGCCATCTTCTTCGTGTCAACATTGACCCAATCGGGCAAGCCAACTTGTCCTGCAATCTCAAGTGCGCTCTGAATGCGAAGTTGCTTTTTCGCCTTCTCACGAATAATTACCGCATCGCCTGCCTTGAGCTGAGCGGACGGAATATTAACGACTTTGCCGTTAACTTCGATGCTCTTATGGCTCACCAGCTGACGCGCTTCTGCGCGTGTTGACGCAAAGCCCATACGGTAAACAACGTTATCCAAGCGCCCTTCGAGAAAGCGCAGCAGGTTTTCACCCGTTGAGCCTTTCAGTTGAGCTGAACGCTTGTAGTAGTTGCGGAACTGTCTTTCGAGTACACCATACATTCGACGCAGTTTCTGCTTCTCTCTGAGTTGCAGTCCGTATTCCGACACGCGTGGGCGACGTTGAGCCGCACCGCCTGGAGGAACATCCAGCTTGCACTTTGATTCGAGCGGCCTGACGCCACTCTTCAGAAACAGATCCGTGCCTTCGCGGCGGGACAGTTTACATGTTGGTCCTAGATATCTTGCCATTATTCAGCCTCTACACGCGGCGCTTTTTAGGCGGGCGACAGCCATTGTGAGGAATCGGAGTGACATCCTCAATATTTTGAATACGGAATCCCAAAGCATTCAGAGCGCGTACTGCAGACTCACGCCCTGGACCGGGTCCACGAACACGCACGTCAACATTTTTTACGCCAAACTCGAGAGCCGCACGGCCCGCTTTGTCGGACGCAACCTGAGCTGCGAACGGGGTTGATTTACGAGATCCACGAAAACCGCAACCGCCAGCCGTTGCCCATGAAAGCGCATTACCCTGACGATCGGTAATCGTGATGATCGTATTATTGAAGGACGCGTGAATGTGCGCAACGGCATCAACCACGTGTTTTTTTACCTTCTTTTTCTTTACTTCAGCCATCTAAGACCTACCTCTTGATCGGACGGCGCGGACCTTTACGGGTTCGCGCGTTCGTACGAGTGCGTTGGCCGCGTAGCGGCAAACCACGTCTATGACGGATACCACGGTAAGAACCGAGATCCATTAAACGCTTGATATTCATTGACGTCTCGCGACGTAAATCACCTTCCACCGTGAAGATTGCAACAGCTGATCTTAGCTTCGCAACTTCTGGCTCAGCCAGATCTTTTACTTTGATGTCCGGTGCAACACCGGCCGCCTCGCAAATTTGTTTTGCGCGCGTGTCACCAATACCAAAGATTGCCGTCAGTGCAATTACGACGTGCTTCGTTAACGGAATGTTTATGCCTGATATACGTGCCACTTAACCTATCCTTATCGATAAACCGGGATTAACCCTGGCGCTGCTTGTGCCGTGCGTCGGTCTTACATACAACGCGTACGACGCCTTTGCGGCGAACAATCTTACAGTTTCTGCAAATTTTCCTAACTGATGCTCGAACTTTCATGAGCCCTCTCTATCACGCTGACCATATCAGCGAGTTTGTCCACTTTTGTTTTTGCCATAATCACGCAGGTTGGCTTTCTGCATCATGCCATCGTACTGGTGACTCATCGCATGTGCTTGCAACTGTGACATAAAGTCCATCGTGACAACGACCAGGATCAGCAGCGAGGTGCCACCAAAGCTAAACGGCATGCTCGGGTAGAACATGCGAACTATCTCAGGAAGCAGACATACACCAGCGATATAAAGCGCTCCCCAAAACGTCAGTCGAGTCAGAACTCGGTCAATGTATTCCGCCGTGTGTGCACCCGGCCGAATACCCGGCAGGAACGCACCACCCTTCTTCAGCTGATCAGCAGTCTCTTGCGAGTTGTACTGAAGCGCTGTGTAGAAGAAGCAGAAGAAAATAATCAAAGCTGCGTACAGCAAAACGTAAACAGGCTGACCGGGACCAAGATTGGCGCCAATCGTCTGTAATGCTCTTTGTACGATCGTTGCGCTTGAATCAGTAGCCTGACCAAAAAACTGTGCGATCGTCGCTGGGAACATCAAAATACTAGACGCAAAGATCGGCGGAATAACGCCCGCCATATTAATTTTGAATGGTAGGTGCGTACTCTGCGCCTGCATCATCTTGCGGCCCTGCTGCCGTCGCGCATAATTTACTGTGATGCGCCGTTGCGCACGCTCCATGTAAACCACAAAAACAACCGCCGCGATGCCGCCAAGCAACATCAAAATAGCAAAAATCGACTGCATCTCGCCGGTGCGAACCAGTTCCGCCGTGCCAGCAATAGCGCCGGGTAGTCCAGCTACAATTCCGGACAAAATAATCATCGAAATACCATTGCCGATACCACGTTCCGTGATTTGCTCACCCAACCACATAAGGAAGACCGTACCCGTAACCAGCGTAATACACGCCGTAATCAAGAATGATGGACCCGGATTTACGACCAACCCTTGCTGACCCTGTAACCATGATGCCGCTGCTATGGACTGGAAACTCGCCAGAGCGACCGTACCGTAGCGCGTGTACTTCACTATCTGGCGACGACCGCTCTCGCCATCTTTGCGAAGCTGATCGAGGCTAGGAACGATTCGACTCGCCATCTGCATAATAATGGATGATGAAATATACGGCACGATACCGAGCGCAAAAATACCAAATCGCGACAGCGCACCGCCAGAGAACAGATTGAACGTCGCCAGCAATCCGCCAGACTGCTGTTGGAAGAAGTCATTCAACGCCACAGGATCGACGCCAGGCACCGGTATGTAGGTACCACAACGGTATACGATCAGCGCACCGATGAGAAACAGAAAGCGAATTCTTAGTTCGCCGTGTTTGCTCGCCTGCTGCGCAACATCTGCCGGATTTTGTGGAGGCTTCTTCGCCATATTTAATACATTTGCGACTTAAAAGTCGCTCCTTACTATTCTTCGATTGAACCGCCAGCTTTCTCGATCTCTTCACGGGCACCCTTGGTTACCTTAAGACCTCTCAGCTTGACTGCTTTTGTAACTTCACCAGACTTGATGACCTTAACTTTAGTCACAAACGCCGGTACTAAATTCATTGCCTTCAGTACATCCATATCGATGACCTCAGCTGTTGGCAGATTGAGCTCATGTAATCGCAACTCAGCCGTGAGGCGGGCCATACGCGAGCGGAAACCCACTTTCGGCAAGCGGCGCTGCAAAGGCATTTGTCCGCCCTCGAATCCGACTTTGTGGAATCCGCCAGAACGTGCTTTCTGGCCCTTAACGCCACGACCACTGGTCTTACCCTGCCCAGCAGAGTGACCACGGCCCTTACGCTTGCCTACTTTTTTTGCACCGGCACCCGGTGATAGATCGTTCAGACGCATGTCAAGCTTCCTCTACCGAAACCATGTACGAAACACGATTAATCATGCCGCGATTCTCAGGAGTATCAAGGACCGTCACTGTGTGGCGAATCCTTCTCAGGCCCAAGCCATCAATGCAGGCTCTGTGGCTTTTCAGCCGCCCGAACTTGCTTTTCAGCTGCGTGACTTTTAATTCTTTGGTCTTCGCCATGGTCTTGTCTCTTAAATTCTCTTTTCAATCATCCACGCACTAAATCAGGCGAGGATTTCCTTAACTTTCTTTCCACGCTTGGCTGCAATGGACTGTGGTGAGTGAATCTCCGACAGGCCTTTGATCGTCGCACGTACAACGTTGATCGGGTTTCGTGAACCGTAACTCTTCGCCAGTACGTTACGAACGCCCGCCGCTTCAAACACAGCTCGCATCGCACCACCAGCAATTACGCCGGTACCTTCTGATGCCGGCTGCATGTAAACCAAGGTCGCACCGTGACGGCCCTTCTTCGCGTACTGCAATGTGTCTTTGTTTAAATTGAGGCTGATCATGTTCTTACGAGCAGCCTGCATAGCCTTCTGAATCGCAATTGGCACTTCACGTGCCTTGCCGTAGCCGAAGCCAACCTGGCCGGCGCCGTCGCCAACTACAGTGAGTGCTGTGAATCCAAATTGCCGGCCACCCTTAACTACTTTGGCGACGCGGTTAACGGTGACCAGTTTTTCAATAAAGTCATCGTTCGATTGATTTTTGTCGTTTCTAGCCATTATCAATAGTGTCCTATTAGAACTTCAGTCCGGCTTCACGAGCCGCATCGGCTAGTGCTTTTACACGGCCGTGGTAACGGAAACCGGAACGGTCGAACGCGACAGTGCCGATGCCAGCCGCTTTCGCTTTTTCTGCGATACGCGCACCAACAATGGCTGCTGCTTCGACGTTGCCGCCATTCTTGATTCCTTTGCGAACCTCGGCTTCGAGCGAAGACGCCGATGCCAAAATTTTGTTGTCATGAGCGGCGATAACCTGAGCATAAATATGCTGCGGCGTACGATGCACGCTAAGACGAGTAGCTTCTAGTTCACGAATCTTCGAGCGGCCCCTGCGGGCACGACGTAGACGATTTTCTTTCTTACTAAGCTTCATGGTGTGACCCTAATTATTTCTTCTTCGCTTCTTTAAGTACGACACGCTCATCTGCATATCGAACACCCTTGCCTTTATACGGCTCAGGCGGACGGAAGCGGCGAATTTCAGCAGCAACCTGACCAACTTTCTGCTTGTCAGTGCCTCTAATGATGACTTCTGTCTGACTCGGCGTTTCAATATCAATCCCTTCCGGGGACGAATAAACGACCGGATGCGAGAAACCGAGAGTCAGGTTCAGGCTCTTGCCCTGCGCCTGCGCGCGATAACCAACTCCAACCAGCTCGAGCTTGCGCTCGTAACCTTGAGTTACACCGTGGGCCATATTGGCTAACAGTGAGCGCATCGTGCCGGTAACAGCCATCGCGAAACGAGATCCTGAACGCGGCGCCAGTGTTAGCGTGCCATCTTCGGATTTCAATTCAACTTCAGAGTTAAGTTCCATCGACAATTCGCCCTTTCCGCCTTTCAGCGTGACAACGTTGCCGTTTTGCTTGAACTCGACGCCTTTTGGCAGCTCAACCGGTGATTTTGCAATTCTTGACATAGTCCTATCTCTTCTTAATGGGGTTCCGCGTTAGGAAACGACGCAGAGCACCTCACCACCAATACCTTTTGCACGAGCCTGGCGATCGCTCATAACGCCAGCTGACGTTGATACGATTGCCACACCAAGGCCACCCAATACTTTCGGTAGCTCATCTTTGCCACGATAAATTCTGAGACCCGGCTTACTGGTACGCTGGATCGTCTCGATTACCGGGACGCCTTCGAAATACTTCAGCTCAACGGTGAGTTGTTTTTCCGCACCTTCACCGTTGATCGTGAAACCGAGGATGTAGCCTTCGTCCTGCAATACTTTTGCAACAGCTTCTTTAGCTTTCGAAGCGGGCATAGCGACAGTCACTTTACGTGCGCCTTGTCCGTTACGAATACGGGTTAGCATGTCTGCAATTGGATCACTCATACTCATGTTCTGTCTCCGCCTACCAGCTAGCTTTCGTCAAGCCGGGGATTTCGCCGTTCATAGCAGCTTCACGCAGCTTGTTACGGGCTAGGCCAAATTTCTGATAAACACCATGCGGGCGCCCCGTGATTGCACAACGATTACGTTGTCGCACCGAGCTACCATCACGTGGCAAACTATTGAGCTTCGCCTGTGCAACCGCACGCTCATCATCCGTGCTGTAGATGTTGCGAACGATCGCTTTCAGTACCTTGCGCTTCTCGCCGTGCCGGGCTACCAGTTTGGTTCGCTTTGCTTCGCGCATGATCATCGACTTCTTTGCCATGTATTTTCTCTATTTCTTGAATGGGAAGTTGAACGCTTCGAGAAGCGCCCTGCCTTCCTCGGGATTGCGCGCCGTCGTGGTAATGATGATATCCATTCCACGCAGTGCATCAATTTCATCGTAGTTGATTTCCGGGAAAATAATCTGTTCCTGGACACCCATACTGTAATTACCTTGGCCATCAAACGACTTCGGGTTCAAGCCACGGAAGTCGCGAATACGCGGGATAGCGATGGTTACGAGACGATCAAGGAATTCGTACATGCGTTCGCGGCGCAAGGTGACCTTGCAACCAATCGGCATGTCCTCACGAATCTTGAAGCCAGCTACCGACTTACGAGCTATTGTCGTAACCGGCTTCTGACCAGCAATCTGCTGCATATCACCGCGCGCTTTTTCCATGATCTTCTTGTCAGCAACCGCTTCGCCTACACCCATGTTGATGGTGATTTTGGTGATCTTCGGTACTTCCATCAGATTCTTCAGACCCAGCTTCTTCTGGATTTGACCAGCAAGCTCGCTCTTATACTTTTTGTGTAATCGTGCCATCGTCTTATCTCTTAAATATCGACAACGTCGCCGCTCTTGAAGGCGCGTACTTTCTTGCCATCTTCAACGCGGAAACCAACTCGCTCACCCTTCTTAGATTTCGGGTTAAAAACGAGTACGTTCGAAATATTCAGTGGCATCGCATGGTCTTTAATACCACCTGCTTCGCCAACATTTGGGTTCGGTTTGACGTGCTTTTTCGCGAGGTTAATACCCTCAACCAGCACGCGATCATCAGCAAAAACCTCAAGCACGGTGCCACGACGGCCCTTGTCCTTTCCGGCTGTTACGATGATTTCGTCACCTTTTCTGATCTTGTTCATAATTTCATTCGCGGCCTTAGAGCCGCTCCTACAGTATCTTTCGCTACAGCACTTCTGGTGCTAATGAAATAATTTTCATAAACTGGCTGGTTCGCAACTCGCGAGTAACCGGTCCAAAAATACGTGTGCCAATTGGCTCAAGACGTGCATTCAGCAAAACCGCTGCGTTGCCGTCGAAGCGAATCAACGAACCGTCTTTACGACGGACACCCTTACGGGTGCGAACGACGACGGCATTGTAAACCTCGCCTTTCTTAACCTTGCCACGCGGGATAGCGTCTTTAACGCTGACCTTTATGACATCACCTACACCAGCGTACCGACGCTTTGAGCCGCCGAGTACCTTGATGCACTGCACGCGACGGGCACCTGAGTTATCTGCCGCATCCAGGACTGTCTGCATCTGAATCATGACTGCATCCTAAGTGTTATGACTTATCTGCCGCGCGTTCAACAATGTTGACGACCGACCAGGATTTATTTTTCGAAATCGGACGACCTTCAGAAATCTGAACTCGATCACCCGCCTTACACTCGTTTGTAGCATCGTGCGCCATCACCTTGGACGTGCGACGCATGTACTTGCCGTAAATCGGGTGCTTAATCAAACGCTCAATAGCAACAGATACGGTCTTGTCCATCTTGTCGCTGACAACACGACCTACAATCGTCCGTTGTGCTTTCTTTTCTTCACTCATTTGTCTTCACCCACTGCACGCAAAAGCTCACTAAGAACTGTTTTTACGCGCGCGATATCTTTTTTGACACGACCATGCTGATGCACTTGTGTCATTTCGCCAGTTGCCTGCTGCATACGCAGGTTGAACTGCTCGCGTCGCAGCGCAACGAGTTCTTCGTTGAGCTCTTCCACCGACTTACCTCGAAGGTCAGCTGCATTCATCACATCACCTGCCGTTTAACAAACGTGGTATTGAACGGCAGTTTTGCCGCTGCCAGACGAAACGCTTCGCGAGCAATTTCTTCTGTAACACCTTCCATCTCATACATTACGCGGCCTGGCTGAATCTGGCATACCCAGTATTCAACGTTACCTTTGCCTTTACCCTGACGCACTTCAAGCGGCTTCTTGGAAATCGGCTTGTCGGGAAAAACCCGAATCCAGATCTTTCCACCGCGCTTAATGTAACGAGTCATTGCACGACGAGCTGCCTCAATCTGACGTGCCGTCAGACGACCACGACCGGTCGCTTTGAGTCCATACTCACCGAACGAAACATCGCTCCCGCGAAGAGCAAGGCCGCGATTACGTCCCTTAAACTGCTTGCGAAATTTTGTGCGTTTTGGCTGTAACATTTTCGTCTATCCAATAGTAGCGGGGCGTTCTTACGAACGTGCCGCTTTAGTTTCTGCCGGCTCTGCCGGAATCACTTCAGGCTTTTCGAACACTTCGCCCTTCATGATCCATACTTTCACACCGATCACACCGTATGTCGTGTGTGCTTCAGCGGTGCCATAATCAATATCCGCACGCAAAGTGTGCAGCGGAACTCGGCCCTCGCGGTACCATTCAGAACGTGCGATTTCAGCACCATTCAAACGACCGCCGACCTTGACCTTGATACCCTCAGCACCAACACGCATCGTGTTTGTAACTGCGCGCTTCATAGCCCGCCGAAACATTACGCGCCGTTCGAGCTGCTGAGCGATGCCTTCGGCAACCAGCTGCGCGTCGAGCTCAGGCTTGCGAACTTCGTTGATATTGATACGAACTTCACCGATATTCATTTCAACCATCGCGGCAACTTCTGAGCGAAGTTTTTCAATATCTTCGCCCTTCTTGCCGATTACGATGCCAGGACGCGCCGTGTGAATCGTAATATTGCATTTCTTCGACGGACGCTCGATCGTGATGCGGCTAATTGATGCATCCTTCAATTTTTTCTTGATGAAGACTCGAATCAAATGGTCCGCGCGGATGTACTTGGGGAACGTCTTGGCATCTGCATACCATGTCGATGACCAATCCTTAACGATTCCGAGGCGTATTCCTGTTGGGTGTACTTTCTGGCCCATATTACTTTTCGTCTCCAACGCGGATCGTGATGTGGCTGTTCCGCTTAATAATTTGTGCACCACGACCTTTTGCACGAGCGCGGAAACGTTTAAACGTTGGTGCCTCGTTAACTTCAATGGTCGCAACTTTCAATTCATCAATATCTGCGCCGTGGTTATGCTCAGCGTTTGCTACGGCAGACTCCAAAATCTTCTTTACGATACGAGCGCTTTTCTTCGGTGAGAAAGTCAAAGCGCGCAACGCGTCGTCTACAGACTTGCCGCGAATGACATCAGCCACCAGCCGGCACTTCTGCGGAGAAATTCGTGCGTATCTCAATGTTGCTGCAACTAGCATGATTCAGCCCCCCCCTACTTAGTTTTCCGATCACCGGAGTGACCGCGAAACGTACGGGTCACCGCAAACTCACCGAGCTTGTGACCGACCATGTTTTCAGAAATCAGAACAGGTATGTGCTGACGACCGTTATGAACGGCAATTGTCAATCCAACCATATCCGGCAGAACCATTGAACGGCGTGACCACGTCTTAATCGGACGGCGATCGTTCGCCTTTGCTGCTACTGCAACTTTCTTCACCAAATGGTTATCGACGAATGGACCTTTTCTTACACTACGCGGCATTATCGAAATCCTTTACTTACGCTTCTTGTTACGGCGGCGAACAATCATGCCATCCGTACGCTTGTTTGAACGCGTCTTCGCGCCCTTCGTCGGTGTACCCCATGGGCTAACCGGGTGACGTCCACCTGATGTACGACCCTCACCACCACCGTGTGGGTGATCGACCGGGTTCATCGCAACACCTCGAACTGTCGGACGAATACCTCTCCAGCGCTTCGCACCGGCTTTGCCGAGCTTACGAAGGTTGTGTTCTCCATGCCCGACTTCGCCAATGGTTGCGCGGCAGTCGCCGTGAATCTTGCGTGTCTCGCCGGAGCGCAAACGCAGCGTTGCGTAGGCACCCTCACGAGCAGCCAGCTGTGCAGAACAACCAGCTGATCGAATGAGCTGACCACCCTTGCCAGGCTTCATTTCAACGTTGTGAACCGTCGTACCAACCGGAATCGCACGAATCGGCAGTGCGTTACCTGGTTTGATCGGCGCATCTTCGCCACTGATGACGGGTGTGCCGGCCCGAACACCTTTTGGTGCCAGAATGTAACGGCGTTCGCCATCAGAATACAAAACCAATGCGATGTGAGCGCTGCGGTTCGGGTCGTATTCGAGGCGCTCTACAACACCCGCGATTCCGTCCTTGTCGCGCTTGAAGTCAACAAGACGGTAGTGCTGCTTGTGACCGCCACCCTGGTGACGAACTGTGATACGACCATTATTGTTGCGGCCACCATTGCCCGACTTCTTTTCGAGAAGAGGTGCGTGCGGCTTGCCCTTATGCAGATCCGGCGTCTTGACTGAGACGACGAAACGGCGTCCAGGCGATGTCGGTTTTGCTTTATGTAGTGACATGTCAAATAACCTTTATTCTGCGCCGAAGAGCTCTTCGATGGAGGCCCCATCAGCGAGCTTCACGTATGCTTTTTTCCAGTTCGGACGACGACCTTTGGTCTGTTGAAAACTCTTGGTTTTACCCTTGACGTTAACAACCTGCACCGCTTCGACTTTAACCTCGAAGAGCAGCTCAACTGCCTGTGCTACCTCTTTTTTCGTTGCGTCTGTACGAACCTTCAAAACAACCTGATTACTCTCAGCCGCTACGTGTGCCTTTTCAGACAGATGCGGACCTTGAATAACTGTCAATAATTTTTCCTGATGCAGGGCTCGACTCATGACAGGCGCTCCTCAATCAGTTTCAGCGCTGGTAACGTTACCAGAATCTTCTCGAATCGAATCAGCACGACCGGGTCCATTGAAGCAACGTCGCAGATGCCAACATTCGGCAAGTTGCGAGCTGCAAGGAAAACCTTCTCATCGAACGCTTCATTCAGGATCAGGACGTTGTCCAGATTGTATTCCTTAAGCTTCGTTGCCAGCAGTTTCGTTTTCGGCGCTTCGAGCACGAGCTCGCTGACGACGACCATACGATCCTGGCGAATCAGTTCTGACAGAACCGAGCGGATAGCCGCGCGATACATTTTCTTATTTACTTTCTGGTTGAAGTTGCGAGGTTGCGCCGCAAAAGTGCGGCCACCGCCAACCCAGATCGGGCTGCGCGAAGTACCAGCACGTGCGCGACCGGTACCCTTCTGAGCCCAAGGCTTAGCACCACCACCACGAACTGCAGAACGATTCTTCTGCGCTTTCGTACCAGCACGACTACCTGCGAGATACGCGGTAACGACCTGGTGAATTAGGGGCTCGTTAAAGGCTACGCCGAATGCTGCATCTACAACGTCAACTGTACCCTTATCCTGTAATTTCAATTTCATTACTGCGCCCTCTTCTTCTTGGTCTTAATCGCGGGGCGCACAACAACTTTGCCACCAGCGTGACCAGGGACAGCGCCCTTAATCAGGAGAAGATTCCTTTCGACGTCAACGCGCACAACGACAAGATTCTGCACCGTGCGTTGAACATTACCCATGTGACCGGCCATCTTCTTACCCTTAAAGACGCGGCCAGGCGTTTGGTTCTGACCGATAGAGCCGGGGGCTCGATGCGCTAGCGAGTTACCATGCGTCGCATCCTGCATGCTGAAGTTCCAACGCTTAATGGCACCGGCAAAACCTTTACCGATTGTCGTACCAATAACATCGACTTTCTGGCCTTCCTTGAAGAGGTCGACCTTAAGCTCGTTCCCAGCTGCGAATTCACCTTCGTCGGCGTCATCGAGTTGAAACTCCATCATAAGGTCGCCGGCTTCTACCTTCGCTGCTGCGAAGTGGCCAGCTGCAGGCTTAACCACACGAGATGCTCTACGGCTTCCGGCTGAAACTTGCAGCGCACGATAGCCATCATTCTCAATGGTTTTCACCTGAGTGATTTTATTTGGTTGTGCCTCAATTACGGTGACTGGAATCGAAACTCCGTCTTCCGCAAAGACACGTGTCATGCCGCATTTGCGACCAACAAGACCCATTGTCATGTTCAAAACCTCGCACCGACTTCGTTTGGTCAGTGACAATCTCTAAATTTAAAATCTTCACTATGGCCACTTCGATTGGCGACCACTGTATTTTTCGTTCTATTCAGACATACGAAAGGGCCAGCCATCGCTGAGGAATTAATCCTCGTTGCTCTGGGGCTGACCCAAGCTCCGTCACGGTCAAATAACCGTTTCGGCAGTTCCGGGATTTGCCGTGTCACCCTCGATTTCCTGGCGACTAATATTCGCTATCTATTCTTCTGGCCGACTCCCGGTCCGGCCAAATCTAGCAAGCCCGCAATTATACGACTCCTAACCCTTATTACAAACGGTTTTCAGAGTTTTTCGCGATTTTTTCTAAAACTGATTTAGACCATTAGTATCAAAGACTTAGCTGACAGATATAGACTGCCTGGGTGAGTATTGACTGAAATAGTTCCCTTCGGTCCGCTTTATTTCCTGTCAATACTCACCCAACTACCCTCTCAGCGTCGAATAATGTTGCAAGATTTTGGCAAACCATCCAAATAAACCTGAAAGAATCGTCGTACTAATTATCAGGCAAGTGGGCGAGATATGTGTGACCGGAAATTACGCGCAGCGAGCCATTCCGAGTTATACATATGTCGGCCGCGAGCCGAACATTATTAAAGCAAAGAACTAATTCAGTTTAATCTGAACATCAACCCCAGCAGGCAATTCAAGCTTCATTAAAGCATCAACTGTCTTATCGGTAGGATCAACAATATCCATCAAACGCTTGTGAGTACGAATCTCGTACTGATCACGAGCATCTTTATTCACGTGCGGCGAAATAAGAATCGTGAAACGTTCTTTTCTCATCGGTAACGGAATAGGACCCTTGACCGTAGCACCTGTGCGCTTAGCGGTATCAACGATTTCTCGTGCTGAATTGTCGATCAAGCGATGATCGAATGCTTTCAGGCGAATTCTAATGTTTTGATTCTCAGCCATAATTTTTACTCAATAACTTTCGCGACAACACCAGCGCCAACAGTACGACCGCCTTCGCGAATAGCGAAACGCAGACCGTCTTCCATAGCAATCGGTGCAATCAGTTCAACAACCATCTGGACATTATCGCCCGGCATTACCATCTCTGTGTCTTTCGGCAACTCACAAGCGCCTGTTACGTCTGTCGTTCTAAAATAGAACTGTGGACGATAGCCCTTGAAGAATGGCGTGTGACGACCACCCTCGTCTTTAGTCAGAATGTAAACTTCTGCCTCGAACTTCGTGTGCGGTGTGATCGATCCTGGCTTAGCCAGTACCTGGCCACGCTCAACGTCTTCACGCTTTGTGCCACGCAGAAGAACACCAACGTTATCACCAGCTTCTCCGCGATCCAACAACTTGCGGAACATCTCAACACCCGTACAGGTTGTCTTCTCGGTATCTTTGATACCAACAATCGCAAGCTCATCACCCACGTTAACAACACCACGTTCGATACGACCGGTAACAACCGTGCCGCGACCTGAGATAGAAAACACATCCTCAACCGGCATCAGGAAGTCACCATCAATGGCGCGGTCCGGCTGCGGGAAGTAAGTGTCCATCGCTTCAACCAGCTTCACAACTGACGGAATACCGATGTCAGACGTATCGCCTTCAAAGGCCTTCAATGCAGAACCAGTGACGATCGGTGTGTCGTCGCCCGGGAACTCGTAAGTCGACAGAAGATCACGGATCTCCATCTCAACCAGCTCCAGAAGCTCGTCATCATCAACCTGATCGGCTTTATTCATGTACACAACGATGTGCGGTACACCAACCTGACGAGCAAGCAGGATGTGCTCACGCGTTTGTGGCATTGGGCCATCGGCTGCTGAACAAACCAAGATAGCGCCATCCATCTGCGCTGCGCCCGTGATCATATTCTTCACGTAATCTGCGTGTCCCGGGCAATCTACGTGAGCGTAGTGACGATTAGCACTCTCATACTCAACGTGCGCTGTCGCAATCGTGATACCACGTTCGCGCTCTTCGGGAGCGTTATCAATCTGATCGTAAGCCGATACAGAACCACCGTGCAGCTCAGCCATGCACTTCGTCAGTGCCGCTGTCAGCGTCGTCTTACCATGATCTACGTGGCCAATCGTGCCAACGTTCATATGGGGCTTATTTCTCTCAAATTTTTCTTTAGACATTATCCAAATTCCCGAGTTGATTTTCGTGGTCTGAGACCGCTCCTACTATCTTTTAATTATCGTATCAGCCACATTTTGTGGCACCTGTGAATACTTCTCAAACTCCATTGAGTACACAGCACGTCCCTGGCTCATCGAGCGTAGGTCAGTGGCATAGCCAAACATCTCAGCTAGCGGTACTTCTGCACGAATCGACTTGCCCGAAGGTGTGTCTTCCATGCCTTGCGGCAAACCGCGACGACGATTCAAATCACCCATCACGTCTCCCATATAATCTTCAGGTGTTACCACCTCAACCTTCATTATTGGCTCAAGCAGCACCGGATCAGCGCTCTTCACGCCGTCCCGAAAGCCCATCGAGCCGGCAATCTTAAACGCCATCTCGCTGGAGTCAACATCATGATAGGAGCCATCATAAAGGGTAACCCGGCAATCTTGTATCGGGTAGCCCGCAATGACTCCATTCTCCATCTGCTCCTGCACTCCCCTGTCAACGGCAGGAATATACTCTCTTGGTACGGCGCCGCCCACAATTGCGTTGACGAATTCGTAACCTTCACCTGCAGGTAGCGGCTCGATCTTTAGATGGACATGGCCATATTGACCTCGACCACCCGATTGCCGCACAAACTTGCCTTCCTGCTCCACCGTCTTTCGTATCGTCTCGCGATACGCGACCTGCGGCTTTCCTACGTTCGCCTCGACCTGAAACTCTCGCTTCATTCGGTCAACGATGATATCGAGGTGCAACTCACCCATCCCCGAAATAATCGTCTGCCCGGACTCTTCATCCGTATGAACACGAAAAGATGGATCTTCTTTCGCGAGCTTTTGCATCGCGTTACCCATCTTTTCCTGATCGGGCTTTGTTCTTGGTTCGACCGCTACAGAAATAACCGGTTCCGGAAACTCCATACGTTCAAGTGTAATCTTGTCCTTAATATCGCAAAGCGTGTCGCCAGTCGTAACATCCTTCATACCAACCGCTGCTGCTATATCCCCAGCACGAACTTCCTTGATCTCTTTGCGGTCATTCGAGTGCATCTGCAAAATTCGCCCAACGCGCTCTTTCTTGCCTTTGACCGGGTTGAAAATCGTGTCTCCAGAGCTCAGCACTCCTGAATACACGCGGAAAAACGTTAAATTTCCAACGAACGTGTCCGTCGCAATCTTAAAAGCCAGCGCGGCAAACGGTTCCTTATCATCCGCATGACGCTCACCTACCGAGTCATCATCTTTGATGCCCACAATCGCGGGTACATCGAGTGGCGAAGGCATGAACTCGACGACTGCATCGAGCATGGCCTGAACGCCTTTGTTCTTAAATGCCGAGCCGCACATCACCACGACGATTTCACCCGACAATGTCCGCGCCCGAAGCCCTCTACGAATCTCACTTTCTGTGAGTTCGTCATCACCTAGGAACTTATCCAGTAGTTCCTCGTTAGCTTCGGCAGCCGACTCAATCATTTTTTCGCGCCAGGCCAATGCTTCAGCCTGTAGCTCTTCAGGAATGTCCCGAGCCTCATGGGTTGTGCCCATGTCGCTCTCGTCCCAGTAAAGCGCCTTCATCTTTATGAGATCGATGACGCCTTGAAAATTCTCTTCTACACCAATCGGCAGTTGAATTAGCACCGGATTCGCTCCGAGCCGTTCTACCAGCTGATCCACTACGCGCAAGTAATCTGCGCCGGCCCTGTCCATCTTGTTAACAAAAACCAAACGCGGCACACCGTATTTATTTGCTTGCCGCCAAACTGTTTCAGTTTGTGGCTCTACGCCACCCACTGCGCACAGAACCGTTACTGCACCATCAAGCACTCGTAAGGAACGCTCAACTTCGATCGTGAAATCGACATGCCCCGGAGTATCGATAATGTTGATCCGATGCTCATTGTACTGCTCATCCATTCCAGACCAGAAACAAGTCGTCGCAGCAGACGTGATCGTAATGCCGCGCTCCTGCTCCTGCTCCATCCAGTCCATGACGGCAGCACCGTGATGAACCTCACCTATTTTATGCGAAACACCCGTGTAAAACAGAATGCGTTCTGTTGTGGTCGTCTTGCCCGCATCAATATGGGCCATAATGCCGATATTGCGGTAGCACTCAATAGGGGTTGTGCGAGCCACAGCAGAGCCTTACCAACGGTAGTGCGAGAATGCCTTGTTAGCTTCGGCCATACGGTGCACGTCTTCTTTCTTCTTCACGGCCGTGCCGCGATTCTCAGCTGCATCGAGTAATTCGTGCGCAAGACGATGCGCCATCGATTTCTCGCTTCGCTTTCTGGCTGCCTCGATAACCCAACGCATGGCCAATGTCTGGCGACGAGCCGGACGGACTTCGACCGGAACCTGGTATGTAGCACCACCAACGCGGCGTGACTTTACCTCAACAACCGGCTTGACGTTTTCAAGTGCTGTTTCGAGCAACTCGAGTGCCTTCTCACCTGTCTGAGTCTCACGATCGGAAATTCGATCCAATGCGCCGTAAATAATGCGCTCTGCAACGGATTTCTTCCCGTCATTCATGATCATGTTCATAAATTTTGCGAGCAGATCACTTCCGTACTTGGGATCGGGCAGAATCGTGCGTTTCGGTGCCTGTACTCTTCTAGACATTGATTTAAATCTCTTTGGTTATGACTTCGGACGCTTAGTTCCGTACTTGGAGCGTCCTTGACGACGATCGGCTACACCAGAGCAATCGAGCGTGCCGCGGACTGTGTGGTAACGAACACCAGGTAAATCCTTAACACGACCACCGCGAATCAACACAACACTATGCTCTTGCAGGTTGTGACCTTCGCCGCCGATATAGCTTGTGACTTCAAATCCGTTCGTCAAACGTACACGAGCAACCTTCCGCATAGCCGAATTAGGCTTCTTAGGCGTCGTCGTGTAAACACGTGTGCATACGCCGCGCTTCTGCGGGCTTGCGTCTAGTGCTGGTACCGTACTTTTCACGCGCTTTACTTTGCGCGCATTACGTACTAACTGATTCACTGTGGCCATGGGCCTTCACTCTTCTTTTGTCTGTTTAAAGTTACGTTCATTTTGGCGCTTACTTGAGTGTCTCCAATTAAACGCGCACACCCGGCCGCCAAACTTTTCGAGTTCAGTGGACGGGATTTTTCAGAGCCCGCCTAGCGGCAAACTCCAAAGTATTTCGGGGCTCACCGCTAGGCAAGCCCCGGGGTTAAGGGCGGGCATTTTAGTGATGCATGCAACTCAGTGTCAAGCAAGCATCCCCTCAGGCTCACCATGGCCTGTAAGTTGTTGTTTTTACTAGGCCGTTGTTGTTTCTTCACCACCTTCCACCGCCGCGTCAGCATCTGCCGCCGCAACTACTGGCTCTGCATCAGCTACAGTCTCAGCTTCAACCTCAGTTCCAGCCTCAGTTCCAGCCTCAACATCAGCCATGATTTCAGCTTCAAGGCCTCCGCCGATTGCCTCGAGCGCTTCTGCCGCTTCGGCCGCAACTTTCTGCGTCTCTTCAAGTAGCTTCAATTGCTCGGACAGATCCTGCTCACGGGTGCGCCGACGATCGGCGTGATGAGCAAAACCGGTACCTGCCGGAATCAATCGACCAACGATGACATTTTCTTTCAGTCCACGCAGATCATCTCGCAATCCGCGTACCGATGCTTCGGTCAGGACACGAGTCGTCTCCTGGAATGACGCCGCCGAGATAAACGATTCGGTTGCCAGTGAGGCTTTGGTAATACCCAAAAGGATAGGATCGATCGTCAACGGCTCTTTCTTCTGAGCCTGAAGCTGCTCTTCGACTTCGAAGAAACGCGCCTTGTCAATCTGCTCCCCGCGCAGGTAGTTACTTTCACCCGGTGTGGCGACAATCACCTTGCGCAGCATCTGGCGAATGATCACCTCGATGTGCTTATCATTAATCTTCACACCTTGGAGGCGATATACGTCCTGGATTTCCTTAACGAGATAGTTCGCCAAGTTCTCAACACCACGCAAACGCAGTATGTCATGCGGATTAGGCTCACCATCGGCGATAATTTCGCCTCTTGCGACCTGCTCGCCCTCAAACACGTTGAGGTGACGCCACTTCGGAATCAACTCTTCATAGCCATCAGTCTCGCCAGTGATGACGAGGCGACGCTTGCCCTTGGTTTCTTTACCGAAGCTAACCGTACCGGTGTGCTCAGCCATAATCGCAGGCTCTTTCGGCTTACGTGCCTCGAACAGATCAGCGACTCGTGGCAGACCACCCGTGATATCCCGAGTCTTCGAAGACTCCTGTGGTATACGAGCAATAATGTCACCAACAGATACCTTCGCACCGTCAGCCAGAGAAATAATAGCGCCGACAGGCAAAGCGTAAACAGCTGGGATCTCTGTATTGGCGAAGCAGATTTCAACGCCATCGTCGTCAATCAGCTTAGCAACCGGACGTAAGTCCTTGCCAGATCCCGTTCGACTCTTCGGATCAAGTACAACAATACTGGTAAGACCAGTGAACTCATCAACTTGCTCAGTGACAGTAATACCGTCGATAAAGTCTTCGAACTTGATCTTGCCTTCAACCTCGGTAACAACCGGATGAGTGTGCGGATCCCAGTTTGCGAGAATCTGACCTTGCGTAACGTTCGCGCCGTCGCCGATCGTAATCGTTGCGCCGTAAGGCACTTTGTAACGCTCACGTTCCTGACCCTGCTCGTTGTGGACAATAATTTCACCAGAACGAGAAACAGCAACAAGATAGCCCTTGTGATGTGCGACAGTCTTGATGTTGCGCAGTTGAGCGACGCCGTTGGACTTGATCTCAATGTTGTTGATTGCAGCTGAACGTGATGCCGCACCACCAATATGGAAAGTACGCATGGTCAGCTGTGTACCCGGCTCACCAATCGACTGGGCTGCGATAACGCCAACCGCCTCACCGATATTGATTCGGTGACCACGCGCAAGATCACGCCCATAACACTGCGAGCAGACGCCATAGCGAATCTCACAAGTAATCGGTGAACGCACCATCATGTGATCAACCTTAAGATCGTCAAGCTCCTGCACGGTCGCTTCGTCGAGCATGGTGCCCGCGTCATATACGACCGTATCAGTGCCCGGGATTAGAACTGGCTCAGCCAAGACTCGACCCAGAACTCGATCGCGAAGCGGTTCGACGATGTCGCCGCCCTCTACGATCGGCGCCATCGCGACTCCGTTGCGGGTTTCACAATCGATTTCCGTAATAACCAGATCCTGTGCGACGTCAACGAGTCGACGTGTCAGGTAACCTGAGTTGGCAGTCTTCAAGGCGGTATCAGCCAAACCTTTTCGAGCACCGTGAGTCGAGATAAAGTACTGCAGTACATCCAGACCTTCACGGAAATTAGCCGTAATTGGCGTTTCGATGATCGAGCCATCCGGCTTCGCCATCAGGCCTCGCATACCAGCAAGCTGACGAATCTGCGCGGCGGAACCACGAGCACCGGAATCGGCCATCATGTAGATCGAGTTGAACGATTCCTGTTCGACTTTCTTGCCCTTGGAATCAGTAACCGTCTCGGATCCGAGCTTGTCCATCATCGCTTTGGCGACCTGATCATTTGTACGCGACCAGATATCAACGACCTTATTGTAACGCTCGCCGTCGGTTACCAGACCAGAACCATACTGATCCTGAATCTCTTTAACCTCAGCCTCTGCAACGGCCAGAATCGCTTCTTTTGACTCCGGCACAACCATGTCGTTGACGCCGACGGAAACACCAGCGAGTGTCGCGTGACGGAAGCCGGTGTACATCAACTTATCGGCAAAGACGACAGTCGTCTTCAGGCCAAGCTGGCGGTAACAAGCGTTGAGGACGTTCGAAATTGCTTTCTTCGTCATATTGCGATTGACATGCGTGAATTCCATGCCCTTCGGTAGGATACCTGACAGCAATGCACGTCCAACAGTCGTGTCCAACAACCTCGTGACTTCAACCAGTTCGCCGTCTTCGTTCTGCTCGTGAATCGTTACACGAATCTTCACGCTTGCCTGCAGTTCAGCAGCGCCCGCTTCAAAAGCACGTTGCGCCTCATCCAGATTAGCGAGGATCATGCCTTCGCCCTTCGCATTCACGCGTGTACGAGTCATGTAATAAAGACCGAGTACAACGTCCTGGGAAGGAACGATGATTGGATCGCCGTTAGCCGGGGAAAGAATGTTGTTCGAAGACATCATCAATGCGCGAGTTTCAAGCTGCGCCTCAATTGACAGCGGTACGTGGACCGCCATCTGATCACCATCGAAGTCAGCGTTGAACGCGGTACATACGAGGGGGTGCAGCTGGATAGCCTTACCTTCGATCAGTACCGGCTCAAATGCCTGAATACCCAAGCGGTGAAGCGTAGGTGCACGGTTCAACATAACTGGGTGCTCACGAATAACCTCTTCGAGAATATCCCAGACTTCCGGACCTTCGCGCTCAACAAGACGCTTGGCAGCCTTGATGGTTGTCGCTTCGCCGCGCAATTGCAGCTTTGAGAAGATAAAAGGCTTGAACAATTCCAAAGCCATCTTTTTTGGTAGACCGCATTGGTGTAATTTCAGTGTCGGACCAACAACGATTACAGAACGGCCGGAGTAGTCAACGCGTTTACCCAGAAGGTTCTGACGGAAACGACCCTGCTTGCCCTTAATCATGTCAGCAAGCGACTTCAGCGGACGCTTATTGGTGCCGGTAATAGCGCGGCCGCGGCGACCATTATCCAGCAATGCATCTACAGATTCCTGCAGCATTCGCTTTTCGTTACGTACGATAATGTCCGGGGCATTCAGCTCAAGAAGGCGACGCAGACGATTGTTGCGGTTGATTACGCGACGGTACAGATCATTTAGATCCGAGGTTGCAAATCGACCGCCGTCCAGCGGCACCAACGGACGCAGATCCGGCGGCAATACTGGTAATATGGTCAGCACCATCCACTCAGGCTTATTGCCCGACTCGACGAAGCCTTCGATGAGCTTCAGACGTTTTGACAGTCGCTTGAGTTTCGTCTCGGACTTCGTCGCGCCCATGTCTTCACGGACTTTGATAATCTCGCGCTGCAAATCGATAGTCATTAGCATTTCGCGTACGGCTTCAGCACCCATGCGGGCATCGAATTCGTCACCATATTGCTCAAGAGCATCGAGGTACATTTCGTCTGTCATCAACTGGCCGCGTTCGAGTTCAGTCATACCCGGCTCGACGACGACGAACGCTTCGAAGTACAGAACACGCTCAATCTCTCGCAGAGTCATATCGAGCATGAGGCCGATACGCGATGGCAATGATTTCAGAAACCAGATATGCGCGACCGGGCTCGCCAGATCGATGTGCGCCATGCGCTCACGGCGAACCTTGGTCTGTGTAACTTCAACGCCACACTTTTCGCAAACAACGCCACGATGTTTCAGTCGCTTGTACTTTCCACACAGGCACTCATAGTCTTTGATGGGGCCAAAAATCTTGGCACAGAACAGACCATCTCGCTCTGGTTTGAAAGTACGATAGTTGATCGTTTCCGGCTTCTTAACTTCGCCGAAAGACCATGACCGAATCATATCCGGAGAAGCCAAACCGATGCGAATCGCATCGAAGTCATCAACCGGATTCTGATACTTAAAAAGCTTAAGAAGATCTTTCATTAGTCTGTCTCCAGCTCAATGTTGATGCCTAAGGATCTAATCTCCTTAACCAATACGTTGAACGATTCTGGCATGCCCGCGTCCATATAGTGCTCACCATCCACGATGTTCTTATACATCTTGGTGCGACCCTGAACGTCATCCGACTTGACTGTCAGCATTTCCTGCAAAGTGTAAGCGGCGCCGTAGGCCTCAAGCGCCCAGACTTCCATCTCACCAAAGCGCTGACCACCAAACTGCGCCTTACCACCCAGCGGCTGCTGAGTAACGAGACTGTATGGTCCGGTAGAGCGCGCATGCATCTTGTCGTCAACCAGGTGATTGAGTTTCAGCATGTACATGTAGCCAACAGTGACATCGCGATCAAACTTGTCGCCCGTGCGACCGTCCCACAACGTGGACTGTCCTGAAGCGTCAAAATCAGCAAGCTCAAGGAGACCCTTGATCTCGGCCTCGGAAGCACCGTCAAATACCGGTGTTGCCGTAGGCACACCATTCGTCAGGTTACCTGCTAATTCGATGATCTCCTGATCGCTGAACGATTTGAGATCTTCGACTTTGCCGCCAGTCTTGTTGTAGACAGCATCCAGGAACTGGCGAAGCTTGGTGACCGACTCTTGCGCTTTAAGCATTCGCTCAATCTTCTTGCCAACGCCCATTGCTGCCCAGCCAAGATGCGTTTCCAGCACCTGGCCTACGTTCATTCGCGACGGCACACCCAATGGGTTCAATACGATATCGACCGGATTTCCGTCTTCAAGATAAGGCATATCTTCGACCGGAACGATCGTAGATATGACACCCTTGTTACCATGACGTCCAGCCATCTTGTCGCCTGGTTGAATCCTGCGTTTCACGGCCAGATACACCTTAACCATTTTCAAAACACCTGGGGCCAGATCATCACCAGCTGTAATCTTGGTCTTCTTCACATCGAAACGACGATCGAACTCTTCATGCTGTAACTTCAGACGTTCAAACGCCTTCTGCAACTGCTCATTCGCGTCATCATTCTTAAGGCGTATTTCGAACCACTGCTCACGCGCCAACTCATCAAGATAGGTCTTTGTAATTTTGCTGCCGGACTTCAACTGGTTCGGTCCGCCTTGCGCCATCTTGCCAGTGAGCATTCTTTCTACACGCTCATAGATATCTTCTTCAAGAATGCGCAGTGTGTCATCGAGATCTTTGCGAACACTTTCGAGTTCGGATTTTTCGATCGACAGCGCCCGATGGTCTTTCTCAACACCATCGCGAGTAAATACGCGAACGTCGATGACCGTGCCATCCATACCTGGTGGAACACGAAGACTGGTGTCTTTAACATCAGAGGCCTTCTCACCGAAAATCGCACGCAGGAGTTTCTCTTCTGGTGTTAACTGTGTCTCGCCTTTCGGCGTGACTTTGCCCACTAGAATGTCGCCTGATTTCACTTCGGCACCAATAAACGCAATTCCGGATTCGTCAAGTTTCGCGAGAGCGGTATCACCGACGTTAGGAATATCCGAAGTGATATCTTCAGAGCCCAGCTTCGTATCACGAGCCACACATTGTAGTTCTTCAATATGAATCGTCGTAAACCGGTCTTCCTTAACGACGCGCTCTGATATCAGAATCGAGTCCTCAAAGTTGTAACCATTCCACGGCATGAACGCGACCTTGAGGTTCTGCCCCAACGCCAATTCACCCATGTCGGTCGACGGTCCGTCGGCCATAACATCACCAGCAGCAATCAAGTCGCCGTTCTTGACCAGAGGTTTCTGGTTAATACAGGTGTTCTGGTTCGAACGTGTGTACTTGGTCAGGTTGTAGATATCTACGCCTGGCTCTGCAGCAGTTGTCTCGTCATCATTTACACGAACAACAATGCGTGAGGCATCAACAGAATCGACGCGACCACCACGGCGGGCAACAACGGTTACACCGGAGTCAATCGCAACAGCGCGCTCGATGCCGGTTCCGACCAAAGGCGCTTCTGCGCGCAATGTCGGTACTGCCTGGCGTTGCATGTTCGATCCCATGAGTGCGCGGTTAGCATCATCATGCTCAAGGAATGGAATCAATGCCGCAGCAACGGAGACGATCTGACGCGGACTAACATCCATGTAACTGATGTCAGCCGGCGCAGCGAGCGTTGTTTCATTCTTGAAGCGTACCGCAACAAGGTCGTCAACTAACTTGCCGTTCTTATCCATGTCAGCGTTCGCCTGGGCAACCATGTACTGGCTTTCCTCGATCGCTGAAAGATAATCGATGTCCATTGTCGCCTTGCCATTCTTGACGCGACGATACGGTGTCTCAAGGAATCCGTAGTCGTTGGTCCGCGCATAAACAGCCAGCGAGTTGATCAAACCAATATTCGGTCCTTCAGGTGTCTCAATCGGGCAAACACGGCCGTAGTGAGTCGGATGAACGTCACGAACTTCAAAGCCTGCGCGTTCACGTGTCAAGCCACCTGGCCCAAGCGCCGAAACGCGACGTTTGTGAGTGACTTCTGAAAGCGGATTGTTCTGATCCATGAACTGCGACAACTGCGAGGAGCCGAAGAACTCTTTGACCGCTGCAGCCACCGGCTTAGCATTGATCATGTCTTGCGGCATGAGGCCATCGGCCTCTGCTTGCGTCAGGCGCTCCTTAACGGCACGCTCAACTCGAACCAGACCAACGCGGAACGCGTTCTCTGCCATCTCACCAACACTTCTTACACGACGGTTGCCAAGGTGATCGATGTCATCAACCGTACCGAAACCGTTACGGATGTTGATCAGCGTTGAGAGCACATCAAGGATGTCGTCCTTGTTCAGAACACCTTCGCCTTCTGAATTATCGCGCCCCACGCGACGGTTGAACTTCATACGTCCAACGCCTGACAGATCATAGCGATCCGGATTAAAGAACAAGTTCTGGAACAGGTTCTCGGCAGCTTCCTTGGTAGGAGGCTCGCCCGGTCGCATCATGCGATAGATCTCAACCAACGCCTCAAGACGAGTCGTGGATGGATCAATATTGAGCGTATTCGAGATGAACGGACCGCTATCGAGATCATTCACATAGAGCGTGCTGATCTGCTCAATACCCGCAGCAATGAGTTGCTCGATTAGTTCGGCGGTCAATTCGGCGTTTGCTGGTGCCAGCAATTCACCGGTCTCGGTATCAACGATATCCTGCGACAGGCGATGACCCTCGAGATACTCATTCGGCACGACCAATTTTTCGACTGTAGATTTCATCATGTCACGGACGTGCTTTGCAGTAATGCGCTTGCCGTCCTCAACAATCAATTTGCGGCCAAGCTTGATATCGAAAGCCGCTGTGTCACCGCGAAGTCGCTCCGGCACCAAGGCCATCTTGATTTCTTTCTCAGAGAGATAGAACTCGTTGTTCTCGAAGAACAATTCGAGCATTTCCTCGTTGTTCATGCCCAGCGCACGAAGAATAATCGTTACAGGCAATTTACGACGGCGATCGATTCGAGCGAAAACAGAATCCTTCGGATCGAACTCAAAGTCGAGCCATGAACCACGGTAGGGGATCACGCGTGCTGAAAACAACAACTTACCTGAGCTATGCGTCTTGCCCTTATCATGGTCAAAGAACACACCCGGAGAGCGATGCAACTGAGAAACGATCACGCGCTCAGTACCGTTCACTACAAACGTTCCATGGTCGGTCATCAACGGCATTTCACCGAGATAAACTTCCTGCTCGCGAATATCCTTAACGGGCTTAGGCGTACCGCTAGCTTCCTTGTCATAAATGACCAGACGAACCAGTACACGGATCGGAGCAGCGTAGGTCAAACCACGCATTTGACATTCTTTGACGTCAAATACAGGTTCGCCCAAGCGATAGCTCACATACTCAAGCGCTGCATTGCCTGAGTAGCTGACGATCGGGAATACGGATTGGAAAGCCGCGTGCAGACCTTTGTCGTCACGCTCCTCAACCGTTTTGGATGTCTGCAGAAACTTAGCGTACGAATCAACTTGAATCGACAGCAGATATGGCACGTCCAAAATTGTTGGACGTTTGCCAAAGTTCTTGCGGATACGTTTTTTCTCTGTGAATGAATATGCCATTCGAGAAGCCCTCGCTAGCCTCTAGTTAATAGACGCGGGCAAGCAGCCAACCGCATTGCGATTAGCTGCTCATCCGACTTTTCTTTCGCCCGACCGTCTATTGACAGTCGGTCAAGCATCTTACGATGCAGCAACTACTTGAGCTCGACAGCTGCGCCGGCTTCTTCTAGTTGTTTCTTAACATCTTCTGCTTCGTCCTTGGAAACGCCTTCCTTAATCGTAGAAGGTGATCCTTCGACAGCGTCCTTGGCTTCTTTCAAGCCAAGTCCAGTGAGTGCGCGGACAGCTTTAATAACAGAAACCTTATTGGCTCCGAAGCTTGTCATTACAACGTCAAATTCAGTCTGCTCTTCAGCAGCAGCACCTGCATCAGCAGCCGGAGCAGCAGCAGCTGCAGGCGCAGCGGCAGAAACGCCCCACTCTTCTTCGAGCATTTTAACGAGTTCAACAACTTCCATTATTGGCTTAGCGCTCAATTCTTTGAGCAGATCTTCGTTTGATAGTGCCATTTCTAATTCCTCAATAATTTTCTAAATCCCTGAGTCAGGGATATAACGTTAAGCAGCTTCCTGATCACCACGCGCGGACATCGTCCGTGCGAGCATTGCAGGTGGTTCTGCGAATATGCGTACTAATTGGCTCATCGGTGCTACGAACACGCCAAGCAAAATTGCGCGAGCCTGATCCATCGTCGGCAGTTCTGCCAACTTTGCAAGATCAGACCCCGGCAGTAATTGCCCGCCGGCCGATAGCGATACCGCCTGCAGGGCTTCATGCCCTTTGGCGAAATCTTTGATAACCCTGGCAGCAGCACCTGGATCGTCTTTTGCAAATGCGAGAAGAATCGGACCCTTGAGCGTGTCCTGCATACACTCAAAATCGGTTCCGACGACAGCACGTTTTGCCAGCGAGTTTTTTACAACTCGCAAGTAAACGCCAGCGCTGCGTGCTTCTTTACGCAGCTCCGTCATTTCTCCAACAGTCAGACCTCTGTATTCAGCTGCAACAGCTGTGACAGAATCTCCTGCGACCGCATTTATCTCTTTGACAAAAGCTTTCTTGTCTTCGAGCTTCAATGCCATGATTTACTCCTGACTTACGGTTATACAAATGGATGAAGACAAGCCTCACCCCCCAATTTAAGGAGCATCCACTCCCATGTCGGATGGATAACCGAAGCCGATTGAACTGACTCAGGTAACACCATCTACGTAGGCGTTTATTAAGACCAACCTCCAGGTTGATCACCTACGGTCTTTGACGACCACCGCATCCTTGCGGCTAGCGTGAAGACGCCCGAGGGCATCTTCACACATTCTTTTTGATCGCTTACTTGTCGTTTATGCCTCGACAGTTGATCGATCAACAGCTACACCCGGACCCATCGTTGATGAGATGGTTAGCTTTTTGACGTATGAACCTTTTGCAGACGCTGGCTTCGCTTTCTTAAGATCAGCGAGCAACGTGTTCAGATTTTCTTTAAGTGCATCCACTTCGAAGTCCGCACGACCAATTGCGCAATGGATAATTCCAGCCTTGTCGGTGCGGTAACGCACCTGACCGGCCTTAGCATTCTTAACTGCAGTTTCGACATCAGCTGTAACCGTACCGACCTTCGGATTAGGCATCAGGCCACGTGGACCAAGAATCTGGCCGAGCTGACCAACGACGCGCATAGCGTCAGGAGTCGCAATCACCACATCGAAATTCATCTCGCCACCCTTGACGGCTTCAGCAAGATCGTCGAATCCAACGATATCTGCACCAGCAGCAGTCGCTTTGTCTGCATTTTCGCCTTGGGCGAATACTGCGACGCGAACCGTCTTACCGGTGCCATTTGGCAATACTGTCGATCCACGAACAACCTGATCCGACTTACGAGGATCAACGCCGAGGTTCACAGAGACATCAATGCTCTCCGGAAATTTCGCTGTTGCGTGCTCTTTTACGAGGCCGAGCGCGGTGTCGATTTCATAGGTCGTCTCTGAGTCAATCTTTTTGAGAGCGACTTTTCTTCTTTTGGTGAGCTTAGCCATTAGTTCACTCCCTCAACGTCGATTCCCATGCTTCGAGCCGTGCCGGCGATAGTGCGAACAGCGGCATCCATATCAGCGGCCGTCAGGTCGGTCATTTTAGTCGTAGCAATCTCTTCGAGCTGCGCGCGATTAACCTTACCAATCTTGTCGGTGTTCGGTGTTCCAGAGCCCTTCTTCAGGCCGGCCGCTTTAAGAAGCAGAACAGCCGCGGGCGGAGTCTTAGTGATAAACGTGAAACTACGGTCGCTGTAAACAGTAATTACAACGGGAATCGGCAGTCCGGGCTCGGTACCTTGAGTCTGAGCGTTAAACGCCTTACAGAACTCCATGATATTTACACCGTGCTGGCCAAGAGCAGGGCCAACGGGGGGAGATGGATTCGCCTTACCCGCAGGAACCTGCAGCTTTATATAGCTGGCAACTTTCTTCGCCATTTTAATTTCCTCTCGAGTTCAAGCGCCCTTTCGAGCTCCTCGTATGTTGTTATATTCGCGACCAAAAACACCCAAAGGGCGCAAAGTCACTACTACGCTTTTTCTATTTGGCCGAAGTCCAGTTCTACCGGCGTTGACCGCCCGAGGATCTGCACTCCAACCTGAATTCTGCTTTTCTCATAATTCACTTGCTCAACTACTCCAGAGAAGTCATTGAACGGTCCATCTGTAACGCGGACAACTTCGCCCGGCTCGAACAATACTTTCGGCCGTGGCTTATCAACACCTTCCTGAACGCGTTGCAAAATACGATCAGCTTCTTTTTCGGTAATCGGCGCCGGTCGATCGCTTGATCCACCAATAAATCCGAGTACCTTGGGTACTTCTTTGACGAGATGCCATGTCTCGTCATCCATTTCCATTTGTACGAGAACATAACCCGGGAAAAACTTGCGCTCACTACGACGTTTCGCGCCTTCACGCATCTCAACTACTTCTTCAGTTGGGACTAGGATTTCTCCAAACTTGTCCTGCAGTCCCATACGCTCAATTCGCTCCTCAAGAGCGCTCTTAACGCGATGCTCAAAGTTCGAATAGGCGTGTACGATATACCAACGTAGGGGCACTGCAGTCATTTCTCTATATTCCGTTCGTTCAGCTCAGCTGGCGCTAGCCAACCAAATAAGAAACCAGCTTGAGTAGGCCCATGTCGAGCAACCAAAAAAACACCATCATGACAGCAGTAAAAACGAAAACAGCAATTGCTGTTTGCGTGGTTTCCTGTTTTGTCGGCCAGACTACCTTGCGGATTTCGACGCGTGAGCCTTGAATGAAGTGCCAGAGCCTTTGACCCTGAGCGCTCGTCATAGCTATCGCGGTACCCACTGCCGTTCCACCCAATACCATTAAAACACGGACAGCCTGCGGCAAACTCGTCGCAGCTACTCCCGTATCAAAATAATAATAGGCATACAGTCCGCCGACGACCGCAAATGCTGCGACCAGCAGCTTGAGGGTATCGAGCATGCCGCTCTGTAATGTTTCTGTTTGTGCACTCATGTTTTTCTAAGACCAATTGCTCAAATGGCAGGCCAGGAGGGAATCGAACCCCCAACCTGCGGTTTTGGAGACCGCCGCTCTGCCAATTGAGCTACTGGCCTAAATTTTTACTCAATAACTTTCGCGACAACACCAGCGCCAACAGTACGACCGCCTTCGCGAATAGCGAAACGCAGACCGTCTTCCATAGCAATCGGTGCAATCAGTTCAACAACCATCTGGACATTATCGCCCGGCATTACCATCTCTGTGTCTTTCGGCAACTCACAAGCGCCTGTTACGTCTGTCGTTCTAAAATAGAACTGTGGACGATAGCCCTTGAAGAATGGCGTGTGACGACCACCCTCGTCTTTAGTCAGAATGTAAACTTCTGCCTCGAACTTCGTGTGCGGTGTGATCGATCCTGGCTTAGCCAGTACCTGGCCACGCTCAACGTCTTCACGCTTTGTGCCACGCAGAAGAACACCAACGTTATCACCAGCTTCTCCGCGATCCAACAACTTGCGGAACATCTCAACACCCGTACAGGTTGTCTTCTCGGTATCTTTGATACCAACAATCGCAAGCTCATCACCCACGTTAACAACACCACGTTCGATACGACCGGTAACAACCGTGCCGCGACCTGAGATAGAAAACACATCCTCAACCGGCATCAGGAAGTCACCATCAATGGCGCGGTCCGGCTGCGGGAAGTAAGTGTCCATCGCTTCAACCAGCTTCACAACTGACGGAATACCGATGTCAGACGTATCGCCTTCAAAGGCCTTCAATGCAGAACCAGTGACGATCGGTGTGTCGTCGCCCGGGAACTCGTAAGTCGACAGAAGATCACGGATCTCCATCTCAACCAGCTCCAGAAGCTCGTCATCATCAACCTGATCGGCTTTATTCATGTACACAACGATGTGCGGTACACCAACCTGACGAGCAAGCAGGATGTGCTCACGCGTTTGTGGCATTGGGCCATCGGCTGCTGAACAAACCAAGATAGCGCCATCCATCTGCGCTGCGCCCGTGATCATATTCTTCACGTAATCTGCGTGTCCCGGGCAATCTACGTGAGCGTAGTGACGATTAGCACTCTCATACTCAACGTGCGCTGTCGCAATCGTGATACCACGTTCGCGCTCTTCGGGAGCGTTATCAATCTGATCGTAAGCCGATACAGAACCACCGTGCAGCTCAGCCATGCACTTCGTCAGTGCCGCTGTCAGCGTCGTCTTACCATGATCTACGTGGCCAATCGTGCCAACGTTCATATGGGGCTTATTTCTCTCAAATTTTTCTTTAGACATTATCTTTCCTGCTTATCTAAATTAAAAAAAACTTACTATTTTTCGCGGCTTGGGGCCGCTCCTACAAACTATGGAGCCCACACCCGGATTTGAACCGGGGGCCTCTTCCTTACCAAGGAAGTGCTCTACCCCTGAGCTATGTGGGCAATTCAATCTGCGAATCACTCAGAGCTTCAACACATCCGTCCAATATGGAGCGGGTGATGGGAATCGAACCCACATTAGCAGCTTGGAAGGCTGAGGTTCTACCGTTGAACTACACCCGCCTGATATTGAAACCTTCTAACTCTTCCTCTTGAACCACGACACCTTAATACAGGCATGATTTGTATCTCGCTCGCATCGCATCGTCTCGACGGTCATTTCGCCCTTTATTTGGCGTACAAAAATCCTGACAGTTTTATTGTTCTGACTGTCCGTACATCATATGTCCTGCCTTAAACGTCACACCGCTAGCCTTTGGCTATATTCTCCCAGCCGCACCATTATCTGGTGGAGGGGGTAGGATTCGAACCTACGTAGGCATAAGCCAGCAGATTTACAGTCTGCCCTCGTTGGCCGCTTGAGTACCCCTCCGACAAGCAAGCCGCGCATTGTCTGATTACGCCGCCCTACTGTCAACAGCTAAACGGTTGATTCTTGATATTTCTGCCGTATTGGGTAATGCGGTAGAAACAAATGATTGAAGCGCTGATTCAGTCCAAATCGGTCAATCTTTAGCCAGATTTTGCCCAATGCCACGGCTCAAAGATGAAGCCCTGCCTATTTTCACGCGGATAACTCATGGAAAAACCGAATCGCACGGCGTTTTTTTTCAACCAGCCGTACGCATCGGACGACTCGAACTCTTCTGTTAGCGGTCGCGATCCCGGCGACGCGATATCGATGGCACAGCCGGTGTGATGCTCGCTGAATCCAGGGGCTGCATTTACGGCGAGAATCTTTCTAACTGATTGACCTGCATTGATTTTTTTTCGAATCAAGCTTGCTTGGTACTCGACACTGCGAAATCCGGAAACAATCATCAACGTTATTCCGTCCTCTCGGGCCGCAGCCTGCATTTCCTGCCAACTGGCGGCTGTATTCGGTGTCAGACGTTGCATACGACCGACTAAATTAGGTCCCACATCGACCAATTCAACCGCTTCCTCGAAATTCGGCCGCGTGCCATCAACGTCGTAATCATCGGGGATGCCGAGTTCTATATGAAGTTCGCGTAGCATAGGTGGAATTGTACCTTCAGACGGGGCCGAGTGCTGGCGCAAATATATTCCGATGAGCAAAGACGAAATCTACCAAAAGACAAGCGACGAAAAGCCGTTTCGCTTCAATGAAGACGTTGCGAAGGTCTTTCCAGACATGCTGCGACGTTCAATACCGGGGTATGCGGCCACAATAGAGGCTATCGGATCGCTGGCAGCGCGCTACGCCAGGGCGGATACGAACTGCTATGACCTTGGCTGTTCGCTTGGAGCCGCAACTATTGCCATGCGTCAGGGTATTGGTGCGTCAGGATGTCGGATCGTCGCAGTCGATACTGCCCCCGCGATGACGGAACGCTGTCGGGATATTATTGCCGAAGATGACCGGCGGTTTTCACCGGAGACTGCCGTTACCGTCGTCGAAGATGATATTCGCGACATCGAGATCACAAACGCTTCTATGGTGGTTCTCAATTACACACTGCAGTTTCTTACTAAAGCGGACCGCGGTCCGTTGATGCGATCGATCCACGACGGCCTGAACGATGGCGGCCTACTCGTGTTGTCTGAAAAAGTTGTCGATGAGAATCAGGGGATGGAACAACTCCTTACCGATCTGCACCACGAACACAAGCGGCGCAACGAATACAGCACGATGGAAGTCAGCCGCAAGCGAGCATCACTCGAAAATGTGCTAATACCGGAGACTGTTGCAGCGCACCGAGAACGACTCGCCGAGGCCGGGTTCAGTCACTCCGCGGTCTGGCTGCGTTTCTTCAACTTCGTATCTATAATCGCTATTAAGAAATGAACGAATTAATCGATACCAATAAGCTTGCTGAGCGTCTACATGCCATCGGGCTGGGGCATTGGCCCGAGATCGTGTCACCAATGATTACCGAACGGCTATCGACGGCGAGTCATGGCGATTTCGGGAAATGGCAACAAGTAGTCCGATCACTTTCGGCCGACGACAACGACTGCCTTGCTATACGCGACTTGCTGTTGCAGTTATCGCCATGGCGGAAAGGGCCATTCGATGTCGCCGGTATCCACATCGACACTGAATGGCGTAGCGACCAGAAATGGGCTCGCCTCAGGAACTCTATCGCACCGCTGGAAGGCAAAAACGTACTCGACGTTGGGTGCGGTAACGGCTACTACGCATTCGAAATGCGGGCTGCAGGTGCACAGACCGTTATTGGCGTCGATCCGACTCTACTGTTTGTCATGCAGTTTCTTGCCGTTAACGCGTTCAAGAAAGACCCCTGTATTTTTGTTCTTCCCGCACGCCTGCATGAGCTGCCATTGCCTGCCCGCCAATTCGACACCGCGTTTTCGATGGGGGTCCTCTATCATCAACGCGCGCCTATTGATCATCTTCGTCAACTACGGCAAACGCTGAAACCTGATGGCCAACTCGTACTCGAGACCCTCTATCTTCCGGGCGTCAATGCTTTTGCCTCGACACCGGAAGATCGATACGCCCGAATGCGAAACGTCTGGCTCTTACCCAGCATTCCGGAGTTGACGATCTGGCTGGGCCGATCCGGCTACATGGATATCCAAGTAATTGACGAGTCGATGACAACGGTCAGCGAGCAACGCTCAACGGAGTGGATGACATTTGAATCATTGCGAGAAGCGTTGGATCCGGCTGATTCGACTTTAACGGTCGAAGGCTGGCCAGCTCCACATAGAGTTGTGGTCACTGCTACAGCGACGTAGGCCAGCGACGGCTCTTAGCCAGGCCGGATAAGCTCCTCCTGCGTCTTGTATCATCACTGAATTAGTAGTAATTCCTGTCGCGACAGGAATTAGAGAGATATCAGATGAAAATGGCTCCGGCCGCTGAAACGCTCATTGCTGCCTTCTTCCTATATCTTAAAAGAAAAAAGCCACCCAGAGTATGGGTGGCATATAAAGCAGAAGATGTATTCGGCGGACTGATTTGGCCGGCTCGCAATCAGCTTCATCTTTGGCAGCAACTGAATGCAGGTATCCAGTTGAATAGGTGACGTGAATAGAGGGATCACTAATCACCCGCCTCAGACTCATGCACTTAGCATGGCGTCTCGCTCACTTTGCCTTCCTACATCTTATCTCCGTGCGTACCAAGTTGGTACGCACGGAATGCTACTACATATGGTATTGGAAGGCGAGAAAACCACTACATTTAGTGTACCGTTGATTTAATCGTCAAAAACGACGACGTCGCGACTGGGAAAAGGTAGCCTTACTGACGTATGGAATAACAAAGAACAGGCAATGACCGACTCCGCAATGATTAATGGTCGACCGACCAGCCAGAAAATCGGAATACTGTTGGGCCCAACCCTGCTGGCAGTGATGCTGTTCGCTGGAGCGCCCGCGGGGTTGGAACATAAAGCGTGGTTCACCGCTGCTATCGGAGTCCTCATGGCTGTGTGGTGGGCGACGGAAGCTGTACCTATCGCTATTACTGCGTTGTTGCCGATCGTGCTGTTTCCAATATTTGGGGTGGCATCTATCGAAGACACGGTTCCACCCTACGCAAATAAAGTCACCTTCCTTTTCCTCGGTGGCTTCATTGTCGCGTTTGCGATGCAGCGCTGGAACCTACACCGCCGAATGGCCCTGAAGGTGTTGCAATATGCCGGTGGAAACGGTCGATCGCTTGTCGGTGGATTCATGCTCGCCAGTGCCTTGATCTCCATGTGGGTAATGAATACATCCACCACGATGATGTTATTACCCATCGCCATATCCATCATCGCTGTCATACATAAAACGGTCGACAGTCTGAATGCAAAGAGCAGGGAAGATTTCCAGTTCTCGTTACTGCTCGGCGTTGCCTATGGGGCGACCATTGGCGGGATGGCGACACTTGTCGGAACGGCGCCAAATGCCATGTTTGCTGCCTTCATGCTCGAAAACTATGGCACCAGTATAAATTTCGCCAACTGGATGATGGTTGGCTTGCCATTGTCCGCGTTAATGCTTCCTCTGGCATGGGTCGTTCTAACTCGCTGGGTGTTCAAGGTCGACTTCACTACCTCAGATGAGGGGATTGCAGCACTTCGAACAATGCGGCTTGAAATGGGGCCGATCACAGTGCCGGAAATCAGAGTGGCAATCGTGTTTTTACTGATGGCGGCGACCTGGGTCCTTCGGCCCCTACTGATCAAACTACCTGGACTGGCGGCACTGGACGATTCCTTGGTCGCGATAGCGGGCGCAATCCTGTTATTCGTGGTGCCGAGCGGGGATAAATCAGACCCTATGTTACTGCGATGGAAATACGCGGAGCAATTACCGTGGGGCGTCCTCTTGTTATTCGGGGGAGGCCTGACGCTAGCAAATGCCGTATTGAAGACCGGACTGGCCGAGTGGATTGGTGGCAGCCTCCAGGCTGTTGGTACTTTGCCGCTGGTCATACTCGTTATCATTGCTGCGACATTAATCATTTTTCTAACGGAACTGACCAGCAATGTCGCTACAACGGCAACGTTTCTTCCCATTGTCGGGGCGATAGCGATCGCATCTGGATATGATCCGATCGTTTTGGCGGTTCCAGTGACACTCGCTGCTAGCTGCGCATTCATGTTGCCGGTTGCAACACCGCCCAATGCCATTGTGTTCGGATCTGGGATGCTAACCATCCCACGCATGGCCCAAGCGGGACTTGCCTTAAACCTTATCGGTATCGTTCTGGTGTCGACAGTTGCCTACAAACTCGCGCCGATGTTTCTTCACTAAAGTGGAGACTGCTGGATGCAGAGTAAGCCGGCACTATTCTCCGCCTCCAATTTGAGTAGAGCTTCTTTTGTATCCAAACCTCCGCCGAATCCGGTCAAGTCACCGCTACTACCGATAACCCGGTGACAGGGCACAATAATGGGGATGGGATTTCGGCCATTCGCTGCACCAACGGCACGCATGGCTTTTGGTCGACCGACTTGCTTGGCTATCGCACCGTAAGATATCGTCTCGCCGTAGGGAATCTGTTGCAGCGCCTCCAGCACACTGACCTGAAACTCCGTGCCAGCGAGCCTCAAAGGCAGGTCGAAGTCTCGCCTTTCGCCTCTGAAATACTCCAATAGTTGAGTACGAACATTTGCGAACGGCGTCTCGTTGTATATCCAATCTTGTCCCGGGTCGCATGTCATGGCACCTTTCGGAAATCTGATCATCGACAAAGCATCAGCCTCGCCCGCCAGTAGTAATTCTCCGATTAGTGTTTCGAAATAACAGTAATACATGGGCTATTCTTCAGAACTCCATAGCAACAAAGCAGCATAGCTGCATAGGCCTACCACGGGCACCACGGCTCTGCTTTAATAAGGTCCCACGGCGTGCGTCCGTAAGAGTTACGAAATGCGTCGTTAAGTCGACATGTCCTATCAAAACCCATAGCAACGGCAATATCAGCCATTGGTAAATTGGTCTGATCTATCAGACACTTCGCGAAATGCAGTCTTTGTGTAGGCAGTGTCTATATTACGCGGCGTTTTGAGCCTTACCGTCAACGTTTTGCTCGAGCCAAACAGCCAACTCATCAGAGCCGCCTATGTGCTGACCATCTATGAATACCTGAGGATAGGTAATTTGAGACGATACTGCGCGCAAAGTCTGATCCGTGTAGTCACAGTTCAGGAGCAGCTCTTCGAATTCGATCCCTGCATCATTCAACAGGCCTTGAGCACGAACGCAAAATCCACAGCCCTCTCGAGCGAATACGGCTACGTCATAAGGCGTCGCGCATTCCGGTGCAAGATAAGTGAGCATGGAATCGGCATCGGATACGCCATAGGGGTCGCCCGCTTCTTCTGGCTCGATGAACATCTGCTCTACAACACTGTCACGTACAAGCATCGAATAACGCCAAGAACGCTTTCCAAAACCAAGGTCTTCTTTACCGACAAGCAAGCCCATCTTTTCTGAAAATTCACCGTTTCCATCTGGAAGGAATGACACTCGGTCTGCATTTTGACTGCGCTTCCATTCATTCATAACGAATGCGTCATTCACCGATACACAAATGATATCGTCGACACCATTAGCATGAAACTGCGGAGCCAACTGGTTGTAGCGTGGCACATGAGACGATGAACATGTTGGTGTAAATGCGCCCGGCAATGAAAACAATACGACGGTCTTTCCATCAAATATTTCGGCTGATGTTACGTCGACCCATTCATGTTCTTTGCGCGTCCGAAATGTCACATCCGGAATTCTTTGTCCTTCGAGATTCTTCAACATTTTTTTCTCCAGTATGGATATCAAGCCAACATGCTGCGGAGCAGCCAGGCGTTCTTTCATGGAGCGATACTATGAGTTTTTATCCTAGTTGAAAAACAGATTATTTATCTTATTTTATGCTATTTTATCAATCATCAGATCGCCCACCTTAAAACAATTGAATTATTTTCTCGCGCTCTGCGGTGAGCTGCACTTTGGCCGGGCGGCCGAGAGAAGTTTTGTCTCACAGTCTGCCTTTAGCAACGCTATTCAGGAGCTCGAATCAACACTCGAGATACGACTCGTTGATCGCACGAATCGAAGCGTAACAATAACGGCAGTGGGTCAAGAAATTGCAGCTCAAGCGAAGCTTGTATTAAGAGACGTAGAAAGTCTCATGGAAATAGCACAAGGCGACAACAAGCCACTCTGCGGTGAATTACGACTTGGCGTTATTCCGACGATTGCACCATTCGTCTTGCCGGTGGTTCTTCCGAAACTTCGAAAGGCATTTCCGGAGCTGCGCTTGCTCCTGATAGAAGATCAAACGCAACGCATCTATGAGCGCTTAATGAGCGGAGAGCTGGACCTGCTGTTACTCGCTCTGCCATGGGAGATGCGTAGTGTGACGCAACAGGTCTTGTATCGGGACGAATTTTATCTAGCGTACCATCAAGATACCGATCGAGTTGACCCCGAAAACTATCGCTTCAATCGCCTTGAAACAGACAGCGTATTGTTGCTGGAGGATGGGCATTGTTTGCGAGATCATGCGCTGGCTGCCTGTAAAATACGGAGCACTCAAAAAGTTCGCCGTTTCGGTGCGAGCAGCTTGTTGACATTAATTGAAATGGTTGATGCTGATCTCGGTATTACTTTTCTTCCCGAGATGGCACGCGGCAGTACGCTACTACGCAATACTCACGTGCGCATGCATCCTCTAAGCGACAAGAGTTATCGCAACATTGGTTTGGCCTGGCGCAAGAGCAGTAATCGCAGTGAGGAGTTTTCACTGCTTGGAAATTTCATTCGCGATAATCGTTAGATAAAGACACTGATGCTAGTTAAAAATAACTGTTTACCCACTATCTTGGGCAATAAGGCGCAGCACCAGGTGGCTGATCCGATCACTCAGATTCGATCCGGCCTACTCCCGAATGGCAATAAAACCTACAAAAATTTTGCTACAATTATGTTAGAAAACTACTTGCACACCAGGTATGGATATTCATTGTATCAGTCAGAGCTATTAATTCATGAAGATAAAAATTCTTACCATTTGTTTACTTGGTTTATCATTTTCTGGTTGCGAAAAACCAGAGACACATGAAGGTGCTGGAGCTGATTGGGCTCATTATTTAGGGGGGGCTACTAGCAATCAGTATTCAAACCTTAGCCAGATCAACAAGGAAAATGTCAAGAAGCTGAAAGTTGCTTGGACCTATGACACTGGAGATAGTGGCCATTATCAAGTCAATAATCTAATAATTGATGGGAAATTGTATACCACCTCCCCCCTCAGTAGAGTCACTGCCCTAGATGGAGCTACAGGAGAGCACATTTGGACGTTTGATCCGTCCGACGTTCATGGTCAGTTAGCCGAATTAATTCCGCGTGGAGTAATGTATTGGAAGGATGGAGATCATGGACGCATCCTCACCATGAAAGGAAGTTATTTATACACAATAGATGCTGCCACAGGTCAATTAATAACTTCTTTTGGGAAGGGTGGTTGGATACATTTAGGTGAAGAATTGGATGTCGAAGGCAAACCTAATGCCTATCTAAATACGCCAGGACATATCTACAAAGATATGTTCATCATTGGCTCAAATGTCGGTGAAGATGTACCCGGCGCAATAAGAGCATTTGATTTAAAAACAGGAAAACGTAAATGGATTTTCCATTCTCTGCCGCGACCAGGTGAGCCAGGCTCAGAGACTTGGCCAGAGAACTATTTAGAAAAAGCGGGTGGCGCTTCTGATTGGTCGGGCCTGGCGATTGATATACCGCGGGAAATTGTTTATGCATCGACAGAAACTGCAGGTCCAGATTTTTATGGAGCCGATCGTTATGGCAAAAATTTATTTGCGAATTCTGTCGTCGCTCTAGACGCAAACACAGGCGAGCGACTATGGCATCAACAGTTAGTACATCACGATATGTGGGACTTGGATCTTCCTACTCCCCCCACCTTATTAACCGTTCAGCACGAAGGAAAAAAGGTAGATGTCGTAGCTCAAGGTACAAAAATGGGATTATTATTTGTATTTGACCGGGTTACAGGAGAGCCTCTTTGGCCGATCGAAGAACGGCCAGCCCCAGAATCCAAAATCGATGGGATTAAAACTTGGCCCACTCAACCTTTCCCAACCAAGCCACCAGCTTTGACGCGTCAGAAATATACAGAAAATGATTATTCCAATATATCTCCTCAAGCAGAATTAATATCTAAAGATGTATTTAATGAGTTAGGGAACTATGGCTCCTATCCTCCCCCAAGTCTTGAGCAAACCATTATTTTTCCCGGTTACGATGGAGGAATGGAATGGGGAGGTTCTGCTGCCGACCCTAATGGAATTCTATATGTAAATGTGAATGAAGTTCCGTGGTTCTATCAACTTATTCCCACCAAAAGCCCAGATGGGAGTCCGCTCTCCTATGGAGAGAGTTTTTATCGTATTAGTTGTGCTGCTTGTCATGGAACTGACCGCAAAGGAAGTCCATCCGATGGCTTCCCTGATCTAACTAATATTTCCGAACGTTTGGACAAAGATATGTTAAAGCGGCTCATTACTCATGGAGTAGGACGCATGCCCGCTTTTAATCATTTACCAGAAGACCGACAGGATGCGATTATTAGTTTTCTCCTTGGTATGGAAACAATCGACACTCCGCAGCAGTTTGATTTTACGATCCCAGTTCCTAAGCATGGAGAAGAAGAGGAACCCAGCGAAAAAGAAGAGCAGCCGGTCTTAAGTTATTTTTGTTCTTCCTGCGACCTTATGCCCTATACATTTCGTGGATTCCAACGCTTCAATGACAATGAAGGCTATCCCGCAATCAAACCACCTTGGGGCACGCTCAATGCCGTAGATCTCAATACAGGTACTATAAAATGGAAAGTGCCTCTGGGAGAATATGAAGAATTGACAGAACGAGGTATACCTATCACAGGAACTGAAAATTATGGCGGTCCAGTCGTAACAGCTGGAGGACTTATATTTATAGGAGCCTCTTCAGATGAAAAATTCAGAGTCTTTGATAAAGAGACTGGTGACATTCTCTGGGAGCATGATTTACCTTTTGATGGCCATTCAACGCCAAGCACTTATGCTGTAGACGGTAAGCAATATGTAGTAATTTCTGCTGGAGGATCAAAAATGAAACCTGTACAAGGAGGAATGCTAGTAGCATTCAGCTTGGATGAATAAATAAAATTAAGCAGGATTTACTATAAAAATAACTGATAATAATCCTATAAATTAATATGCAAATTAATCAATAAACTTAACCATTGTCCGGCTTTCACCTACGCTAGTTATTTATGATGGCAGGCGATTATATAGTTAGTTTGTATACCATGTAATTTAAGCAGAACTTAAAAAAACCTAATGAGAGACCAAGATGCCGCGAATTAGATATAACCGAAACTTGATATTTGGATTGCTCTTGACCGCGGTACTAGCGGCCTGCGATTTAAAAACAAATAGCGAAAATGAAACCGACGCTCCAGAGCAACAACCTGTTCGAGTTGCGCTGATCATGAAATCTCTAGCAAATGAGTACTTTATAAATATGATGGAAGGCGCCAAAGCCCACCAACTAGAGAACGCTGAAAAATATGAATTAATTGTAAATGGCACTAAAAATGAAAGTGATCTAGCACAGCAAGTTTCGCTAGTAGAGCAAATGATGGCAGCACAAGTAGATATTCTCGTATTGGCGCCCGTCAATTCCAAAGGGATGCTACCCGTCGTGAAACGAGCTATCGACCAGGGAATAGTCGTTGTCAATATTGATAACCGTTTTGACCAGGATCTTCTGCAACAGATGGGTATGTCTGTCCCGTTCGTTGGTCCAGCTGATCGCGAAGGAGCGAAGCTCGTCGGACAAGAAGTGGCAAAATATCTGAAGGCCGGTGCTGAAGTCGCCATTATTGGCGGACTCCCTGGTGCCTACAACGCGCAACAGCGTCAAGCTGGTTTTGAAGATGCCATGACGGAGTCTGGCCTTAATATTATAAGTATTCAATCAGCCGACTGGGAATCAGCTAAATCGGCTACCGTAGCAGCAGCGATATTATCGGAAAATCCAAATCTGAAAGCTCTACTTTGTTCTAATGACAGTATGGCGCTTGGAGCTGTTGCAGCTGTACGTCAAGCTGGCCGAACAGGTGATGTATTCGTCGTTGGTTTCGATAATCTCTCTGCAGCTAACGATCTCGTGCAATCAGGTGAACTGCTGGCAACAATAGATCAACATGGTGATGAGCTAGCCGTATATGGCATCGAATACGCTCTGCAAATTTTGCATAGCGGTGTTATTCCTGAAAACATCATAACCCCGGTTGATCTAATTGTTGCCAAATAAGTCAGGTGTTATTACGGATTAAAAAACTAAACAAGTCCTTTGTAGTTCCGGTCCTCAAGAACCTAGATTTCGAGCTGCATGAAGGCGAAGTACACGCTCTTCTGGGCAGTAATGGGGCTGGCAAGAGCACCCTGTGCAATATCATCAGCGGAATTCATACAGCGGATAGTGGAAGTTTCGAATATTGCGGGATGCCCTATACCCCCCATTCGCTGCAAGCAGCCGAAGCGCTGGGAATCTGCATGGTTATGCAGGAACTGAATCTCTTCCCAACGCTTAGTGTCGCTGAAAATCTATATTTTCGTTCGATGTCCAATCGCTTCGGTATCGTGCAACATCAGGCCATTCAGCGACGTGCGAAAAAGGCCCTACAAACTGTCGGGCTAAACTATATTGATCCAGCCCAACCATTGTCTCAACTAGGTGTTGGGCAGCAGCAACTTGTCGAGATAGCCAGCGTATTGCAACGACCTATCAGATTATTGATTTTGGATGAACCAACATCGGCATTGACTGGCCCGCAAATTGATTTGCTATTCGAGCAAATAATACAGCTTAAGAAGCAAGGCATCGGTGTTATCTATATATCCCATCGCATGGATGAAATTAGTCGTATAGCTGATCGCGTTTCTATACTTCGTGATGGTGAATTAGTAGCTACTAAGGCAGTTGCTGATATTAGTACAGACCGCATGGTGCAGCTAATGGCGGGCGATGAATCGACTAGTATTGATGTGAAAGAATCAATCGACCAGTCACATCTGCCAAATAATTCAATATTGTTAAAAGTTGAGAATCTCACGCGGCGCACCAAGAACCAATCCGGTGGTGACAGTGGATTTGAAAATATCAGTTTTAATTTAAACGCAGGAGAAGTACTTGGTATCGGTGGACTAATTGGCTCGGGAAGAACCGAACTAATGCGAGCAATTTTTGGAGCCGATCAAGCACATAAAGGTTGTATACGACTTGCATCAGATGGGTTTAAAACGCGACGAATCATGAAGTCACCAGCTGATGCAATATCCCACGGCATCGGCATGTTGGTAGAAGATCGCAAGTCTCAAGGATTATTATTAAGTCATTCTGTTAGCAAAAACATTTCGTTTGCCATACTCGATAGTCTGAATAGCAAACTTGGGGTGGTTGATCAATCCGCTGAACAAGATCTTGCTGAATCCATGAGCAAAAAACTCAGCATTCAATGCGATTCTATGCAACAGCCGATTTCATTGCTGAGTGGTGGCAACCAGCAAAAAGCATTGCTAGCGCGCTGGTTGGCGATAGACTTTTCTATTTTGCTGCTTGACGAACCGAGCAGAGGTGTGGATGCGCGAGCCAAAAGTCAAATCCAAGCATTGATCCGAGAACTGGCCGCTATGGGTAAAGCGGTACTAATCATATCCAGCGAAAGCCAAGAGCTATTAAAGGTATCGGATCGGATCGCGGTAATGTCTAATGGACGCTTGGCTGGAATATTCAAAACTACCGAACTTAGCGAAGAAAAATTGCTCGAGGCGAGCTTTTGCTTTTACTCATCTGAAGACAACCAATCGAAGTCAGTCAATGCCAGAATCTAAATTCAAATCACGTATACAGTTGCCATGGAATTCCCTAGGTCTCGTAGCCGTACTCATCGTATTGATTATTTTCTTTGGACTAATGAGCGAATACTTCTTTTCGGCCGTTACATTTCGCACGCTGGTAAACCAGATTCCGGCTCTGACAGTGATCGCGGTGGGTATGACCTTCGTTTTACTAATTGCAGGTATCGACCTTTCTGTTGGTTCCGTGATGGCGTTATGCGCCGCTGTAATGGGTATCCTTATCATTGATCACCAAGCACCCATAGCAGTCGCCCTTATAGGTGCTTTGTTGATGGGTCTGGTCTGCGGAACCGCTAACGGATTTGTTAGCGCCAAATGGCGGATTCCCTCTTTCGTGGTCACACTAGGTATGCTGGAGATCGCTAGGGGAGGAGCGTATCTGGTAACTAATTCCGAGACCAAATATCTTGGTGATTCGGTAGGATTTATCGGCTCACCCATCGCCGGATTGGGCGTCTCTGCTGCATTAATAGCCGCCATTCTGGTTGTTGTTATTGCGCAATGGGTTCTTAGTAAAACATTGTTTGGTCGTTACATGATAGCGATCGGGACCAACGAAGAGGCCGTGCGGCTGTCCGGTGTAAATCCGTTATTCTGGAAAGTACTGGTATTCGCACTCGCCGGATTGCTAGCAGGTCTTGGTGGTGTTTTCCAATTGGGCTATTTGCAATCAGCCGATCCGAACTCGGGTATTGGGCTCGAGCTTGCTGCAATCGCTGCAGTAGTTATCGGCGGTACCAGTTTATCTGGCGGGCGCGGCTCAGTAGTTAACTCCTTTCTTGGCGTGCTGATTATTGCCGTGATGCAGACCGGTTTAGCTCAGCTGGGCGTTTCAGAGCCATCGAAACGCATCATCACTGGCATGGTGATAATAGCTGCAGTCTTGTTTGATCAGTTCAGAGAGCCATTGGGACGATTTTTTCAACGCAAGTAGTGTGTCTGTTGTGACTCTGATCAAGGTGCCTCATTCTGACCACCAAATTTATAAGAGTTAAATCCGTCTGAAACGCTACCCCATTGCTACCTCAAAAGAAAACGGGCCCCGTAAGGACCCGTAAGCTTTCGATTTATTTGGTGCCGGCACCATGAGTCGAACACGGGACCTACTGATTACAAATCAGTTGCTCTACCAACTGAGCTACGCCGGCTTTGTTTTCCGAGGCAATACCCCGAAGGGTCGCGATTCTGAAGGCATTTTGGGAAAACTTCAACCTACTAGCACTTAATACCGGCCGGATTCGCCACCAAGAGTAGATCTATTACGGGCAGGTAGCAGCCTCGCGTGTCAGGACTCGCTCCTGTCCGTGTTTTTCAATCATCGCGCCAGCACCTTTCCCGGGCGGCAATTCGATATCAACGAAGAACACATCTCGCTCTTTGCTGCTTGGAATTATTTCTGCGGGAAGATCCAGCGATCGCGCTTGAAGCTCAATTTTCTCAGCGCCAGCCTCTGCGCCGAACAAGCCCAATGAGATTTTGAGATCAGCAGGATCTGACCTATCTAGGTAGACATCGTTCAAACCACCGTCCTTTAGTTGCTGTAATACCGTATCAGCTGCTATCTCGTTTTCAATGTTTCTGATCCACACCCAATGCCCTACAAATACCTGCGCTCTCGCCGGCCTCAAAACAGACCTCATACCTTCATTGGCGTACTCGAGTGCTGCCAAGTCAGCGTTGGCATTTTCTTTAAATGGACCGATTGTTACGCAAGAGTGACCAAATAAAGCCTCCAAAGCAGAGGATTCTTCTGAACCAAGAACCGCCCCTACACTGACAATGGAATCGCTATCCCATCCAACCGACACATCGAGTGGCGGACCGAGGTCAGATTCCTCAACGAATGCAACACCTGGTTCGGATTCTTCGTCAACAAAATAACCCCACATAAAATATAGAATGTTGGCAAGCAACAAAATTAGCAGAAGGTTCTTCATTTATCATTTTCCAACATATATGCCAAACCCTGCAAAACGAGATCCGGACGATACAATGGCATCTCGGCGAGCGCTCCAAGAATGTGTGACGCACCACCGCCGGTCAAGATGATTATCGGATTGTAGCCATTTGACTGCAACGTCTGAATGGCTCGCTCTATCGCCCCTGCCACTGCGTTCTGCGCACCCTCACGAACGGCTGCTGCGGTATTTCGACCGAACATTTTCAGATCATCCGCCGAGCGCTTCGACAACATTTTCACTGGCGAAATATCACTGGTCGCGGATAAAAGAGAACCCAGCATCGTCTCAACGCCCGGAATAATCTGGCCACCGAGATGAACGCCGTCATCGTCTATAGCATCCAATGTGACGGCTGTTCCAGCATCTACAATTAGGCACGATGATTGCAGCTCAGCCCACGCAGCGATCATCGCGACCCATCGATCCACACCCAGCAGTCGCGGTTGCCTGTAGCTATTACTGACTCCCCAGCCGCGTTTTTCGCTGCGCGCGAAATGCACATCGGCGTTGCAATGTATGCCGATAACACCGGATAGCCGTGTTCCGAAACTGGTTCCCGCGACGTTGCTGGCACGAACCACGTCGACTCGGCGCGGTAATTTGCTCGTAAGAACGGCCAGGCCCTGCTCGCGAATTTTCTCCTGCGATACATGCCCTGTCCGATGAATGCCATCTTCATCGAGCACTCCCCATTTGAGGCGAGAATTGCCGACGTCTAATAACAATGCGCTCACGTTTGTCCGCCTCGTGCCTCGGCAATCACTATCGTTCCTGAGGTCACTCTACGAATTCCGGACTCGGGCGTGTTGATCAACAGAGCACCATCATCCGCAACACCCGCACCCACTCCGAAGAACTGACTATCATTGGTATCGACCGTTATCTCTCGACCAAAAAGCCAGTCACGCTCCGACCAGCGCTTGACCAGCGGCGCGAAACCCGACGCCTCATAGTCGCTAAACGTCTTTGATAAGTAATTCGTCAACTGGCCAACCAATTGATCGTTGCTTGGCAGCGTTTCGCAGATACTCTTCAGGTCAGTCACTTTCCACGCCCAGTCCGTTTCAATGCCGAAGTCGAGTTTGCTCGGGAGATTCACATTCATGCCAATTCCAGTAACCACGGTGACCGTACTTGTAGACTGCTGTCGGACCTCGGTCAAAATGCCGCCAAGCTTACCGTCCAATGCCACAAGATCATTCGGCCATTTAAGCTCAACATCGTTAATGTTCAGATCTCTCAACGCATCAGCCACACCAATACCGATAGCTAGGGTTAGAGCCGGTAAGTTCTCTGGTTGTGATGCGAACGTATAAGCAACTGAGAGGCACAATCCAACTCCAGATGGCGACTGCCAGGTTTTACCATGGCGTCCTCGCCCTGCAGTTTGATTCGTTGTTACCGCAACACTCAGTCTGCCTGAATCCGGTGGTGAAATACTCAACAAGTAACTGTTGGTGGACGGGACCTCTGTAAACACCTTGATGGGTGCCAATCGCTCGCGCGTGGAATCTGTAACGAACTGCAGAATTTTCTCGGCGTCAAGGCTGCTCATTATCCGAACCGGAGCGCTTGCGACTAAAGATCATCAGAGATTTATTGCGATATTCAGTGCCTTCGCGCATGCGCTGAATGTTTGCGCGATGCCAGAAGATTATGCACACCGCCATCACCACCGCGTAGATAAAAAGTGCTTGCTCCTCGGGCAACACAGCAACACCGAGGTAGATCGGCAGAGCAGTTGCTGCACCCATCGTAGCGAGGCCTACAAATCCTGATGCGACAAGTACCCACACCCAAACGAACACCACGCCGATTATCAGATGTGGACCAAGGATGACCAGCGTACCAATAAACGTTCCAGCGCCCTTACCACCCTTAAAGTTGTGGTAGATCGGCCAAACGTGACCGAGAACCGCCGCAGCAGAACAACAAATTGTGAGCCATGCTCTCGAAAGCATGGGATCTTCGGCAACGAATGGAATATTCAGCTCGGGGACTACGCCCGCGCCGATCACGCCCTTGCCGATGTCGATAACAACAACACCGATTGCGAAGAATACTCCCTGCGTCCGCAAAGCATTCGTGCCTCCAGCATTGCCGCTGCCCATGGTTCGGATGTCCACGCCTCCTCGTAACCGACCTATGATCATCGCGCCCATCAAGGAGCCAAGAAAATAGCTGATCAAGAATTTGACGCCCAACTCCAACATTTCTGCTTATCCGTTTTTTGCGAGGACAGTGGCTCGCATTGTAGCATCGGTACATGATGGCCAACACAGTGCACCTGTTTCTTAATCCGACCGCCGGTCGAGGTCGTACCGGCCGACGCCAGACACGAATCGTTGAGCTTCTAGAAGACAGTGGTATTACGGTGGCTTTACACGCGAGCCGGTCACGTGGCGATTTGGAAGCGAGCGTGTTGCGACACGTTGAACGGGGGGTAACGCAAGTGATCGTTGCCGGTGGTGATGGCAGTATCCACGAAGCAGTAAACGGCATATTGCAATCCAGTGGCGACGCAGCACTGGGGGTGATTCCAACGGGAACTGGGAATGACTTTGCCAAGTCCTGTAACATTCCTTTGAATTGGGAGTACGCAACAAGGCTGCTGGTCGACCGAATCGTCGCGGGTGAAGCACCACGAAAAATTGACGTGGGACGATTCAATGATCGATTTTTCGCCAATGGCGCGGGGGTCGGATTTGATGCCAAGGCGACGCACGCTAAAGAGTCCATATGTCTTCCTATAGGGAATCTTGTTTACTTGCTGGCGATACTCAAAACTATGATCGGTGGAATCGCGAGCCCTCATCTGGATATCCGATCTGATGACTTCTCTTGGGAGGGCCCCGTCACTCTCGCCTCAATTAACAACGGCCCTTGGGTGGGTGGCATATTTCACATGGCACCCATGGCGAATAACGCCGACGGTCAACTCGAACTCTTGATTGCCAAACCGGTGACCCGACGGCGCATACTGTCCCTGCTGCCAAAACTCATGAATGGCAAACATATTGATGAGCCAGAAATCACTCATAAGGGCGTTACTCGCTTATCGATCAAAGTAGAGACACCCATTCCGGCTCAGCTGGACGGCGAAGTACAAGCACCGCAGACCAAATTTGAGCTCGAGATTCTGCCAAACGCACTAGATCTGCTTTGATGCTGTCCAAGATCCGAGATAAATGGCAGTCAACGCGATCGCTGCACCAGCGAGTTCGATCCCAGCCATAGGTCGATCAAAAAATAGAATATCCCAGACGAAGCTCAATGCCGGTTGCAGGAGTAATGCGAGGCCAACTTGGACAGTCGATACCTCGGAAAGGCTGCTGACGATGAAAAGCCAACCCAGGCAATGAGAGAGGACTCCGTAGGCGACGAGCCAACCCAGATCTTCGTTGGATGGGACGACGATTGAACCTTCCTCCACAATAACAATAACCGCCATAATCGCCGCCGCTATCATCGACACGACGGCCACTTCACGAGAAGGCACACGATAAGTCGAGATACTGCGAATTTTTCTTAGCATCAGAAGGTAACAAGCGTAGGCCAGCGCTGTCAGGAACCCGAGGATCACGCCATGCTTATAGTCCTCTGGAAGAGCGCCCCAGTCGAATCCAACGATCAGGCTCAAACCAACAAAAGCAAGTGGCACCGCCAACATCTGAGTCGGAGTCGGCCTCTGGCGCAAGAAAGCGATGCCGACAATCATCATAATAAAGACTTGAAAATTGGCTAATAACGTCGCCAATCCTGGGCCAATGGCAACGATACTACGATGCCAGAACCAGAGGTCGAGCACGAGAAACGCGGATGCAACGATGAGCAATAACCAAAGACGCTTCGACAAGTGCAGTTGTCTGCGAGTCGCCACAAGGAATATCGAAAGAGCTAAACCCCCGAACAACACCCGGTAGAAGCCACTGGCTGACGGTGATACATCGACCAGCCGCACCCAAACAGCAGACAAGCTGATCAGTGCGGCACCAATGAATAAGCGAAATGTCGGATTGCCTAATAAATTCATACTGTTACGAATTTCATTAACTTTTATTTAGATATGGGTGGCACATTAGTATTTTATGCTTATCAGTTGCCATGCTTATTCTTCTGCCCTGAAACGGCAAAACGGGAACCGGCTGCCCGATTCCCGTTCCTCCTTGATGCGTGACCTGAATCTAGCGCGATAGAGCTGCTGGGTCTCCCAAGTGCATCAACGGCAGCGGACTTGGGCTGGATCCGTCCATAAAGTAAATCTTACTCGCTGGATCCTTTGATATTGCTTTCAGTGCTTCGAGTGACTGCAACTGAATATACGCCGGATTGTTCGATGCCGCATTATTGATTTGATTGATTTCATAAGCTTGGGCATCGGCTAGGATCATCTTGCGAGCCGCTTCTTCCTCAGCAGCTTCACGACCCGCCTGCGCACGAGCCACTTCCTGTTGCAGCTCAGTTCGAACACGTTCGAGCTCAGCCTTCTCCTGTTCAACCGCCTGCTCACGCTCCTTCTTCGCTTCAATCGCCAGAACGATAAATGGTGGCAAAGCTATATCGCGAATCAAGACTTCAGAAACGATAATGCCCTGCTGTTCTAGGTCATCTCGAAGTCCGTTCGTTATTGCGGTCTGAAGTGTTTCCTGAGTTGACTCCAGGAAGAAGTCCTCGGCTCGGCGCACACTTTTGCCTTGCTCGCGTAATAACGATCGTAGCTTCGGAATGAGATGTACGCGTACGGCCGCCTCTGCTGTACCCGTTGCCACAAGGATCTTGGACGCCATTTGACCGTCGATACGGTACTGCACGCTGACTTCGAGTTTCGTTTGCAGCTGATCTTGACTCGGAACGTTTGCCGTTTCCAAGTGTGTTTTCTTACGTGCGTCAAACATAGTCCATTTGTACAAAGGGTTAACCGGAATGTGCAGTCCTTCCGGATAGCCTGCCGCCTGCGCCTTACCAAATAACGTCGCAACTCCAACATGGCCGACGGGTACTGTTTTGTAAATATTTATGAGGATGGTAACAACTGCCAAAACGCTGACAGTAGTCACCACAAGTGATTTATATGGATTTGCTTGAGCCATGGGTAATTTCCTCTTTGCATGACGTAGGTGAGAGTTAATATTTATGGGCGAATTCAAGGATTTAAAGGGCGAACGAACGCTCCACTATCAATGCGGTAGATGAATTTCTGCGAATATATAACGAACACTACCGCCGGCCAAATCGTTAGAACGGTCGAGGCGATTTGTGACTCTGTGTCAGGCATGGTGCATTATATGACTGTGATGCAAAGATTTCGCAATGCTCTTCTGAATCCAGCCTGGATTTGTTTTCTATGGGTCGGGCTAACAGTTGGAATTTCGATGATCGCCACGCCGATGCGCTTCACCGCAGAGACAATAACGCGCACGATTGCGCTTGATGTTGGCCGGGTGGTTTTCGCAGCCTTGCACAAAGCGGAGCTATTGGCCCTCGTCATCCTTCTCATCATTGTTCGAGCTTCCGGCCAAGCCACCAAATACTGGGTTTTCTGTGGCGTTCTGGCTTTGATCGTAATCGCGCAATCTGCGTGGCTGACACCAGAACTTGCGGAGCGCACACAAATGATCATCAACAGTATTGAGCCACCTCCATCCTACGCGCACGCGATTTACTCGTCGCTTGAGCTGATCAAGATAGGGCTGCTTCTATTTTTGGGGTTTTCGTCAATCGCGGCGAGCGGATCAAACGGTCGCACTGGGTCGGCTTGAAACTACCTCATACCAGCGCCTGGCGTTGTGCGCATCTTCGGGCAATGCCAACTTAAGCCATGCCGCGAAATCGACTGTGACCATCGCCGAAATATCGGCTATCGAAAAAAAGTCACCAGCGATGAATTCATTGTCAGTCAGCTGTCCGTCCAAGCGGTGGAAAAACTGCTCGACGCGCCTGCGCCCTCGCTCGGCCAACTCGGGGATCTGCGGGTAACCGACCGGACCGGTCACAGCCCTGTCTTTCAGTCCTTTAGATCGATTACGCAACGCATCAGCCATCGGCAAGAGTCCTTGTTGCTCAACCTTTCCGTTCCACATGAGTGCACGGGCACGTTCCTTATCTGTAGTACCCATTAATGCGGGTTGTGGAAACTTGGCCTCGAGATAATGGCAAATTGCGAGCACCTCACTCAAATAACTGCCGTCATCGAGCTCCAGAACCGGCACCACACAATCTGGATTGATTTTTTGAAACGTATCACTTAGTTGTTCCCGGCTGCCAAGATCGACCTGTACCGTTACAATCTCCACATCTTTCTCAGCAAGAAAAATGCGAACTCGCCGCGGGCTCGGTGCGGTTTTGCAATCGTAGAACTTCATATCAGTCCTTTGCTCTATTTGCCGCGTCAAATACGGTTTGAGAATCCTGGCCGAAAATAATCGATCTCGCCGAATCGCTCTGCCTTTCGTTACGCTTCCAGTCACGGCCAAGCTCAATGCCTTTTCGAACTGCCGAGCGTTGCTTGAGTGAATCAAACCATCGCCTGAGATTCTTGAACTTATCCAAGTCATTACCAAGTCGCTTATAGGGTAATACCCAAGGGAAGCTCGCGATATCGGCGATCGAGTAGTCGCCGGCCAAATAGTCGCGATCGCGTAAGCGTACGTCCATGACGGCAAGCAAACGATCGTATTCATCCGCATAGCGTTTATGTGCGTATGGCACATCTTCGCGTGTGTAGTTGACGAAATGGCTCAATTGGCCGGCCATCGGCCCAAGACCACCAGCCTGCCAAAACAACCACTGCATAACTTCATATCGGCCAGCGTCGGTATCCGGCAATAATGCGTCAGTCTTTTCCGCTAAGTACATAAGAATCGCACCGCCTTCGAAGACCGACACGCCGGTCTCTTGGTCTACGATCGCTGGCATTCGATTATTCGGACTTATCTTTAAAAAGTCGGGCGCGAACTGATCGCCTTCACCAATGCTCACGGGAATTACATTGTAAGAAAGACCACACTCTTCGAGCATGATCGAAATTTTATGCCCGTTGGGCGTCGGCCAGTAGTAAAGGTCTATCATGTCTTGCAGTATAAGTTGAATCGTCAATTGCGTGGTACCGTTATGAGCGAAATGCAGACTGAAGAATTTGAGCTTCAAGCGCTAGATAAACACAGCATTCGTGGAAGCCACTGGTATCCGCCGGGTCCTGTACGGGGCGTTCTCCAAATCTTCCACGGCCTCGGTGAACATCGCGCGAGGTATGAGCGCTTTGCCATGCTTGTCACTATGCAAGGATTCAGCGTTGTTGCCCACGATCATCGTGGCCACGGATCACAGGCTTATCAATCAGGCTATTTCTCAGATGTGGACGGCTGGCAAAAACTGACGGATGACGGTTTACTGGTCAACGATATGATCGGAGACCGTTACCGAGGGGTCCCCATCATATTACTGGGGCACAGTATGGGCTCGTACATTGCTCAGTACTTTTCGATGCAGCACGGCTATCGACTCTCCGCACTTATTTTGTCTGCATCCACTTGGCCGCTAAAACTAAAAATCATGTCTGGGCTTATAGTGGCCCGAATTGAGTCGATGCGAATCGGGATTCGTGGGACAAGCGCTTTGCTGCACAAATTAGGTTTTGGCGACCTTAATAAACCGTTCTCCCCTTCACGGACAGAGCTCGACTGGCTTTCACGCGACGAGGCGGAAGTTGATGCGTATATCAGCGATCCCTTTTGTGGCGGTCCTTACACTTGTGGCTTGTGGATCGACCTGCTGAGAGGGTTGAAGTCCATCGCCGCAGATTCTGCCCTTAGGGCCATACAAGGCAACCTCCCGATACTGATTACAGGTGGTGCCGATGATCCGGTCGGTGGTGAGCGTGGAATGACAGAATTGACTATGCGCTACGCGAGGTCCGGGCATAATTGCGTATCGTCGAAAATCTATCCCAGCGGACGCCATGAGATGCTCAATGAAATCAATCGCGACGAGTTTTCAGCTGATCTCCTCGACTGGATTGAAAGGCAATTACCAGGCGTAGCTGGCGCTTAGACTCATCTGCCGACCACTCGCCGGTGTTCCCGGGAACGGCTGATATTCAGAATCAGTTACGTTATCCACAACCAAAGCCGCGCCAAACCTTTTGTCCCCCGGCGACGACCAGTTCAATGAAGCTGACGCGAGAAAGGTCGAGTCATCGCCGATTCGCAATGGATTGTCTTCCTGAATTCGGTACTCGTTGTCGAGTCGCAATTCGAAGCCTTCTGCAAATCGATACGCGAACGCCAGCGTAGCCCGATGCTTAGCGAAATTGAGCGCGTAGAAGCTGGCGTCTACCTGTGCCAAACCGTAGTCCGCATCTTTCTCGAGTGCCGTGTAACCGACCACAAGATCGACCGATTCCCAGGCTCGAACAACAAATACTTCAAAACCAATAACGTCCATGTCCACGGGATTAGCTTGTCGAGCAGATGGCGCCCCCGTAGCGTAGGTCCAGTCGACGAGGTCATCATCTAGGCGACTAAAAATTGTCGTCCTGAGCTGCCAATCGACGGCATTGCGCTCGACTGAAAAGGATAATTGTTTCGCTGTCTCGCGCCCCAGTAATGGATTGCCGCCGAATAAGCCGCTCGGATTGGAATTCAACGCAGTGTAGCCAGGAACCTGAGATGTCGCGGCATATTCGATCGAATAGTCGATTGTGCCGCCACTATCTGAATGACTTAGTGTTAGACCGAGCAATGGCGATACTTCATTGCTGTCGTGATTACTGTAATCAACCGTCGCACCAAACCGCCAAACCAATTTATCGCCGTTCTGAAGGTCAGTATTGATAGTCGGCACCAGTGACATCGTCGCATACGTTCGATCTTTAAAGAGCCCGTTCGTCAGGTCCGTCGAACGTACAAGCTCATCGGTGGTCAGCTGACCACCGTATCGCCAGGAAATTCGGCCGGACTCATGCAATCCCTGGAAGCCGATTCCGATGACTTTGGTCTCATGCTCGAAGGATCCGGGTCCACCCGATTCGATGTTGCGTCTATTGAAGTCGTAGTCGTCAACCAATCGACGATAGAAGCCACTAGTTTCGAACCAGCCACTTCTGGTTTCGCGCCGGTGATTTGCCAACAATAGAGTTGTTTGCGTATCGTCAATCTCAGGAAGTGAGGCAAACCCCGTATAGGCGCCAGGCCAACCGAAGAATTTGTCCTGGTAACTCAGTATCAGATCAGTCTGTGTTGTTGTGGATGCATGCTGTAACTGTATGTTCGCTCGAGCGAATTCGTGATCACCAAATGCCAAGCTGCCGTCGCCTTCTGAGCGAGCGAGCGAAATAGCGACGCCAAGATCGTTGCCAGACGAGTTTGTCGTTACGCGTCCAAACCTCATCGACTGAAAATTGAGATTATCACTTCCCGCGCCCAACGAAATATTACCACCGTCATCCACTCGTCGGATGCCATAGGACACCGTCGCAATTGCAGAATTGAAACCTGCAACAGCGTTATCGATTCCCACGTGAATATTCGGCACCGTCATCAGCGCAGGGTCGACCGGCAATCCGGCAACGTAGTGTCCAGTTTGCGGGTCCATCACCGTTACTGCGCCAATTTTGAATCCGGTATTTTCAAACAAACCACCCCGTATCGTTACATCCGATTGCCCTTCTGCGAGCCCTCGAGATTGCAACTCCGTTAACGGATCGAAACGAAGTACGGTTGCCGCAGTTGCATAGCTACTTGCAGGTACATCGTTGGCCACTCGCGGTGCTTTGACCTTAATCTCAACCAATTCCTCATCAGAGGATTCACTGAGGTCAGCTGAATGCGCGGTCGCACAAAGGAAAGTTAGCAGCGAAATCGCTAAGAGCGAATGTATTTTAGGCATTTGATTACTTCTTAGGAACTGCCGGCCCTAGCTTCGAGCCAGGCTGGCAAATAAAATGAAAGGATACGTGCTACGAACATTTTGCGCCTCTACTGGGCACTGTTCAGAAATCCGTCCATCGTGACGAACCGTATCCAAGAAAATCGTGTCACCAAGTGATGTTTACATCGACAGGACTGACGTCCAATCCCTGTATTTCCAGCATCACGAAGTACAGATCAAACGTAGTTGATCTGACTGTGATCAAGCCAGAAGTGATTATTCATCATACAGAAAATTCCATCCACGTCAGCATAATTAATACACTGCAAATGGAAGAAACAAAAAAAGCCGCTACCTTCCGGCAGCGGCTTTTCATAAATAAATCCTGGTGGTGTCCTACTCTCACATGGGGAGACCCCACACTACCATCGGCGCTGAACGTTTTCACTTCCGAGTTCGAAATGGGATCGGGTGGTTCCCGCTCGCTATTGCCACCAGGAAAACTGGTTTGGGAAATAGGCTGACAGTGACCTTAATTCAAAGGTCCACTAATCATCCATCAATCCCGTTGGAATTAAGGTCATTATCACCCTAATTCCAGAAAAAAATAACAATTTGGATTCTGACGTCCTTGTGTCGCATTACTCATGTCACACACAACTCGTTTGTCTATCGCTAAGGACTCTTTTGTCACTACGCGACAACCAAAACTTTTTGGTGTTATATGATCAAGCCTCACGTGCAATTAGTACTGGTTAGCTTCACGCATTACTGCGCTTCCACACCCAGCCTATCAACCTCGTAGTCTTCGAGGGCACTTCAGGGAGCTTAAAGCTCCAGAGAAATCTAATCTTGAAGGGGGCTTCCCGCTTAGATGCTTTCAGCGGTTATCCCGTCCGTATATA
>Ga0209383_1000016_pt1:117500-129817 | contig 129817 bp, 128 predicted proteins | sample CoawatmetaG02DNA_FD_187510 | JGI IMG/M metagenome (GOLD analysis project Ga0209383, IMG submission 187510) | Marine microbial communities from the West Antarctic Peninsula - Coastal water metaG029-DNA (SPAdes) (version 2) | ecosystem: Environmental > Aquatic > Marine > Coastal ...
TGTCTCTTTATTAGAGCTGACCCACCATCTTACAGGCGAAGGAGGTATAAGCATCATCCTCTTTTGCCTGCGCACTTCTTTGGGGGCCGCTGAAGTCCACCGTGTCCCTCAGCGAGCCGCGTATTATACGAGCGAATTGAATTGCGTCAACACCTTTTTCAATTTTTTTTTAAAATAGCTGAAAAGCCCGATTGGCGGGGCCTTGGTAAGGACTGCTCAAACCCTGAAAGGGTTACTTTTCTCCTGTGAGAATACCGTTCCCCGGTTTGACGCCTAGGTCTGCCGGTAGACCATGAAAATGTCTGTACGCCTGTAATTGGGGGGGCTAAGTGGGGATTCATGATGGAATCCCGCAGATTCATACAGACCAAGTGCCAGTGCAAGACTTCTGTGAGATTCAAAATAAAGCACTGTCCCGTCGAGGTCGGTGGAGCTAGCCAGTGCCGTCGATAATAATCATCGCATGAGACCTCTACCCTGATATCCGCCAGCAACAGGCATTTTTGTCGATTCATATACCCCATCTCCGTGGTGTTTGAGGGCAACGGTACCGACAACTGCATCTGCCCGTTCATCAGTCATGGCTTGAACACCAATCCTTGAACTCCTGACTGGCCACCAAATCGGTAGGGCCATGGAACTTATCTCGTCACAGCTTGGCTTCATCGAGGGTCTTATTAAAGAAGTCTTCAAGGTTTGTGAGAGTATCGAGCGATCCAGCATCATTTTGATTTCTCACCCTTGCTCGAAGCAGTGACCATCAGCCAAGCTCCAGGTGGGTTCATTTCATATAAAACCTCCCGCCAGATCGGCTCTGGCTGAGCTCGGGGTGAATCCCGCGAGCCTTCAGGTAAGGGTGACTCTGGCAAACTTCCTCTTGCCTACCTGATACACATTGCTCGTACCAGCTTGTAACTCCAATGAGCGGTCTTCAATTTTCTGCCCATCGATCTTGACGGCGCCCTGCTTGATCATTCTGAATGCTTCCGACGTACTGCTAACCAGACCCGCGCGCATCAGCAAATGCGAGATACCCATTTTGCCATCATCGCTTACCAGACTGACGTCAGTGATTTTCTCGGGCATTGCCCCTTGCTGGAATCTGGATACAAATTCCTGCCGCGCAGCATCCGCTTCCGCCTCACTATAGAATCTGGCAACAATTTCGGCTCCAAGTTCAAATTTTGCGTCGCGAGGATTCATCCCATCATCGACCGACTTCCTTAAAGTGGCAATATCCTCAAGCATTCGGAAGCTCAACACCTCGAAGTAGCGCCACATCAAATCATCTGAAATTGACATGATCTTGCCGAACATTTCTCCAGGCGCATCGGTAATACCGATGTAGTTACCAAGCGATTTCGACATCTTCTGGACACCGTCAAGGCCTTCCAGTAGCGGAGTCGTCATGACGATCTGCGGCTTCTGGCCGAAGTCCTGCTGCAATTGTCGGCCCACTAGCAAATTGAATTTTTGATCAGTGCCACCCAGTTCCACGTCGGCCTTCAAAGCGACGGAGTCATAGCCCTGCACCAGCGGGTATAGGAATTCATGGATCGAGATTGGCTCACCACCTTTGTAGCGCTTGCTGAAGTCGTCACGCTCAAGCATTCGAGCCACCGTATGCCTTGCTGCAAGTTTGATAAGACCAGCGGCATCCATTTTGCCCATCCAGGTCGAATTGAACTCGACTCGTGTTTTTTCCTCATCAAGGATTTTGAAGATCTGCTTCTCATAAGTCGCAGCATTCGCTGCGATCTGCTCAGCGGTCAAGGGCGGGCGCGTAGCATTCTTGCCGCTTGGATCGCCAATCATCCCAGTAAAATCTCCAATCAGAAACACAACGTCGTGACCGAGTTGCTGGAACTGACGCATCTTATTGATCAGGACCGTATGTCCGATGTGTAAATCCGGTGCGGTCGGATCAAAACCGGCCTTGACGATTAATGGCCTGCCTTCTTCGAGCTTGGCTTTCAAGCCATCCTCGGGCAAGACCTCGTCGGTACCACGGGTTAATTCTGCGATTTTTTCCTGGATGCCTGCCATGCCTGAGTTGCTCAGTTTTTTCACGTCGATAGGGAACGGAACTGTAGCATTCCTTCGCTGGTTAACACCATGAGTTATAACACTTTTTCTTTGACGCGAAAAAACCTGCGCGGTAGAGTAGCGACTTCCAGCCACCCATGAGACACAAGACTTGAATCGTCCGGTCAGCCCCCTGTTACACGATTACAAGCAGTCTACTTCAGACCAGCCTAAGAAATCCAAAGCCCTTCAATGGTTTACAGTGGGCCTTGGTATTTCGCTGATCGTCGTTGCGCTGGTCAATACGGTCGACATGCCTGCTCCTGGTAAACCTCCATCCAGCGCACCTGTGATGGTTGCCAGCATTGATGAGTCGTCGGTTGTACCGCCCGTTGATCGAATAGTTCTGATGGAGCAAGCCGAAGCGTTGATGCCAGCTCCGGCACCCGCATTTAAACAGCTAGTGTTCAATGTAGCCGCCGGTGACACTATAGAGAGGTTGTTTCGACAAAATAACCTGGATATAGGTCAACTCATGCTGATTACCGAACTGGAGGAAGCAAAGACTCGATTTCGTCGCATCAAGCCAGGCGACGTATTTGAGGTGAACCATAAAGACGGCCAGATCATGAGTCTGTACACGAAAATCGACCTCACCAGTGCCTTAAAAATCGAGAAGCAGGAATCAGGTTTCGCGGCCGAAATCATCGACCAACCGATCGAGCGACGCAAACGTATGGCATATGGCGTCATCGCCTCGTCTTTATTTGAAAGCGCTGCGGCGGCTGGTCTGTCTGACAAAGTCATCATGAATATCGCCGGGATATTCGCCTGGGATGTCGACTTCGTCCTAGATATTCGTCAGGGCGATAACTATTACGTTCAGTTCGAAGAAATCTGGCAAGACGGCAAGTATGTTTCAGACGGCGAGATCATCGCCGCTGAGTTCAATAATAATGGTCGTACTATTCAGGCAATTCGATTCGTCGACGATAACGAGCGCAGCGAGTACTTCACGCCAAACGGCGACAGTGTACGTAAAGCCTTTATCCGGGCGCCTGTCGACTTCACGCGCATTAGCTCCAACTTTAATCCCAATAGAAAGCACCCGATTTTGAACACGATTCGAGCGCATCGTGGCGTCGATTATGCAGCCCCACGTGGTACGACGATCAAGGCGTCCGGAGATGGCAAAGTTATCTTTCGTGGCACCAAGTCTGGCTACGGAAAGACCGTCATCGTCCAACATGGCGGAAACATCACAACGCTGTACGCGCATATGTCCAGTTACGTCTTGAAGGTTGGTGTCGGCACCAGAGTTCGCCAGGGTCAGGCCATCGGCTTCGTCGGCAGCACCGGGTTAGCGACCGCGAATCACCTGCATTATGAGTACCGACTGAACGGTGTACACCGAAACCCACGTACAGTAAGTCTCCCGGATGCAGAGCCGATCGATGAGCAATACCGAGATACGTTCATGGCGAGAGCGGCACCTATTATGAAAGAACTTGAACAGTTTAAGAGTACGCAGGCGGCAGCAGTCGCGTACAACAGTCAGTAACGCCCATGCCCAATTACTACGTCGGTTTGATGTCCGGCACCAGCATGGACGGTATCGACGCGGTTGTCGTCGAATTCGGTGATTCAAGCGCCAGAGTTCATGCTGCATTGTCGCAACCCTACCCCGACGAACTCAGAGAATCATTGCTTGCGGCGACTCGCGAGCCGCTTGATGTCGAACTAGACAGATCGGGTGAACTGGATCGCTGGGTTGGCGAATGTTTTCGAGATGCGGCTATCGCCGTGATTGGTGAAGGTGGTCTTGGGAATGAAGACATCATCGCAATTGGCAGTCATGGCCAGACCTTACGCCACCAGCCGAATGCGGCAAAACCCTTCTCACTTCAAATCGGCAACGCTTCGATTATTGCTGGTGGGACGGAGACGACCACGGTTAGCAATTTTCGAGAGGCCGATATCGCGGCCGGCGGACAGGGTGCGCCGCTTGTTCCGCCGTTTCATCAGTGGTTGTTTGCTCAGGAAAGCAAGGCCCGCGTGATCGCTAATATCGGAGGTATTGCCAACATTACGATATTAGCTGCGGGTAGCACCGACACAACCGGCTTTGATACGGGGCCTGGTAACGGCCTGATGGATGCCTGGACTCGCTCACAACTTGGTCTGGCTTTCGATGAATCCGGAAACTGGGCGGGCCGAGGTTCGGTAATTCCTGAATTATTGAACAAATTTCTCGCTGACCCGTATTTCAGTGCAGCACCACCAAAGAGCACGGGGTTTGAGTACTTCAATCTTGCATGGCTGCAAAAATTCGACCTAAGCAAATACGATGCAACCGACGTGCAATCAATACTATGTGAATTAAGCGTCGTATCGATATCGCGCGCCATTCAGGAATTCGCCCCGGACACTCAGGAAGTCTTCGTGTGCGGTGGTGGAGCGCACAATCTTGAATTGATGCATCGGCTCGACCGCTACTCCTTCAAAACAGCGAGCACAACGAGCATCGGCCTCGATCCTGACTGGGTCGAGGCTTCGGCTTTCGCCTGGCTGGCTATGCGCACGATAAAGGGGCAACCCGGAAATCTGCCGAGTGTGACGGGTGCTTCTCAGCGTGTAGTGCTTGGCGATATAGAATCGCCGTAATCATGAAAGATCATTGTAAACCTGATGATTGACGGCTTAAAAATCGCTGACAATCATGTGAAAACTATTTGAGCCAAGATCTACAGCTGCCATGATTTCCGCTTGGCTGGCCTCAGACAGTGAACGAGGATCCGCAGCCGCAGGTGGTTTGTGCATTCGGGTTCCGGATAATGAACTGAGCACCCTGCAAGTCTTCTTTGTAATCAATCTCGGCACCCATCAGATATTGAACGCTCATAGGATCGATCAAAAGCATAACGCCCTGATTCTCAACCTGGCTGTCACCGTCTTCAACACTTTCGTCGAACGTAAAGCCGTACTGAAAACCTGAACAACCTCCTCCAGAAATAAACACCCGCAATTTCAGGTTCGGATTATCCTCTTCGATGATTAGTTCGCCGACCTTGTGTGCTGCGGCATCGGTAAACACGACACTCGGTGGTGGTGGTATGTTGCTGACTGCTGTTGTTTCCATAATTTATTTGTACTCGCCGGACGCTGCGGCTTTCTCGTCCATTCGGGTGGTCTGTTCCAAAAGTGGCACCTGCCCTTCGGGCTGATGCACTAGTTTGCCATTAATTTCTGCGCCTTCTGCCATCTGGATCAGATTGTAGTACACATTGCCTGTGACGCGCGCGGTCGCACCGAGTTCAACACGCTGACTGGCGAATACATCACCTTTCACTATGCCGTTTAACACGACATAAGGCACTGTGACGACGCCGTCAACATTACCTATATCACTAATGCTCAGCGCAGAATCGGTGTCTAGATCGGCGGTCAAATTACCTTTGACCGTTCCATCGACATGGCATCCGCCCTGAAAATGCAGGTCGCCGTTAAAATTGCTGTTCGATCCGATGAGCGTCTCGACGACTGTGTGCCTCTTCTGTTTCTTGTTGAACATCTGATTCTCCGTCTACCGCTATGCGGCAATAAAATCCTAGCTCTGGCTTATCGTCCAAACGTAACTCTCTTCGATGCTGGATATCGACCGGGTTTTCGATCGTACCTCAATGTTTATGCGCTCGGGAGTAAAGTCGTCGGGCAATACAACTTGCCTATCAAAATCCTGAAAATACCGAAACGAGAATACCCATGCTCTTTCGGCACCCTCCGGTAGCAACTGCGTAAACGCATACGCTGTCTCGGTTCCATTCTGATGGCCGATGATACTTAAGTTCACGTTACCGGACACTTTGCGATCATGCTTCATCGCCTGCACCAGAACCAGTCGAACATTAAACGCGCGTTCCGCCTTACCGCGGGTGAATTTCAAATCCTGAACGCGTAAGCCAGAATTTCCATCCGATGGCGACACGATCCCACGGTAAAAAGCGATGGCATCACGTTGTTCCTGAATTTTTGTTTGCAGGGGAGCGAGGTTAGCCTCAACTGCCTTATACAATTCTCGGTCCACTGTAATATTGGTCGCCAGAATCGCAATTTCTTGTTTTAACTCACTAATGTCAGCATCAAGCTTTTTAATGTAATCAATATAGGCCTGCTCGACATTTCCGGCTTCAATAGTGTCGTAGCCCGCTTTGATTCGCCCAAGCTCGAAAATAAGGTACGCGCTAGCGGCAACCAATGCCACAAGGACGACACGGACCACAAGAGTCCTGCCTGTGCTGTGCTGCTGGTAAGGAGACTTAATCGTCAATTTGAAGCCGCGCCCGATTGTTCATAAAAGACGTTATGTTACGCGGGTAACCCGACGAACAAAAGTTCGCCATATCACGGATCCTAAAGATACTGAGCTATTCGGACTCGCGCTCCGACTCGGAAATATCCTTGTCGAAAACCGAGGTCCATTGCCTTGGCCACCAGCGTGGCCGTTTCGGCAACCCCTCTGGATGCACTGCATGACCTAGCTCATGCAGAGCGCGAGCGTAGACGCGACGTTTGAAGTAAATAACCTCATTAACCGGACGCCAGAAGTCGACCCATCGTACGCGGTCGAATTCCGGTTCGTTACATCGATCAAATCGTATGGCGTCGTTATCCGATACAAGCCGCAACAAGAACCAGTATTGTTTTTGACCAATACAGAGAGGCTTACTGTGCCGTCGGATGAATTTTTCTGGCAGTTCGTAGCGCAGCCAGTCGCTTGTGACGCCCAACACCTCCACGTCAGCCTCTACAAGACCAACCTCTTCGTGCAGCTCACGAAACATTGCTTCGACAGGCTCTTCGCCTTGCAGCATCCCACCTTGCGGAAATTGCCAGCCTTTAGAGCCGATCCGGCCACCAAGCATGAGCTTTCTATCGGAATTCACAAGGATGATGCCAACGTTAGCGCGATACCCTTCGGCGTCTATCCAATCGTTGCTCATAGCAACCATAATAATCTTTAACTGTTGCTAACTCTACACTAATGATAGCCCGCTCAGACCGCGAGCAACTTAGCGTCCTCATCGTACAGGCTAGCGACACTGATAGAGCTTTAGCTTAGGTTCACTCGAGACGAGAGGCTTCAATCTCTGCCACTAGCTCTTCGGCCGATAGTGTTTCTTTTGATCGCATGAGTAGCCTCTTCCTAGCGCCTCACTTTTTCTGTTGTCTATCCCCGTAATGCGAGGTAATCGCGGCCCTTTTGCATGAGCTCAACGAATGCCTCTTCATCGCCGCTCGCAACTGTCTCGCGTATTCTCGCTGCGGCTTCACACAATGCGTCGAGCGGTCCCAACCCGAACTTATTCAAATTCTGAATCTCAAAATACAGATGCGGGTTATCCTCTGCAACCGCAGCCGACACCAATAATTGCGAGTCGAATGTCGTTGATGACATTTGCGCAAGCTTTGGCGCCGCCTCGCCACTTTCTGCGAGCGCAGTGAAGAACGCAATGTTGAGCGCGTGCGATAAACCCAACACATACGCGATTAAACGATCGTGATCATCGAGCCCCATTTCGATTTGCTCGACCATGGTCGCCGCAAATAATTCTTTTGCAGCAGCAGTGGCATCCGCATCGCCTACATCACAAAAAATCAGATGGCGGCTGGACAGCAGGCGCGTAGTCGGCCCGAACATAGGGTGCAGCGATGTAACACTGCAGCCGGCTGCCTTTAGTTTTCTCAAGCCATCGATCAGCGGAGACTTCAATGACCCTATGTCGAACACCAGACCTTTCGGTTTGAGAGTGGCAAGCTGCGCCAGAATCCTTCCCGAAACAGCCAGCGGCGCCGCGACGACGATATAGTCGAAATCGACTCCGGCGTCTGTCCAAGAACTAAATGACTTCAGCCCATTCTCAACAGACGGATCCGCTATGGTGGTTGCATACCCCTGCGATGCAAAAAAATTGGCAAACCACTGGCCCATTTTACCCGCACCACCAATGACCAAAACACGACTCCCGTCACCCTTACCTTCCGCAACGACTCGCTCACGCTCCTGGCTCTCCAGTGATGTCTGGATCAACATCTCCAACAGACTTTCGATCAAGTCCGGATCGACGCCCATCTCTTCGGCCTGCTTACGACCTATATTGAGTACATCCTTCTCACGGGCATAGTCGCGAGTGCTGGTACCTGAAGACCGCTTGGACTCACCGATCTGGCCAACAATTCGTTGCCGCTCGGCAATAATTTCTACCAACTGACGATCAATTGCCGAAAGATTTTTGCGAAGATTATCGAGACTCATTATGGGATGTCGCGTGTCCTTTGAAGGGTCGCATCCTTTTTACAGGACTGACGCACACAGTGAAAGCCGATCTGAAGAATTTCGGGCCGGCATTTCTCTTAGTTCAGAAAGGTGTAACGGCTAAAATAATTACTTTTCCATGATTAACCTGCGGTTTACCTGAATACGCTTGCATAATAGGTGCTGGCGCATGAACTCATGCTGAATACAACTCTTTGTTTTTTATTAATTTTATGAACATAAGGTGAACGAACCGAGCAATCGTGAGAATATGCTGATCTTGAATTGCTTTAGATGATTTTGGAGATACCTAAATAATGAAGACGCGTGCCGCTGTAGCCTGGGAAGCAAGTAAACCGCTTGAGATCGAAATGCTGGACCTTGAGGGTCCAAAAGCCGGTGAAGTTTTGATACGAAACGTAGCATCGGGTGTTTGTCATACGGACGCTTTCACGCTATCGGGCGAGGACCCGGAAGGTATTTTTCCGGCCGTACTTGGCCACGAAGGCGGAGCCGTTGTCGAAGAGATTGGCGAGGGAGTAACCTCTATCGCTATCGGCGATCATGTGATCCCCCTTTACACACCTGAGTGTGGCGAATGCAATTTCTGCACTTCGGGAAAGACTAATCTTTGTCAGGCAATTCGGGTAACTCAAGGCCAAGGATTGATGCCGGATGGCACGTCTCGTTTCTCACTCAATGGTAAACCAATTTTTCATTACATGGGAACTTCCACGTTCAGTGAGTACACCGTACTGCCGGAAATCGCGGTTGCCAAAATCAGCAAAGAAGCGCCACTTGAAAAAGTTTGTCTGCTCGGTTGTGGTATCACGACCGGTATTGGAGCGGTACTCAACACAGCCAACGTTCAGCCTGGCGACACCGTCGCTGTATTCGGATTGGGTGGCGTTGGTCTCAGCGCGATCCAAGGTGCCCTAATCGCCAAGGCAAGCCGTATCGTCGCGGTGGATATTAATGAAGACAAATTTGAGTTGGCGAAACAATTCGGTGCAACTGACTGCATCAACCCAAATAATTATGACGATCCGATTCAGGACGTCATTGTCGAACTGACCGGCGGTGGTGTTGACTACTCGTTTGAGTGTGTTGGCAATACCGATCTCATGCGTTCCGCATTGGAGTGTTGCCACAAGGGCTGGGGCGAATCCGTGATTGTTGGCGTGGCGGGCGCCGGCAAGGAAATCGCTACGCGGCCGTTTCAACTGGTAACCGGCCGAGTTTGGCGCGGTACAGCGTTCGGCGGTTGCAAAGGACGCTCGCAACTTCCTGGCATGGTGGATCAATACATGGACGGCGACATCAAGATCGATGAGTTCATCACCTTTACCATGCCACTTGAAGACATTAACCGAGCATTCGACCTGATGCACGAAGGTAAAAGCATTCGCTCGGTCATACACTTTTAGAACTCAATCTCAGTGATCAATGCTACAGCTCTTTATGGCAACGCAAAAGGATTGGCTTCCACTGCTGGCCCAAGACGTGAGGGTGGAACGTGTATTTACGCTCCCTGATTTCTCTGGCTCTGCTGTTCTGTATGTCTGCCAATGCACAGGTATCTATTTCACGGGGTGCCAGTCTTTCTGTCGATGCGGCGAAGGACGGCCGCTTAGCGATCGATCTAAGAGGTGATATCTGGATAGTGCCGGGCGGTGGCGGCGAATCACGACAACTCACCCGGAATTTGAAGTCTGCACAACGTCCTCGCTGGTCGCCTGATGGTGAACGACTCGCCTATTCCGCCATCACGGATGGTCGTCAAGGTGTCTGGCTCATTGAAGTCAGTACTGGCCAGACAAAAAGCCTGAGCTCAAATTCCAACATGGACATCTACCCTGCGTGGCATCCAGACGGCCAGCGGGTGCTGTATTCATCGGATGCTAAAGGCGACGGATATGACTTGTGGGAAGTCGATATTCCGACGGGCTTGCACTGGCGGGTGAGCAATCGTCCCGGCGATGAAACAGAAGGTACCTGGTCACCTGATGGGCGGGACCTCGTATACATCTATCATCAGGGTAACCAGTGGTCGTTAATATTGCGGCGCCACGCACAGCCTGATGAAACTTTGCTTACAACGAAAAATAAAATCGCGGCGCCAACGTGGCGACCGGACGGCAGCTTGATTACGTTCTTCAAGACCGGGGCAACGGGCACCAGTATCGAGATGGCTATATTGTCCCAGCCTCGCCTGATCCGCACGTATGCATCAAACGAGCAATTCTTCGCATCACCGGTTACCTGGCTGGATCGTCACCGGATGATCTACTCAGCGAACGGTCAGATCCAGCAACGACTATTTAACTCGTGGTCGTCAAGTCCCTTGAGTTTTCGAGCAACCATTCATCCAGACGTTATAAAGACCATCCAGCGCGAGCGTCCAACTCTTCGATGGCTGGATGAGCCACTAGGGCAACTCGTTATCCGCGCGGCAAGGCTGTTTGATGGCGTCAGCCCCGGATATCACTATGACAAAGACATCTTACTGTCAGGTGGCCGTGTAACAGCGATAGAAGAACATAAGGACCGGCCAACATTGATTGTCATCGACATGGGGGATCTGACAATCCTTCCAGGGCTTATCGATGCTGATGCCCGATTACCGAGTAACCTATCACCAAGCCATGGTCCGGACCTCTTAACAATGGGAGTAACAACAATTCTTGGGAGCCATCCAGATCACGATCAACTCAGTATACTCTGGGCTGGAAGAGAAGTTCCTGGTCCTCGATTTCTAAGCACTGAGCGATGGCAGATGGGGCCGACGCCCAGACCAGAACTCGACGTCACGGCGGCTGTCGTCACGAGCAGGACAACTGGCCTCCCAAGCGGTGAGGCACTGGCCACTCAAATTCGAACGCTGCAGATTGCTGGCCTGACACCAGAGCAAACCCTGCGTGGTATGGGAGTGAACGCTGCAGCGGCCATGCTGGCCGATCCTTATCTCGGTCGAATTGCGACCGGCGCTTCGGCCGACTTCGTATTTGTGGACGGCGATCCCTTGGCCGACGTAACGGACATGCTAAATGTGGTCGCTGTGGTCCGAAACGGTCGTCTCTACAGCGTGTCCGGATTGATTGATCGAGCAAAAAGCGCGGAAAGCGTCGAATAATTTAACAAACAAACATGGCCTAGCGGACAGAAATACACTGATGAGTTTAGGAGTGGCAAGCGAAATCAATTTATCGGACTAAGTCTGTTTAACTGACGAAACCGGCTAGCTCAGACAGATACTTTGCGTGCAGTGAAGGGTTTGCAGCCAGCACCGAGCGAGTGTTCAAATCCGACTTGTCACCATTGAGGTTAGTGAAAACTCCGCCTGCTTCAGTCACGATCACCGATAAGGCTGCGATATCCAGAATGTTGACGTCAGATTCAATTACCGCTTCGATCTTACCGGCAGCCAATAGGTGATAATGATAAAAATCGCCATAGCCTCGAATGCGATCCGCTCTTTGCACAATACTTCCTAGCGCAGACCAGCCGTTACTTTGTGCTAGAGACTTCAAGTTGCCCGTCGATACTGCAGCGCGCTCCGGATCACCAATATCACTGACCTGCAGTCGCTGGCCGTTCAGCCACGCACCCTGTCCCTTCTCAGCCCATGCAAGTTCACCCATCATCGTTCCGCTAGACACACCCAGTATCAGCTCGCCGTTGTGCATTAGCGCGATCTGAGTTGAGAAAAAAGGGTATTGGCGCACGAACCCTTTGGTGCCGTCGATCGGATCGACCAACCAAAGATACTCGGCGTCGAGATCAGTCTGGCCGGTTTCTTCTCCATAAAAGCCATGCTCTGGATAGGCGTTTAGAATCAGGTCACGAATGGCTTCCTCACACTCAACATCCGCCTGGGTAACCGGCGTCATGTCAGCCTTGGTGGTGACTGTAAAATTACCCGCGAAATAACTGCGACTTATGTCGGCCGCTTTATCCGCCGCTGCCAACGCGACCTTGA
>Ga0209383_1000017_pt1 | contig 126830 bp, 114 predicted proteins | sample CoawatmetaG02DNA_FD_187510 | JGI IMG/M metagenome (GOLD analysis project Ga0209383, IMG submission 187510) | Marine microbial communities from the West Antarctic Peninsula - Coastal water metaG029-DNA (SPAdes) (version 2) | ecosystem: Environmental > Aquatic > Marine > Coastal ...
GAAGAAGAGGAAGTCGAAGAAGAGGAAGTCGAAGAAGAGGAAGTCGAAGAAGAGGAAGTCGAAGAAGAGGAGGTCGAAGAGGAAGAAGCTTAATGACATAAAAATAAAATTGATTTTATTATCGCATAGATAGTAATTAGTATCATAATAAAATGAATCTCGTCATCGAAGACGTAAAGAGGAGTGAATGTTTTCAAATCATATTTCAAAACATTCGACAATTTAGCGATAAATTTAGTATTAATTTCCGCGAGGATGACGTATATATTCAAGGAATGGACGACTCACATGTAGCCATTTTCGAAGTTTCGCTTTGTAAGGACTGGTTTAGTGTGTATGAATGTCAGGAACCATTTACTATTGGGATTCATGGTGGAATTTTTAGTAAAATTTTGAATACACGTGACCCAATACAGCACATTAGTATGAAAACAACCACCGACACATTAGACAAATTAGATGTTTCGTTTACTCACCCAACAGGTAGTTTTAATAAATTATTTGAAATGCCACTCATCGACTACGAATCAGAAATGATGGAAATACCTCCATGTGATTATAATGTTAGCATGGAAATCGAATCAAAGGAATGGAAGAAAATACTCGACCAACTTTCAAATTTTGGAGATAGTGTCCAATTCAAATGTAAAGAAGATAGTGTACATTTAATTACTGGTTCAATTGAAGGTAAAATGGATGTGAATATATTATCTGATAACATTGAAACTTACATTGTCGATGAGGGGTGTGACATTAGTACCCAATTTCAGTTGAGATATCTACAGGTAATGTCGAACTTTCAGAAACTAAACAAGAACCTAACCATTATGATGTCTCCGGATATCCCGTGCTGTTGCAATTTTAATTTGTACGGGGATAGTTATATTAAATTCTTCTTGGCGCCACAAATAGAAGATTAGGCATCCATTCATATTATTAAGCAAAATACTATAAATTAACAATGATATATTATCTTACGTTAAATCTATATAAAATTAGTGTCACTATTTTTTAGTATGAACCAACCATTATATATATGCGTCGTTTTTCTGTTTGTCGCATTTGTCTATATACACGTATTATTTCATTTAAAGGTGAACAATTTACTGGAGGTTCGCACAATTCAAATAACTGGCAAAGAAGATTTCGAGGAACAATGTGATAGACGATTACCATTCATTACCTATTACAATAACTTAATTATGAATAATACATTTTCGCCTAGCCATTTATTAAAGAATTATAAATCATTTCAATTAAATAGTGATGTACCAGAAAAGATTGGCGAAGTCTTTGAAAAGGATAATTTTTTAACGTCTAATAACGAGGCATTTTTAAGTGAGAGCGATACATTAATGAAAATAAATACAGAAGATAATTTTTTACGACCATCATTTACATGTTATAAAAATTATGATTTAACAATGGGTAAAAATAGTACTACCAATTTTGTATCACCCTTATGTTTTCGTACATTTCTTTATATATGTCACGGAAATATTGATATTTATTTGTGTCCGCCAAAGAGTATTAAATTTCTGAATTATACCTACAATTATGAAACATTCGTTAATGAAAGCACGATGGATCCATTTGACGAAGCAACACAATCGGGGGATGCTTTCGATAGAATTAAACCATTACGTCTGTCAATAAAACAAGGCGAGTTGCTGTTTATCCCATCCTCCTGGTATTATAGTTATAAAATTGTCGACACTGCTGCTATAATCACTATGCAGTACAGATCATTAATGAATCTTGTTGCTCTAACACCCAATTATATTAATTATATTTATAACAAGGTTGTCGTCGATAAGAATAATTTGGATATTATAAGTGAATCGATACCTGAAAATAGTTAATTTTGGGTAAAATTGAATTAAAAAAATAGCAAAACAATCATTATATTCTAGATTCAATATAATGATTCAATATAAGGTGATGTTTGATGACAGAAGTCTGACGTCATGGAAAATTAATAATTATAGTACCATGGAATATGTTTCACTGGTTGGTTTTTCACCAGTTCACCATAGACTATTCAATGGAGACATTTTTACATTTTCCGAAAACGATGGTTGTACTATCATACATTCTCCGATTCGAGAAACTCAAGGAATGCCAGGAGTATTGGTGTTGGAAGGTGGTAAAATGTACGGCAAGGAAAAGAATAAATGCCTATACAAATGTTTACCGGATGATAAACGTATCCCCCCATTTACGATTCCTTATGAAATACGGAGTTTGGGGTTTTCGAAAAAGGCTGTTAATAAATATGTAAATTTCAAGTTCATATCATGGAATTCCAACCATCCACTAGGCATGTTAACACAAACCATTGGTGATGTGGATATTATTGAGAACTTTTATGAATATCAGTTGTATTGTAAAAGTTTGAACGCATCTATCCAAAATTTTACAAAAAGTACATCACGTAATTTTAAGGCACTTACAAATGATCCTAGTAAAGTACTTGATTCGATCGTTGAGTCTAATCCTCAAATTGTCGACAGAACACATGAAAATATATTTACTATCGATGGCAAAGGAACACAGGATTTTGATGATGCTGTCAGTTTTACACCGATAAATAAAACGAAACATAAGGTGAGTATTTATATAACAAATGTCTGCGTTTGGATCGATACACTGAATCTATGGGAGTCATTTGCAAATCGTATTTCTACTATTTATTTACCAGATAGGAAACGACCTATGTTACCGACCATTCTTTCAGATATACTTTGTAGTCTTCAACAAGGCGAACGTCGCATTACATTTGCAATGGATCTCATTGTCGAAAATGGAGAAATTGTGGATATTGATTTCGTAAATTGCGTAATATCTGTACGCAAGAATTATATATACGAAGAGAAGTCTCTAATTAACATGTCGGATTACCAGAGTTTATTGTCTACGACCAGAAATATGATAAAAACACATAAATTTGTACGGGTCATCAAAAACAGCTATGATGTGATTGCCTATTTAATGATTTGTATGAATTATTATTGCGCTAAACATTTTTGCGATCACGATAATGGCATATATAGAAGCTCTTCATTTCATAATACCACCGCGCCAGTACCTTCTACATTACCTGATGATGTATATAATTTTATGAAAATATGGGGAGCGGCGGCAGGACAATATGTAGTTGGAAAAACACCACATGAAATTCTAGAACTAGATACATACACGCATATAACGTCTCCTATCCGTAGATTGGTTGATCTAATAAATTTGGCAAATATACAACGAAATTTAGGGCTCTATGTTTTCAAGGGGGATATTGACCGGTTTTATACATATTGGCTAGGTAAACTGGATTATATCAATACGACCATGCGTTCTATTCGAAAAGTACAAACTGAATGTTCGTTATTGGAATTATGTACAAAGACACCGAATATGTCTGAAACCGAATATACGGGATATGTTTTTGATCGAATAGAACGAAATGATGGATTATATCAATACATGTCCTATTTACCCGAACTCAAAATGGTATCAAAAGTAAACTCGCGATTAAATAAAAACAACTTTGATTCTGTATTATTTCGTATTTACCTATTTCGTGATGAGGACAGACTGAAACAAAAAATTCGTGTCCATATGTTGGAATAATTATACTTCGTATTCTTTAATATATACCTTTAGTTGTGCCTTTAATAGTATTTTAATTGGTGGAAAGTATCTACATAGATAAAGCATCGAATCTATTTGTTCACGAGTTTGTAGAGAAATATAAATGGATTTCATGTTAATTTCGTCTTCGGTCCAATGTGAATATTCTTTCTGTGGTTCAATATATGTAATCGTTCTTGCCTGAGTTATTAATTGTTCCAATGTTCTACCATTATTTCCAAATACCATTACAATAATAAGTCATATTTTTTTATTCGATATTAACTCATCTAATTCGTTAAATACTGGGGGTATCCATGTTTTTTTGTATGGGTAATATATAATGAAAATCGCTAAAACTATTAAGAGTTTATGCACACCTGCGCTCATATATTTCTCCATTTCAATTGTAGCCCTTTTAATGATGGTTATACAAAATTATGGTAGTCATGATAGATATTGTTTAGGTAGCTTTAGTTGTCCTTCAAACAATATTTCATTAATATTTATTGCTAAAGTTATATATATCATTTTTTGGACATTCATTTTGAATTTGATATGTACATCTGGATTTTCTAGCATCTCATGGTTTCTTGTGCTATTCCCGTTTTTATTCATGTTTGTTGCTCTAGGTATAATGATATTACAAGGTCAATACATTGAGTCTATGGGTGGAATGAGGAAACAAGAAGAAGATCATATCGAATCTATGGGTGGAATGAGGAAACAAGAAGAAGATCATATCGAATCTATGGGTGGAATGAGGAAACAAGAAGAAGATCATATCGAATCTATGGGTGGAATGAGGAAACAAACAGAATCTATGGGTGGAATACGGAATCTAATGGATTAGAAAGAACACAACGCGGGATTATAATATGTTATATTTAGTATCGAAATATAACATCATAATAAAATAACAAATGCGATGTTGGACAAGATTTATCCACGTTTATAAACAACGTAGGCGTATGTCCAATATAAGATATTTAATACAGGTTAATGTATTAAAAGGAGATCTATTATTAGAAATCTTAAATGAATATGTCTCGATGCATCCATTGGGTTACTACCACTATATGAAGATTAAAGAGGGACTTAAATGTCATCGAAATAAAGATGTAATGGTTGCAGAGGAGAATGCTATCAACTGGTTGTTATATATATATAATTTGTAGACAGACTAATAAAAACGAATCGAATATTTAGAAATATAATCACGAACTATTACATCTAGTTGTGATTTTTCTAACGAACGTATAAAACAATACACGTCGTATTTGCTACGTAGACCAGGTTTCGGTATTTTTTCAACGCGTGTCCATGATATCGATTTGTTAGGGAAACAATTTGCGCACATACGTTCCGGCAGTGAATTCCAGTCTTCTCTCAATGTATATGTTTTCGTGAACATTTTTAGCATAATTGACAAAGGTATGGTTCTTGTTTCAATAAATATATGTTTAACGTACTTTTTTAATTCTTCTGAAGAGAAATATGTCAAATGTCGAGCCAGTTTAATTTTCGCAATTGAATTACTGCGAGATACATTTGATATTTGTAGTGTATTGCTATTGAAAGGAGGAATGTAGCTTAAATATGACGATATATGTAACCACATAAAAAAATGTAGCCTTGACATATTATTATTACTATCTAATAATATGTAATTGATCTATATCAAACTAACTAAATGTATAACGATTGATTTGTTGCAACATATTTCAACGTTTTGGAAGAAATTTCACTAAATAGATGTGACAAATGTACATTCCCTAATATATTACTTGCTGTCTCAAGTTCCAATGCAATGTGATTAATTTTAAGCAGTGCCTTGACAAATTCACCTAAGAATATACCTTTCTCTTCCTGGACACGAAACAATATTTGTTTGCATGTTTGTTCATCGTCCGCCTCCACCCAATCCATAACGTGTTGGATAATATCAAATTGAAATTCTGTATTATATATTTCAAGGTAATTTGATGTGTATGCTGAATCTAGTGAAATAATAAAATCGCACAAACGTTTATTATCCAATCTTGGTCTCATTTGTTTCAATTCACTCTGAACCTTGATCGGTGTAAGAATACTTAGGATTCCAACCATCTCCGCCAAACTAAATGTAGATATTTCATGACCCAAAAACAATTGTTCACCGAGTAAAAGACCCGGACCTTCCTTAATCAATGCACATACCTCGCCTTTTAATGTAATCATATAATCATCATCCTCACTTAAGCTAACACACTCATGACTAACTAGTGTATTCATATGATGCGTTAATGTCCCTTCTATGAATTGTTTGCGTTGATCAAGTAAATGTACATGATGGGTATAATTGACCAGTTCCAACAAATATCCATCATAACGTGTTAGATACGATTTCCATTGTTTTCCATATTTCATCTCGATTTTCTCCATGTCTCGCATAGCAGCCTTTTTCTTTTTATTCTGTAGTCCATTCAAATTATTCTGTATGTTCTTGTAACTAACCAAATCATCGATACACATACCGGTTTGAACCATTGTATCATATCTCTTTTCAACACTTTCCTTCATCGTGACACCTATTTTATCTTCCGCCTCGATTTGTTTTTCTATCTCGCCGTGTAACATACTCTTACTAATATATTGCGTTATCTCGGAACTCGCACCCTTATGAATGTTTTGTAATAAATTTAACAAAAGAGTACAATGGATAGAGAATTTAGAAACCAATGTTTGCGGAATCCCAGACAACATATTTTTCATTTCTAGAGTAGTTGGCATCATATGTCTGTACATATTTGCGCAATGAATCACATGTCCGATTTTGTCCAAGCCTCGTCGCCCAGCCCGACCAGCCATTTGTGTGTATTCATGACTATACAAATAGCGACTTCCTTCAGATGTATATTTTGAAACATTTGTAAAAATAACTGATTTAGTAGGCATATTCAGACCGACTGCAAATGTTTCTGTTGCAAAGAGGAGTTTAATATATCCCTTGGCAAATAACAATTCAACCATCTCGCGTAATATAGGCATTATGCCACTATGATGAATTGCAATTCCTTTTGAAATTAATCGTACCATATTCTTATATTCAGGTAACTCCAAATATTCACGATAATTTGGCAACTTGCGAATGATATGCTCACATTCGCGTTCAATTACTTGAGGCACGGGGAACATATCATCAATAACAATTTCACCAACTCCTTCAGCATATTTTTCTACATTCTTTCGCGAGAATACAAACGCAATAGCAGGTAACATCTCGTTTTGTTTACAATATTTGACGACTTGATTAAGAACAAAATTAGGACTGATGAACGTTTTATGTTTTTCTATTTTATCAATCAGTTTGCGCGTTTTTAAATAAGATTCTTCACAATAATTTTTACTCGGACTTCGTAGAGGAAGAAGTTGATCCATTTGCTGCCGAACTTCTTCCTTTTCAGACTTACTCGTAATTTGTTTATATAGATGTTCGGGTGCAGTGACAAACAAATGATGATGTAGAGGTACAACGCGATGCTCGGTAGAAGCCAAATATACCTCCTTTGTTTTTTTATGACCCTCGCACCAAGAGGCGAATTTTTCCGGTTTATCAATTGTCGCGGAAAGCATTAGCATTTGAATGTGATCTGGTAGCATCATAATTGTCTCTTCCCACACCTTACCACGATCTTGATCATTAATATAATGAATTTCGTCAAAAATGACACACCCTAGGTCATTAGCGATATCCATTTCAAACATTAATAATTTATTTTTTGTTTCGTCGTCCTTATCCTGTAGATATAACGTATTTTGTAAAATTTCTGTTGTCATAATTAGAACATCTGCTTCAGGATTAAACTTAATATCACCGGTAAGAATACCAAAACTAATATCGGGAAATGCCTTACTGAACTCGTAATATTTTTGATTGGATAGTGCCTTGATCGGACTTGTATAAATCACCTTTTTCCCCATAGACGTGAAATGTTTAATTGCAAACTCTGCCGGAAGTGTTTTACCCGAACCCGTATGTGCTGTTACCAAAACATGCTGTGACTCGACTAGACCATGTATAGCATACTTTTGGAAATCGCTCAAAGGAAAGGGAAAGTAATCGAAATATTCGGTATACTTTTCAACATTCTCCTGTTCATCATAAGGTTTATCACAAATTCGAACCATTTTAACTTATATATAAATAGCGATCTTTTATTATATTCTTTTCAATTTTCATTTTTTTTATTTCTAATGTTACTTCATATGGACGACATTACTGGTGGGACAATAAAAAAAAATAGTTTTTTCGAACATGTATTCGACTTCAAAGACGATACTAAGAACGATTTATTAAATTTATCTCAATATTCGGTACTTTCCATCATTCCTGTGATTGGATTAAATAAACTAATGAAGCATTATATTCCGGATGCAGATGACACGAAAGGAAGTTTAGAAATAGTGATCGAATTGATTGCTCAAGTTTTAGTAATATTAATTGGACTTTTTTATATCCATCGCATTGTCACTTTCGTACCTACATATAGTAACGATAGTTACCCACCTTTTCAACTAATTAATATTGTTCTCGTAATATTATTCATCACTCTTAGTCTTCAGACAAAATTGGGTGAAAAGGGCAATATACTTTACGAACGTGTGATGGGTTTAATAAACGGCGAGGAAAGTTTACGGGAGAAGGAACCAGTATTACAACAAAATCAAAATGTATCCCATGTATTACCACCTCCAACAATTGCGCGTGAACCAATGCAAAATCAACAAAGTTTAGGATCCACACCCATTCAAGGTGGACAAAATTTCGATCAAATGTACCAATCTAACCCTACACATATGGTCAATGCTAACGCACCTGGACAACAACAAATGGGACCTCCTCCGTTAATGGCTGCTAACGAAGCATTGGGAGGTGGAGGATTTGGATCAATGTTTTAAACATTTTACCATCAATAAAATATATTTATTTATAATAGAAATGAATTTACAGAATAGTAATAAAATTCCATCAACTAAGAAAATAAAACACACAAATAAGAGTGAAACATATATAACCGATCGTTTATATATTATATACGCAGGAGTAATATTATTAGTGTTATGTATAACGTATATTAATTATATATTATATAAGAGGTACGGCAAGAGTGAAGCCGATCTATTTATACAATTTCCATTTAAATTCTTAGCATCTTTATTCGTATTTTTTGCTATTGGAAAAATTGGATACGATACATTAAAGGCATCTGAAACTACGGAAGAAGAAATACAACAAGGATTATCACATTTTACACAAGAAATTGTCGTAGATAGATGGGAGGCAGATGCTATGAATTATCCGGTATTAAATACTTTATATAAGGAAATTTTTAGTATGGGTACTGGTAATTCTTTTTATACACGTGCGGAATGGAATGCTAAAGGGTTATCACACATCAAATATATACCATACGACGGAAATGAAGAAAAATGGCATTACGCTGCTAAATTTATTCAAGAAATGGTAAATATTGTCAGAATGTTTAAACTAGAAGATAAATTTAAAATTAATAATAAGTTAGATTTAATTAAATCCAATCAAAATGCATTCGCAGGATGGATTACGTGCTTTAGAATGTATCTAAACAATCCAATTGTTCGAAATGTATGGGAGCAGTATAAATACCGACACGTCAATCCTAAATTCACTGCATGGGTGCATTATTTTGTTATTGACGTAGTTGAAAAGAATCCCGATTTTTTCTTACAACATCGTAATAAGTGGGATTCAGAATTGAAACAATGGTTAAAATGAAGGGGGTGAGGGTGTTAAATGTCATAATAATATAGTTTATTTCTATAACCATATTATTAAATAAGTGTTTTAAATGAGAAAAGGTGTAAATTGTTTTGTTTTTATGAAAAAAATAGGTATATATTTGATGCATATGAAGGTGCGTCAGTTTGGTGACAATAAAACTATCAAATCATCCTTTTTTTACTTAATTCTTCTAACCTCTTCTCACATTTTATAATAAATAAAACCACATTTTGTGCTCTTGGATCTTGCGAACCTCTATATTTACTTAAAATATCATGCGCATCATTATATAAATCAATTGCCTTTATTACATTTTTCTTACTTCCAGTCTTCATATAGCAATTTGCTGCCCTACATTTAAGTTTAATAATAGTATATGGATCACTATTATTATTTATCTGAGTTAAATAATTATCTATATTAAATACTTTCATCTGCCTATTAAATTTTCCCATCTTATAATTTAATTATATATACTTATTTTTAAATCATTATTGGCATTATTTTAATTTCAACAAAATAAATATTTTTTTCTGGAAAAGTATTTTGGGGTTTTGGTTTTTTATTTGTGTCTACGAGTTTTATATTTACGTCGACCATTTTTACAATGTTGTTTTCGTGAAACGGCCTTTGACCCTTTTCGTTTGTTTTTTATCGATCGTCCCTTTCTTTTACTGCCTTGACGACGTTTCCGCCTAGTTTTACCACCTCTGCCCCACAATTTCGAACTTTTTTGCGCCAAAGCCAATTGTCGTGCACTTTCGGCAAAAGCATGCGCGCCTTCTTTAAGTTGATCACTTTTATCACTTATATCACTTAATTTATTTAAGTTATTACTCATTATATCACGGGTGGTTTGAGGCATATCATGTAACAATGAACTTAATTTCGTACGTTTATTTTCGCGACCCTCTTTACTAATAATATATTCGATAGCCTCTTTAAACATGTCTGTATCGCGACATTGTTTACTCACTTCACTTCCGCGTTTTCTTCGCGTTCCAGAACCATAAAACTTACTATAAAAACTCCAGTCCAATCTAAGATCACCTATTGTATCACATGAATCTATTGTTTGTCTAGTTAATAATGTTTTTCCAGTCTTTCCTGGTTCACATGTGGATATATTTTCATTTGGTGTTATACCTTGATGACCATCACAATGAGAGTTTTTAGTATACGTTAATTCGTGCGAACAAGGAAGAATTACAATCGACTTGCCCATCAATTGGTTATTAAAACCCTTCAAAAAATGTCCCATTGTTTCACTTGTGCGATTTAAATCGGACGCAAATAGATAATTAATTGTTTTACCTCTTACTATATCTTTTAGATGCTTACCTGATGAAAGTGCCTGTGCACGCCCGTCCTCTGTTAATTTAGTGTTTTTATTACTGAATGCCTTATTCATTCCCTTGAGTACATTATGTTCAGCTTGTCCATGACGTATCAAATAAAACTCGAATGTATTACTTGGGTTTATGTGTTCGAAATTTACTTTGATAAAGATAGGATATAACTCTTCAATCTGGTATTTACCCTGTTTCGCCTTTTCGTCAATTGTACCTGGTTTGACATAATACGTATATGTTGGTTTTTCTTCATCAATTGATCCATTATACACTAATTCTAGTGATAAGCTGGTCGAATTAATGATTAATTTAATAACGCAACCATTCTGAAATCGGTGTAGTCCTCCTCCACCACCTTTACTTTCACTACCACTGGACGAAACCGATTCGACATCAGTAACACCTGAGTCATATGAATCTGACGAATTTGAACGCGAATTGCCTTGATCATTATTATTTATAAGATAGTCGTGTAAAAAACAACGCAATCTTGCCTGATGCGATACAATAATGGATCGATATGTTTTTGAACTCATAATATAATACAATATAATATAATTAATTCTAAATGTCTGAAGGTCTATAATAATATAGTGACATTAATTGGGTGAATTTATAATCGATTTTTATTAGCACTTTTTGAGGTTAATAATAAATATTTACGTATATAATTAAATCTTGAATACTTTAGCGTAGTAAGCCCAAAAGAATATACCAACGAAACATTTGGAAAACAAATCAAGAATATTAAAGGAAATGTTTTTAGTTACTTCATCTAAAAAATACACTATTCCATATAATGCCCATAAAACAAAGAAAGCACTATATAATATGATATTGTCAAAGTTATATTTACCTTGAACATATGTTTTATAAATATATCCGAATAGGCCAGCAAAAAAACCAAAACCTATTAAATTACCTAAACCCAACGATAATGTACCAATTTCACCGAGATATCCAGCACCGAGCATACCATAATTCATGACAAGAATTTTTAAATAAGAAGAAAACGACATTGCCCCATTTTTACTATTATATAAAAGTGCCAATACAAGTACGAGCAACATAATAGGTGTAGTAATTGCCCAATCTGTATAACGTGTTCTATTAATAGCTTTATAATCGATTTCTTCGTCATTTTCAATGGAAGTAATGAATTTACCATAAAAGAAAGCAGCAACAACAGATATACATGTTTCTAAATTAAGAATATTGCGAATTTTCATATCTTTAGTGCGAATAGCTTCAATAAAAGTAATAGTAGCGGTAGTCATTAAAAATGCGTATGTAATATAAAAACTATCATTAACAAGATTTTTGCTGGCAAATAATGAATTCATATTTTGTCTTGAAACCTCCATTTATATAAAGTGATTATTTTATATAAATGATTCAGTGATTTTTAACTTCGTGTAATATAAAAAATACATTACATCTTAAAACTCATAATATTTTTGTAATTTTAGTTGGTTTATTTTTCCATATGTGATTTTTAAATAATATAGCAACATTATTTCTCGGGTGAAGTGTTTCAGCCTTAATATTATTCGCGCGAACAACACTATAAGTATGCATTACAATATTATACATGAGTGTTTCATCGTAAGGTACTAGCCGAATTGTCGATTCATTAATCATATATTCAGCCTTTACGTATTTTCCTCTTACATTAATCTTGTGTTTTCTACTCATGATTGTATCGCGATTTGGAACATTATCTCCCAACGCATTTTTCTCAAATAATACCAATTCCTTTTCATTATGAATAGTTTTTGTAATTCCTACAACAGGTGATCCATGTATAGTATGCTTTTTTGATTTGATAAGTTGAATTGGTACATCACCTTGATCAGTGCGTATCATTGTATTCGCTACGAAACAAATGACGCTCGGTACAACATACGATATGGTGATATTTCCTAACCCATTATGTATACCCTGTTTAAATTCTACGTCATTAGCTAATTCATAAGCATATGATGACCCTCCTCCTCCACCAGCTGCGTCACCTGGTGATATATCAGTGGATGCCGCACCACCACCCCCTCCATAATATCCTCCTCCACCTCCGCCCCCACTATCAAATCCGGCTAATCCAGTGATTCCACCTATACCACCTATCCCCAAAACACCTTTTTTTCCCCATGATACTTCGTCGTTGGATATATTTGAACCACCTAAACCTCCGCCACTTTGTGTACCGCCTTTACCACCCTTTTGATTTCCAGTTTTAGCATCATCCGCACCCGGTTGTCCATTACCATTGCCACCACCTCCTCCTTGGGGATCACTTCCGCCACCACCACCACCACCAGCAACTAAAATGCGATGGGTCAATCCATTTCCATTAATTCTAATATCAGTTGCACCCGCACCACTACCTCCTTGATCTCCAAAACCTCCACTATTTCCTCCACCATTATAACCACCCGGAATATTGGCATTTGCTTGTGTATTGGATTGCGAGACACCATCCGTTCCTGTGCCTCCGATATACAAGTATAATACGCTACCCGGTGTAACATTTAAGTTCGCGTTTACATTTCCACCCATACCACCTCCTCCACCAAAGCTACCCTTACCACCAGATGAACCATTTAATTCAACATGTATCGTATATATCTCATCTGGTATAATGTAGGTTTGTTCTGAACCAGTATAACTAAATATTTTCGATTTCGACATTATATACATTATAGTGATAAAAGATTTACATATAAAATAATTTTAACATATGATTCTAATATAAGTAGTAATATGAGTGATGTAGATGTTTTACTAAACGCATTAGAAAACGATAACAATAATTTCATTCTTCAATATACAAGCGACGAATTAGAAAATATAAAACGTCATGTATTGAGCGAATTAGAACTTGATGATGATGATATGGAAATCATGATGAATAAATTAAACGATTATGTCTATATCGATGAAATGAAACAATTTGTACCGGGTGTTTATATAAGATGGATATCGTTAAAAAACCCTGAACATATTGCTCTCACGCGTGGCGCGTTAGTATGTGATATTAACATTTGTGAAAAAGGAACAAGTGTTGTATGTAAAAATAGAATAAATAAATATATGCAGGTGAGTTTGGATGAGGCGCACATGTTTCGCAAGCTAACACAACAAGAAAAGGTATTATTAAGTGCTATGAACTATTTGAAAAAATAATTAGCGACGACGATTTCCAGTGGCAGAGACGGATTGGAGTATAGCAAAGAAAAAGGCAAAAACATCAGCAGCATATGTGGTAGTATGATTTCAACGACTCGATAATTGTTAAGCAATATGAAAGATTCAAAAAACTATATTTCAAATGTAAAAAAGTGCAAACATAATATATATACTATGAGTCAGTATACATGTTATTTGAATGAAATTTTATCAAAAAATCCATTATTCACTGAAGAAGTAAAAGAAAAACCCAAAAAAAAGAAACCCAAAAAAAAGATTTTTCCCAAAAAGAAGATACATTCCCTATTTATGAGTAACTATACGGAAATTCTAATTAATATGAACAAATTTTCGCCAAATACATATACATTTCTCTATCAATCAAATAATAGACACGCGTATATCCATTTTGTTATTCGTAAATGTAAGTTATTTTAGAAATGCGCTAACAAACTCATCTTTGGTCATGACAGGAATTTTCAACTCTTTTGCCTTTTTAATCTTACTCGAATCGTCATCATGCGATTTAACAAGTAATACAAAGGTTGTTTTAGATACCGATGACGAATTCTTTACTTGATAACTATCCTTCAATAGTGTAGTCAGTTCATCGTCACGAAATCCAGTCATAACTATATGTTTTTGAAACAATATATGGTTAATTTCATAGTCTTTTTCTAATGAAGGTGTTGTGTCCAATTTGTATGTTAGTTTACAATTTTCTAAAAATGCCTTGAACTCATCTATACGTTCCACAAAATTAGTAGCCGTCTTTATTGCAAGTGACTTAACATGTGATAGTTTATCTATTTTAGCCTCCTTTGTATCTTGTGAAACCAAAATATCAGGATATGCTTGTAAAATAGTTTCGAATTTTCTCGTACCAAAACCATGCTCGAATTTATTTGAAGCGGTCATCAACACGGACAATTCAGCCTTTGCTAGTTGTTCGTGAATGCCTATTGATAGGTTTGTAGCAGTTTTTTCTTGAATACCATCGATTTTCATAAAATCCGATTTGGTCATTTCTATTATTTGACACGTTGTACGATATCCTCCTTTAATGAGTTTCCTAATCGTTCCTTGACTAAGTTGTTTTACCTTGATTGTTTGAAAAAAACTGGTCATAACTTTTTCTAGAACTTCGTCACTATCGTCCTTATTGTCCATGATAATATCTACATGTGTACTATTCCAATGATAAGGGATGTCGGGCATTTTCGCTTCTTCAGCTGGTTCAATCACTTCTTGAATATAAGGAATGACGTCTCCACTTCTGATTAGTTTTACCATTGCTCCCAAATTAAGTTTCTTTTCTAACACGTAAGAAGCGTTAAATGCCGTAGCATATTCTATTGTCACGCCACCCAACTCTACTGGTTCAATGCGTATGCGTGGTTTCAAATATCCATCCTTGCTTGGTGCCCATAAGACATCTACAATCTTTACCTCTGCTACTTGGTCCGACAATACCATCTTAAATGCAAATGCGAATTCGGGATTCTTTTCTTGGCGCGGGTAAAGTTTGTTATGACAAACAATGACTCCATCCATGATATAACCATACGATCCGCGCCAATCTACAAGATGTTTAGAAAGCATTTCATTTGATATGTTGTCTGTGTGTTCATGATGTACTACGTTTACGTCCAATGATTCAAGTAAATGAAACTGGTCAAGTGGTTTCAAAACTGGTTCAACAACTTCGTAAGCTACAAAATCGATGTTTTTCATCACCTCTGGATCGACCGATTTAGAATTCATTAATCCAGCTACAAAATTACGTGCGTTTTTGAATGTTGTTGAATAATGTTTAGCAAATAATTCTTTAGAAATAATAAACTCACCACGAATAGTAATGTTTTCTTTTTTCGGAAGACGTAAATAAGGGATCAAATAACTAATATCTTGACCTACGCGTCCATCACCACGTGTGTATAATTTCGACTCTCCATTTTCGGTAGAATATAATCCACTAACACCATCCAACTTCACAGATAATACATAATCATTTGGATATTTTTCAATAAATTTTGTAATAGCATTTGTTGTAGGTTTAATCTTATCCATAGAACCCATGAAATAAGGAAGGGTTACCTTATTTTTTACATTCTTCACAATGGGAGCACCTATTTTTTCTAACAATTCGTTTTTAGGATACTTTTTATCAAAAAACTCCTTTATTATATCATATTGATTGTCTGTCATTAATGGCTTCTCGTTATAATATTGTTCGTTTGCGTATTCTATCATTTTTACTATCATTGATTCATCAAGTTTATCTAGGTAATCAATACTCTTTTTCAAAAATTGCTGTATATGTAATTTAACATCACGCTTGGGTACAACCTTTCGTTTTATAGTCATTTTTTTTGGTTTCCCATTGCTTACTGGAGATGCCTTTTTAATTGTTTTTGGACTCGATTTTTTGGCACTCTTTGATTTGGAACTCTTTGATTTGGAACTCTTTGACTTCGAAATGGAACTCGATTTTTTTACACTTTTCGACTTAGGACTCGATTTTTTTGCACTTTTCGACTTAGGACTCGATTTTTTGACATCTGATACTTTTTGAACACTGGGTGATTTGGTAACACTTGTACTCGCAATGACAGCGGACCCGTCTTTACGTTGCTCGGGTGTCTTAAATACCAAACCTAAATATCGGAAAACATCCTCTTCACTTTCAAACGAGTCTTCAATACGAGCCCCCTTTTTCTTATCCACCATTGTATATAATCCATGCTCATTCAATGTTAATCCCTTTTTCAATGCATGTTGACGCATAATAGTATTGAATGCCTTGGAACCAGTAAAATATATAATAGCAAACGCGTACTCGGTTGGAGGCGCATATAAAAAATCTAGACGGCGTGATAATTTTCCTTCTAATTGACCAATGGTTAGACTTTTTACCTTTCCTCTACTCAATTCTTCAATCACAACATTTGCTTTATTTAAAGCATCTAAAAATGTAGCAAATACCTTTTTATTGTTTTCTTTAGACGTAATGATTATATCTATATCACCAGAACTTGAAACACCTCGTCGATAACTACCTACGATTTCAAAAGATACATCAGTTTGTGATTCACCAAATGTATCTCGAAAAACATCGTCTATGCGCTTGTTATATTCTACAATTTCATCACGAGGAATACGATGTGTTAAATCATCATAATATTTCAACCCTTTTTTCTGTACATTATTCAATAACTCACCTTGTTGTTTAAGTTGTTCAATAGTAGTTATTCCCTTTTCAATTAATTCTTTAGCATTTTTAATACCTATACCATGGACTTGTGTTAAAACATTGATTGGATTTTTACGTTCTCGTTTCAAATAAGCCAAATCACCTGTTTCTTCATACTCTTGTAATTTTTTTATTATCGCGTCACCAATACCAGGCATTCCCTCCAATTGTTTATAGCTTGTAATGTCATCAGTAATGCCTAATATTGTTTCTTCCGCCTTTTTGTATGCACGAGCCTTAAATGGTTCTCCTTGACCCATCAAAATAGTTTCTAACTCACTAAGTAATGTCGAAAAACCTTCATTTAAACGTTGTTCTCCTTCACTGGATGATTTATCGTTTTTCATAGTTCTATTAGACGTTTTTTTTTTATGCCTTTTGCGTGAACTATGTTGTTGGGAGCTCATATATATATATTGGATTATTATTTGCACCTATTTGTTTCTTTTATTTTTACGTGTTTTTTGAAAAGCCGCACGTTTTTTGATTTTATACGATTTCCCTTTAAAATTTTTTAATGAAGGATTTTTATTACATTTAAAACGAAATATATCTAAATTTTTTCGATATATAACAGATGTTCGGCAAATTCCAATAGATCCACGTGTATTATCTGATTTCTGTTTTCTTTTAACACGTTTAATACACCTACAAAGTTTCTCTGCTAAAATTTGTTCCGCTGCTTTTTTCACTCGCATTCTCGTTTTCGGCATGGGAATATCATAATAATCGAGCACTTTTAAATAGTCGTCGTGTGTCAATGTTTCCTCCATACATATATACAACATTTATTTTTTTTAACAAGCGTATTATTTTTTGCTCGAAGAATAATATATAGCTAATATAAGTACCATGAAAAAACATGTGGTTGTATTCGATATGGATGAGACTCTTGGTTATTTCCAAAACATGGGAATATTTTATTATACTCTCCAAAATTATATACAACACCAAATAACATTTGAGATTTTCTGTAAATTAATAGATTTATATCCAGAGATTCTCCGTCCAAAAATATTTTCTATTTTGAAATATTTAATTGAAGTTAGACGAACCACTAAATTGGAAATTATGATTTATACGAATAATCAAGGACCAAAGGAATGGGTTCAACTTATAAAAAATTATTTTGAATACAAATTGAATACTGAAATATTCACAAAAATTATTCGCGCATTTATGGTGAATGGTAAAGTGATTGAACCAAAACGCACATCCCATAATAAAACGTACAAGGATCTGTTACGTACTACACGTATTCCCAAAGAAGCGAAAATATGTATGATCGATGATGTCTATTATGATGGCATGGAAAATAATAATGTTTATTATTTACATATTGATCCCTACGTATCGTCATTGCATTATACAACGATGGTTGATCGATTAATCGATTCCAAAATATTAGGGACATTGAACAAAAAACATTTACTTAAAAATATGACAAACGCATTCTCAGGAGTCAAATTCTACGAAAAGTCTGATAAAACACACGAAATCGATATTATTGTTGGGAAAACAATTCAAATTGGTCTTCAAGAATTTTTTCATGAAATGTAAACAATGATGTCAGTTTTGTTAATGATGTAGAGGATAAAATAAATAGAGCAGCGCTAAATATTATTTTCTGATCAAAAGGTGTGAATTTATGATGGCGCCATGGGTGGAAACGCCAAATTAAGATACATGATATATATAAATTAAATGTTGCTTGAAGCGTTTCTAAATATTCCGGTGCAAACGATGCGAGACCAATAAAACCTGTTATATAAATAAAATAAGTAGAATAAAGTATAATATAAAAAACTCTTTCCAATGATTTCATTATATTATACATACAAAATTAAAACCCCAGTCTTGGGATATTACTTCAAAGGTGTATAGAATCGTAAATTGTCAATGTTCTCGCACTAGAATCCAGAGCGTCGACATACTTTGGCATCCAGAAGTATTTAATAATATGGGAACGTCCTTCATAGTTTTTTTCAAATAAATGTCGATAGTACATTTGTTCCTTTGTTACTGGTATATTATGATCAACATACATGGTATATGTCATATCATCATCAATCGTTTCTACATGTTCCTGAATAATCTCATACCATGAACGCGTTTGCTTACTTACACCATCACTAAATGCCTCCTTTGTACGCCATAACACTTCATCAGGTAATAAAGGTTTCCCATCAAACAACATTCTTGAAAACGCACTACGTAATAAATGTTTTTCACATTTATTAGTAAGCACGTGGTTTCGAATATCCGGATGAATAGACATGTAGTATTGTACGAAGCTTCGATCAAGGAAGGGTGTGCGTGCCTCAAGTCCATTTGAAGAAATCGATTTATCAGAACGCAACACATCATAACAATGTAAATCAGTCAAAAGACGTTTGCATTCTTTATCGAATTCAATGGAATCTGGACATTGATGGAAATATAAGTAACCACCCGTGAGTTCATCTGCGCCATCACCATTAAATATTACCTTTGCTAGACTATTCTTTGAAATGTAATTTGCTACTAAATAATTACCCACACTCGCACGAATAGTTGTCGTATCATAACTTTCGATCTTATAAATAACATCGGGTATAGCATCAAGCATTTCCTGTTCACTTACAACAACTTCACAATGCTTTGTTCCCAAATGATTTGCTACAATCCGCGCGTATTTCAAGTCATCTGATCCAGGTAATCCAATACTATACGTTTCGATTTTCTTACCTGTTTGTTGTGTGACTTCACGTTGTACCAATGCACAAATTAGCGAACTATCTAAACCTCCGGATAATAAGCATGCAATCGGACGTTCTGTTGTTTCAACACGTTTTTTTACAGCAGATTTTAACAACCGCGTTATATTACATTCTATTTCATCTACTGAATTGTCATTCAAATCAGATAAATCGGTACTAGAAATCATAGTATATGGTACATGCGCTACAACTGGTTTCCAAAATTCATCAACCATGGTATAAACCGAATAGGATCCAGGTTTAAAATGAATTATATCTACATTATCACCAGATGTACAGGAGATATTATGTAACATTTTCATCTCAGAGGCAAACCCTAATATTGGATGGAAATGTGTATTGCTATTATGTGTATTGGTCTGATACAATGGACGAACACCATATGGATCTCGCGCTACACATAGTTTTGGATGCATTATATCACTATTATCAAATAGAACAAATGCGAATACGCCATCCAACATGCGAAGCGTTTGTTCGATTCCGTATTTTATATATAAATGAATAATTACCTCGCAATCGGATTGGGTAACAGGTGTAATTCCCATTTGTTTGTATAGTTGCTTATAATTGTAAATTTCACCATTGCAAATCAATTTAATATTATCGAAAACTAATGGTTGATTAGACGTTGTATTTAATCCATTAATTGCCAGTCGATGAAATCCAAAATAAAATGGGTTATTTGACGTGACAATATCTAACTTTTCAATAGTTGAACATTCCGGACCACGGGGTCTCCCTTTCATAAACTCCTTTCGAATAGTCATTTCATCAATTGACGACATTAAGGCAAATATTCCGCACATAGTATTTAACCTCACATATTCTTTATTCACTTTTTGAAAATATATATTATTAACGTATATATATATACGAGATGGACGAAATTTCCGATTTTTTTAGTCCATTTGATGCCCAATATTGCAATTATTTTTACTATTTGATGATATTCTTCTTTGCTGTTTTCGCTGGGTCAATCGGGTTAGTCGCATTTAGGCTTTTCTCAAACAAATCGAAGGATAACGCACCTTTATATATGAGCATTCTTCATTCATTTGTGTTATATTTCCAATCCCGCATTCTTTATAGTATGTGTGTTTTTTCACTACCAATGTAAATTATACGCGAGCCATATAGTAATTTATTTTCTTTAGAATTAGTATATGAATAAAATTTATAGTATGAAAAATGGTGTGTGTATACGCAACGATGATCGAAATACAGAGATAAATAATCGTATTTTTGCACGAAATTTGACCGAAAAACCTCTTGAACCTGTTTATGACATCCGTGCCACACCCACTAAATATGTGAAAATGCCTGTTGTCAATATTCGCCGCGAAATGAATGAAACACAGGCAAATTATCCCATTTACAACGGAGACAAACAATTCTATCCAGGAAATAGTAAGGCGCCTTGGAGCGGTTTCGCAAACAATGTCGATTTAGAAACAAAATTACACAATACCACATTTGCTTTACAAAAGTGTGACCAACGCGAGTACATTCCGTCAACAACAAGTAATATGTATTCTTACCCTATGTCTGATTTACCAGCACCACTACAACATGGTCTTTTATTTCACGTACCAGAAATAAAAACTGATGTTAAGGAGTTTAATGATAATGATGTGTTCAATAATTCTACACGTTCACAGCGCAATATTTTCAAAGGTAAATAAATGTACCAAGTCAAATAGGTAGAATAAATGTACCAAATCAAATAATGGGTATAAAAATATTTTCTGCCTAATAATTATGCCAAAAGAAACTTTTAAAAAATTGTCATGTAGTCCTTTAAGTGATAAAGATTTTGATTTCACTTGTTACGACAAAGACGACCTTGAAAAGTTGAAGGAAACATATAATAAACGTCACAGGGACGACCCTATAAAATCTGAAGACCCTAAAATTATTTGGGATACATTGAGAGATAAATACCACAATGTGTGTAATACAGAGTCGTGCTGGTTACGTCGAGAATTTATGCCCAGTCAATTAGGAAAACAATTAGTAGAATCATTCGCACCAGAACATCCCGAAAGTTGGAATAAAAACGATCACACTTGGTTATCATCTAGTGATATACAAAAAGTGATGAAGCAGTTCGAAAAACGTTATAAGTGCTTCGAATTTATTGGACCTTCACCCATTGATTTTTATAAAACAGACTCTTATGATGAAGGAAAACGCGTATGGCCAGAACTTTATGATTTCAACGTAGATAAAAATATAAGGAACAATAAATTTAAAATTGGGATTATATTCAACTTGGACGAACATACAAAAAGTGGATCTCATTGGGTAGCGTTATTTTTGAATCTTCGCAAGAAAAAATTATATTTTTTCGACAGCGTAAAGACATCTTCGACGAACAAAGAACCACCTGAAATTAAAAAATTAGTAAATTGTATTGTAACACAAGGAGAAAAACTAAATATCAAGATTGACTATGAGTTAAATGATAAAATAGTACATCAACGTAAAAATACGGAATGTGGAGTCTATTGCCTATTTTTTATTATCAATATGTTACAAGAAACATTAACATGGGATGATATTATGAGTAAACGCATTACAGACGATGTAGTACATAAATATAGAAAAACATATTTCAATAATAATGTTTGATTCAAATTGGGATAGGATAAGATTTTGTATAATTTAACATGAAATTACACAAAATTTATTTATACATACATTTTATTCTGCGCAGACGGGTTCCTTATTACCATACCCAAGTTTGGAACATTCTTTACCAGATTCATTCATCCAAAAATACGTCTTATTACCAGCAGCATCTGACACTTGTCGTTGTGTTGCTGCTGGTTTATCTCCTTTGAATTTGTCACTTTCCCATAATCCATCAAGGGTAATCTTGCCATCAGATGATACCCATTTTCCTTGCCCATTTGCCTGACATATTTTACCAGTAACCAAACCTTTTCTCGTTTTTTGAATAAGTTGTTTCATATTACCAGTATATGTTCCTTTCAAATTATTACCAAGTGTACCATAGTCAAACATTCCCATTTCTTTCGTAGGCAATGGACCACCTTTTACTGCTGCACAAGGATCGGTACTAAAAAATCCACCACCCCTACGTGTGCGCGTGCGACGTCCACGGGAACGCTTGCGACGACCATTTGAACGTTTACTGGAACGCGTGCGACGACCATTTGAACGTGTACTGGAACAACGCTTAGTTTGTGTACGTCTCTTTTTTGTGGATCTTCGTTTTGTCGAACGTTGTTTTCCACCAACAGATAAAGAAGCCGGCATTTTATATAGCGTTAGATATTTCTATTTTTGAATAGAATTGAAAAGATAAAAATATTTTTATATTTATATGGACGAAAACCAAATTGAAAAAAATAAGGAATTGGCTAAACAAGAATACACAAAAACGCAATCGAAACGCGAAGAAGATATCAAGAAAATGAACGATTATTGTGATTTGGGAACATTAGACAGAGATATAAAACGTACTGATTGTATAGTAGATGGTAAAGAATGTATAAAAGAATTTAAATGTGAAAATAGTTCACTATATCCTTCGTATCATTTTAATGGTGTGTATTTTAAAAAAATGGACTGGATCCAGTTATATCAGAGAAGATGTAAATCACAATTAAGTAAAGCAACAGAAAGTGATAATAAAACCAAGAAGGCGAATTATTGTGAACCAGAAAAGAATGATATCTTTTGGCCAGGAGTAACAACGAATTTGGAACCTGAAGCCGAAGAGATTCATTGTACTACTATGGATTTATATTGCACGTTTAGTGAAAATGGAAAATGTAACGCACGTCCAGAAAACGAATTATTTTGTGATAAATTACTTACAGCTAGCGATGAAACACTGACACGTGCGCAAATTGACTATATGTATAAATTATATGAATTGGGAGCCATTGAGAATCTAAAAACGTGTATAAAAAACAAAGGCGTTGACACTACCAATTCATATTTCGCATCATCGTTTTCGTTTTTGTCATCCACTATAAAACTTAAAGAGGAGTTTACGATTATCGAATCGGCTGATTTTCAAAAAGTGATTGATAATTTAGATAAAATTACAATCAATGATACAGAATTGTTCATAATAGAAAAATTAAAGGCGGAATTAAAACTTTTCGAATTATCCCTTGAAACAATTGAAAAGGGTTCCGCACCCGAAATAGTGGCGAATGAAAATATTGCTAATATACGTAAATTATTAGAATCTGAATCTGTGAAAAACTATAAAGAAGTTACTTTACTTGATTCTATAACAAACCTTTTAATACGCATACCTACACTTAGGGATCCGTTTATTAATGTGTTAGGTCAGTGTAATTTGATTGGTTCTATTAGATTAAAAGAATGCGAAGAAAAAAAAAAGAAGGAATCGAGTGACGTAGATTGTTCAGAACATGGTATTACACAAGAACATTATAAAAATTACCTACCTACTCGTTTTGAAGTGGCATATACTATTTTGCGTCTTTTTTATAGATTTACCAATAACCAATCGCTTACAATTAAAGAGCAAACATTATTTATATTTTTATTTAATTCATTATCGAAAGAAAAATCATGGTCATATTTAGTAGGTATCGATTATATAACTAAAAAAGCAGATGAACGAAAAAAGGACAATTTATCATTTAAAATAAATAAATATATCGAAACATTAGATATAAGAGATTACCAAGTCAATCGTATTATTGGTTCACATATTAATAACGATAACGAAGAAGAAATTGAACAAATAATTACTTTATTGAATAAAGGTAGATATGTCGATATTGGACAAACATGGTATAAATATTTCAACCTAGAACAAACATATACGTTAGTAAGTGTTGACAACAAAACATCCTCCGTAAATGAACTGGATAGTCATAATTTAGCCACGTTATTTTTGGATTTAGATATGTCATATGTTGATGGGAAAAATAAACCATTGATAGAATTAAAACTTAGTTATACGGCAAAAACAATATCGCTAATTGAATCAGGTGGGTTTTTGATGCTTAAAACATATTCTTTCGTCATGTCATTTTGGTATAGGGTGAAAAGTATGCAAGGTCATCTCACGATAGTGTTCGCATTATTAAAGTCCCCGGCATTATGGACGTTATTAACTCCTATATTAGGAGATAACATAGAATATGCAATGATACTTGTGAATTTTATACATGATGTTTTATGTTTATTGAAAAGTATGTCTGAGTCTTCCGCTGATACACTGAGTTTTGGTTATAGTATTTGGGGTGATAATATTGCATTATTTTTAACAGCTCTTAATATATCTAGTGCTGCTGATTCATGGATGGAAGGTTTGATAAATATATTTAATAATAAACATGGTGAAAAAAATGCGAAACAAAAAATTATCGTTAAGACAATAAAAAAGGATTCTGATATTGGTATAATAAATGACAAAGAAAAGAGTGAATCTAAAGGAATATGGCATAGTATTATTAAGAATGGTATAAAGGCAGTTATTAATATTTTGCCTACAACCAGCTCATTAAGACGTAATCTTACATCGATTACTGAAATGGGGATGCAGGGCTCTTCCATTACAAAAATGGATGCTGGGAAATTAACAAGTGATATAGCATATCTAGTATCTATAATAGTTATTACCGCCTATTTAATACAATTAGCTTCATGTACGGAAGGCTTAATACCACCACATATAAGATTTGCTGGGATGTTGGATAATGTTCAAACATTTCCTGTAAAAATATCAACATATGCTCTTAAATGTTCGAGTGATGAAGGATGTAGCTATGTAACTTCTGTTGGGAGAGCAGATATTGTTATGAAACGTCTAGGACTTACAAATGAAAGCATTCGGGAATTATTTACTGCTGTAACAAAAGTTTATAGTGGAACTATTGGATATTTATTTGATCAATTGAAAAAATTAATTGGATTATTTAAAGAAAATATTAGCAGCGTAGGTTTAAAACGTTTAAGTGAGGCAGATATATATAATTTATATGATAAAATAACTTCCGTAATATTTAATAGTTTTAAACTGATCGTTGATTATTTTAAATCGGAAAATCCAGATTGGATGCAATATTTTATGAACAACCATAATCGAGTGGCATCCGAAAGGGAATGGTTTTATAATGGATATCTTAATAAGGAAACCACTGGTTTAGAACCATGGGACATATACGTAAATTATTGTACAAAACATGATATCGATCCTTATAGTCCATCGAATTTCGCATGGTATTATAGTAAGGTCGGAAAATTTCAATACTATATAACTTCTTCAGGTTGGGGTAATATATCAATGGGTTCTACAAATTTGGTAAGCTCTATTATTGGAAAAATACAATATGTGACAAGTTCTGGAGGAAGAAATAATAGATCCACTAGAAAAAAAATAAAACGCGCGCGGAATAAAACGACGAAGAAAAATAGGTATAAACTTCGAAAATATAAAACTCGTCGCCCAAAACGAAGAAGGGTTAAATCAAGAAGATGTGCTAAAAAATAAATATTATTTGTAAAAGATATAAACTTTATTTTCATTATTGTAATTATGAACAGCAATGAAAATAAACAGATGCTATGGGAACTTTTGCGAGATAATAAGGCATTCGATGGATTTTCGAACACTCAATATCAAAAGGTTATTCAAACATTCAATACAACTATGACAACCATAGGTGATGTACAAAATAAAAATCCGCTAATAGAGCAGAACAAAATATTTATATCTGAAATGATGTCACGTCTTCAAACTATTAAGTCCGAACCAGAAACAATGCCAATAAATGATGATCAACTTCTAACACGTGACGAGATTCAAACTCAAAAACGTAACGAATTTGAAAAAAATCTTGAACGACGACAACAGGAGTTTACAAAATATATGGATTTACATATACCAGACGATATTGATTTTAGTGATAAAAAAACAGAGGAACCTATCCAAAATGTAGACACACTTATACACGCAAAAATGAAAGAACGTTCTTACGATAGTATTTTAGTGAATGATACAACGTCAAAAGATGTAAGCGGTGTGGTTATTGAAACAATCAAGGCAGAACCGATCTTCAAAGAGAAGATGACCAATAACACAGATGAAGATATATTAGTAGGTGATATTACACCCAATGAATTAACGCTAGACTATAATACAATGAATGAAGAAAAACAAATGTCTGGACAAATGCCTGAACACACATTGGAATCATTAAATAAACGCATTGTTCAATTGGAAACGATGCAGAGGACAATTTTAGATGAATTGGCACGTAAGTAATATTACATTGACAGAAAAAAAATGATACAAATCAAGCGGAGGAGTTAGTGGATGTATACGTATGTGAATTGATATATCATCCTATTGCTGTTGGAACAATAGGATGATAATAAGGTTATTTTCTTCTTCTGGTACTTCTTCTTCGGGTGCTTCTTCTCCCTCTCGATCGATACGCGCGTTTAGAGCTTCTCTTCTTCTTCTTAGTGGTTCTGCGACGTCTTCGTCCGCCGATCTCTGTATGTGATGTAGCAACTACAGCGGGAGCAACTACAGCGGGAGCAACTACAGCGGGAGCAACTACAGCGGGAGCAACTACAGCGGGAGCACTCTGGACTAGCGCTGTTTGGGGGTTCGCTACATTAGGTTGGGGATCAGCTGCTGCTGCTTCCACTGCTGCTGCAGCCTTTTTTTCTTGTTCCTGTTGTTGCTTTATCTTACGTTTGCGCTTCTTCTCCTTTTTCTTTTCTCGTCTTTCCTCAGCTTGTTCAGCACGTAGTTCCCTTTGCGCTTCTCTTCTAGAATCTGCTTCTGTCCAGTATCCAGGCATTATACTATATAATATAGTATATATTATATTTGTGCAATACCGCGTGGATATATCCGTCTAAATTCGAGATACAATTTGCCCTCAATCGCAGGCTGGTTGGTAGCGTCGGTAAAAATATCGTCGGCAACCTGGTGATGGAACGCCGCAAATATTATGAATAAAATTGAAAATTTGATGTTATATTTACATAACATCAAAATGGAAGAATTATTAATGAAAGGATATCGATACACGTTTTACATTGGAAAAGAAAATTTACCTATACGTAGGCGAAAATTTACTGCCACATTCCAAGAAATCGAATATCATCCATTCAAAATATTGTTTGTTTACGATTATTTGGATAAAAATGGTTACGTACCCGGATCTCGTACGATTCCATTTGAATGGATTAATGAAATCGTACTAGAAAAAAGCTGGATTAATGATTTCTTATCACACGATAAATTACGCATCGAAACAATTCAAATGACATCGACACAAAAATAAACATTATGCTATAGAAACTACAACTATTATAGTTATAATAACTAGACATATGGTAAAACACACAGGGATAGTATAATTACATTCCTCATCATTGTATGAAGACATATCTACGTTTGTATCTGGAAATAAACTCTCCCCTGTTTCACTTACCCTGAACCCATTATCTACTTCCTCCTGAGTTGCTGTTTTACTTATAAATTGCAATGCACTCTTGCGAATTTCCTGTTGGTTATATTTTTCTTCATCAACAGACGAGTCTGATGTATCTTCGAAATCCTCATCCTCTTCAATTATAATTTGAGAGGGTCTTTGTAATGGAGATATTTTATTCAGATTATGTATATTCCCCAACATATACATAATGGATAGATTAAAAATATGTATTAATTTTTTGTACAATGTCTTATACTTTGTTCCATAGGTCGTCTACTAAACCATATTTTAGACAAGTGGCAGCATCCCACCACAAATCGTGTTTTAGAATTTCATTGAGTTCTTTCTTGGGTATTTTTGAATGCTCTTTGTAAATGGTTCTAATTTGTTCCATGAGGCGTTTATTATTGGTAAAGTCGTCTTCCAATTCGCACATTTTTCCCCATGATCCGGCGGATAACTGATGAACCAGCATGTACGAATTTGGTCGCATAAATCGTTGTTTTCCGACAACACTCATCAAGGTTCCTGCGGACGCGGAAGCACCATCAATAATGGTAATTACATCCACCTGACAAGCCATGATAACATCAATCGCAGTAAACGCGGCAAAGACTGAGCCACCAAAAGAACTAATATGTAAATAGATAGGGATCGGGTCAATACATAAGGTATTCGCCAGAGCCATATTGTCTTGTTCTACTTCACGGATAAGGGTGGTTAGAGCAAATATGGAATTGCGAGTGACTTCAGAGTAAAAATAAATGTGGTTATTCACCTTTGTTATTTTTTGATTATCTTTGTCAATAGCGCATGTTTTAACTTTTTTTTCATCTTCATCCTCATCTTCCTCTTCCTTCTTTCCTTTGGTCAAGAATATATCTCTTGCGCGATGTGAATAACGCGACGACATTATGTATAGGATTATTGTATAATCATTAAATCATTTTTTCTAATCATTATATTGTCCAATTTCAAATATCCGAAAGTGTAACTACACATTGTAATCTACATATTCTACCCCGTCTTCAATAACAAGTTTGCCGACTAACATCACATCGATACGGGGATTCAATTTTGCCTGCATGAAACCATCTAGATCATATAACTCATCACTCGCTTTACCATTATCGTTATAACGCAACGCATAATCCACACCATTCACACGACGTTTCTTTGCTTTGAATCCCGTCTTTTTGGTGTTCCTATCCTTCAAGTTCGCATCACGATCCTCATTTTCAATATTCGGACGATAAGAATAATATTTTGGGTCCGTTTCATTACCAAATGAATAACATTCTAGAACTTCACCTGATTTTGCTCGGTTATGAATTGCGCAATCCATCGCAGCCTCTTTTACTGATTTTAATAATTGTTTCGAAATACCATCTTTCACCTTCATAATTTCATATAATGATTCATCACTCGAAATTGGGTCCTTGTTGCGTTTATCATATTTACTTGTATCGTTTATTTTTAATTCGGTTGACATTAAAGTATCTATTTGCTCTTTGGAAAATTTCATTAAATACATGAAAACCTTGATATTTTGTTCCTCATCAGGTAAATCAGAATGACTACAAATACGCCGGGCACGACCAATCACCTGATTCACGCGGACAGGATGCCAATATGGCTCCATGATATGTACATAACGCACATTCTTCAATGATATACCTTCTGCGCCTGACGCAGTAATCATGAAGATCTTTACCAGTTCCCCGCGTAGATTGTCCTCGTTTATTTCTCTTAGTTGTTCTTGTAATGTTGAAGAAAGTACCTTTAAATTTCCATTGAAAATATTACGTATAACCTCCTTCTCCTCACGGGTTTCAGTTCCCGTATAAAGAGAGAACATTTTACCCTTTACCAATTTATCAGCAGGTACATCCAAAATATATTCTTGGCTTGCATTCTTTCGGACGCGTAATTCATGAAATCCATTTGCTTCAAGTACAAGCTTAAATATACCAATTCCTTCTAATGTACGGAACTGACTATATATCAAGTGACTACCAATAAACGCATCATCGTCGATATTTTCAAACATCTTCAGCATTTTAGGGCTATATGTTTCCAAACCAGATGGAGCCAATACATTTTGTTCGTTCATTTTCAAAAAGTTAAGTGCCTCCTTAATACGCTCATCATAATTAGAACCTATACTTGAAGACGTCTTTTCTTGCTCAACAATTTCATCCTCTAATACGCGACCATCTACATTTTCGGTGACAATGGCTGTATCCAACATATCTTCATTGTCATTATTTTCTATTGCTGCCTGTAATGTATCACCATCATTGGGCATTGGACGTCCAGGTGGGTTTGGAAATACGAAATTACAAAATGCTCGCGAAAAAATACGATATGTTGATGTCGAATCCTTGTAAAGATCGCCCTTCTTCGGCTTGGGTCCACGTTTTTTCTTCTCCACCTTTCGTTCTTGAAGACGCGCCTCCTCATATTTCTCGAATTGATAATTACTCATTTCGATATGCTCAATGTGTGTATCTTTCATTTCGTCGTAACTAGGCATTAAACCTTCTTGGGCGCTTCTGAAATATGATGTTAAACCAAGTATGCGACGTTTTAATATATCAGCGTTTTTTGTTTGACCACTTGTTTCATCTAAAAACATTTTCTGGAAGTTTTCTAAATCATCTGGTAATGCCTTTGTATATTGGACACGAATTTTGTGCGCATCTACGTGAATCCCTTCGTCGTGCAACATTTTCAATATTTGCTCACTCAATTCCGCGTCTGTCATCATTGTTCCAGTTTCCTGCTTCGCTACACCATTGTATTTTACACCATTATAATTATTTGTAAAATGAAAAGGATTTCGTGTATAAATGATTTGGCTATTAATAATTTCGATCGTATCCAAAATTTTATGTTGTTGAAACATTTTCTTTAATTTGGTTTCGTATGTACGTACATTTCCTTGATCAGCTGCCAATGGAATGACCCAACTTTTAATGTATCCACGCAAAATATTAAATAAAATACCTATTTCATTTGGATAATTGATCATGGGTGTTCCAGTTAATAATACCACACGAGCATTCTCTGCTGTCAACAATAATTTATACATCATAATAGACATGAAATTTGGGTCTTTCATGTTATCACGTTCTATTTTGTTCACAATAAGACTTACAAAATTATGCGCCTCATCGATAATAATCACCTTGTTGTCAAAAGGATTGATTGTATTATTTTGCGTAAATTCGTTCAGTTTACTTTTTCGCAAACCATTGTAATTAATAAATGTATATTTTTGATGGATCATATTGTCTAGTTGATCGTCTAATGTGATTTTTTCATCACTTGTCAATGTCTCGAAATTGGATGGTTTTTTGACGTCCACGAACCATGCTCCACGTTTTTTTTGTACATATGACATTGGTAAACTCAATGCAGTAGACATCTTTTTCTCCATTTCTGAATCACCACGGGTTTCGACAAACTCCCAATATTGGTTCTTACGATACATTGGATTACCACACTTTTTTAGCTCTTCGAAAAAATTTGTACGCAAAGCCGCTGGAGTCATGATTATTACCTTTCGAACATTTATTGTACCTTCGGCCAATGCTATTGATGGCAATTGTTGAAATGTTTCAGCGATTGCAATGGAACTACAGGTTTTTCCAGATCCTAAACCATGATATATTAACAATCCGCGATAAGGGGAATATAAATTAATATATTCACGCACGATCTTTTGATGTGTTAACAATTTAAATTCCTCACTTTGTTCACTTTTGTCACAACTCAATTGTGATTTATCTTCTACTACGTCGCGTCTATATTCCTTAAACATCTTGCTTATAAAATTAACAAACACCTCACGATTGTTTAAATAATAGGACGACTTCTTCAATACAACTAAATCTTCTTTTTTGGGCATCTTTTCAATAATATCTTCGTCCAGCGAAACACTGAATACCGCATGTTTTGCCGGTTTCGTTACGTCCTTTCGTTCTGTAATTCGCACACGTTTTTTTCGTTGAATTGTCATTGTCTTGGGCATTTCTGTTTCTACGTCTTCGTCAACACGTTTCATTGTCTTTACTTTTGGGTTTTTTAGTGTTTTTTTTATTGTTGTTGTGTCGTCCAATTTTGCCTTTGATTGTTTTCCAATTGTTTTAATATTTGTCACTCTGTTTGGCAATGATGCTAAAAAATCCGTAAAATCAGTTTCCGCATGTTCTGGTCGTGCATCTTCGAATAAGGTTGTCTCCTCAGGTATAGTTGCCTTCACATTTCTTCCTTCAAGCATCTCACCAATCATATCATCGTCGATTTCTTGCAATTCATTAGGTGATGATTTTTTTGCGAATTTTACCTCTTGTTCTTCTTGCCTTTTCGGGTTTGGTTTTTTTCTAAAATTTTGCAAGACCTGTTCCATATAATAGAAAATGATTAAAATTTACGAGTATTATCATATTAGGAATTTTTATTCCATATTATCTATCGATTTCTTACATGCCATTTGTTCCGCCTTGCGTTTAATTTTATGACGACCTTCTTCCATAAAAACCAACACTTTCCCATTTGCTGCTACATAATCATGGATTGCCTGAAATGAGCCAAGTGATGCCATTGAAATTGCGTCGGATGGTTCAACCTGGAAAATTGGTTGACCTAGACAAATATACACACCCATTCTATAGCCCTCTTCAGGTGTATTTTCGATTTCCAAATAATGGGGAGTTACCTTAAATTCCTTTTGAATCTTCACTTGGAGAATATTCTTGTAATTATCATCATTGTCAATAAGCTCCTCCCAATCCACATGCTGCTCAAATACGTTTTCGATGAATTTTTGCGCCATCTGGAATCCTGGACCAGTCACGAAAACGTTCTTAAACCACGCATCGTCGTCTAGTACGTCAATCTTATTATAATCTAGAAACAAAGCGCCGATAAATGCTTCAAACAAACACCCCAACTTCTTGAGATTTGTTCGCGTATTCTTTTCCTCTGCGTGTTTTGAAATTATATAATGTCGATGAATCCCCATATCATATGCCATTTTACCAATGGCTTCATTCTTCACCAATGCAATCTTTTTTTCTGTCATAAACCCCTCATTCTCCTTTGGAAAACGGCGATACAGATTGTATTTAGTGACAAGCTCCAATACACCATCGCCTAAAAATTCTAGACGCTCATTGCATTTAGTCTTCAATGAAATACAATTATGAGGCTTCTCTACAATACAAATATTTTGTCTTTCGTTTTCTAGCATGGGACGCTTTGTATAAGAGCGATGCACAAAGGCACGTTTGTATAATTCTAAATTATGAACTGGAAAAGGAATTCCGTATTTTTCTAGAATGCATTGAATATCACTCAATGTAATCTCTTTATTCACTGGATTGTACGGATTGAAAATAAGCTTGTCATCGCAAGTAATAATATCGTCGTTCTTAAAATTTACCATTTTATATATGATAACGTATTTATAATTTTAAATGCTTTCAATTTTCATAATAATTATACATGTCTATACTATGTTCAGATTCGTTGCACTCATATCTATTATCATTGTTGCCATTTTATATATGTATTTTAAAAAAACCATACTAACTTATCAAGACGACCATCTATTACTCGTACATCCATTTTATAATAACCATCATTTTCAAGAAATTGTAAAATATTGCCTAACTTTGGATGATCTATTGGAAAACGACACGCGCGTTACTTCCAGAAAGACCTATATGTGTGATTCTAAAACGAATTCGCAATTGTATCGCATGGTTTTCTCTCCGTATTTCTTTAAACAAGTACGTAAAATATTGAAAATTGGCAAGTGTGTTCCGAGTGAATTCCCAATCGAATATCGAAAATATGAAACCGGATCTGAAGGAATGCCGTGGCATCAAGACCAACCTCTGTTTAAACAAACTTACTATGAATGTGTTCTAACGATAACCAATACGTCGGATAGTATGTTTGAGTTTATGATTGATGATAATATTCATAGTGTTGATCCCAAACCAAATTCATTAGCATTGGTAAAACCATCTAGCGTATACCATAAAATAACACCTATTACAAGTGGCGAACGACGCATATTGAAATTTGTGTTTCTTTTGAACGAGAATAACGAAAAAAGCGAGCATTACGACTATGAATCGAAATTATAGTTTTTTGTTTATTTATCAAGCACCACATTTTTTGCGACATTTTTAATAATCTTCGGTATATTTTTATCTTGATTCCCCGTATTTGCATGTAACATATTCATGAAAATCTCGCTTTTTGGGTTGTTCATCTCTTGACTTTCAGGATTCTCCGTTACCCATTCCGTTATTTTACGAACGTTATTTTGTTTCAATGTTTGTATCGCAGATTTTAATTTTGTATTGTCTTCACTATCTTTATTCCAACTTTCGTTATCTTTGACATAAAGAACCTCGCGTTTCAAATCAGTACAATGAATAGGTCGTTTGGTAATATCCAGATTTTTTATCGCTTTGACAAAAATATTGGAAATGCCGTCTGCGAAACCATGTGTACCAGTGCGCTCTAAATCTGACAATTCAATAGTGAGCGAATTCACAAAATCCATTATATTGAGTGCATCTTTACATTGCTCGTTAAGAAACAAATTAATGTTATAATTGTTCAACGTATTATTCGTCGTATTACCTTTTACTTGGGGGATTAATTCGACCATTTGTTGTTGCAATTTTTGATTCTGATTCATCATTTCAAGTTGCAATTTTTGATTCTGATTCATCATTTCAATAAACATTTCTTTGTAGTCATTTGAACTATGATGTTCCCCTTTCCCCGTATTTTCGTCTTTTTCCATCTTTTCGTCTTTTTCCATCTTTTCGTATTTTTCCATCTTTTCGTCTTTTTCCATATTTTTCTCAATGTCGCTATTTTCAAGATTTTTTTCGAAATTACATCGAATTCTGTGGTTATTTAAACTCTGACGATGTTTGTACTGCTTTCCGCAAACGCAAATATATTCGGCGTTTTCGGCATTTTTTTTGTAAGTATTTGTAAGTATTTTATGTTTACGTGTCAGTAAATGTTTTTCATAGTTACTCGACTTACTAGTATTAAAGTCACACTTTTCGCATATAAATTTTTCGGCATTTTTTGGCATTTTTTTGTAAGTCATTGTGTAAGTATATAATACTTACAAAAAAAAATGCCTAAATCAAAATTACAAGAATATATATAAATCCCAAAAAGTTATGGTAACAAGGTTTGAATATAATTTTATAGTTTTAAACGATATATCTAGTATTTTCAAAAAGACGTGTTTTAGGGGTCGGAAAGTTTTTAATCGATTTGGAAAAAGGACATTTATTTTTGGGTATTTTTGAATATGGTGAAAAACTTTCTGAAACACGAATGTATGCAATTATTTAGGATTCATCATTTTATTTTTATACACCCCAAAATATATGTATTAAAATATTGTGCACATAATATATATTATGCAGGAAGGTGTAGTAGATTCACCATTATTACCCATCGTTACATATATCAATAAATTTAGATCGAAAATGGATGGTGTATTAACTACCAGAAATAATGGTATAACAAAGCATGAACATAGCATGGATATAATAAATGGATGGGAAGCGGGATTTCATTCCGTATTTATACCCATGATAACAATCATGAATACACTAGCTAATTCAGATGGTAGTGTAGGTATGTTTTTAACTCAACATCAGGAGGATGGTATAACTGGACAAAATATCGCGTCTATATTTAAGGCACTAGGGGTGGTTAGTGCTGGTTTAGGATTACCTGCTATAACATTTGCCATATTTGGTTTAGTGGCAACTTTACAGGCATTGGCATTTCATAAAGAAAATTATAGAAAAAATCTAACCCAATTCGGAAATACGTTGTTGCGTAATTTGGATTTATATACACAATTGTTAGAATTACATACTAAAACAGGTATCCCGTTAAAATTTACAGAGGAATACAAAGTTTTATTAGATGATTGCTTTGTATATTTTTTCAAATATTTACCCCAAGAGCATTTTTATAGCGTTATTCAAGATATTAATAACAATATTATGAATGTAAAAGGATTTGATTATAAAGATTTTTGTTCTAATATAAATGGTAAAGGTCCAGGTCCTCAAGTTCAAGGTCCAGGTCCTCAAGTTCAAGGTCCTCAAGTCCAAGGTCCAGGTCCTCAAGTTCAAGTCCCAGTTGCTCCAGTCCAAGCTCCAGTTGCTCCAGTTCCAGATACCAATCCAGCTGTGATATTTGCTCAATATCAAGTTGTTATAGCTGAGAAGAAAAAAATGCTTGATATTAGCGTAAATAAAGATGCACTTGCGCTTGATCTTGTTGCCAAAGCCGCTGCTGTTGCTAAAGCTGCTGATGCTGACCCAGAAGTAAATAATATGAACCATAAAATGGTGGATAGAATTAATGATAATATAGACCCATTATCTATAACAACATACATAGATCTTATTAACACAGGTATCCAAAAAAAACTCGATGATGTCGATATCGAATTATTGAATAGTGATTTATTTAAAAATTTAATGAACAAATTTATCAGAAATATTTTTAAAGAAGAAGAAATAGGAGATTATAACATTGGTGATTACATTAATGATAGTTATAGTGTGGAAAATGTTGAGGACTTATTTTTAAATTGGTGCAATTTTGCGAAGTATTTCGGTTCTATCAATATACAAATTAAACGAAATAATACAGGTGTAAATATAGATGATGCCACAATATTTAATGATAAAGTCAGATCAAATTTAGTGAAATTACAAAAATTCCAAGATGAAATCCTACAAAAAATAATTAAATTATATGAAGGCAATGGTATTGTTTCAGATCCAATAAAAACGGAGATTATTTCATTTACAGAAGGATTATTTATTATATCATTGCTTTTGATTGTAAAAAAAAAGGTGACAGATGTTAAAAAAGCAGAAGACGCTGAGTCTATTGAAGATTTTGACAAAAAATGTAATTTTATCGATTCATTAATAATAGATACATTTAAAGAATATATTGACATATCCATATTGTTTGAGTACAAGCCAAATAAAGCCAATACAGACTTAAAACTAGATTTATTTAAACGTAATATCGTCGATATATTTAATGTTAAAATAACGTCGGGTGATTGTATTGTGGGTAATGACGAGGAAATGTGTCATATACCACAAAAAAAACTGGAAGATAAAGTGGTTAAAATATTGGAAAGTGGTGGCATTATGAAAGACGATTATGGTTTTGGACAAGTATTAAATGGAACAACATTTATTTCGAAATTTTTGTTTGCTGAAAATGATCAAGACATTATAACTCATCTAAATGAACTATGTACAAAGTTATCTCAACCACTATCAACCGACCTATACGATTTTGATACAGGTGATATGTTGTGTAAATGGAGCATTATTGAACCATTATTTACTAATATTGATTTAAAAAAAAATATTATGAACTTTCATAAAAGAATAGAAGGACTATATAACAAAGATACAAAGATTTGTTTTACAGGTAATAAACAATTTGTATTTGGTATATTGCATAAATTATTACCCAGTGAAAAGGAAAAGGTTATTATTTCTATGGGTACAGCATTTGATAATTTAACCGAGTCTGGTAAAGATTATACGAATGCCGTAAGGATGGCATTATCTAGAAGAATTCATATTACATTAACCGAACGCCGTGTAGATTTAATAGGTATTGCTACAAAACGATTACATGAACTTGGTGAAGGCAATATAGAAACGAATATTTTAACCGAAAAACGTGATAATTTTGGGAGCAAAGAAAGTATGTCGTCGCTTAGTATATTAAATGGTCATTTGGCAAATTTATCATCATCTATGTTTACCTATTTTCAAATGCAATTAACATCGTATATTCTGAAGCATACAATACATGAAAAAATGGATGCTCATTCATTAAACATATTGACGGATTTACAAAAATCATTGTATAATATTCACGAAACAAAGGCGAATGTTTTTGGCAAGGCAATTGGTGACGATGTAGATGGCGATGATGATATGAATAGTATAATGATTAAGGAGTTGACTGATAAATATCGTAATGTACAAGAATATATGCTCAAGCGATACTTCTATCTAGTAACCACGTATCATCTAGATTATGATGAAACAATATTTCATACTATTGGGAAGGTTAGTCAGTCTTTTAGTAGGATGGTTCGGAATAGTGATAATTTATCGAATAGTGGTAGATATGAACATTTTATATCTGAACCAAAGAATAATCTATTTAATGTTAATGTAGATACAATTAAACGAATTAGAGGTAAAAATGATTTAAATGTGTATGGTTATAAATTAAGTCCAAATGAGGAGATATTTAAAAACGATTCATTATGGCTTGGATGTCATACGACACCCGAACAAATATTTTTTGAATATAAACGATATTACGATCATACAAAAAAACTACATGTACTCAATGCAGCAGTTATTACATGTTTAAAGGATCTGGAAGACACCAGTTTTATGTATAAAAATCAATTGGTGGATAAGAGAATGTGGATAAACCAAAAATATTTCATGCAAAACAATGAGCAAAAATACGGAAATAAAATTATAGATTTTTTTGACAAAATACAACGAATGGATGATGGTATTACCCATTATTTTAAAGAATATTCGGATACATTTGGAATACAAGTGAATAGCGAGGACCAAAATAAAATAGAAACAAATAAGGAAATAATATATAATATTGTACGAGTTATAAAGGGACACAAAACGTGTCAGAATGCCAATAATATCGACGATGTTAATCTCGATAAATCATCCATAAAAACTATATTAATCGACTTTTTATATAAGGAAGATAGTGTGTATGAGATTTTCGATTCCATATGTAACATTGTTCCAGACTCAGACACACACATACAACCTACTGGACAAGGTGGAGGAGGATTGCGAACCGACTTTGGTTGTAGAGGCAGATGGTTTAAATCTTCTGTATGTACTGAATTTTTAGATATTATTAAAACAAATGCTGTATGGGGCGAGTTAAAAAAACCAGGTTCAGGTGAAATAGGTGTCAATGAAATAAGTCTTAAAAAAATAATAAAGTTTTTTTTTCACTTATATGTTTCTGGATATTATGACGAACAAGGAAAAATACGTGTCGAGGGGAAAAATAGATCTATTACTCTTGACCAATTTGTTGTATGGTTTAAAATTATTAGGGGTGTGAATGGCTATATCGAGAGAATAAGTTCTATGCAAAATAATCCAATATTTGATGGAACATTATTAGACGCTCATTTTGGAGGCACTAACGAAGATAACAACGCATTTCAAATTGAAAACTACTTTAAAACATTTTTAAAATCCAGTTCTAATAAATATATACTTGAACCAATTATTGGAAACGATGAAAATAATATTTCAATTATTTATAAAAAAGAACAACAAATACATTCATATCTACAACAATTAGACAAACTACTAGATAAAATGAGTAAATATTTCTGTGATCAATCACAAGTAACGACAGAAATCAAAGATAAGACCGGAGATAAGACCGGAGATAAGACCGGTGATAATATCGATGATATAATCAACAACATAACTAGGTCTAGCACATCGTTGAAAAACGATACTTTTTGGTTATCTGAAATGCATAGAATACGTAAATTACATTTTAGGCAAGGAATTATGAAAAAAACAACTAAGGAAGACCAAACTATTGAAGGTAGTTATTCTGCCGATATTACAAAAATAGGAACTTGGACGCCTGATTTTGGAAACGGACTTGGGCGAAAACTAAAGCGCAATATAGCCATACCAGCAACAAAATTTATACGTATCTTTGCAAAATTTGGAATAATGACTACATATTGGTTTCTATTACGCCCTGGTGGCACGTTGTATAAAACGGGTAAAAACTTAGTTGTTACTGGGTTGTCGAGTGTTGGTCGTAATAGCCCATCAAGTGGAGGTACCAAGTCAAATAAACGTAAAAAAAGGGGCAAAACACTAAAAAAGAGACGAAAGCGACATCGTAAAACATTAAAATCGACAAAACCCTAGAGTTAATCTTTACTGATGGAATAATAAATATACATTAAATATATTTATTATTTATTAAACCCAATATTAACATCCACTTGAACCCATTGTAACATTTAAGTAATAGGTATGGTCGCTTGTACTGGTACAATGAGTAGGTGCACATGAATCAGAACATTTTGAATCTTCGTCGAACGGATAGGTGGTATCGTTACATTCACTATAATTCGTATTGTCTTCGTTATACCATATCTCATTGGGAATATGATAATAACCCAACATATTTTGCGGGACATGTGGCACTATATCTCGGTAATGAGTAATACGTTTTGAGTAAACATTGTATTCATTAAACTTAGTAACAAAATCATGGTTTCCTACACGAGGTGACCCAAAAGTAACAATGGATAAAATATTGTATCCCATATCATTGTATTCGTTATCAAACGCGAATAATGTTGCTAATGATCCACCAAGCGAATGTCCAGTAACAATAATATCTTTTCCGTATTTTTCCGACAATGGTAGCAATGTGTTGTAAATCGTTGGTTTCAGTGAACTGAAAAGATTATAGAACCCTTTTTCTACCGATATGGTTTGATCATCATAAGGTTGAATATGACTAAATTGGATATTATCTAACCAATTTTGTATATTAGATGACCCGCGAAACGCAATGAAAAGAGCCTTGTAATCTGTATTGTAACCAAATATAACCTGTTCGCCATTTTTTTCAATAACATTCGTTAAAATATTCGAATCGCAACATGTTTGGCAATTCCAGTTTAATGTTGAATCTACACAATAGGATGATTGGGCAATGTTTACAGAGACATTTGAAATTTCTTCTAAATCAATTGCTATAACATAGGTAAAAATAAAAAATAAGGCATAATAAATATTCATTTATTTATATATACAAAATTTTATTTCTAAATCGATGGTCTATATATTTTATAGCGCATTCTTGTAAGACGTGAACTTGTCAGGGTATTGAATCAATTTGTTGACCAAATCCCTCGCAAGTTTTTCATCATCTATAATCAAATCACATATTTGTTCCAGCGTCCCTGTCATGATCTGGTCACGCAACCATTCAAGATTAATTTGTCCGTTGATATGTGGTTTTACCATGTGAGGTTTTCTACATTTCTTACTTTCTGTATCGGAATCTGTATCGGAATCTGTGGGGGAATCATATCCTCGAATAGATGTCAAAGCACTAATTGGATTCGTCGGTTCAGGTTCAGGTTCATTTGATATGATATTGTTAGTGGAGATCTCATCTAGAGTCGGTTCAGGTTCATGTTCATGTTCATGTTCATGTTCGTTTGATAGCAATGAGATCACATTGTTTGTGGGTGTCTCGCCTATAGTCGGTTCGTCGTTGTCGTCTTGGGTTAGATTATTTGCCGCCAACAATCGATCATGTTCGGTCTTTAATGCTAGTTTGCGTGCCTCAGTGTAAGGAAGATAGTTGAATATAAATTTGTCCTGGTGATCCTGTCTAGATTTTTTAACAGCATTGAGGATACTAGTGGGAATAAGCTTTGTTGGCATATGCTTATTAGCATGAAATCCCAATACAACGTCCAAACCTGTCCCAACCATAATTTTTGATTGTGTTAGAACAGGCTTTGCGTCATTTAAACGCCCGGTGCGTGTATTCGATGCATTTTTCTCGGAGCGAATTGCACTACCCTTCCTATACATTGTATAGTTAGAAAGTACGTCATAGCGATGTGCCTTTATGTCGTCAAATCCGTTTTCGTAACCGAGTTGTTTCAGTGGAACATCGAAAATATCCTTGAACATTTCGCGTTCAGATTTAAAAGAATTATTATCCTTCGTATTATTATATCCGGATGCTATTTCGGTCTTGATAAAGTTATCATGTGCTAGACCTTGAGTGCTATTAACAATTAATCCTTGGATAGGAACTTCGTCTGGATAATCACCATTCATAACATCCTCTATTGATTTACCCCTCTTAAATTTGTACGATTTCGCGGACCTGTCAGTATCACCGAAAACAACATATTTGTCCCCCACTTTAATATATGTAGTCCTGTCACTTGGTATATAAAAGAATTCATAATTCTGTTCATTAACTAGTCTCTCATTTTGTAATTGGATAAAAGACTTGAAAGTGTGTATCTTCTCTTCGTCATCGAATCGGAATGTAATCTTAAATTCACAATCGTAGTCTAATGTAAATGCCAAATTATCTTTGGGGGCAGGAGGTGTGGTAACGTTATTGATACTCTTTGCATAATTATTTAGAGTATGACGGCTATTGGTGGCATGCTTAATAATAATAACCAGTCCAATCTGGTTCATTCCTATTTTTGTTTGTATTTTCGAAATTTGTAGTTTCTCTTCAGGGGAAGGTACACCATACGAAATATAATCGGTAGCGCTTGGATTGTCTTGTAATTTTGTCAAATCGATATTCATTTTGTTTGCACCTGAAATAATGGTTATTTTACCATAATCACGATCCATTAACACAAACCTGCTACCTACACCACATAGTCCAGTTTTACCTGCAATATTTGGTTTATGTAATGTGCTAAATTCTGCGGACAAGTCTGAACAACCATCACCATTATCAACAATAATGGTTTCATCATCGTTACACTCAAAGTGTTGATGTGTTGCGTTGGCATCGCGCGCATTATCAGAAAGCTCTTTGTATTTGTTTTGTAATGTAAGGGGATTATCATAAAGTTGCTTGATAATGTGTGATTGGTCATAAGTGAGATGAGTGCTCATGGTTGTTATTTATGCATAAATCATTGAATTTTAATTCCATTTCAATTTTTTAAAAAATGACAAATAGATAATATTATCCCCAACGAATAATATTAATAACTTCAATGGGTATAAACGGATAAAGTAGATTATAGAACCCTTTAATATATATAGAATTATTTATAATACGTATTTCTTTTAAACATTTTCCATATTTATTTTTTAATAGTTTTAAAATACCGAAGGCAGTCGACATTTCCATAGAATGTTTGAGTCCAAAACGATGACTATCAAATATCCATATCCATTCTTTTTCGCCATTTTCTTCTAAAACTTCTTCATAATGAGCTAATATGCCCTTTGTATCCCAATATTTGCTAGCTTTAGCAGGACATGTATAAAAAAAATTAATATTATTATTATTATTATTATTATTATTAGTATCTAATTTATAAAACGAATGGCTTCCTGGTTCATTATCACAAATAATACACATTATTAAATAATAGAAATATTATAAAAACACATATGTCATAAACAACACATAAAAGGATGAAGATAAATATAATATGAAAATTGTAGTAGATTGTCGTGAAGAATCTCTTTATAAACTCATACAGAAAGAATTGGAGGCTACTCCAAACATAATATGCTGCCGAGAACAATTATTGCTAGGAGATATTATTTTCAAAGATGATAATGACAAAGAGATAATACTTTTTGAACGAAAATCGCACAATGATTTAAACGCAAGTTTGAAAGATGGACGTTATAACGAACAATCTCTTCGCTTAAATGCTGGTGAGATGTGTAACCATCGTATTGTTTATTTACTTGAAGAAAGTGTAAAAACCAATAAATACTCAAAGGCTCGTACAATGGCACCCAATCTTCTACATAGTTGTATTTTCTCTCTTCTTTTTTACAAAGGTTTTTCTGTTTTACAAACCAAATCACTTGAACATACTGCGGCAATGCTAACCGATTTTGCTAGAAAGATGAATAAGGAAAAGGATAAATCATTGTATTCGTTCGCTGAACCAAACAATAATGCGATTTCTACGACAGAATATACACAAACCATAAAAAAAGTGAAGAAGGAAAATATAACACCTGAAAACATTGATGTATTTATGTTGTGTCAAATACCCAATGTCAGTTCATTGACTGCAAATGTCATACTAGATAAGTATATAACAATTCATGATTTAACAAAAACATTGAGGGAAACCCCTGATAGTTTAGCATCATTCACGTACATTAATAAAACGGGTAAACCGCGTAAACTCACATGTTTGGTGATTGATAATATCCGTAAATTTTTATGTAAAGAAAAAGACTACTCGCAAGATATCGATATGACAAAAATAATTTAATTTCTTATTAAATACTATATAATGGGATTATTTACATTGGAAGAATTTTATCATCATATAGCAATATCATTAACGCTCGTTGCAGCATTTGCTTGGAATGATGCTATTAAAGAATTGTTCGGTAAAATCAAATTTTTAAATAAGAAGGGACCAATGATGTATGCATTGTTTGTCACATTATTGGTCACCATTGTACTAGGTGTAATAAATATCATACATATGTACACAACCGACGAATCTATTCAAATAGGGAATGATGTATCTAACGCAGCAGAAAATAAAAATATGGTTTCATTAAACTATGTAGATGAGTATGATATAATGTTGGAGCGATATTAGATAGTAGTAAATAGTTATCTAACGCGGAGTAACTCGTCTATCATTCGAATCTCCACGAACTGGTGCAGATACTATGAACAATATTACGATACCAAATAGTACGATCAATAATACCTCAGACATGATTATAATTTTTACAAACTATATTGTAAACATTATATAAATCAATTTTAAATTACACCATTGAATACTCGTTCAAACAACAAGGAGGCACGAAAATGCCTTATGTAGCTGTTAAACCCTGAATCTTATTTTCTTCATATATAAAACGAGGTGTGAAACCTTTACCCTGTGTTTTTTTGGGGCGTAATTTATCAATCATATTCCTACTATATTCTACACCACCCCATTTTGGATTCATTGCGCTTAAAGATTGATCTATCTGATCTCCAGAATAATAAAGTTTATCTAGAGGTGTATTTTCACCTATATATTGGTTATCGCCATCGAAACCTGGGAATGAATTTGTATTGTATGGAGGGTCATCGCGCGTGGCATCTACAAGCATTTGTTGGCGCGTGTCGTCATCGACAGAGGGAACATATGGAAGTGTAGATGGTAAACCACCTTGAGGGTCAAGTGGATCAGGTCGCACTTTAAAAACTTCTTTTCCCTGTGCGTCATATGCACCTTGAACAAATAAAATGGGACATCGAATATCTTGGCTTCGTTGCCATTCTGTAAATTCAACATATTCTTCTAAACTTTCAAATTCAATGGGATTTACACCTGGTACTTTAGCCAATTTCGAATTATATAAAAAAAATTTAGAGCCTTTTTGTATTAACATATCTGGGCATCTAGGTGAACTTTCAAATCCTTCGTTCATATCTTCTTTTGTATAATTGATCATGAAATATAGTCCCATTAGGAATATCAATATGATTAGGAAGAGTATCCCGTTGTTTTTTATCATCATCATATATAATTAAAATATTAAAATATATATATGGTAAAAATTTTTCGTGTTTTACCCAACGAAACTTCCAAGATCGCTGATGTGAATGAGTTTATTGCGGGGAAACATCCTGTTGTTAGCGCGATTTATATGCCTGAGTGTGTACATTGTAAGGATTTAATTCCTAAATGGAATGCTGCGTCGAAACAAATACAGGATGGCTACAAAGGGAATGCTGTCATTGCACTTGTTCATATGGATAGTTTAAATTCATTACAACTACCAAAAGATAAAATTCAAGGTTATCCTCACATAATGAGTTATCACGGCAATCGTGAACATGAGTATCATGGCGAGAGAAGTGAACAAAATCTATTGGATTTCATGATAAAAAATGGAAATTTAACACCTAATATTAGAGGGGGTGCGCGTAAAAAGAGACGTAGTCGCAGAACAACAAAAAAACGTGGTAAAAAGACAAGACGCAATAAAAAGACGAAGAGAAAAAAGACAAGACGTAAAAGGTGTTAGATTTTATTAATTTTCCATCTCATAAGATGTCCCATATATATTGAGAATTTCATCTAAATTTTTCATATACGATTCTCTAAGTGGTGCTATTTGTTTGTAGTATATCTCTATTTTTGTATCATATAGGGTCGTACCTGGGTTTATATGGGTGGAATTGATATTATTGTAGATATATGTTATTTTATCTAAATCGCACATGATTTTTTCATATTCATCTATTATTAAAAAATCCAATCGTTGTATATCTGATTCATCTAATTCGACCCGTGATATAAACTCTGAATCATTAATTTCTTGGGTGTATTCTTGTTTCATCTGATCTATATTTACAAAATCAAATTGCGGGAGTCTAATTATGACACATTTTTCCACAACTTTCGGTATTATTGTTTTTTTGGACAATGGTTTCACTTTTGATTTACTTTGTATAGGTTGGTCTAATATATTTACAACATATGGTTGTTGAATGATATGCAATGGGGGTCCGAATTTTGACATCCTATATTATTCGTATATGTAATTTTCTATACACCTCCATAAAAGTATTTGTTAAATGAATTTACAAACATATCCGTTTACCCATATATACGAATGACCTATATGATTGAAATTTTTCTTATTGTTGTATGCTGCTGTGGATGTTTTATGGTGTACGCAGAATGTGATGGTGATTGTTGCGGAGATTACAACAATACGTCAAATGAAAATACGTCGACAGAATGTGAAATATCGGTGGTTAAATCGCCAATTACAGATGCCCAGTTAGAAAATGCTTAAAATTGAAATATAAAATGTCATAATTAGTTAAATATATATTACAATTACTAATTATGAGTAAAATCCCGGTTCCAAAGTTCCAATTTCGCCTATTTGATTTTCAGGTATTCAACAAATCAATAGGCGATGGTAAGGATGCTGAAACAAACTTTGAAATCCAAATGTTTGGCATTAACGAGAAGGGTGAATCATGTTCCATATTTGTGGAGGAGTATATGCCATTCTTCTATATTAAAATAGATAATAGTTGGTCACCAATGCAAATCAACTCTTATAAAGAATTCATTATGAAAAAGGTAGGTAAAAAATGCGCTCAGCAAATAGAATCATTCAAGATGGTTTTCAGAAAGCAACTTTATGGTTTCGATGGTGGTAGAAAACATAAATTTCTCGAAGTTAAATTTCATAATACGACCTCGTATAATCGTGTAAAATATTTGTTTCAGAAAAATCAATACTATGATCGCAAAACGATCAAGTACATCAATTTTGATACTGAATTATACGAGGCAAACATTCCACCATTGTTGAGATACTTTCATATTCAAAATATCAGTCCTACGGGCTGGGTAGAAATCGAAGGTTTCGAGGCGACTGAAAAAACGACAACGTGTAATTATGAATTTGTATTGGCTTACACTAATATTCGCCCATTAAATGATATTGAAACCCCTGTTCCTTACAAGATTTGTAGTTTTGATATTGAGGCTAGTTCAAGTCATGGTGATTTTCCCGTACCGATTAAAGATTATAAAAAGTTAGCGGTTGATATGGTTGCTTACAAAGATACAATTGCAAATGCGTGGGGTCAATATGGAGAAGGTACCCAAAAACAATTATTCAATGATATGATATACGAAGCATTTGGTTTCAAACCTAAACGTAACATTGATATAGTGTATCCAAAAAAGAAGGTAACCAAGGAGCGTTTGAAAAAGATAATGGACACTTTTTATGTGAAAAAATTATCAGATGTATATATTTATGATGAACCAGACAAGTATGCGTATAAACGTGAAGAGGAGGAAGAAGATGACGACGAAAAAGAACGTCAATTGAATCTTGAAAAGTTTATGGGTTTGAATGTGCTTGATATGTTTAAAAATAATCCTTCTCACGATGAAGAGGTGACATTCCTCACGATGTACTTGTCAAAGACATTTCCTCAACTGGAAGGAGATAAGGTGACATTTATTGGTTCGACATTTCAAAAGTATGGTTCTAAAGAACCTTATAAAAATCATATAATTGTTTTGGACACGTGTAGTCCCATGGAAAATGTGGATAATGCCGTGATTGAGTGTTATAAAACTGAACGCGAGGTTTTGTTGGCATGGCAACGTTTGATCAAGGAAGAAAATCCTGATATTATGACAGGATATAACATCTTTGGTTTTGATTACAACTTTATGTTCAAACGCGCCCAAGAAAACGATTGCGTAGAGCAGTTTTTGGAACTTTCGCGAAACGATGATGAAGTGTGTGGTGACCAACAAACAGATGGTTCTTATAAAATAGAAGAAAGTAAGATTGTCCTTGCTAGTGGTGAACACGAATTACAATATATTAAAATGCCTGGGCGTGTTCAAATCGATCTTTACAATTATCTTCGCCGTGATTATAATTTAACATCATACAAATTGGATTATGTTTCGGGGCAATTCATTGGAGATAATGTATTAAAGTTGGAACACGTTGGTGACGAAACTCCATTTACTCGAATATTTACCAAAAATATGATGGGTATTCAAGAGGGTAGTTATGTTCATTTCGAAGAAATCGGTCATAGTAGTGATTACTATAAACAGGGGGAGAAGTTTATTATTACACATATTGACAAGGAAACGAAATCATTTATGATAAATAATCACGAACATTTGAATATGACGAGGCAGGTACGTTGGGGATTGGCAAAAGATGATGTTACACCTCATGATATCTTTCGCTTGGCAAATCAAGGACCTAATGAACGTGCATTGGTAGCAAAATATTGTATTCAGGATTGCAACTTGGTTCATCATTTAATGAACAAGATTGACGTTATAACTGGTTTTATTGAGATGTCTAAAATTTGTAGTGTTCCCATGGAGTTTCTTGTCATGCGTGGACAAGGTATTAAGCTAACTAGTTTCATTGCGAAAAAGTGTCGTGAAAAGGGAACACTTATGCCAGTATTGGAAAAACCAGACTATGGTGATCCAAATGATGGTGAGCAATGGAATGGTTATGATGGCGCAATCGTTCTAGATCCTAAGTGCGATCTGTATTTGGATAATCCTGTAGCGTGTGTGGATTATGCGTCGTTGTATCCATCTTCAATGATCAGCGAAAATTTATCCCATGATAGTAAAGTGTGGGTGAAAGAGTATAATTTACACGACATCCTCATAAAACAAGAAGGAGTGCGCGATATCAGTGGTAATTATGTATATGATTGTATGCCAGATTATAAATATGTAAATATTCGCTACGACACATATTCGTGGAAAAAGAATCCTCGTGGTAAACTAGAAAAAGTTGTTTCTGGGTATCGTGTCTGTAGATGGGCACAATTCCCAAACAATGGTAAAGGTATTATGCCGTCAATTCTAGAGGAGTTATTGGCAGCCAGAAAAGCAACTAGAAAATTAATTCCGCAACAAAGCGATGATTTCATGAAAAATATTTTGGACAAGCGTCAGTTGAGTTATAAGGTTACAGCAAATTCGTTGTATGGTCAGTGTGGTGCAAAAACGAGTACATTCTTTGAAAAGGATGTTGCTGCGTCGACGACTGCCACTGGTAGAACGTTGTTGACATATGCGAAGGGTGTTATCGAAACAGCTTACGGAGGAGGAAGAGTGTGTGATACAAAGATTGGAAAGGTGAAAACGTATGCTGAATATATTTATGGGGATACGGATTCTGTATTCTTCACATTCAATCTAGAGACGATGAATGGGGAAAAAATTCGCGGTAAGGATGCGCTAGCCGCGACGATTGAGTTGGCGATAGACGCAGGTGAATTGGCAACCAAATTTTTAAAGAAACCTCATGACTTGGAGTATGAAAAAACGTTTATGCCGTTCTGTTTGTTGTCAAAGAAACGTTATGTGGGTATGCTCTATGAAACAGACGTAAATAAATGTAGTCAAAAGAGTATGGGGATTGTATTAAAGCGTAGGGATAATGCTCCAATTGTAAAAGATGTTTACGGAGGTATTATTGATATATTGATGAATCAGCAAAATGTTGCGCAATCGGTGGAATTCTTGAAACAAATGCTCGATAATCTTGTAAGTGGTACAATTTCGATGGACAAGTTGTTGATAACAAAGTCCTTGCGATCGCACTACAAGAATCCGAAACAAATTGCTCATAAGGTATTGGCGGACAGAATGGGTCGTCGAGATCCGGGAAATAAACCGGGTGCAGGTGATCGAATTCCGTTTGCGTATGTTGTCCATCCAAATAAGAAGGCACTTCAGGGAGAAAAGATCGAACATCCTAGTTATATCACCGAAAATGATATAACACTTGATTATGAATTTTACATTACCAATCAAATTATGAAACCATTACAGCAGTTGTTCGCACTTATTCTTGAACAAATACCTGACTATAAACGTAAGCCATTGACAATGAAGAAGATGCAACAAACAATGTTAGAATTGGACAAGAAACACGATTATGAAACAGCTATGAAAAAAAAGGAGGCATTTAGATGTTCCGAGGTGAAGAAAATATTATTTGATCCTTTCTTACAAAAATTGCTGCGTCAAAAAAATAATACAATTACCAATTTCTTTCAATCTATATAATTATTTGAATGTGTAAATAATATTTTACCTATTTTTTATTTAAATATTCCATTATATTAATGGACCCAAAAATAATTCAGATTTTTTATCGAGCGCAGGAAAAATTAAAGGGGTCTTTCTCTCTATTGGGAATTATAAATAAAAATTTAGAATCACTTGTAAACAAATATAACTGCTGTCTTGATTTAAGTGAAAAAGCAATTGGGTATACGGACCTATATAACGATATTAATAATAAATATAATAGATTGCTATTGAGTGCAAAAAAATTAAATACAATTCCTCTTTCTATATCAACAGAAATAACTCATGTTCATAAATTCTCCGTAATACTATTTGATGACCTAGTAGCTTTTGATAAAAAGATTTCAAAACGTTCTATCGAATTAATACAACTGAGTGATATTGGGGAGAGAAATAAACACGTTGCCGTATATAATTTACCATCTGTACCAAAACATAAACCAAACATAAAAGGTGGAAATAAAAAAAGAAAAACAAGGCGTAGAAAAACAAAACGTAGAAAAACAAAACGTAGAAAAACAAAACGTAGGTAAACAATATTATATCATATATTAATGATAAATTGATATAATATGGATTGAGTTTTATGATGTTATAAAAAAGTATGGATTATTGGTCTGATAGTGAACATCGTATGTTGTCTGTGATGGAATCGAAAGATCGTCCTAAAACGCGCATCGAATATTATTTGTGTTGTTTCACAAGGAAACGTCGACTATTAGACACAAATTAATTATTATTCGGATTATCGAAAATTGTCGGAAAGAATGTTTCAAAAATGTATGTTCCTGAAGTATCCATACGCATGTCTGGATTCGACATGGTTTCTCGAAGAATACCACTCATTGCATTGGAAATAATATTGTTCATTTCACTGGATAACTCGCTAAGGGGGATAGCTGGTCTATTACCATTGTTCGAAAATGGTATATTTTGCTCCATAGGCAATGGTATACTTTGTAGGCGTGGTTCTGGTACAGGTCTACGTTGTTGTGGTTCTGGGGCAGGCACACTTTGCTGTTGTGGTTCCGGGGCAGGCACACTTTGCTGTTGTGGTTCTGGGGCAGGCACACTTTGCTGTTGTGGTTCAGGGGCAGGCACACTTTGCTGTTGTGGTTCTGGGGCAGGCACACCTTGCTGTTGTGGTTCTGGGGATGGTTCAGGTGCAGATATATTTGTATTTTCTTCTTCATTCACGCTTTCTTCGTTTATGAAATCATCGTCGTTTACAGATAAATGGTCGTTTACATTGTAGTATGTACGAATGTCATAACGACATAGCGGACATCTAACATTTTGAGCAAACCATATTTCGAGTTCATTAGGTGTAAATATATGCCCGCAATACAATATGCGTGTTACATCCTCTTCATTTGTGAATGTATGTAAATCGATAGGACATGTATTATTTTGGGGACTTCTTATATCTGAAAAACGAACTAGTTCGGTAGCATGATTGATATGTTCGCGCGTGGGATGTACGATTACAGGTGTCATTAATTGGTCCATACCGCGTGAAATGAATTGGTCAATGCCACGCGTAGGTGGCAAAATCATGGATATTAGTAAATTAGTAAGTCCATTATCATTTGACACATCTGTATAATTTCTAGTATTAAAACTTGGTGTGGTACGATGCGAAGTACGATGCGAAGTACGATGCGAAGTACGATGCGAAGTACGTGGTACGTGCGTACGTGATGTGGGTGTGCGCGAATACCATTGTCCAGCTGCTGCTGCAGCCGTCGCCATTGGCGATGGACGTTCATGTCCATAAAATGTATCTTGGCGTCTCGGAGATACGCGCCTAGGAGGATGGTATGGTACTTGAGATTCTTGACTATTCGATGGGGCAATACCATTAGTAATTAAATTGCGAATGGTTGTTTCTTGATTATGCAACGTTTGAATCATTTGTTGAAATAGAATTTGATTGTTGCCAATATTGTCTATATATGCATTCACTAATGAAATTTGATTATTATTATCTCTATTATTGTCAGTTTGATTTAAACCTCTATTCATTTTATAAATATAATATATAATATATAAAATGTTTAAATATAATGTATCATCATAAATAATGTCTGGCGACGGATTATCCGGACTAGTAAACTTAGGAAATACGTGCTATTTAAATACATGTATTCAAGCATTGAGTCATTGTCATGAACTAAATGAAAAAATACATTCTGACAATACAAAAAAATATATGAAAAATGGTGTAGAATGTCAATTATTGCAAGAATATGGGGAGTTACAAAAATTATTGTGGTCCAAAAATTGCGTTGTCAAACCAGGTAGATTTCTAATGGTTTTGCAAAATACTGCTAAATCGAAAGGAATGAACGAATTTTCTGGTTTCGATCAAAACGATGTTAGCGAATGTCTATATTTTCTTATAAATAGTTTTCATGAGACACTACATAGGAATGTGACAATGAAGATAGAAGGTACACCGAAGAATAAAAAGGATGTATTGGCTAAATCGTGTTTTGAATCAAAGAAACAATTTTATGAAAATGAATTTAGTGAGATGTTGGACTTATTTTATGGCTTTATATGTGATGAAAAAATAAATATTTCTACTGATAAAATAGAATACAAACCGGAACCATTTTTTATTTTGAATTTACCCATACCTGCTGGAAAAATGGAAACAAATATTTATGAATGTTTTGACACCTATTTACAAGAGTCTATAACAATAGACGATACGTACAAACGTAGGACATTGTTCTGGAGTTTGCCAAATATCTTAATTGTTAATTTCCAGCGTTTTCATGGGAGTAATTTACGTAAAAATCATAGTTTGATTGATTTCCCGATAGATAATTGTAATTTGTCTAAATATGTAGAGGGATATTCTCCTGATTCTTACAAATATGATTTATTCGCTATTTGTAATCATGGTGGTTCAATGAACGGAGGACATTATACATGTATGGTAAAAACAAAAAATAATAATTGGTATCATATTAATGACAATCAAGTTCATAGTATAAATGCGAATAAATTAATTTCTAATAAGTCCTATTGTCTTTTCTACAGAAAAAAAACCATCTAAACTATATATATATATGGCAGTAACCGTAGAATCAGCAACATTATCGTCGGAACTTTATGATTTTATAAGCAAAATTATTACAAGTCCATTATTACTTATTTTAGTAGGATTGGTATTGATTGCAATGACTCTTAAATCGGGTGGTTCAACGACGGGATCACCATCAAGTTCCGGGGTTTTAGAAACAATCTTGATTGCTATGTTTTTATTTTTGGTTTTAATCAATGGTGTTTTGTATTTTTTTGGCGTGGATATCACAACAACATTAAGTGATTTTTTTACCAATAACCCAAAAATCAATGTAAATGTTACTGATTTAGGCGTTCGAAGCGAGGTGTTTCACATTCCTGGAAATCATTATGTATATCCTGATGCGAAAGCACTATGTCAAGCATATGGTGCTCGCATGGCTACATATGATGAAGTAGAGGAATCATATAAGAAAGGTGGTGAATGGTGTAGTTATGGATGGTCTGAAGGACAAATGGCTCTCTTCCCAACACAAAAGGATACGTGGAATAATTTACAATCGAAAGAAGGACATGAAAATGATTGTGGACGTCCAGGTATAAATGGTGGTTTTATAGACAATCCTGCTGTACGTTTTGGTGCAAATTGTTACGGCGTTAAACCTCGCATGACAGAGACAGAAAAGGAATTGATGGAAGAAGGACAGAACCAAGATACACCTGTCGAATCCCGAGAGGAAAAGATAATTGATGAGCGTGCTGATTTTTATAAGGATAAGCTCAGTAATGTATTGGTGTCGCCATTTAATTCCGATAAATGGAATGGATATAGAAGAATCTAATTATATAGATAATTTGTTATTAATTATAATAAATTATCAGATTTGCCAAAATTAAAAACTATTTTGATCTAGTTGTTTTCCTACGTGTTTTTCTTTGTTTGGTCTTGTTTTTACCTCTTTTACGTGTAATCGAAATTTTTTCGAAACCATCTTGTTTAAGAAATTTAGAAAAATCCTCTTCATTGATATCCTCTTTTTTATCCAATACAATTATATTGTCTAAACTTTCGTTGGGTTTGTATATATGATTAAGAATGAATAATCCAGCGGGTACAGCCAACGACATGAGATTCCCCCCCTCTTGTTTAAAAGGAGAGAATCCTTGACTTTCTATTTCATTATCACCATTTACATATGTATCCAATACCATATCTCCTCCGTACATATATATATGATATGAAGATATAAATGTTTATATTCTGCCTAATTTTTATCGTTTTTATATGTACGTTTAATATTTGTTTCCACTTTAGATTCGCGATTTTCCTTGATATAATGCATGATTTGTTTAACAATCTCTTTGTCTGGAACAATTTCGCTAAGACATTTTTCAACGTATTTTAAACTTAATGGATTTGTTGTTTTGGTTTCGATAAATTTTAGCTTACCATCGCTAATCTCAATCACCGCTTTTTGTAATTTATTTTCCGCCGCATAATTGTAAATCGTGAACTCAACATCACTCTTTTTTTCACGCAATTCTTTAATTTTATCTTGTAGCATTTTCACCTGGTTGTCAATATTGACCCATGATTTAATAGACTCTTCGAAACTCATAATACAATAGCATATGAAAACTATTCTATTATCTTTGTATAAATATTTTAACGTCTTCTGGAACTGGATCTGCTGGAACTGGCCTTGCGAGAACTGGACTTGCGTCTTCTAGATTTACCTGAACTATATTTGCTAAAAAACGATTTTCTGGAACTGGATTTTCTGGAACTAGGTTTGCGACCCTTGTTGTGTTTTTTTTGCATACGCTTTTGGACAGCAAGAAGTCCGAATGGAATAATTGCTTGCTCGATAGCACCTGTAAAACCACCCTTTCTTGGTTTGCATCTTGGTGCTCTTTTTGTTTTGCGGCTACCTTTACGGCTACCTTTGCGGCTACCTTTTCTACTGACTTTACGGCTACCTTTGCGAGTGGCTTTTCTGCTGCGGCGTCTAGCACCACCTTCAGATTCTTTTTTACTAAATAGTCCTTCAAGGAAAGACTTTCCCTCTGGTTCTGACATTATATATATTCAAACGAAAAAAATTAAAGTAGCAACTTTTGTTGATACATATATTTATTATGCATTAATAGAATAAATATGCCTAAAATTAAGAGAAAACACATACAAATAAAAATGATTGTCATATAAATGTAAGGCTGGATTTCCTGTAATATAATATCGATAATTGGACGTAGTATGATTTGAATTTCTTTTTTAAAATCTTCTGTTTCAAGCATCGCGAAACATTCACGTATAAATGATTGTGTCATTAATATATTACAATTCAAGTTTTTTGCGTGAACTACGACTAAATATTATGTTTTAAATTAATATGAATAATATCAATTTCCCTGATGATGACTATGATTTTAATGATATGACTTTAGCCAATCCCATTGTTTTACAACAGCAACAATATTTTACAAAAATGCAACATAAAGGCAGTGATATTTTGATCCAAATGCCAAAATGTTTCTCTAAGCAAGGTTTTATGACGTCTTCCAAACGACAATATTGTGACTTAATGATACCATGTGAAAATAAAACAATTTTGTCATGGGTTGAAAAATTGGAGGAACGTTTACGCGGTTTAATATTCGAACGTCGTAAAAATTGGTTTCACGAAGATGTCGATTTAGATGATATTGATAATATTTTTACATCTCCATTGAGGAGTTTTAATTCAGGTAAATATTTTTTGTTGCGCACAATGTTACAAAGTCCCCGCATGTTACAATCTGACCAAATAAGTATTTTTGACGAAAATGAAAATCCACTCAACAAAGAAGATGTAGGAAGTAAAACCGAATTTGTAAGCATATTACATTTCCATGGAATCAAATTTTCGTCTACAAGTTTTCAAATATATATCGAAATGAAGCAAATGATGGTACTGAATGTAGAACAAACCTTCTCGAAATGTATGATTAAGACGAAAGAGAATGTTGAATATAATATCCCAGAAGATATAGAATTAAGCAAAAACATTCATGAGAACATAGTTGCAACGCATACAACTGATGTGGAATTAAGCGATACTATATCTGAATCAAATACTGCACCCGATGATGACGATGCCATCGAATCTTTAGCAATTATAAACGTAAATGAAAGTCTGCCTTTGGAACTTGAAGAAGTACATTTAGAACCTACAATAGAGGGAATATTACAACTGAAAAATAAGGATGATGTTTATATTAAAGCTTATCGCGAAGCAAAGGACAAGGCAAAACGAGCACGTATAATCGCATTAAAGGCACTTTTAAAGGCGAAAAATATTAAGGACAAGTATCTTCTGAACAATATGGAAATGAGTGATGATGACGAGGATGATAATACAACTATTAATACAAGTGATTTGGAAAGTACTACAGATACTTTAGAAACTTATTCAGATGGCGAAGATGATGATTATAATGAAAATGGTGATAATGGTGATAATGGTGAAAATAATGAAAGTAATTAATCCAATGATTTCGATTTTTTTTTTATAGCAATTTTATATATAATGGCTTCATTCATTAAAAAGATTACCTCATTTGTTAACGATAACATGTTATTGATTGTCGCACTTTTAATTGGTATTATGGGTGTCGGATACTATTCTGGTTCTAAAAGCATGACTATGGATAGTATGTCAAACAACAGAGCACACAACGGCGATGGATCAGGTTCAGCTCCCACTATGGATAACGCTTCCATTCGCCCTGCTGGTCCTTTAGGTACAAACGAGGATTTTGCCCGTGTCGAAAACATAAAGACTTCTACCCCTGGTTTAGCAAATTGTAGTGCTCAAGACTCCATCCAGGATCCCCAGGATTTATTGCCTAGTGACGCAAATAGTGAATGGGCGCGTCTTAACCCCGTAGGTCAAGGTGATTTATCTGACGTGAATCTTCTCAAGGCTGGTCACCATATTGGTATCAACACCGTTGGACAATCATTAAGAAACGCCAATCAACAAATCCGCTCAGATCCTCCTGTTCCCCAAGTAAACGTTGGACCTTGGCATAATACTACCATTGAGCCTGATACTATGCGCGTACCTTTAGAGTTAGGTTCTGCTCCCGCATTACAACAATAAACGTTATACACGTTTAATAATAATATTTGAAAAAAAAACAAATATCGTAAAAATATATGTCAGAGACAAATATTTTAGCATATGTTTTGATATTTTTAGTAATGGTTTTGAGTTATAAAATATATGAGGATTCGGATATGTTTCAATTGAAATGTATTGTCTCGGATGTGGATGGAAATCGTTATTGTGTGCGTGAACGCAATAAGTTAGAATTAGCCGCGGATTTACTAGCACAGGCAACAGAAAAATGTAAACATTTGGTCAAATATGTAGGTGAAAAACACCCAGATAATGCTGATGTTCAACGTTTGATAAAGAATTTCAACCCTAAGACAATACAGGAAACACTACCAACAAGTGCTTTAACTGCTTATAGTGAAAATAAAGGTGAAAAGATTGCGTTTTGCTTGAACACTACAAAGGAAGGTAATAAATTAATAGATATCCACACTTTAACATTCGTAGCAATTCATGAAATTTCGCACATTATGACAGAATCTGTTGGACATAAACCCGAGTTTTGGGCGAACTTTAAATTTTTATTGGAAAATGCAAAGAATGCGAACATTTATGATCCAGTAGATTATAAAAAGAATCCACAACAATATTGTGGTATGACAATTAAGGATAACCCTTATTATGATTTTTAGTACATAAATTTATATGCTTGATATATATGAGTGACAATATATATAAAGCATTTATTCATAACAAAGAAACAGGAAAATACCATATCTACGTTTTTATAGGTAATATTCAGTTAGGTAAACTTCAAACAATTCAAGACGATTTTAATAAAGATTCGAAGCAGGAACAATTTGTAAAACTATTTAGCGAATATGAAAACACATTTATAAATGATGATAATATGAATGTTACATTTGTGAATGTAAATATTTACGACACAAATACATGGGAAGAAGTTGCTATTAAGATTGCCAACGTATCGGGAAAATATTCATACCAAGAATTATATCTTTATGGGACAGGAGATGTAGATTTTGGATATAATGAAATCATGGAATTTCTGACACATGAAGGATATATATCAAAGAAAAGATTATTATTTTTTATACAGAATTGTATTGTTGATCCAGGGTTAATCCAAATTATTAACGATCATGATAAAACACTATTTGATTATTCAGATTTGAAAGAAATGAACGTGATTGAAAACATCCGAAAAATGAAAACTCCTATAGGATTGGATTTTAAATCGGATCATCGATATCAATATTTTAACGACCCAGGAGATTTTGAAAAGGGAGTATTTGATTATGAAAGTGAATTCACTCCTTCACTTCCACTATTCACATATTTCTTAAACTCAAAGGCGATATATGTTCATCCATATAATGATGAAATGTTTGATGAATCTATACATCAACTATCGGTTTATTATCCAATGTTAAAAGGTATAATCGACAATGATACGAGTATTAAAGATGTTCGTGATTCACTGATTTCGGATATGACAGAGTTAAAATCATCTACAACTTCAAAGGATATTATTAATAAACATTTCAATTCCGTATATGATGGTGTACCTAATATTAAATCGATTGTTATGACGTTGGTACCATTGAACAAAACATATATATCTCTCGAGACGATGTTCAAGATTTTTCCAACAAATAATGAAAAGTCTATTTTGGTTACAAAATATAATCCGGGTATGAAGGGAGAGAAATTATTCAAATTAGCTACAAATGAGTACAAAGAACCTATTTTACGTAGAACTTATTTACAGAAAATACAGACTGAAATGACAAATGCTAGAAAACGATATGTTGGTATTTACTGCGAATACAATTTTAAAGAAAAACAATATCCAGCGATTATCAAGATTTACGAAAATGGTAAAATTACAATTTACTTCAATAGTGAACGATTGATTGATGACCGCCGTTTCGAGAAAACAAATAGTACGTTTCAAATGAACGACTATTCTGATATTTTGAAGTCATTTTACAATGATATTATTGAACATATTAACAGCTATTTTGACCATAGTGGTACAACACTACCATTATTTTATACGTTTAAAACACACAATGTCTCCATAGATGATATGCATTTACGTTTTGAACATAAAATAGACAATAATAAACAATGTTTTCGTAATTTACTATTAATCGAAAATGTAATGAATTCTTTCATTCATGTTACTGGTAATAAGAATAACGGCGCACAATTTAATATTATACCCATGTTTCGCATTAAACAATTCAGGCGAATAGATGTAGATATTAGTTTGCTAGATAGTCGTAACCAAATGTTCTCGATTGATATACGCAATATAGGTCATTACGGAATGCTTGAATATTTAAGGTTTTATCTGTTTTCTCTATTGAATATATGTAAATCCCCCAAATCTTTTACAAGTGAAATCAGTGATGGTGTATTACAACATATACAACCACCTGACAATGATGAGGAAGATAAAGATAAAGAGAAAGAAGGTGATTATAAAGATGATATGAGTGATACTGAAAGCATAGATGGCGAAGATCTGTTTGATAAAGATGAATCTAATCAAAGTACCGAATCCGTAAAGGGGTTTACATTTGAAAATGAGAATGATGACGACGATTTTTTAATGGGTTCGGATGACGATTCCAATAATTCTGAAGGGAGCTTTTTAGGAGGTGCCAAGGAGCGCAATTTGCTACAGAAACGCATGGGAGAGCGTGATCCAGAATTATTTAAAAACAATAAATCATTGGATTTTCTAGCATATAGTCGTTATTGTCCGTCTAATTTATCGAGGCAACCAATCGTCGCTACTGAAGCTGAAATGGAAAATATTGATAAGGACACATTTAAAGGAGATCCGTTAAAATATGGAAGTGATAAAGAACATATGAATTACTATTTTTGTCCCCGGTATTGGTGTAATGAAAAGAATATTTCGTTAAAACCGGCAGACGTTACAAAGGTCAATGGTGTAAACCAGAGTGATAAATGTAAACGTGATGGTGGTACATATGCAGAGATAACCGAATTTAACCACGAAAAACATCATGTTGATTCAAATGGAGAATATATATACAATGTCCCCGCAGTTAGTAGTAAATCGTGTTTACCATGTTGCTTTAAAAATCAAAACAAGACAAGTGACATTAACTCAAAATGTGTGGATAATAAAAATTCTGAAAAGGATATTAAAACTTCGGATGAAGAGACGGAAAGAAAAGCTACATTGGATGCATATGGAGACAATGACGAAGGCGAAGAACAATTGGACATTGAAGGTGGTCCAACACAAAAAGATGAAAAAAATATAAAACAGAAATATAATTACATTCAACAACATAATAAGTTCCCATTAGAAAAGCAGAAATTAGGTTATTTACCATTAAATATACAGGCGATGTTAGACGCGGAAGGTATTCGTTGCGAAGACGCGTTTTGTGTTCTGCGTTTTGGTGTAGAAAAGCATAAGAATTCATTTCTTTCTGTATTAGGATCTATGTTATTTTTGGAACGCAATAAGGAAAAAATGTCCCTTGGAAATATTTCTCAATATAATGTTACACACGTAAGAGGTATGATCGCTGATGCGTTGTCCCTTGATCAATTTGTAACTTTACAAAATGGAAATTTAATACAGGTGTTTGGAAAGAATATGGAAAAACCAACTATAAAGTCCGATATCAAGGATACGATGACATACAAGAAATTATATGGTAAAAATAAGAAATTGTTCCATCTTATCCTTGATGCGTATAACAATTTCAAGATCTATATAAGATCAAGTCATATTATAGATTATTTTTATTTATTTGACCTAATTAGTATGCCAAATTCAAAACTTTTTAAACAAGGTGTAAATATGGTGATTTTAGAGACAGACGATATGGACGTTACAAACGGGTTTAAATTTATTTGCCCCACTAATTTCTATAATTCTACGCATTTCGATAGAAAGAGGGACACAATTATGTTTGTCAAGTATGGAAATGTATATGAACCAATATATGGTCATGCTACCGAAGGTGATGTAATCAATATCATCCATAGTTTTAAATTCTACAACAAATATTTATATACATTGTTTCTGAAATTCGAATCTTTACAAAATGACCGAAAAAAATATTGCGGGGTACGTTCTTTTAGTGAATCGAAATATACGTATACAGAAAATACATTAGGTTATATTGTAGACATTTTACAAAAATATAGATTTAAAATTTTGAAACAAATTATATATTATGATGGTAGGGTGTGTGGTGTCGAGACGGAGCATCTACATATCAAATGTTATATACCCTGTCGATTAAGTGCATTACACGATGATATAGACCAAATATATATATCCGACTATGATTTTGCCGATTACGATAAAACATCTAAGGGGCTCAAATATGTTTATAACGTAACAACACAGCAAATACCCTGTGTACCAAGTGAACAGATTGTAAAAAAGAATATGGTATTTGGTATTAAAACATTAGATGGGCTACTTGCACCATTAAAAATCCCTGAACCTGTAACTGATACCAATTTACCTTTTGGTATAAATAATTACTTTGTACCCGATTCCAAAGACAAAACCAAGATGTTGAATATAGATGAAATTATTGTATCCAACGAAGTTAATAAAGAACAAAATAGTGAAATAAAACATTTGACAAAAAAAACACGAAATTATGAAAAATTTAAAAAATACATTCGAAAATATTTACATTCAAGTAAACACAAGGATATTCGCTACGAAATAACTAAGCATCTACACGATTATCATAAAAATGAAGGTGAAAAGATCAAGATGATTAGTAAAATAATTGGGCGGTTAACTAAGACAGCAAAAATAGATGATAATGACCTATATACAACGCGTTTATCGTATGAAATTGTTTTAAATTATAGAACTCGTCATTTTATCATGATAGACGATCAATATTTATTTATGAACAATCAATATGGTAAAAATAAGGAGATTTTAGTTACACAAACAATGCTTGGAAATAAGGATATTTATAATGACGATGATTTGTATAAGTATGTTACAGATAAGGATAATACACATGACTATACTAATCCAATGGTCGATACAATTTATGATTTAAACGCCTATCTAGAAGATGTACAAGAAATACAGCGAACAAGTCCAATGACATCAAGAATCGAACGAATGAAAACAAATGATGATGATCTCGAAATACAAATCAATAAAAAGGTAAAAAGATGCCCAAAGGGTACAAAATGGAATAAAACATTACAGAAATGTCTTGTAAACAATGTTGCTCTGCCCGATAAGGGTGTCTAATTAATATAAAATTGATATAATAAATACAAATTTATGAATGTTAATATTCAAATCATGGTTAGGTGTAGTATATGTAAAGAAGTGGGCAAACATAACCGCAAGACCTGTAGTTTTAAAGATGTGTCATCTAGTGAAGTAGATGAATATATCGAAACGCGTAGGACAATAAGAAGCGATTTTAATAACGTTTTAACATACGGAAGTGTTGATATACGTGATCATTTTAAGTTGTATATGTTGTATCATAAACAATTATTCAATTGCCGTATTCATGAAGAATATTTGAAAGATAGATTGACAAAATTCCATTGTGCAATTGTATATGATAATAATGTATGTAACATCGATCGGAGCATTCGATCGTATAAGGCAGTTACAAAAAATTTGGTTAATATGCGTAAAAAAGATTATGTACGCATAAAGTATTTAATACGCATGGTGAACAAACGTATTACCATGGAATATTATTTCATATTGCGCGATATTATGTGCAATATGAAAAATACAGAGCATTTTATACAAAATGATGCTCTGTTAAATTATTGGATAAATTGTCATACAAATCGACACCATTTACCCATTGATTGTTGTAGATATATATTCGGATTTCTCATTCCAAACTATTAATGGCTGTCATAGTTATACGGAAAGGTTCTACTTTCTTCTTCGATTGAACTTGAATCTGAATGACAAATATATTCTGTATCTTCACTATTTTCTTCTTGGTTAAAGTTGTATAATGTTAATGGGTTTAATACATTGTGATATCGCATTCCGCTATTTTGATCGTCTAATATCAACTCGCCTACAACTATTTGGTGATTGAGAGACGCAACATCGTCCAATACTGAAACACTCATTTGGTCATTGTCCAAATCTATTTCACCCAATTGGTCATTTAATTCATCCATTTGTTCATTTAATTCATTCATTTCCTCTATTTGTTCATTTAAATCATCAATTTGTTCATTTAATTCATCCGTTTGGTCTTCTACTTCATTTATTTGGGTTTCCAACTCATCATCACTATCAGTATCGCTAGTATCAGTATCGTTAGTATCAGAATCGATATTACTATCATAAGGATATGTAGATGAATCTTGCGAATGAATACTTAGATTTGCGTATTCTACATGTTCAGTTATAAATGAAACCTCTTTTTTCCTATGTTTTATACGTATAATTTTTCTACCAAATTTCGGTGATTGTTTACAGAATTGTATAAGTTTTTTTGTTAACAGGTCCCTATGATATAATGTTTTGTATCTAATAAGTGAGTATTTTACAAATAGATACGACTTGATAAACGGATAAAATATCTCGTTCAACTTATCAGTTGGAAAATCGACATCAACCTTTAATGTATAACTTCTTTTGTATTTGTCAAACATATCACGTATATGATTAGTTAATGAACTTTTCGAAAGATTTTTATAAACGGACATAATGGTTTCTTCTCGAATGAATACTTCATTATCTAGTATAAATTTTTTATCATTAAAACCTATTATGTAAAATAGATGGAATAAAATAGGCATTGTATAATTGGAATATTTAATGGAATAATATATGTTATATAAATTGTGTTCCGAAAATGGTTTATTTGTATACGGGTTTTTAATTGTTTGTGGATCCGCGAACATTTCGTAGTGATGAGTTAATGCATTTTGAATTATTTTCATTATATCACTTAAACGAAATGTATATTTCACACAATCCTCCATAATAACAATAAGTGTGTGTGCACGATATAATGCAAGATCATTCATACAAAGATCCACGTTGTTATCAAATATCTTTGATTTTTTCCACTTATAGTTTCTAACAAATCGATTCAATATTGTATCAATGCGTTTAATTTTACAAAAAATCGTTTCAATATGATTACGTATCTTTTCCGAATAAAATGAATTGTTGAGTATTTCACATAGTTTATGTTTGTTATCGGACTTTGTAAATGGTAGATTAAAAAAAGAATAATACATAAGGTGTTCAAATGGTGTTTTTATATATTCGTGATTATCTGGATATTTTGTAATATCCCAAGGTTCAATTCGTTCCATTATACATATATTTTCCTTTATTATTTCAATAGTATCTTTCGGTACTTTCAAAAAGGAAAACATGGTTACTACTATTATTTCATCTGATTATAACTTTATACTTGTTTTTTATTAAAAGTTAGGCATATAACCATCGTCATCATCTTGTACCACTTTTGTGAGATGTTTCATATTATTAGTAATTTGAATCTGATCTGTACTACAGAATTCGCCCTTATCTATATTTTTATTTTCCTCCATGATATCAGCCAAATTTTCAAGGACTTCATGTTCGATAGGCTCTAGTGTCTGCATTTGTTCAATATCAATGACAACTTGGAATGCGCCTGTACCGAAGTTACCCTCTTGACCACACATTACATTAGATGATACACCCCTCATGATGTCAAGTTCACCATGTCTGGCTGCCTTGAGAAACATTTCAGGTGTTTCTTCAAACGACGCCTTAGCAATGGGACCGATATTATCATTGTTAATGCCGTGTCTGAAAATGGATGTCATTTTTGTATTGTAACTCATCCTATCACATAGAATGTTCAAGTGGTGTGCGTTGATATATGTACCATCAAACTCAATGACTTCCACCAATTCATCGTAAATTGTCTGTCGAGCAGCTTCAATGCCCAAAACATTATACGTTTCTATGATGTTATTACTCGTTGTTCGCTTAGGATCGATATAGTCTAGTGCGAGAGCATCAAGAAGATTGTTTCCAACTGTGTCCAGCACCCATTTTTCCACTTGTTCGTATTTATCCTCTTGCTTCTTGACCTCTGTCACTTTACGAAGGATTACCTTTTTGATGTTTTTAACACCGCGAAGGACAATATTGTTAAGAAGATTATCTTGAAAATTCTTTAGAATGTAAATTTCATCCGATTGGTCTAAGGTTGGATCATTCTTGCCCTTCTTAGGCTTTTTCATGCGAATGCGGAAGACGAGATTGTCATCATTGTAATCATTGAAAACACAACTGATTTCATCTTTGTAAATTGTGGTTAACGCATAGTGGATGTCGTCCATCGTAATATTCTTTTCAAGTAATATTTCCCTGTTCATTTTAATACGAATAACCCACTTGGATTTATCTTTCGCAACTCCTTCAGAACTAGTGCCGCTACATTCATCTACAATGCTTTCATAATACATGTATTTTGTCATAAGATTGTCGTCTTCACCAATCAATGTTTTACTATCGTTGGGGTCAAAACAAATTTGTACACTAGACACAACATCTCCTAGCTTTGTATGCTCAATATTATACATGATTGACTGAGCTTTGCTGCGCTCAAGTTCATCTTCATCCTTCAATGAAATAGTTAGCGCTGGATTCTTGGGATTTTCAGACAAACTCAAGATTTCCTCGATACGAGGAACACCACGGGTCACATTAGACTTTGATGCAACTCCTGCAAAATGAAATGTGTTCAGTGTCATCTGTGTTGTGGGTTCACCAATTGATTGTGCAGCAATCATACCAACCATTTCGCCTGGTGCAATAATTGATTTCTTATACGTCATAACTATTGTGTCCAATAGAATCTGTAGTGCACCTGCGTTAAAACGTTTCACACAAATAAGTTGCTTCGGGGAAAGGTAATAGAAGAACAATGTTTTAAATAACTCGTTTGGAGGACAGAAATGGATGTTTTTAAGGGTTTCCATTGTTCTTTCCAACTTTTGGAAACATTCCAAGGGAGTAATATCGACAAGCGAATTTCCCGAAAGATTACATTGATGTTGGATGTTTTGAATAATATGTTGGAACGACACAGAGTGGTATACCTTGTTGTCTGTTGAATTTTTGAAGATATTCTTGACAATTTTATCTTGAACCTCGATAAATTTTTTTACATACTTTTCACACATTACAATTAGATCTGCCTTTTGTTTTTTCGCACGTGCGTTTGCCTGGGGTGTAAATGGCTTGCTAAATGTCTTGTTGTCATTCTCATCATATACATGAAAGTGGTTATACATGTCTTCCATTGACATTTTTGTAATGGGCAGAATTTGACCTTCAACACGAACTGTATCCATGCCATCATCACCATATGAAAACTGAACTATTTTATTTTTGTTGTTTCGAACTGTCATGTCGTATTCTACCTTCAGATCTTCCATGCCTTTAATCAAACGACGCTGAATATAACCTGTCTGAGATGTTTTCACCGCCGTATCAATAAGACCAACACGACCACCCATTGCATGAAAGAACAATTCCTCTGGGCGTAGTCCTGAAATGTAAGAACTTTCGACAAATCCACGAGCTGCCATTGAATCGTCGTATTTCGAAAAGTGAGGAAGTGTGCGATTGTCGAATCCATAAGGAATACGCTTACCATTCACATTTTGTTGTCCCAAACAACTAATCATTTGCGAAATGTTAAGGTCGCTACCTTTTGAACCGGCATTGACCATTTGAACAAACCGATTGTTTGGATCCAAGTTCTTAAGACCGATATTACCAGCCTCTTTTGTAGCAACACTAAGGATTGCATTCACTTGTGTTTCGAATTCTTCAATGTCTGGCTTGCCTGTATTATTTTCAAATACACCCAGATGAATTGTATCAAGAAGATCCTTTACCTCCCTCTTTTTCTGACTAATAATATCAACAATACTTTGATTTGTTTCTTGGTTTGAAATAAGATCACTGATACCAACACTAAAACTACTGGTATTCATATAATCTGTAATGATGTTCTGAAGATCATCAATGAATTTTGCCGCACGCACGTTACCAAAGTCATTCGTAATGCGATGTAGAATGCCCTTTGTACCTGAACCAAGTAGACCCTTCTCCAACTTACCCCTCTTGTACGAACCATTGCGAATATCGAGGACATTATTAGATATTTCGGCATCCTCACCCTCCTTGAAGAGCTTGCTCTGGTGAATGAGTGTGAGAGGTGGCAGAATCTGTGTAAGAATATCTTGGTATGAAATATTGGTCTTGTCTTGTAGAAGATCAGGGTTCACATTGTCGTAATTCATCAATAGATTCATTGCCTGTCTAGGTGTAAATGATGTTCCTTCACGAGTGAAGCGAAATGCACCAAGAAGTGAATCTTGGAAAATACCAACAATGGTTGCATTGTTTGCTGGACTTACTAGTTGATGATGAACTGCTGCCATATTAATAAGTTCCGATTCAGATTCCATATCTTGCGGCATGTGAAGATTCATTTCATCACCATCAAAATCAGCATTATATGGCTTGGTATCAGCAACATTCATTCGGAATGTATCACCACGTTGCATTACTTTAACGCGATGTGACATCATGCTCATTCTATGAAGAGTGGGTTGACGATTGAATAGAATGTTATCACCATCCATCATGTGACGATGTACGATATCACCATTCTCGATTTTAACAATATTCTTAGCATAACGAAGTGAAGTACATTGTCCATTACTCTTCTCAATAATTTTAGCACCAGGCCATTTATCTGCTCCGTTCTCAATAAGTGCCATAAGGAATGCCTTGTTTCGGTTGTTTACTACTACAGGTTTCGTAATATTTTTAGCGACCTTGAGTGGAACGCCTAGTTCACGAATTGAAATGTTTGGATCAGCTGTAATAACTGAACGAGCACTATAGTCGACACGCTTGCCCATAAGATTTCCTCTAACACGTCCGGTTTTCCCATTCAAACGTTCCTTGATTGACTTTAGAGGACGACCTGAACGTTGAGCGACTGCTGCTACACCAGGGATCTTGTTGTCCACTTGTGTTGCGATATAATATTGAAGCATTGTCGACCAGTCATCGATAACATTATCAGGTGGCATGGGCGTTTGCTTCAACTTTTCTTCTAGAATTTTATTTGTTTTGATAATATTTACAATAGTATGTGTGATGTCGTCTTCACTGCGTTGTTGGGCATCATGCTTGACTGATGGACGTACAGCTGGTGGTGGTACAGCAAGAACTTGACAGATCATCCACTCGGGACGCGACCATAGTGGATTAAATCCCATGAATGTTACATCTTCATCACTCACACGACGGAGAATCTTCAACGCAATTTCAGGACTAATGCGAATTGACAGATTTTCCAATTCTTCGGCGGTCATACCTTCATTGGAGTCCCATTCTGCGTAAATGTTAGCAAGTCCTTCCTTGCGAAATTTGGAGGGTTGCTTGTAACCACACCCAATGTCATTTTCACATCCACAACATTTCTTTGCTTTGTTTGCAAGCTGGTAAACATAATTCCAGCGTTCTTCATATTCAAGCTTCAATGCCTGCTTATATTTTTCCTTGTCAACAAGTAGACGACTACATTTAAAACATACACTTCGGAGAATTTTTAATAGGGTGTTCAAATATTGAATGTAAAACACGGGCTTGGCAAGTTCGATATGACCAAAATAACCCGGGGTCTGAGTGTAGTCCAAACCATCTGTGGGACAGATTAGACCAGGTTCTAAAACGCCCATACGTGGATCAAAAAGTCCCCCGATTTTGGGTTTGTTATTGTCATATGTTTCACGCGAAGTAATCTCAGCAACCGAGGCACGTCGTATTTCTTCCGGTGAAAGAATACTGAACTGAATGCCTACGATTTTAGCTGACTGCTTATTTGCGCGAAGATTAGTAATTTTCGGCATCTTCCTTATATACTATACCTAAATTTTAGATTGTTTTAATTCAATTTTATATTTTAATGTCAAAAAATAAAATGCCGACTAATTTGTCCCGCTTTACACCCTTGAGGATATTTATTTATAAAACCAGTATAAAAATATAACGTGTTTACATATTATCAAATGTCTTTCGAACTACACGACATAATTGGCTGGGTAAAAAAGGTAAATTACATATATGTTGTTATATCAAAGACTGAAACTGATGATGGATTTGATACAATGTACACTATCACCCCCACCAAAAATTTTCAATTACCAGATGGTGTTGTTAAAACGGAATTAAATCGGAATGTCCCGCTAAGAGAATTGTATGATATATTAGCATAATAGGTGTTTATTTGTATATATATGTGTTTGTTTTGATTTTATTGGTTCGTCTAAACCGGATGTTTCGTAGATTTGTAGATATCTTCAAATGCGTTAAATGTATTATTTTTCATTTAGTTGATTTTTAAAAAAAATTGAAACTTATTTAAAGAATGTACTAAAATATATATATACAAACGTAAATGACCAAAATGTCTGATACTACTAATTCTGTTAACAAAAAAATTACCACTCGTTCCAAGAAGGAAGCGAAGGATGAAAAGAAGAAACGCGTAGATTCTGATTCATCTGAGGAGGAGGAGGAGGTGGAGAGCGATGAAGACGATGGTCAAGATATGGATCCGGTTGAGTGGAAAAAGTTTCTTTACAAGATGTTTCCGTCCAAACATATGCGCAAGCAAATCGATAAGGAAGCTGGTGCTGCTGACGCAACCAGTAGTCCCAGGCGCAAGACCAAACACCAAAACAAAAATAAAAAAAATAAAAAGTGCGAGTCAGATGACGAAACTGCCAGCGATGATGATGGGGATCAGGCAATCAACATTGTTTTGAGCATTGATCCAAAGAGTCTTCGCAGAGGTAGAGGCGAAGATTACGATGAAGATGATGATGAGTACGAGACCGAAGATGATGACGAGTACGAAGATGATGACGAGGATGAGGAGGAAACGGAGTCCGAAACTGAATCTGAATCGGAGGATGATTCTGAAGACGATGATGAAGATGGTGAAGGCAACGAAAAGGTCGTCGTCGCCGCCATTGATTTCGAGAAGGAAGAGAAGATGCTTGATGAACTACGCGATATGCTAAAGAACAACTCTACATCTGTTGTTATTCGCGACGCGATCGAGGCATCTGAAAAGAAATTAAAGGCTTCTAAAAAAATTCACGACAAGTGTGAGAATAAAATCAAGGTTAAGAATAGCACCAAGTTCAAGGAGCTTATTTCCAATAAGAAGAATATGAACGATTTTATCTTCTTTAAGGGACTTCCTGTTGTTGAGCAGGAAAAGATTCTTAACGAGGTTGAAGAAATCAATAAGATTATTGCCGTCGATAAGCCCTATCGTATTTCGCTTCTAGAGTCTGACATGCCAGTTCATTTTAAGGCATGTGCGATGAAGAAGATCAACATGCTAAAGTACATGGAACCTGGTGGAGGGGAGTTTTATAAGGTGAAGAATTGGATCGACACCTTCATGAAGATTCCGTTTGGCATCTATCATTCACTCCCTGTTTCGAGAGATCATGGTGTTGAAGCGTGTCATGGTTTCATGGAAAATGCCAAGAATATTCTTGATGAAGCTGTCTACGGATTGAATGATGCGAAGATGCAGATCATGCAAATGGTTGGGCAACTTATTACTAACCCCAAGGCTATAGGCACAGCAATTGCCATCAAAGGACCTATGGGTACTGGTAAGACTACTCTAGTCAAAGAAGGAATCAGTAAAATTCTTGGTCGCGAGTTTGCGTTTATTGCACTCGGTGGTGCAACGGACAGCAGCTTCCTCGAGGGTCATAGTTATACATATGAGGGAAGTACTTGGGGTCAGATTGTTGACATTTTGATGAAAAGTAAGTGTATGAACCCCGTCATCTACTTTGATGAGTTAGACAAGGTGAGCGACACCCCAAAGGGTGAAGAGATCATTGGTATTTTGACGCATCTGACTGATACTAGTCAGAATAGCGAGTACCACGATAAGTACTTTTCAGAAGTTAACTTTGACCTTAGTAAGTGCTTGTTCATCTTTAGTTATAACGATGAGTCAAAAGTAAGTCCTATTCTTCGTGATCGTATGTATCGCATTCAGACAAACGGATATGATTCTAAGGAGAAGAAGATTATTTGCAACAAGCATTTGCTACCAAAGATCCGTGATGAAGTGAAGTTCACCGAAGAAGAAATCATTTTCGACGATAATGTTATCCAACACATTATCGAGAACTACACCAACAAGGAGGATGGTATGCGTAATTTGAAGAGATGTATGGAGATCATCTATACCAAGCTGAATCTTTATCGATTGATGAAACCCGATACCAATCTTTTCGAGAGTGAAATGTCACTCAAAGTTGAGTTCCCTTTCCATGTCACAAAAGATGTAGTGGATAAGCTTATTAAGTTGGATAAACAACTAAACCCTTCACATCATATGCTTTATATTTAAGTGAGGAGTGTGATATAGGTAGAAATAATTATAGTAAATTAAAATAATAACAAAATATTTTTTAATTTACATGTCTATAAAATGTTTGGAAATTATTGTGTTGCTGTTGGTGGTGCTGGTTTATTAAACCAACTCTTGCCATAATTCTTAAATCTGTCTAATTTTGTGGGATTGTTAAGTCTGTCAATTCTTTTTTTCTCTGCCTCTATCTCCATGTTTTCTCTTATTTTCGCTCTACGTTCATTCTCAATCTTGTTTGCCAATTTTCTCTTTTCCCATAGTAAATCAGAACGTTTCTCTTTTTCTGCCATTTCCTCTTTTGTATAACCTCTATTTAGGGCTTTCGATAATGAATCTGCGTCTCCACCGCGTCTGGATTTACGGGATTTGGAACCACGTCTAGATTTCTTGGATTTGGAACCGCGTCTAGATTTCTTGGATTTTGAACCACGTCTAGATTTTTTGGATTTTGAAGCACGTCTAGATTTCTTGGATTTTGAAACACCCTTTGGTTTTTTACAATTACGTCTGGTAATACGTCCAGCCATTATAAAGTATAGTAATAAAAAAATTACCTATTACTAAATGCATAAAATTTATAAACGCATTTAATAATTATTAGTTTGACATATTGGTATAGTTTACCTATCACCTGTCTAGAGGCTATTCTCTTCACTTATGCGGTGCCTGACAATCACGCTAATCTTTCCTGTCTCATCTTTTCTTTAAGTGCTGCTCCTTCAGGTGATAATTTAGTTTTTTTTTTCCCAGGAATGTTAAACCCTCCACTCTTACAACGTCTGGATTTGCGAGATTTGGAACCACGTCTAGCTTTGCGGACCTTGCGGGATTTGCTGGATTTGCGGGATTTACTGGCTTTGCGAGATTTGCGTCCACGTTTAGATTTGCGACCAACGCGTCTAGTACCTCCAGCTTGTTGTTCGTCGGCTTCAGCGGATGAGGAGGATAAACCAAATTTACCTTTAATTGTATCAAATATTCCTCCTCCTGCTGCTGCTTCAGCAGCGATTTCTTCTCCAGGTGGAATTGGCTTACGTTTATCGCTCCATGGTTGTAATACGACAACGTCTTTTTCATACTGCTCCATTTTAGAAGCATCATTGATAGAGGGTCTTACACCCTTACTAGGCAATGCTCTACGAACAGCCTGATAATTTTGCTCGTCGTAAACCATTCCCTCACTAGCTCCTAAAGGAGTTGCTGTATATATAGTAACTTCGACATCACCAATTTGTTTAGTTTCTGTAGTAAATAATTCACCACCGGCTACAGGTAATTTACCATCACTACAAATTACTTCAGCGGCTAACTTACATTTGTGTACATTTCTCTTAATTTCACCAGTGCTTCCGTCCGTTGAAGCTGCCATTCCACGTCTAATACCTGATGATGCAGACGATGCGGCTGATTTTGCCTTATTCTTTACAGCACTGACTCCACTTTTGAATCTGGACCAGGATGATTGTACAGGTTCAGTTTCACTCATTATATTTTATAACAACAAAATAAAAAAAATGTACTTGAAATTGTAAACGCCAAATTAAAATTGAAGCAAACCTTACAAACGCAACCAAAAGCATCAAATGAATGAACAAGTTATTGTAATCATGAGCACTTTATACGAATATGTTAAAGTGGGTTGGGTTAAATGCCTAAATATGCTTTCTGGACTCGGTTGGTTAAAGTCGTCAGTTGGCATTTATATGTTGTGGATCTGTAGTCATTTCCTTTTCGCAAATCTATATGCACACCATTGCGCAAGGTGGTCTATAATGGGATTTATTGCATCTCCCTTTGTAGCAGTGACCCCGTATTGCCGTGGTATTTTGTGGGTTGTAACAAAAGGATCTGACGTCATTTCAGGTATGTGGATTTTGCTCGGTAGTCTTGTTACAGGGTACGCTCTGCAGTTTGTACCGAGTAATAGTAGCAAGACGGAGGATGTCTCTAGCGAGAAAAAAAATGAATAAAAACAAAATAAAAAACAAGATGAAATAAAAAAATGCGTATGTTGGGGGGGGGGGCGTATTTTTTTATCGTTATGCAATTAAATATTTTATAAATAAAATGTAATGAAAGAATCGGGACGTATTTTCATCTATTTATTTCTGTTCACGTTTTTCATAACCTTTTTATTCAACATATGTATGGTCGATATCAATCCTAGTCAAGAAGGCATGCAAATTAAAGACCGAAACATTATTATTTTTGGAGATAGTGCTTTTGATAATCGTCCATATGTAGGTACAAGTGAAAACATCCCATATTTATTACAGAATCATGATATATTTAAATCCGTCGTATTAGCTCGTGATGGAGCGAAAATCAGTGATTTACATCAACAAATACGTAGTGCTGAAAAGGATATTGGTAAGTCCGATCGAACTGCTTTTATATCTATTGGAGGTAATGATATTCTTACACTTAAAGATGACCAAATAGACGTTGATAAAACGATCCGTAAATTATTTACTACGTACACAAAAATTCTATCTAATTATACATTCAAATGTAAGTTAGTACTATGTAACATTTATATTCCATATAGTAAGCGCGGGTCGTTTCACGAAAGGTGTATTAAAAAATGGAATAAACAATTATACATGTTCTGTAAAGAAAATAATCATAATCTTATGCGATTTGATAAAGTACTTTTTGAACAAAATGATTTTGTGGATAACTTAGAGCCATCACGTATTGGTGGTAGAAAAATAGTGGATGAAATGTTAAACTATGTTGATTGATTGAAAAATTGATTTGATTATTATTTTTGGTTTAATATAAATAATCGGTTAATAATATGAACATTCGCTATATTCTATCTTGTTTTTTCGGACAAAACAGAACCGATAATCAAATGGAGATTCGAAAAAAAAGAGCAAAAATACTGCCGTTGTATAATAGGTATTATAAAGGGGTCTAATAATCTTTTACATTGTCTTTTACATGGTCTTTTTCATAGTCTATTTTATTTTTGGCGCGTGTAAGTGCCACATATAACAGGTTTTGTTCTTCTTCCGTAATATCCTCACATAGTTTGACATTGTTATGTTCACATCCTTTGTAACTATGAATTGTATACATTAGACATTTCGCGTTGTTTTTAGGCACGATGTTCGCTCGTACTTTGCGAAGTAGTTCCTTCAGTTCAAAGGCAGTATACGAAAGCAGGAAGTTTGGGAGATCATCTTCCATGTCTTGCTTCTCTTCGTCGCTTAATGCAAATTTCATTAACCGCGCGTGAAGCGAAATCATCATGCGTTCCTTGTCGTCATATCCATAAATATAAACATCATTTTCCTCTTGCGCTTTAAGAAGCAGGTATCTCCATGATCTAAATAGATATACATAGGATTCAGTCGTTTCAAAGTTTTTATCGAAGTGTGTATCTTGTTTGCTTTTTGAAATCATCCAGCAATTGTCAAACATATTGCGAATCTTATCACATGCCGGATTACCGATCCTAAATGTCGAATAAAACTCTATGAACATCGTATCAATAGGAAGTTTATTGAAGGCGTTAATCGATCCTCTCCATTGATAAATAGCTTGCATAGGATCTCCCACAAAAATTTTAGGTATATCGGTATCTTTTAGTAACACATCAAGCATTAAATCGTCGAAATCTTGCGCCTCATCAATGAAAATCATATCGTAGTTTCTCTTTATGTAATCACGTGCCCAGTGATTAATCTGAACTTGTTTACGTATTGTGTCGAATGTCACAATATATGAACTGATTACTTTGTCCCACATCATTTTCATTAGCGGCATCGGTTTTCCGAAACGTTCCATGCTGAATTCTTCGATGGTACTAGATCCAACTTGACGACAAAATTTTGTTAAATAATCAATACATTGCTTTTTCACGCGCCAATTCTTTCCTTGAAACCAGTTGATTTTAAGATGTATTGTATTTGGTCTAAGATCATCCATTTTCTCAGGATTTCCTTTTTGTTCAATGTATATGCTTCGCATAAGTGAATCGAACGTTCTTGGAACCATATTCGTAATATTTTGGGTCTTTAATTTTCCCTGAATTTCACTGATTAAATTTTTATTAAATGCTAGATATAATATTCTCTTTTTTTTATGGATCTTAGCTAGATCTAAAAGAGTAGTCGTTTTACCACTTCCGGCAACGGACTTAATTGCGGTAATGCTATTTAATGGAAATTTATAGGTTTTGATGTAATGACGATGAATATCGTCCAATAAATACATTGACTCACGACATCTAGAGTATGCGATACCCGTTATTTCAAGAGTTCCTTGAGTTGTTTCTAATTCGGTGAACATTTGCTTTCCTTCATTCGTCATAATATCTGCTAAACATGTGTTGTCGAACACGTCATTGTAGTTACAGATATCATCCGGAAAAATTACCCATACGTGGCGTCGAACACCTTCTATTTCCATAGAATATGCATTGCGATCAGTTAACCATAACCACTCCTTCTTACCAGTGTACAAAAATACGTTATTGTTGCATTCTTTCACTGATTCTTGCCATGATTTATGTGGAATCTCAACGATTGCATATTTTCCAATGGTTACGCGTTTCATGTATTGTTTCTCCACGTTGAAAATCCAATCGATTTGACTCGTATTCTCGCGATCTTTCACATCAGATGGGGAGATGGGTGAGTTTTGAAATTCGATCCCTAATTCATTTTCAAAATCGTATCCGTCTACAAAATGTTTCGTGTTTTTACCAAAACGAAATATTTCTCCATTTTTTGTATTGATGCTTTTCGAAAACATTGTATGCCAGTCACTCATTTTACGAAGTTTATCTACATGGATATTTTCGCATTCGATATGTGTTCCATTACGGCATGGGTTTGGATGATAAAAATGTTCAACGTAGTTCTCGTTTTTACCGCGAGTTTGACGTAATAGAACCGGTTCATCACAATTAAAGCATGTGAAATGCGATGTTGGTGAGATCCCTCTCTGGTATATTTCTGCCGGCATCATGATTTGATTCTCATAAATCGCAAACTTCGGCATGATTAAATGTATAATTACATATTATATATTTAACTAATTTACTTTTCAATTTTAAGTGTAGGTGCGACCATACGTGATTGAAGTTGCTCGCGTGTAAGGTATACATTCTTCATATCGCTATCAGAATATCCAAATGGTTTTGTATTATCAAAAGCAGATACATAAAAATAGGGTTGATTTGGTTGTCCACCTTCGGACTTTTTGAAACCACGAAAACAATTAGCGGTGCTACATGCCTCAATCTGATTGTTAGTGATCATATGATCAGCATTTCTCATTAAGAAGGAACGATATGCGCTACTTGACATAATTTTGTTTTCGTCCAAAACATCCTGGTTTATTTTCTCATCTGGTCTTAATGTCGCAAAATTTCGTCCATCGTTCATAATTGGAGGGTGATCTAAATATAGGTTATTTGATCCAGAATAACATTTTTTCCAGCTCATATATATCAAATAAGAAAATATTTACTTACACAATTCCATTAATTCATTTTTTTTGAGTTTGCTAATATCGATATCTGTTAACTGATTACTAATGATGTGTTCGCGTAAATCTTTAATTGTCATTTTTTTAAAGTTCAATATTTGTAAATTTACAATTGTTTTGGAACTTTCATTCACTTCTTCAATATCTTCGACTTGTTTGACGACGATATCTTGCCAGCCTTCGACTTCTTCCATAACATCCGGAACCTCTATAACATCGGAAACCTCTATAACATCTGAACTCACATCCTCCATAACATCTGAAACCTTGGTGATTTCATCGAATATTAGGCTGTTTTCTACATTATCTATCATGATTTCGATGGGGTGATCACAATTACTTTCATCGTCACTACTTTCGTCGTCGCTATCATCACTACATGAATCGTCATCGGAAACCTCTATCAACTGACTATTTTTAGGATTTAACATTGACATCATATTCATGGGATCGTTGAGACATACACCACTTACATGTTTAATCTGATCATCGTCTGAAATCGATTTTGATTTTATTGTATTCATTTCATCGGCCATTGCATTGATTAATTGAAACATTGAGTTTATTTTATGATCAACATTGGTTAAACGTTGACGAATATAAAAAACAATGAAAATTACTACAAATATTATTCCTAAAGAAAACATGAAGTTCGTACCAAATCCTGCGATTGCAAATATATCCATTTACTAGACTATGATAATATATGTTACGCGATTAAACGTAAAACACTAGGATATACCAAGAATATTTTCACTACGATGTATGATCGTTTCGGGATAACATAAATCCTTCAATACCTTTACACCGCCTTTAATTGACGATATTCCCTTTTCCAATTTGTATGAATAATGAAAATCACGATTCTCTTTGATATCGATTCTCATTTTACAATTGGATATCCTCTTGTTTTTATCGAGATGTTTACACAAATCAATGAAATGTGTTGTAATCATTATATCCACGTTTTTCAATTTGGATAAATGTTCAATGTACGAAACACCTGTTGCAACCGCTTCGTATGGATTTGTACCCGAGTATAATTCATCGAAAACACAAAAGTGGCGTTTCGTTGGATCCCTTTCAATACTTTCCAAAATATCCTTACATCTACGAGCTTCAGCTTGAAATAAGCTATCGCGTCCAGACGTATCTGGAATATTTAAATAACAATGGATGCGATCATATGTATCTAAATTTGCTTTTTTGAAAAAACCGCATCCTAATTGTTGGCTTAATATAATATTAATCATGGTCGTTTTTAATAACGTGGTTTTACCAGACGCATTTGGTCCGGTAACAATCATGTTTTTGTCTATGTCATAATCATTTGTAACCGCTTTCGCACCAGGAATACTTGGGTAGTATGCCTTTGTAAACTTCGTTTTCCCTTTTGTGTTAAATTTGGTAATGTTCATGGTTCCTGCTCTGATAGATGTGGCTATCATATTTATATTCTCTAAATAACCATGAAATCCAAAGCTGAAGGAGAGAGCATCTTTAATTTCAGGATTGCTGTAAAGCTGATGGAATTCTTTCATGACAACACCGATATTCATTGCTTCTTTAACATTCCAACTATATGCTTCGATGAATAATATTTTGGTTTGAAAATGTTTTAACGTATCTAGTTTATCACTCAAGACACTGATGAAAGGTTTGTATGTTTCTAAATTTTTGGTTATTGTTATGAATTTCTCTATTTCTCTTGATGTCGAATTTATATATGACTTCAGGGAATTGAATATATGATGTACATGCTTCATATTGTTATGATAACGAATACAACTTATGATATTACTATATATCTGGAAGAGATACATACAACACGAAATAATTAGATATACTCGTTTTTCCCAACTCACATCTTTGAAATTTAATAATAATTGTCCAACAACATTATTCCTAAAGAGAAACATTAATGTTTGGGTGTAAAGAGGCCATGTTAAATCTACCCCTTGTAGTTTCAATATGAAAAATGGAAGAATCATAAGAAAAATAGGAAGACATAATGCTAGAAGAGGACTAAAGATGTTGTATAATCCCATAAAACCTAGAAAATAGGATGATTTATTTAAGAAATCTAGGTGGTTCCAGTCAATATAACTATATCTATCCAAAAAATTACAATCGCCTTGTAATTCTTCATATAATTGCATTATTTCATCGGTATTCTCTTCAGTCTTGTAATCAATATTTGTATAAATTTTTTGTGTGTCTTTAAGAAATTGTTTGTCCTTTGTATAATAAGACGCCCAGCTGCGTTGTATTGTCTTACCAGCACGTGTTTTTGATGTTAGAATAGATTCATATACCGAATCGGGACCAGATAATTCAAGATCTACTATGATATGTTCCTCGAGTTGTATTTTCTCTTCATTAAATGAAATTGGCATCCTGAAATCAGTGGCTATACTTTCCTGTGTCCAGCATTTGTTTTTCAATCCCTTATCGACTTCCATTACTTCTACGAAGAGAAAATATGTTCTATTATCAAACTTACTATATCAAAAAAATTCAATTAACAAAATAATAATAATAATAATAAGGTAACAATAAGTAATAACAAAATATTTAAAATTGATATTAAATAGATATAAATACATTTCATTAAACAATAACATGACGTGCATCTATAACGAAGCAGATATTCTAAAGATTAAAGAAATGGGATTCGATATGACGCTTCCGAAAGAGGCAATCGACATGATCCAACACATTTCGGAACAGGTGGGAGCACCTAGTTATGTAAGAACACCTACGTTTGCTAAATCTTCTCGTAAGAAGAAACCTCCCACTACTATTCCTTATACTGGGTCGTCATTTACGAAGGTAGAAGGTATTGATCGAAATGTATTACATATTAGAGGCAATCTAAACAAACTATCTACGAATAACTACGATAAAGTGGCGCCTATTATTTGTGAAAACATACAACTACTTATGGACAATGAGGTGACAAATGAAGAACTTACGAAAGTAACTGAGTTTGTATTCGAGACAGCTAGTAACAATCGATTCTATTCTGAGCTGTATGCCAAGTTGTTTACAGAACTTATTGAACGTTTCCCAATCTTCAAGACTATTTTCGACGAGTCATTCGGTAGTTATCTGAAACTATATGACAACATTACATCCTTTAGTGAATCAGATAATTATGATGAATTTTGTAAACAGACCGCGGTCAATGCCTCTAGACGCGCGTTTACAACATTTATCGTTAATTTAACCTTGAAAAAGCAGGTTGATAACTCAACATTGTTTGACCTGTGTTGGAAACTACAAAGCTATTTCGACATGCACATCCTGACCGACGGGCAACAACCATTATGTGATGAACTTTGCGAGAATATTTTCATCATTATGACAGAAGGGTTCAAATGTCTCAAGGATGAAGAAAGATATGCGTCACTCAATGGTAAGATGACCATTGTTAAGAATACAAAAGTAAAGGACGTAAAAAGTCTATCCAATAAATCACTATTCCGATATTACGATATGTTTGATTATGTTGCAAAACTTGAAAAGTAAATATTAATTAACGGATGTACGATATTGTATATTGTGTATTTTTTATATAATATGGTGTATAGATGTAGTGGATATATGTGGTAGTGAATAATAACGTACTTCGAAAATAAAATATAATTATATATTATATGAAGTTCAAACAAACAATATATGATAGGGATGAATTAAAAGATATAGAATCTACAATGAAAAAAGGTGATTTAGTATTGTTCGAAGGAAATAATCAATATGACGTTTCCGTATACATACATAGAAACGGAATTTTAGAACAAGATACCGATTTAACTACAACATATAAAACAGAAAATGATTTATTGGGAGGTAGAAAATCAAAAAAAAATAGATCGAAAAGACATAGAATGAAAAAAAATAGATCGAACAAAAATAGATCGAACAAAAATAGATCGAACAAAAATAGATCGAACAAAAATAGATCGAAAAGACATAGAATGAAAAAAAATAAAACAAAAAAACGTGGATGAGGATTGTTTAATTTACTTGGAACAGCTTCTAGAGTCAGTGTAGGAATACGTAATATTAAATATATAAAGACGTTGTAAAACCGATTGGTTAATACTCATAACGATTATGATTGGGTTCAAGCTAGAAGAGCCAAAAATATAATGCCTACATTAAATAAATATGAATATACAGATAAATATTGGACTTCTGACAAATGATAACTCGCCCATCCAGGATTTAGGAGCTGTACATCATCATCGCAGTCCGATACGAAAGTGAGTATTCTCATCGAGACAGACATATCAATAATATTTTTATAATAAAAAATAATCTTTTTTTATTATAACTACAATATGTTTATTAACACACCATACGATAAAATAAATGAATTTATAGATAAAAAATGGTTAAAAACATGTACTATCGACAATGATAATGTAGACATGATACAAAATATGTATTCAATAATTAGTAATGCTTATAACAACATACAGCATATCAAAGTGACTCGCAATGTCATGAAAAACCACACATTTACACAAGAAACACTTACAAAAATTGTCGAAGTAACTCGTTTCTTTCCTCAACAAATAAACTCGTTTTTATTACAAAATACGGGCGAATATAAGCGTTTTTCTTTCAAAATTGGAAAACGCACATTCACCATCCATGTTTATTGTTATGAAGGGTATACATTCGATGAGGATAATTTGGATTACATGATAAGTTGGTTTTACACAGCGAATCGATTTGCGCCAGACAATGAATGTTCGCGTAATCTAAATATATACCTATTAATGTCTCCCTTTGCGAAATTTCTACCAGAAGATAAAAATACAATAGTCGAACCGAAGCACGTCAATTCTGCGTTTACATATGGATGCAAGGAAAACAACAAAATTGTTATATTTAGACACGAAGAGTGGGAAAAGGTATTGTTACATGAAACCTTCCACACATACAACTTTGATTTCCATGCAAACGATTTTACCAAATTTCGTACATTTATGAAACATACGTTCAGGGTACAATCTGATTATGAACTATTTGAAACATATTGCGAAACATGGGCTACATTATGGACGGCGGCATACCAAGCATATCATATTACTTGTCAATCTAATGAACCGAAAAGATTTATTAATTATGTAGAAACATTGATTGCGCATGAGCAACAATTCACATTGATTCAAAGTACCAAAATATTAAATATATTCAATATGAAATATTCAGACATGTTTAAACAAAAAGAACCAAAGTATCGCGAAAACACAAATGTTTTTTGTTACTATATATTGAAGTCGCTATGTTTGTTACATATTAATGCATTTTTACGAGTATCCAACAAATGTATGAATAATCCATTAAATATTATTTTCAATTCGAAATGCGAGATGCTATGGATTAATTTTTTCAAAAAAATATACAATCATAAAGAGACAATCAAACGTACGAACGACGCGTATAATATGGTATTGTCACTTAGAAGAAAAACCGAAACAAATGTGTCAAATAATTCATTAGGGAGAATGACATTATTTGGATAGTTTTTGGTTTCATTATTAGTAGAAGGTTGAATTAATATATATTATCGAATATATATTAATATTTTAGGGTTTAAATTTTTTATGGATGTCAACACAACTTATGCGGTGGCACTAGCAGTGGCATTGGCAGTGGCAGCAGCGAGGGCGGCAGCAGCAGCGGCACCAGTCTTGGGGAAGTGAGGAGACATGTAACGCTGAAGGTTGAAGTAGGTAAGTTCATCTCCACCAGAAATCTTAAGAAGCTTGGCGAGAGGAGCATCAGGGTTGATCTTGCGACCATTGTCCTTATCCTGAAGGTTGTTTGCGCGGATATAAGTGTTGATCTCCTTAGTCACTTCAGTGCGAGCCATTTCGGCACCAGAGGGCTTGCCGAGGAAAGTGGCAAGCTCGTCGGTGATGAGAGTAGGCTTGACGAAACCACTGGGGGCGCGGTTACCACCCTTCTTGCGCTTGCCACTAAGCTTCTTGGCAACACGAAGCTCACGAACACACTTCTTTTCAAGGATGGTGAATTCCTTGCGAAGAGCGGAGAATTGTCCAGCTACAAGTTGGAGCTTGGACATGAAAACGGAGAATTGCTCGCTAATGGGGGCTTCCTCGGGAGTCTCAACAACATCGTTTGTCGCGGCGACAACAGGAGTAGGAGGAACGGGGGCAGGAGCGGCTACAACAATAGGAGTGGCAGCGGCAACCTTAGCCTTGACAACCTTAGCAGGTGTCTTAGGTTCGGTGGAAGCCTTTAGAGGAGTTTTAGGCTCGCTAGAAGCCTTTGAGGGAGCAGTGGTAGTCTTGGTGGTTACTTTAGTAGGCTTAGCCATTATATATACTAACTACGTATCCTTTTTAAGTGTTTTATCTATATAAATTATATTATATGTATATCGACCTTTTATTGACATCTAATTCCACGCTAATAATACTTTTCAAACGAACAAAAGCTAAAAATTGCTTAAATGGCACACAGATTCATACAACCATGGCATAGCTGCTGCTGCACTACGACTTACTAATGTAAGTGCGGCAAGTACATAAAATGCTCCTAAAGATTTGCTGTCATTATTTACACCCATTGATATTAAATTATTCATAATTTCTAATGTATGATATCTTACATAATTTATATTAGTAGAATGAAATATATGATTCATATGTGATGTGAATGGACTTCCTGACGGATGGCATATATTCCTTTTTGTTTCATTACTTAATTGTGCTCTATATTGCCATATATCATATAGTTCACGCAAATATCGAGTATGTTGTCTCAGATTTAAGGATAGAAACCACGAAACGTCTGAATAATTACCTAGTTGATCGATATCACTAAATATACTCACCAAACGATGATGTATGTTTGTGTCACAATAAATATCCAAAACTGGATCAACCACACTTTTTATTATTGTATCCATATACAAACACCTTTGTAATTGTGTAACGCGTTTCATACGAAAATTTAGGTTAGGTGGTAATTCATTTCGTGTAAATGGATTTAACATTGTCTCGCAGTTGGTAGTCTTAATATATAATTCACTAAGAGAACATATATCAAATCCATATATAAATCCATTCTCGTTAATACTAATCATTTGTTCAATACTTACTTCATTGATTGGGTCTAATGAAAAAAAATCACATTCATTTGTACATAAACGTCGATCAACCAACCCATTACCCTTATGATATCTCCATAATTTTACAATATGTCGTCTAAATGCTTTCTGAATACGTGTAACAACGAAGGATTTCGACATATATTCGTAAAGCCTTGTACTAAGTTCCATTTTATTCCCTGAAACGCGAATTTTGTAGTGTCTAGACATCGCTTTCAATTGGGAAATATTGTAATCATATACATTAAGATCTTGATAGTTTTCAATTGTCAACAAAGAGAAATCAGAAGATCGTACCTTTCGTTTTTTTATTTTTTCTACGTCATTCATAACATTCACATCATTTGAATAAGTTAACAATCCTTGCGAGCACGAACGTCTCCTTTTGTTATTATTTTCATTCATATACTAGAATGATATATTCTTTTGTTTAATTAGTTTATCGTGGAAGCATTTATACAGAGAGAATAATAAACCTAAAATCACCCATTTTCGGTTATACTTCGAACGTTTAAATTAAAATATTTTTTTCGGGAATTTCGCCAAACCATGTATGAAGCGAAAAAGTTTGTCCATATCGGCCATTATAAATTAAAATTGAAATGGGTTTAAAGGCATCACCAATAAGTATACTATATTAAGATGAGCAGAAACGACATCCTTACCTACAACACTTTCACCAACGAGTCATTTGACTACAACCAGCCCCGCGTAAATGCGAATGGTGGTAAGTCAGTGAACTTGTTCAATACAAGCGCTAAGACCGCACTCAACCTTTCAACTCCTCTCATGTTGACATATGGTCTCAGTGACTATGAGGGAAATCAGCGTTATGATCTTACTCTTCAATTCCCCGACAGAGGCACTAACAGCAAGGCAGACATTTTCCTTGATGTGCTTACTAAATTTGAGCAACGTCTCAAGTCAGATGCGATCAAGAATGCCAAAGAATGGTTTGGCAAGCCTAAGATGACCGAGGATGTGGTCGATGCCCTATGGACACCTATGCTGAAGTACCCCAAGGACAAGGCTACTGGCGAATACGATATGTCTCGTTCTCCAACTCTTCGTGTCAAGGCACCTTTCTACGCAGACTCAAACAAGTGGGACTGCGAAGTATACGATGTAAACAACGATCGTCTATTTCCTGATCCAGACAACTCAATGACTCCTCTCGACTATCTCAAGAAGGGTACTCAGGCAGGACTTCTTATCAAATGCGGTGGTCTTTGGTTTGCGAACGGAAAGTTCGGTGTTACTTGGAGACTTCTTCAGGCAAAGATTCGCCCTCGTGCCACAATCTCAGGCAGTTGCCAGATTGCCTTGGATGATGACGATGTCGCTGTGATGACCAAGTCTGATGAGGTCGAAGATACCAGTGATGCCGGCGAGGAAGATGTTCGCGCTTCCACGATGGTGGAATCCGATGGCGAGGAGGAAGAGGAGGAGGAGGAGGCACCTGCTCCCGAGCCTGAGGTAAAGAAGAAGAAGGTAGTTCGCAAGAAGGCATAAAAAATATAAAAACACATAAAAAATATAAAACCAAACAAAAACACATAAAAAATATAAAACCAAACAAAAACACATAAAAAATATAAAACCAAACATGACTTGGCATGTCATTACAAGGTACACGGATTCCCGAGCGGTCAAAGGGGACAGACTTAAGATCTGTTGCATTAGCTTCGCGGGTTCGAATCCCGCTTCGTGTATTAGTGATGAAACCACATTAAAAGTTTTAAAACCCGGTTAGCTCAGTTGGTAGAGCGCGCGACTTTTAATCGCGTGGTCGTCGGTTCAAGCCCGACATCGGGTGATGGGGCATTAAGGGACGCCCAAAGATCCCCCAAACGAGGAAATAGAGAAATCAATTAAAAAACTAACCGAAAAGTGGATTTCATAGTAATATGCGTGGATGGGGGCATATTACACATAGGTAAAGTAGGACGCCTCATAGGTCCTACACAATGAGGAAATAGAGGGATATTCCATTTTAGTGATGGAACTGGGTATTACCTGTAATAGTATAATGAAAATTAAGCTTATAGGCAATCAGCAGTTAGTATCTCATAGTTTTAAGCGAGGAAGGGGGCTTAAGACCGACCAGTATATGTCGTTAAACTGGTTTGTTCTTGTAGCTCAGTTGGTTAGAGCATCGGTCTTATGAGCCGAAGGTCTGCGGTTCGAGCCCGCACCTGAACATTTTTTTTATAACATAATACATTGTATCATGTTATGAAACATCAAGTGATAGAAAAAATAAATGACTACTATATTAAATGAAAAATTGAATTTATTTAGCAACCAATAAATAAAATCATAAATAATAAGATGATAAACGACGACTACCCATACCATGAAGACTATGAGCGATACTATAGTGATAGATGTGATTCATTTGTACAAGACGAAAATAATTTAGACGATAATCAACTTGTACCACAACTTTCCGGACGAGACCTTTTTCAGGCGAGGGAATCTATTATACAATTTTTCGCAACGAATAATAGAAGAATTGTTTGCTACGGCAACACATCGTGGGGAACCTGTACACATACCTTGTATCGTCGTCCACATAACAACAAAATATATGCGCTATTTATATACCCTCAACGCGAACCTATTGATGGTATTGCGTTACAAGATGTTCGTGGTGCCGAACTTACACAACATCTACTCCGATCCATCTTCGCTATGTATACAAGCAATGAAATCACATACCCTGATATGCCAATCTATTCACACAATACAGACATCGTATCAGATTCTATTACAGATGAATCAACCTAAATATACTATAAAAATTTTAACCGCGCTTAAAACAACTACATAAAAGCATTATATCTTTGTACAATGACCTTCTTACACCTACCTTCTTATTTTTTTGTGTAGCATTGACATGTTTATTGACCATATTGTCAATTTCATATTGTATAATTGATGCATCTTCAACACGAATCGATTTACTTCTTTCTCTCTGTGGCATGGTTATATTAGATCTACATTTTATTATTCCAAATCAAGAAATACAATTATATGAGTACGTTCTTGTGTATTAAACATTTCCTTTTCGTCTATCTTCCACAATCCCTTACCTTCTAATACAATAGTCTGGCTTTTTTTACACGCAATTCGTTCACATGGAATTTGAAATGTATACGCGTCAACAACAAGTTCAATTGTATCTTTATAAAGCAATGTATTATCAAAAGATAGTTGGTGAAAAATACACATGTTATTATTTTCGTCAAGCCAAACGTTAGGTGGCAATTCTGGTAGAAATTGTACACTAAACTCCGTGCCATTAGATGTTTCGAATTCAACCTCGCTATGCCACATTGGTGCAAAAAAGGTTTCATCCGAATAATCAAATTTATAGACGTTCTTTTCCATCATGTCTGTAAACAAGGTCTTTTTAAGAATACACTTGCGATTTCTTTTCTTAGAAAGGACATTCTCTATATTTGAAAGAATATCACCTGGTACATGATTCGACACAGATATTTGCTCTACGAAGGTATAAACACGCATAAGCGTTTGTATGTCTAATGTTTCTAGGTATTGTAAAGAGAAGTTTCCGAATTTTTCACTAATCAAATCTACAATTTTTCCAATCGGCTCTCGGTATTTGCTTCGAAAAAGTGACAAATGTTGCATTATATTTCCAATCATGTTCGAATCATCCGAATGATCACTTTCTATGCGACACATGATTAACAATGTCTCGTAACCTTCCTGGAGATCTTGAAATTCTCCCTTCACACCTCCCTTATCAGGATGTAATTTCAAAGCAAGACGTTTGTATTTCCTATGTAAGTAATCTTCATTTAATTCACGCTGAGATGTTTCAAATAATTGATAATATCGCTCTAATTTTACATTATCATGTGTGGTGAAACTTTTCTTCATGTATAGTAGTAATTAAATAATAGTAAATATTCTCTAAATGGTATATGGGACGATAATTATTATTATATTGTTTCAATGCCTGATATACATACACAAAAACATCATAATACTTATCATGTGATATATATTTTTTCTTTACTAGTGTGGTAATTATATTGCCTATACATTCATGAACATCAATATTGTAGACCAACATATCATAAATTAATTCACGAAACCTAGACATATTAAAATCGTCTATATCGATGATGTATTCGATTATGCTATTCTCTATTTTCGATTCCAAAGTAATTATTGATGTTTCTTCGTTTAATGCCCGTAAGTTACGAATGGTACCATCATTTCTCTTTGTATTGACTTTACCATTTGTCGTAATTTTCGAAATAGCCACTTTTGTAGGCTGACCCATTTGAACTATGTGACAAGCATCAATTATATTGTCTGGTATAAATGATACATGTTCACTTATAATATGAAATACAATTTTGGATATATGTGACATTCTTGACATGTAACTATAAAAAATATCAAGCAATTCATTATGTACCAAATGAAAATTTTTACATACTACAATCCCAATACGACCAATTCTTGTTTCGACAATATCCTCTATATGTTTCATTATTGTATGAAATAACGTTTTAGAATTACATCCTAGCAATTCCATATCGATTTCAAAATGAATATCACTCATCATAACAAGATAATCCGCTTTATCATAATTCACAATTAATTTGCGTTCATATTTTAAATTACTCTGGCTGAAATCCTGGATATTCAACAAAACCTGAGAATATTTTCCGATTCCCTTTGCACCATAATATAACATGTGTTTTGTTTGTCGTTTTTCTTTGTCCCCCGAACCATTTGTTTTTGTAATGTTTGGATGGATATCATGTTTTCTCTTTTCTTCACAATAATCATAAAATGTTTGATGTAGCTCCAGTCTTTCCATTATATAGATATATTGCAAATATTTATATAATAATACGTATTAGTTTGTTTGATTGAGAGAAAGAGAGAGTATTTCATACGAATGAATACGTAAAGGTCCAAATATTTGATTAGGGGAGGGTGATTTTTATATAAAAATTGATACAAATTGAACGATCAATACATACTTTATATAAAAAAGAGTCACTAAAATGACAAACATGTATACTGGATACTTCACGCTCAGGGAGAAGGAATTTTGTACTATATGCGATGAAAAGGAATTCATTGAGCAATGCGACAAATGTGGTGATGTTGTTTGCGATGACACAAATTGTTGTTTCACGTACTCGCTTGAGAATTCAGACCTATATGTGCTATGTAAAATTTGCTTGTCTAAAATAAACGCTAAATTACGCGTAGAGATCGATATAGGCAAAATAGCAACACTGAAACAAAAAATTAAAGACGGCGAAACATATGTAAGTAGTAGCAAAAGAACATTATCACGAGAGCGAAGATTGAGTAAATTGGATACCGATGATACCAATGCATTGATTGAAACATGAATTATTTTGTAAATTAAGGATAACCAAACTTTTTTTGGTTGGGAAAACACTCTTTATAAACCCCCACTCAATACATATACCTTATTTTGACCGATTGTATAGATCTATAAAATGGTTGATGTATTTTCTTAAGATACTTTTTCCTATTAATTTTAGGGGCGGATAAGTATTACACATATTTAATGCGGTTCTAACTTGAATACTATTCACTAAACCTATGTGAATTGACTCATATAACATTTCATCATTCGTCCATTCATCAACATTCGAATTGGTAGGTGGTATATATGGAATTTGTTCTGCTATTGCAACCATTTCAACTAATTTTGTCATTTACTAATAGTCGATTTATAATTTGTTATTATTTTCTCCAAATGAACTATACGCAACAAAAAGATACTCGTTAAATAAGATCATTGACAACATCAATATCGATGTGTGGTAGTCAATGTTTATTTGATTAGAGTGAAAATGTATCCATTCGTCGTTTTTGTTCGTCGCATCTCGTAATTCTCATGATGTATTTTTTGATGACATGGTTCACAAATCGATGCTAGATTCGCTATGTGGTTTTTATGTACATGTCCTATGAAGTTTCTCGAATCAGCACTATGTTGTGGCAGAAGATGGTGCACTTCTGTTGCCTTATTCATTTTACATATTTCACATTGATTACGGATCTTTTTGCTATTATACCTCGACGTTTCTTTCGATAATACGTCTGGGACTATATCCAAGTATTTATTGCGCAACATATGAGCATTTTCTAAAAACTCAAGTGGTAAATGAAGAGATTTACACACTTCGAGACCATACATTGAACTACCTGGACCATCTTTCAAAAGTCGATCGTAAATGAGACAATCGTTTTGAGTGTCGTATATAACGCTCATATGATTACATGTCACGCTTTCGATACTTGTTATTTCCTCATAATCAGTAATGTTATGCAAATGTGTCGCGAAGATAAAAGATACGTCTTGTTTGTGTAACCACTGAATTCCCGTTACAAATATACTTGTAGCTGATTCATATTCTGTTCCAGAACAAAGTTCGTCACCCAGAACAATACTCTGTTCATCTGCGCTTTGTAAAATTACACGCAACTCACTCATCTCCACAGCAAACGTCGATAGACCTTTGAACATGTTGTCGTTGTTTAAAATACGTGTAAACATTTGTGTATAAGGTACAAAATCAAATTTATCACATGGAACAAATAACCCACTCTGTGCCATTATAATACATATACCTAGTGCCTTCATGAAACTGGTTTTGCCTACAGCATTTGTACCAAACAATAACATCCCATTTCGTTGCTCGTTTAAAATAATATCATTCTTCACATAAGTTTCGTCTTGATTAATATGTTCAATAATTGCGTGCCTTACACCATGCGCATCAACCGAACTTCGCGAACCCGATTTCGCTAAAGGACGACAATAATTATATTTATGTGCCATATACGCCTTGTTCTGTAGAACATCCATTGTTACAGCAAATGTAGTAATTTCCATATATGGTTTATGAAATGCCTTAATTTCATCACAGAAACGGCGGAACACAATTTCGATATATTTCAGCATCTCTTGCTTTTTATAATAATATCTTTCACAACATGACTGAATATCCGAATGGTGAATCATTACACTACCTGCTGTAGATTTCGGAAAGGTGAAACCAGAGTTAAGTGAAATTTTTGAACCATTGTATGTAAATTCAACAGCATGTGTATCTAGGTACTTCTTTAACGCAATGCTTCTCTTTTGAGTACACGTCAATGATGGTGGCATCTTGTCCGTCGAATGAACTTTTACATAATTTATCTCCTTTTTCTCTATTTTAATAAAAATATTCTGTATCACACTTTGGTATTCGAGTAATAATCCATAATTAATATTTGTTTCACTGACAATGTCATCCAATTTACTATCATAGCCTTTTACGAAAAGTGTGTCCGTAATAGCATCTGATGTTTTTAATGTTTCCACATTCATCGAACTCGATATGAATTGTATAATTGATTCGCAATCTTCACTTACATCCACAAATTTACTTAAATAATCGTCTAGATAACAATGTTGTTCTGTAACATGTTTGTGAATGGTCAATGTAGATTTTATATCATTGTACATACACATAACATTTTTTGGTAAAAGTTTGCCGAGAAACAGCTGACGTTGTAGCCGTTCCATATCATACATGTTTCTCATTTCTCCACGCAAATAGTCAACCAGCGTATAATTCTGTAGAACCTTGTCAGTATTTTCATATTCGTAATTTAGAACATCTACATTATATGTTGGGTGGACCAATCGTTCAACAAACTCGCGTTTACCCATTGGTGTTACACAATTGTTTAACATAGTAGACAGCGACGATTGCTTACCTCCCATTTTTGTATCATGTATGATGTTTAGTTGTTTCAAACTATGGTTTGCTAGATATAACGTATCGCATCCTGTCTCAATAATCGGTTCTCCAATTTTATGGAGCAAATACTCATTATGTTGTTTCACCCAATTACATAAAAATGCGAATGACTGCAACGCCATCGTATAGTGTGAATATTTCGTCATAAAAACATTATAATCGCTAGGGTGGAAAATATCAGTTACTATTTCACGTATATAGGTTTGTTTCGAACAATTTTTCGCTTGCCCGGCAAATTTAGAACTATCATCATCTATAAATATAGTTCGTTGATTTTGTGTTTGAATATGTAACATGTGTGTAAACCGCTCATTTTCTTCGCGCGAAAGGTTAGTTATCATTATGATTTCACTTGGATTGTAAATCGATAAATATCTCTCCAGATTGTCAAACGTTGTGGGTGAATAAATGAGACGTTCTTCGTATTCGCAAATATGTGTTTGACCTGTTAAAATATTTATATGACTAATTCCAAATACGATTGTATTATTACTTACCTTTTCATACCAAACACACATTGTAACATTTTGTAACTCTGTCTCGTTCGTGTTAAAATAAGTACCGCGTGAATAAATATTTACCAGTTTTCTGTAGAATTTTTTATCGATTTCATATTGATCATATACAAAACACGTATAATCTTCCGATGTGATTTTTTCCACGTATTTCTCTAGACAATAATCGCGAAACCCTGCAATCAATACAGGCATCGTATCATAGAACATATTACTTCGTTCTGAAAGTTGTAGGTCACACATTTTACATATAATTTCGACTTTACTTCCAATAATCATATTTGACGCACTTTTAAGACCATACATTTCGTAAAACGCTCCCACTTTCATGAGAACAATACTTTTCTCACCATAGTCGTTTAAATGCTTCTTTGTATATTCTAGGTATTCTTCTGTTACTGACATGTAGTATCTCTTTATATAGTATACCGCATATCCTTAAATATATATTAAATATTAATTTCACGCATATATATATACAATGTCATTAGTCATGCGTTTTATTATTCTTGGAGAATCAAATACAGGTAAAACAAGATTCTTCAATAAATTACAAAATATGTATAAAAAAGAACCAATTCCAACGACGGATACAAAGGAATATACCGGATCACGCGATATAGATGTTCTCACCTATTCATACGATAAAGACAATACAAATACAAAAATTATTATATGGGATACAACCGGTGATAAATTATTTCGCGACATTATAATATCTTATATGCGAAACAATTGTGGATATTTTCTCTTTTTTGATTTATCAGATCCTTCATCCATCGAAACATTGGAAGAATGGATCAAAATGATAATGTTTTTCAATGCATGCTACCATGATCACCCAATAATGCTAGTCGGTATTAAGAATAACCAAAATTGTATAGATCATGATAATTTAGCAAATTTAGTTTTGCGGTATAAACTTATCTATATGAGTGTACCAGGTGATCTTTCAGACCCAAATGTTATCATGGATACAATGATAACCGAAGTACAAATACGTTTGGTAAATAATGGAGAATATTGTAATGGTATTAAAACACCAAACAACAGAACTATAAATTTATCACCCAAACCATATACCGATACAGATATACATAAAAATAAATGTTACTAATAATAATATAAAATGATATAGTTATATTATTGTAGTATGAATCAAATAAACAAGGTAAATCTCGCCATGCAAATAGAACAATATAACAGCGATAATATATATTTTAGTGAACCAGCAAATAACAATATTATCAATAACGGGTATTTTTATAGATTACAATATTCTAATAACAATATCACATTAAATTATCTGTTATTTTCATTGCGTCTTCAAGACGTACTGCTTATAAAATATTTTAATAAATATAAATGTGTATTTAACGGACCCAATCAGCTTCTCACACGATTAAAAGATATAGAAATAAATATGTTGTCGAAAATTAAATCAACCAAAACACCGAAGTATAATTTGTACGAACAGATTAAAAACAATTGTATTAAATTCTTTTCGTCAAACCAATACCCAGATCGTCCACCACCATTTAATATTCTTTTTAAAGTCTCTGGTATTTGGGAAGATGATAAACATTATGGTATAACATACAAATGTTATGATACTTAACCATCAGTTACAAAAAGTGCTATAATTGAATGCATTATTCCTACAAAAATCACATTAAATGTACTTAATAGATATATCCCCGCACGCATCTTTGTTGCAGTTGCCTTATCCTCGGCAATGTTTTCAGTTTCTTTCGCAGCCTCTTTTTTCGCGATTTTTACTAAACTCCCAATCAATTGTAACAATACCAATATTTCAGCAATTAAAAAACCCAGTGAAAAATATTCATATTTGCGGTAATCGGGACTAATTGTGTCACGTTGTATTTTATCATAGTATTTGATATTAATGAAAAACAACCACGATGTAATGAGAAACAAAATGATGATTGGTAATCCATGTTCTATAATACCCAATATTACACGAAACGTTATCTTTGATACTGGTTGGTTCCGTAAAAACGTATAGATTACAAACATCATCACAAACAACGCTGCACTCATTGTTCCATAACTATATAATGCTGCTTTTCTCGAAATAAATATGATGATGGCAGAAGCCAATATTACAATTCCTAAAAAATAATATATTGTTGAATCGAAATTTTCCTTCATATATATAATATATTATCTTATTTTAATTCGCATTTACGAACTTTATAATCAAATCTTTCGAACAACTTGTTATGTCTGGTTTGAAACCTTTCAGTTTAATAAATTTGGGTTTCTTCATTTGTTCTGTCTGATAAAAAATATAATTTCCAAATTTGGATTTGCGTATGCTTATTTCGCTAGTAATTTCCCTAATAATATTTGGATTACCTGAAACAACCCTTTCTGTATTATCCAACATATCAATGACATCTCCCATGTGGATCTCATCAAACTTTTTATCCAGATCTTTCAACGCAATTGTTTGATCTCCGTATGAAATATATGGACCATAACGTCCATTTTTCAATAGGACGTTTTTACTTTGATAATCGCCTAAACTACGTTCTATTTTTTTTGGCTGTTGTAATGAAGTCAAATCATCGCGCTGATCTAAACACATCTCATAACTAACACTCGGTTTTAGATTAATAAAGGAAACTTTATTATCATCGTTTTTATAGGTCAAACAAGGACCATATTTTGTAATTATATATGAATATTTATCATCAATAACATAGGTTTCCTTATTCGGAAGCAATTCCTTTTGCGTTTTCATTAACGTATTCAAAAATGAATCAAACTCATTCAAATATACCAAATAATCAGTTGTACCCTCTTTTACACTATCTAGTTTTTTTTCCATATTCATTGTAAAATCTTCGTTAAATAATGCCTCGAAATACTCGTATAAAAATTCGACCACAATTTTTCCCAATGGGTCTAATACCAGACGATTCTTTTCATTGCCAAATACAACGTTTACGTCTTTTTTAGCGATCTTGTTATTTTCTAATACTATTTCTGTAACATTAATCTCCTTTCCATCAATATTTTGCCTTTTAACATATCCACGCGTCTGTATTTTATCAATAATAGAAGAAAATGTAGACGGGCGACCAATACCACGTTTCTCAAGCATCTGAACCAATTGTGCCTCATTTAAATGATTTTGAAGATTTAATATGGTTTCCTTTGCATGTATCTTATTCATTACTAGTTCAGGGATAATGGTTTTGATATAATGAAAATAACTTTCTACATCGGTCTTCTCAATGATTTGCCAGCCATCGAAAATTCTATTTTGAAAACTTTGGCTGTAATAAATACCCGTCGGTGCCGTTATTTTACATGTACATGTTTCGTAATGCGCATTTGCCATCATGGTCATTAATGTACGATTTCTGATTATTACATACATTTTACGTTCCTTCGTTGAATAATTTTCAGGCAATGTTAGTGTTGATATATTTGTTGGGCGAATTGCTTCATGAGCCTCTTGTGCCAATGAATTTACATCTTTCGTCCTGTTCTTGTTGTTCTTATCGGTATCGTTGTTCTTATCGCTGGTGTCATCGTTCAGCACAATGGTGGACAGAGATTCGCGTTTATATCGCGCACCATATTCCTGGTCAATAAATTTTATTGAATCCTCTACAAAATCCTTACTATATTTGGCACAATCGGTTCGCATATATGTAATGTAACCACCTTCATATAATTTTTGACACATACTCATTGTATCCTTTGGTGAGTATTGATGTTGACTACTTGCGTGTTGCTGGAGTGTTGATGTGATAAAAGGAACAGGTGGCACCTTTTTTACCTGTTTGGTAGTTCCTACACTTAATGTATGTTGAAATGTTTTCGACTCTTCCATAAATGATCGTATATCCTCACATGTTGTAAAGGAATGACGACATTGAAATGAAATGTTTTTGGATGTAAATAATCCACATATCGTATACGTTTTGTCATAAACCTGATTGTCTATTTTCTGTTGATTGTCATATATTAATTTCAATGCAGGTGTTTGACATCGCCCAGCGCTTAAATTCTGTTTGCGTGAAACATGGCTCCACAAACAAGGGGAAATTTTATATCCTACGAATAGATCAAGTACCTGTCTGGATTGTTGCGAACGGACCATATTCATATTAATTTGCCCTGGTTGCGAGACCGCCTTTAAGATGGCTGTTTTAGTAACTTCATGGAATATAATACGCTCTGTAGTAATTGGTAAACCGAAATGATCACATATATGCCATGCGATTGATTCACCTTCCCTATCATCATCTGTCGCCAATAAAATATGGGATGCCTTTGATATGGCACTTTTCATTAACTTTATGTTTCGTTCCTTTTCACTCGATACATCATATTTAAGCGAAAGTGTATTATTTTGAATGTCTATTTGCTTTAAACTGGTAAGCTTACGAAAATGTCCGCAACTCGCAATACACTTGTATGCGGATCCTAAATAAGATTCGATCTTCTTACATTTGGCAGGCGATTCTACAATGATTAATATAGTCATGGTAGAATATGTACAAAACGTTTAATCTATTTATTGTTCATCTTTTTATAGTCACTCCACGAAAGTTGCATGGTGGGAGTATCTATTTCATTTGAGTTTGTATTTATGCGTGGATCAATATATAATTCTTTCAATAATTGACCAAGAGCAAACGAACTTTCATGCTGTGTTGATTTACCCATTTCGATATTTTCCAATAATTCTAAAAGTTTCATCATCATTGTTATATTTAGATCCTTTGTAACCAACATCTCGTACATTTCACGATATTGTGAATGTAGAAATTCACATTGTTTTTTTGTAATATTTCTCAAATCATCTTCGGTCGTTTTCTTATATGTATACTTTATCTTATAGAATTGTAAAATGTTATCGCGTAATATACCACTATGACTACGCTCGCGTATTGATTCGGTCTGGTCCCTTGTATCATTTTCTTTGATCATTCTTTCTAACTCCTGTTTATGTTTACCATCCATATATATTATTATAAATAGTATTTATTTAAGCAAATTTAACGTGATAATATTTTTATATAAATCTATATATATATGAGTTGTAGTGGTAATCGTTGTAATATGTCGGTTGGTGGAAGCGGGGGAACAAATAACCCAATTCCACCTGCTCAACATACACCTTATCCAGCAGGAGCAAATAGTGCAAGCGATGCCGCGCGAATAAACGGAAATAACAATGTATCTAATCAAACCGAACTTGGTGCCGCTTTCAAAGGTGGTTCAGGGGGTGGTCGTATAGTTGTACCTCAACATCAAGAGATTTCGGCATCGCAGTCCGGTAATCAAGGCGCAAATCAGACATCCGCATCAACAGCACAATCGTTATCACAGGGACACGAAAATGCAAAGATGGATCATTTGGTTGGAGGAAGAAAACGTCGTAGAACACGCAAGTACAGGAGATCTAATAAATCAACATATAAGAGAAGAAAGAGAAATACAAAACGAAAACAACAAAAACGCAAGTCCAGTAAATCTAGACGTGGTTCAAAAACCCGCAAATCATTGAAACGCGGTAGAAAAACAACCCGAGGAGGAGCAGGTTCTTGTATCGACCCGACCAGAAAGTGGAGTAAGAAATATCGCGGGTGTATACCTAAAAAAAAATGTGAACCTCAAGAATATCTTGATCAAGACATAATAACTGGTAAATGGAATTGTAAAATATTAGATTAAAATATTTATTCGTATATTTCTCATTTACACCCTTGAAGATTTAAAGTGTTTATTTTTTTACTATACAATATGACTTGTTTATTAAAAAGAACCCGATAGAAATAAGAATCATTCCAGATAAAAAGTATATTAAATCGAAATTGTTTATTTTAAAAACCCATATACTTAAAAAAAATGTAATAAATGTGCTAAAGTTTAAGAACAAATGCACAATAGTAGGATTGTCTGTATATTTCATCGCATGATAGATAGAATATCTTGAAACAATCGCTAATAAGACAACACCTGATAAAATTAGATATGTATTATCTTTAACGGATTCTAGATATTTCAGTGAAAATATATGAAAACCTGTTACGATGGCGGCGACGAGTGAATATAGAACAACAAGCATATATATTACCATTTGGTAATATATTTTCGTAAACCCCCACAAGTTTATAACGTCAAATTAATATCTGAAAAATTCAATTTGAAGATGATCATAAATTTAGGTGTGTGTTCTCAAAAATAAACTATTATATATATAATAGTGTATTATGAAATTATATGATTGGTTATTGACAATATTTATTATTATGGGATTTGTTGGGTCGATGTCGTTTCAATCGATGTCTGTAAGCCTCGATGCAATTAAAGATGAATGGCCACAACATCGATGTAATCCAATATTCATGCCGTTCGCAAGTCAGTTTGGAGAAGACACAATGACCAATTTTAAGGGATGTATTCAAGGGTCCGTCAAAGACATTATGGGATACGTTTTAAAACCAATTGAATATTCATTATCTTTAATCGGAACTCTTGGTGGAAATTTTGAAAAATCGTTAAATGGGGTTCGCAAGATGATTACAAAAATTAGGGGTTTAGCGAAATCATTGTTTGGACAAATTTATGGTGTATTCTTAAACATACTTATTGAATTTCAACAGATGATTATTGCAATTAAAGATATGATGGGTAAAATGATGGGTGTGATGACGACATTTCTTTTTATGTTAGATGGAGCGGTTAAAACAATGAAAAGTGTATGGAAAGGACCACCTGGTCAATTATTGAGAGGTCTATGTTTTTTACCATCTACAAAAATACGTTTACAAGATAATAGACTAGTCGAAATACAGGATATCAAACATGGTGACATACTTAAACACGGAGAGGTTGTATATGCAACAATGCAAATTAAAAACACAAGCGATAAAACACATGAATATTTATCCGAACTTTACGAATTGGACAATAGTGAAGAACAAGATGCCAGGATTATTGTATCAGCATCACATTTAGTAAAACACAAAGGGACATTCATTCAAGTATATAAACATCCAAATTCTACAAAATTGGATGCGAATAGTGATACGCTTATATGTTTAATTACGAACACACATGAAATACCTATAGGTGAATACATATTTGGTGATTGGGAAGACAACGGGCTATTACCATGTGAATTACACCACGATGAAAAAATTAAAATCGGATAAGTATATAATTTTACCCAAATAGTATATGGAAAGTCAAAGCACATTTAAACAAATTAAAAAATTATATAAAGGACTGAGTTATTTTGATTCATATGGTTCAGATGTAATATTATCACTTTTCATTGCTATTATTTTTTTTGGTCTCATATCATGGTACCATGTATTGAATAATTTAGAACCTATTAAAAATGATTGGGTGAATCAACGTTGTCGTCCAAATATTATGCCATTTGCTGCAATGATTAATCCACCTAACGACGGACGTTCTAACTCTCAGTTTACTGCTGATAATTTCACAGGATGTACACAAAATATTATAAAGGATATCGTTGGGCACATTACAAAGCCTGTTGAATACACATTAAGTATTATAACTAAATTTTTTACCATGTTACTTAAGGTTCTAGATAAAATACGAACAATGCTAACAAAAATACGTGGGCAGTTGAAAGCATTTGGTAAAAAAATTATGGCGCGAATTATGAACATAACGATTGGTATCCAAGAATTTTTTATACATATGCGTGAGATGATTAACAAAATACAGGGTATATTTATTGCTGGGTTCTATGTTGTACTTGGTAGTTATTATACACTTAAATCTACTATTGGAGCATTATTTGAAATAATTGTTATCATTTTATTTATTCTTTTGGGTGTTATAATCCCATTGTGGATGTTACCATTTACTTGGGGATTTGCTGCAGCGATGACAGCTATTTTTGTCGCTATTGCTATTCCATTAACTATTGTTGCTGTCGCAATGAACTCTGCCATGGGGACTACATTAAGCGGAATACCTAGCACACCGGGGTGCTTCGAAGAAAATACCATTGTTCTCATGAACAACGGAAGGAAGAAAAAAATGAAGGACATTGTTGTTGGTGACATTTTAATAAACAATAATATTGTAACATCGAAAATGATAATGTCGTCCAAATATGAAACACTATACAATCTAGACAATACCTATGTGACGGGTAGTCATAAAGTGTATTATAAAAATAATATCGTGTATGTTAAAAACCACCCTGATGCCATAGTAACATGTAATGGGCGTTTTCGTCTTGTATGTTTAAATGTATCTAATAAATGTATCAATATAAATAATACCAATTTCTGTGATTATGACGAGATGAATGACGACGAAACAACTGATTTATACAACCATGTACGCGCGAATATTATATGTAATAGAAATACATCTTCTAATAACTTTATTCATAGATTCTACCATGGAGGATTTTCACGAAGAGCAAAAATCCAATTAAGTAATTTCACATTCAAGAATATTGAAAATATACAAAAAGACGATATGCTTGAAGGAGAAAATCGTGTTTTAGGTTGTGTAGAAATTTTAAACAAGAATTTACACCACGGAATGTTGCGCATAGTTAATAATAATTCGAGTTATTATGTATCAGAAAACCTGAATATTAATCATTTAGGAAAGTTATGTAAAATAAGTACGCAAATTGACGACACATCTGTTATAAATAATATACCCAAAAATATGAAAGTATATCACTTGATAACAACGAGGGGATTTTTTAAAGTAGGAGATATCACATTTAAAGATTATAATGCATTAGTTGAATCTTATATAAGCTAGGAAAACATCATATATTTAGAAACATATTTTATCTGTTAATAATATAAAATGGAATTTAAAATTTTCGGATTTACATTAAGACTTGAAATTGTCATATTATGTGTAATACTATTTTATGTATTAGCTGGTCATATGGCATGTTCGTGCAGTAAGATTGGTGTATCAGAAGGATTTCAAATGATGGCTGACGCAGGTAGCGCGCTGGGATATAAAATGGAAGAAGGTGTACCTCTCAATAAAGAACCCGGAGCATTGTACATAAACAAGGATTTTCAAGGACCCACTATTCCACTTCCAGATGGTAAAATGGATTTTTTTGGTAATACGCAGTTTAAACCCGAATGTTGCCCCAGCACATTTTCCAATGGTGATGGATGTGCATGCTTATCCAAAGACCAAATGAACCACCTTTTCCAACGTGGTGGTAATAATACTACATCAAGTAGCGTTTAAAATTTGTTTTTCATAAAATTTATACTTAAACATGAGTATATATTTTATATTTATATCTATAATATTAAATGATAATACTCAGTATTGATGTAGGTGTAAAGAATCTTGCATTATGTTTAATAAATTATGATAACGCATGTGTGTCTATAGACGACTGGAGTGTTCTTGACTTATGTAACGACAATAAAAACACAACCTCTGTACAATGTATGCAACATCGCAAAAATGTACCATGTTACAAACCAGCGAAATTCGTCTACAAAAATCAGAAATATTGTGGCATTTGTGCCAAAACATGTTCATGCTATACTAACCATGGATCATTTGATACTCAGAAAATTATTAAAATGAAAAAGGAGCGCTTACTAGAAATAGCCGAGCAGAATGAGTTACTTGTTACAAAAAAAGACACCAAGGAAAATATAAAACAAAGGGTAGTACAGCATATAACCGACCACGAATTTAAAAATATCGAGAAGGTTCTTGTAAACGATTTTTCACTTATCGACATCGGTAAAAATTTACATTCTAAAATGAATGATTGTTTAGAGAAATGGAATACTACCATTGACATTGTATTGATTGAAAATCAAATTAGTCCAATCGCGAATCGTATGAAAACACTCCAAGGAATGATCACACAATATTTCATTATGAAAACCGATGCGGAAATATTGTATGTCTCATCTGAAAACAAGTTGCGTGACCATATTATAGACAAGACCAATTATGCGCAGCGAAAAAAAGATAGTATCGAAATAACACGCAAACTCATTGAATCGGATACATATAATATCGACTCAACATGGATTGATATCTTTGCAAACTCAAAAAAGAAGGATGATTTGAGTGACACATTATTACAGGGACTATGGTACATTAATAATAAATTATAATACGTACTACTTAAAATTATATGTTCTTATTAAATCATATGTCTATTGAACCTGAGATTATTGATATTAGTGATTTAGGAAATAGTGGACCTAAGTCCTCTAATTTTGGTCCCGGTATAGAATTACTTATGAACGATAGAGTAGGAAAATCTAAAGGAGGAGGGTCAGATGTCGGAATCGAAGATTTAACTAGTCTCGAACGGGAATTGAACGATCTTTCCAATGATGAACCAATTAGTTTGAACATTGGGGGATCAGATGATATTAAAACGTCGTTTTTTGGTTCAAATGATTTAGAAAATGAAACAGATAATCTTCGTGTAAGTTTTGATACACCTGACATTAAGTCATCCGACCCACCCATCCAACTAGGAAAAGCAACCAGTGAAAACGCCACTGAAAACAAAACATGGGATGGTTATGGTCAATTCAATAATATCCCAATGAATCCTGATGTAGAGGTTTCTACTACACCCAAATTATCAAGGGAGGAAATGTTACGCGAAAAATTCAAGTATTTGAGAAAGTTAGAGGTTCTTGAAAAGAAAGGTGTAGAACTTACTAAAAAATATACAATGGAGTCATCACTTACTGAGATGATGGGTGAATACGAAATGATTATCGGTGAAAAGGAAATGCAAAATTCGGTTAAGTTTCAAGGAAATATGCTTTCGGCGATGATTAATGGTATTGAATTTTTAAATAATAAATTCGATCCATTTGATATTCAACTGGATGGTTGGGGTGAACAATTCGGTGAAAATCTTGGCGATTATGATGAAATATTTGGTGAACTCCATGAAAAATATAAATCTAAGGCACAAATGGCACCTGAGCTTAAATTAGTGTTTCAACTAGCCGCTAGTGGTATGATGGTACACATGACCAACACCATGTTTAAGAGTGCTATGCCGAATATGGATGATGTTATGAGACAAAATCCTGATCTAATGCAACAATTTCAAAGTGCCGCGGTGAATTCTATGGGACAGACCAATCCTGGATTCAGTGGTTTTATGAATAATATGATGGAGCCCGAAACTGAATCCCGCAATGTTCGCATGGGTCCTCCTCCTGCTCCAGTAGCCACTCAAGGACCCGAATCTGCCCAACCTCCTAGACGCCCGGGTTTTGTGGATGGAAATCCATTTGGAAGCAAAAATGGACAAGGACAAGGGCAAAACCAAGGACAAGGTATAAGTATGGAAGAGAGCTTTGAAAGCGTACAAAGAGGTGATAAGACTTCGCGCACTTCTAGACCCGAAATGAAAGGACCAAGTGATATTAATAGCATCCTATCCGGTCTTAAACCTAAATCTGCCGGAGATCTACCACCTCAAATGATGAGACAAACGGAACAGGCACCACAGGCTGGGCGTTTCCCCAATGTTGGTGGAAATATGTTCCCACAAGAAAATGCGATGAAACAAGCACTAGATGACACAAATGATAATGGTAGTACCATCAGTATTAGTGAGTTGAAAGAAATGCAGACAGAAGGTTCCGTCCCCAAACGTTCCAAACGCCGTCAGAAATCAGATAAAAATACCATTAGTTTGGATATTTAAATCCCCTTGGTAATTTATAATAAAAATTATATAAATATTTTTTATTATAGTATTTTTTCAAATGATATTTGTAACCCGTTTCAATGATTAGTATGTGTACTTCTTTTTGATTTTCTTCTTCTTCTTTTTAGTGATTTTCTTCTCGATTTTCCTCGTTTGTGTCTTTTACTCGTTTTATTCCTTGATCCACCGAGATTGCGGACAACCGCATCATCGCGCCTCGGTACAGCTTGTATATTTTCCACTCCAACGTTTGTAAGATCTGGGACAGCAGCAGGAGCAAGAGCAGGAGCAGGAGCAGGAGCAGGAGCAGGACCAGGACCAGGACCAGGAGCAGGAGCAGGAGCAGCATCACGTTTCACACGTATATTATACAATTGTTTGTATAAAAATACAAGGTATAACAAATTATTACATAAACGAATCTTGCTTTCGTTAACATCTTCTCGTGCATTGAAAAATGTGGTAAATATTTTAGATTGGCGGAAATAAATCTGTTTATATACAATCGCACGTTCCTCCTTAGTTTTGTCTATAGTCGACATGTTAAGCAACACCGAATCTATTTTCCCTATTTCCTTATAACTTTCGGATATGTTGGCATCACCATTGTTATCAACAGGGAGGAATCCCTTGATGTAAAATAATATAGCATCGGTTTGTTGTTTTATATAGTCTTCTAAAACTTCAGGTATTGCGGCGACATCTATGTCAGTGAAAATAGGCTGTGGTATTGCTGCGCCTTGAGGGAGGACATCGAATATACATTTTTTGTCAATCGCGTGTTTAAAAAACCTAACAATATTGTCGATGTGTTTATATGTTTCGTCCGTATTTGTCTGTTTCGTTTCCAATAACACGATATCTTCATATATTTTTCCATTGTATTGTTTAATTAAATTTATTATACGTTCATCTAAATAAGCGTTACCATATTTAATGAAATAATCAACGTCATCATGATGATCTACAAGACCCGTATCCTTTGTTCTAATCATATAATCCGAATATTCACTGCTTCTATTAATGTGTATAATGTTATTTACATTGTCACCACTCATGTTGCTAAAAACATCATTCCATGGTCGTAACGTTTCCCATTCATTTGGAGCGTCATCTCTATTATAGATGAGTGAAATATCTGTTAGATCCTGTATTTGTCCACCATTATCAGAATCTTCCCCGCGCACGTAATACTTTATTAATGTTGTGAATTCCGAACCATTTTTTTTTAGTTTATTATAATCCTCAAGTTCTATACTCTGATTATTTAAATTCATGTTATTAATGTCATACATGTCGATTATTTTCATATATTCTTTAAAAAGAGGCTCATTAAAATAATATTTATCTTCGGTACCAATAGCTTTTATAAGTCGATACATGCTATTAGGGGAATCGGATACATAATTTATTTTTAACGCGTCGAATTCTTCAATGTATTTGGTTGTTTCATCCTTAATCATAACCTCTTTCCTGTTTTTCTCGTCGTTTAATAATATTCCGAATTTAGGATACAAAAGTTCTATGATCTTCTGTGTATACAATGCCTTAGCAACCGAAATGTTAAAATCATTGTTAATCTCTATTGTTGGTTTTTTATCGTTATAAAAAGGGTTGGCGCTGCGCTGGTTAGGTATCCAATTACGTATGGATGATTTGGCGTCATATTCTAAATATAACTTAGTAATATATGCGTACTTTCTCTTCATACCGATATAAATATCATAGTTCTCCAACGTTGATGATAACCTTTGTAATTTCGAAAAGGTTAAATGTGTATAATCACCATCTGTATATGTATCATCAAGTTGGCTATAATAGTCATTTATACGTTCTAACCTACCTCTCAGCATTTTGTAGCGTTGCTCGTTGCCGTCTTCGGTGTATAATTTAACATGTGAAATGCTTGGAATGATTGTACCTAAATTAAGTAAACTATTAATATTTAAAAACGCCTGGTTAAAGATATCATTTGTTAAAAATGTGGATAATTGATCCTTGAAATTTAAAATCTCATTATCCTTTTCTATTTGACTGAGCCCTTTACCGATTACTGAACGTGTACTAGATACCTCTGGGATGCGCGTGTAGAAAAAATCCTCGAGTTGTCCAAATTCTATGTCTGAAAGCTCTGTTATTTTATCCACGCTTTTATGTACATCCTTGTTTTTTGTGTAATATTTGCCATAGTTACTCATCGCCATTTCATAAAATACAATTTCAGTTGATGTTATTATAGGATATGCGCGTTTAAGCGTTTCTACGATATTACTATGTCCATCTTCCCCACGAAGAGCCATTGCATCATTTACTTCATCTTTTTTTTTACTTTCGTTGTTTAATCTAGTCAAATATTCGCCGAATAACATATCATTCGCGTCGTAAGTTTTATCTGCGTCGGCATTGTATTTACTTGACCCATAATATACCCTTTTTAACCTATTTTCACTATTTTTTCGTTTAACTATTTCGGGTTTATAGTTTGTAAATTTTGTGCTATTGGGTTGACCATATGTTCTCAAAATACGCCCACATAGTTGATTATAATCCCCGTAATTTCTTGGATTATCAAGAAAGAATATAGCTGGATTATATTTTCCATCAATACCTTCCGTTTTAAACGGATGTAACAATATACAAATAGGGTGACCGGCGTCTTTAATCGATTTAACCCACTCTGGTACATCCACAGGATTTAATATATTATTCACCGATACGCGTTGATCTGCGGACTCGGCGCCTTCTATACGCTGATTAGCAATATATTCGGTATCCTTTTTAATATTTTTCAGATAATAATCGTATGCGTCCCTCTCGTTAATATGATTGATCTTATAATTTGTTTGTATGGCTTCTTCGGAAGCTCTCATCGAATCAGGCGATTCATCATGCATTATTTTATACTTGAAACCTTTCCCATCTAAATATTTAGCAAATAAATTTAGTCCAACTACATCACTTGAACTATATACAAATGGTAAAAAGTTGTAATATTTTTTATTGGCATCGGCACTAATACCATCAGAAATCTGTTTCATACTACAATTCGGTCCCTCAATGTCTAAACCCTTTTGAAGAATTTTGGTCGCATTCTTGAATCCTAAAGCATTACCATTACCAATATCGTCAATGATTTTTTGGGCAGACATTCCATTTATTTCATGTATTTTAGTAGCTGTAGCTATTGCGAATCCCTTGCATGATTCTGTAGATCTATATTTTTCCTTACATGCTTCAATTTCACAAGGATCGACGTCCTTATAAAAACTGACTGCGGCTTGACCACCTGCCTCAGAGTTGATATATTTATTTATAGCATCTTGAACCGCATCATCATTCACATTCTGTAGAGCTGCTAATCCTTCTTTAGCTATTCTTACATTATCCACAGCGTCTGAAACCATACTACTACCATATATGTGTTTACTAGTTATGTGTGGTTGGGTTACTAAAAAACCATTGTCCTCATCTACCATGTAACCAGTCTTCATTAATAATAATCTATTCAATAACTTATCAAATTTTTCGCTTTTTATTTTGGTTTGGTATTCTTCCTTTCTATTATCTACGTATGTATTCGTTAAGGGGTCATATTTAACAATTGGATTACCAGATATCTGTAATTTTGAGTTGGTGATATAATGAATATTATCATAACAATTACTAATATAACGTTTGTTTGCCGATATTGTCTGGTTGAAAAAACATGGTAAAAATTCTAGTCGCAATGGCATAATAATATTAACATCCTTATTTTCTAACGCATTGTATAATAAACTCTGTTCAGGTGTGTAAGTATTCATGATAACATTCACTGCTAAGTTTGGATAAACAATTACCTCGTCGTCGCCTTTTTTGATTAAATCTATATCAGTACTTTCATTTACATCCTTGAATAGTGATATATTCGTATGTTTTAACAAATCAAATATTGGACTATTTATGCTTTTCATCTCGGGATTTACGGATGAAATGAAATCCTTACTATCCTTAATTATGGATGGCAATTTATATCCAATAAATGAATTAACATCGTTTTTCAAAAGGGAATACTTATAATGAGTGATACTAGTTCGATCACCTATCTTCTTTGCTCTTCTTAATTGATCCCATTCTGTTTGATATCTTAATGTTATTAAACCATTAAAAAACCCATAATATAAACTTTTAAACATCAACTTCATCTCCGATTTACGTTTCGCAGAATATTCACCCCCATATCTTTGCCCTGTGAAATATGTGATGTTAGTTCCATATTCAACCACTGACATGAATGTATACCCGGAAAATTTTAAAAAATGTATAAACGCCTCCATTAAATGTCGCCACGCCCAACTCTTAATCGTAAACCCGATCATAACCAATGCAAAAAGTGCTATTATTGGGTGGCTAAATGCTAATCCAATAGCGGAACCAATAAGACCACAACCCATGGATAATGCTGTACCTGTTAGATTGAGACCAGCAGCAATAGTTACATTAGATATGGTTGCAGCGGCACTTGATATCATAGTAGATAGTGTCTGAAATATAGGAACAGACCCCGATACAATGGTCTCAAGAACATAGCCCATGATACCAAGTAAGTATTGAAATATTTCGACCCCACCACCACCATCTTGTTTTGTATTGCTACTGGTTAGTTTATTTAAAAATAGACGTTTAATATTACTAATATTATCGAACAATGTACTATGTTGTAAATTACTCGCGTCGATTACATTACCATAAAATTTAATCAAATCAGTATATAGTTGTATTTTACCTTCGTAAACACTATGTTGTTCTGTTTGTTTGGTGATCTTTTGTAATAATTTTAAACTCGCTTCACTTTCTTCTTTTAGAAAGTGATATACTGCTGATTCATTTACAAACGCCTTCTTAAATTCGGCATTTATGGAATCGAACTTCGCATTAAAATGATCGTACATGATCCCGTGACCAGTTTTATTACCTACCGATGTTGATTGTATCTGTTTCGCGGGCACCAGACCAAGTCTTTGTTTTTCACTTTCTACTTGACTATCTACATTTTTGGTAAAATCACTTTTACCTGGTGGTGTTCCTGGTGGTAAGATCTGTACCTGTGTTTGTGAATTCGTAGAAAGCTCACCACCATTCTTTATTGTTTCTTTTTTTTGTCCGCCACCATTCTTTCTTGTCCCTTTTTTTTGTCCCCCACCATTCTTTCTTGTTCCTGTTGTATTATCATATTTTTTAAGACGCATAGCTCTAAGGTCCTCTTTTGGTAATTCTTTCTCTTCAAACAATTTATTATAGTAATCATTTATCGAATCTCTTGTTTCAGGTTTTAATACATTTATCATATTTGATACGTTTTTTTGACCCTTTAATTTAGTAGCAAACATAAATCTTTTAAACTCGGATGTACATTCATCTAGTACCTTCTTATCATATTTTTTACCACCAAACAAACTTGTAGCTGCCTGTAGAGCCAAAGGAAACACATTCGCAATTATTGATGGTAAAATACCATATTCTTCATTTATATCTACAGCTACATTCTTCATATCTGTAGCTACACGTACGACGTCCTCCTTTATACCTGTAGCTACACCTGTAACCTTATCGATTATTCCATTTTCATTCTTTATACTAAAATCTAGTTCGGGATCCGAATTTTTCTGGTTGTCAATTATTTGTTGATATTTTATTTGTCTGTCCTCAATAGAATCTTTTGGTATGTCGAGATCACGCATTTCATCTGAATCATGTTCCATATTATCGATTACTTCATAGATGCGCTCCGTATCCATTGTCAAAACCGCGCTCTCGAACGATCGCATCTTGGTAACCACGTCTATTTCGGGTTTAGTAAATATTTGTGACGTAGGGTGTTTATTTCGTTCTTGTATGTAATCCATTATACCCTTAAATTTTTCTAATAAAAAGGAGTCTTTGGGGAGGGTCTGGTTAATCTTTTCAAGATCTATTTCCATGCTAATAAGTTGTCTTTTATCATCGTCATAAAATTTAATCAAATCAGCATACGTTTCTATTTTTTTATCACTACCAACACTATTATTCATTATGTCAGACAAATAATCTATTTGATGAACCTGTAAATCGTAAACACCCTTTTTAATTATTTTTATAACCTTTTCTTTGAATAATTTGATTTCATCTTGAAATAACTCACTATCCTTTTTTGACTGGTCTTTTCTATCCTTAATAATTCCATTTTTTATAGATATTAAATAATGATTCATCACATTATTAATTTTTTCAGAATCTGTGTCTTCCATACCATAATTTTCTGCATTGTAACTACCTATTATCATCGCACACTTATGTTCGTGATTATCATAGTCGGCATCAGGTTCACCGCCTTTCTGGTCTTCAACTTTATTTCTATCAGTCGAACTAGTTAGCCTTTTATAAATATTATCAAATGTAGACCACCACGATGATCCCTTTTTATTAAATAAATGGGTGTTTAATTCTTTCTCTAACGCGGTTGCTTCTTCAACTTTGATTACATTCGTAAACCAACCATTCATTATGAAATTATCAGATTGTGATGTCTGAGATCGCATCATGATTGACATCATGAAGCTACCCCATTCTGTAAACGATCGTTGTAACCCATACATTGTATTAAATCCTAGTTCTTGAATTGATGAAAATTTAATATATTTATTATAATTACCCAATTTATCTATGTTAAATACAGATTCTCCATCCGGGTTGTTTAATGCATCTATCAAATTATATAATTTAAACATCGAAACTAAATCTTCCTTCATTGGTGTACCAGTCATAAAAATAACATGCTTACTATCTTCCAACAGCATGTTATAAATATATTTATCTATAATCATCGATTTCGGATCACACATATCAAATTGTCTGAATAATCTGTGTGCCTCGTCAAATATCACTACTTTATTACTAAAATTATTTTTAATGAGATGGCTCTTTTCATTAAATTTCATATACAATTTGGAAAAATCTCTATATTCTATAGCATGTATGTAGAAACCAGTCGATTCAAATGGTGTCTTACGCGTAGCATCAGTAGTTGAACCACGATGTTTACCAAAATATCTAAAACTATAGACACGCCCCATTTCTTGTCTGTGATTACCGAGTTTGTTTTCAGTATCCCGGCCATCTAAAATAATGTTTGGTATTGCCTTCATAATATCTGATAGAAATCCAGGTTCAAAAATACTTGTTGGTGTAACTACCTGAATTACACGCTGATCCTTTTCCAGATTCCAATTCAATAAATTTATAGCCAGCGATATTGATGTGATTGTTTTACCTGATCCTACACTATGAAATAACATTGATGCCTTCTTTTTTTGTAAAGCAAACTTTTGTACTGCTAATTCTTGTCTGGGGAATAAATTATATCCGGCTCCATCATTTGCTGATTTGTTATCTTTTAGATTAAAATAATTAGCTTTTTTATCTGGCTTAGGTAGACCTCTAGTCCATGTACTTGTAGAAGTAACAACAGAAGGCATATCAGAGATAGCATTGGTCTCTTCAATAGTATCAACCGGAATTATTGCATCATTTGGAACATCCATAATATATATTATCACTAAAAAAATATTAGGTTTATTTCACATCCATTCTATATAATGGGTGGTGAAATGATGAATATTTCATGACTTTCTTTAACGTTGCTATTTGTTCCATTTTCTGTACGATTTTTTCCAATACGTTTCTCACCTTGACCATATGTATATTGCCATTCTGGGAATACTTGATTATAATCTTTGTACCAATCACGAATTGTTTCACAATTGTTGTATGTAATCAAAAATCCTCCCTTGTGGTTTTTCAACAATTCACACATAATATCATGTTCGAAACCATTATGATGGATCGCAAAATTACAATTTGGATACATTCCTTTAAACATCTTTGAATCTGCACCTAAATAATAAGGCGGATCAAGAAACAAAAAGTCATCTGGGTGGTTTTTGATTGCCGTTTTGAAATCACAACAATGAACCGATACATTATTAATATTCATTTTCTTAAGGAATTCTATGCGGCGATCGAACTTATCCTTCTTTATTTCGTTCGAACTTGGCCAACCCAAAAACATTGGACCATACGAGAGCGACATATTATAGTAATAGTAAACTGCTTGTAATACCTCATTGTTCGGTAGGCGTGCCTTTTCTTCTTCTGTTAGTTCCAACGGCTTCATCGTTTTATATTTCAGCGTCGATGGTTTAATTGTGTCCCAGTAAGATAACAAAATATGGCGATTGCGGGTAAATTCTTCTGTTGTAACCTCGAATTTTTGTAGTTCGGTGATAAATTCGTTTTTTCGATGAATCAATACATTCCAGAAATTCGTCAGCATGCCGAATATATCATATCCAATCACTTCGATTTGTAGATTTTGTGCTACGGCCAATTCAAATGATCCACCACCAAAGAATGGTGAAACGATTCGCTTATTTTTTAGTTTTGGTAAAAACTCAAGGATCAGTCCAACCGCCTTGCTCTTTCCTCCAGCGTATCTCAGAGGCGAAACAATCACTCGTTTAAAACCCGACCCATCCTTTTTCTCAAGAAATGCCAAGTATTTCTCTAAATAAGGTAACGATTTCTCCTTTGCGTAATCTAAAGACATATTATTCTCCATTTCGATTACTTCATTTACAATGGGTTCCACATTTAATACGTCGGATCCATTGGAAGAGTAATCCTGGTTTTTATATTCCTCTACATTTTCAGGTGGAATTACGACGGGTTCTAAATTAGACTCCTTTATAACATTTGCAATCATTTCCTTTAATTTATTCTCGTGAACACATGGGTTTTTACGCCGCATATGCTGGTCATAGTGAGACTTCTGTCCGAAATCCTTCCCGCATTTCTCACAACTATATTTAACCATTTTTAGTTATATATAGTTATACTCCTGTATTTCTAAATCAATTTCTATATCAATCAATACACCATATACATTTGGTGTGTTTTTTTGAACAAGTATCGCATATTTCAGGAAATAAATACAAATATCCAAAAGGATTACATACATGATTTGGATTACTATATCCATTTACCCTCTTTTTGTGACATAGTTTACATTTAGCTCTACACGGAGATACAATATAATTATCTTTGTATGTTTCCTTATGTATTTCACATCTATTGTCATCCATTGACTATATCATAGAAAATTATTAAGTCATATTTTTCTATTCATTTTTGTTTAGTCGATGCTATCTATTTTTTGTATATACACTTCTTTAGCAAGGTTCTTTATAATTTTATGAACATTTTTATCTTGTTGACTACCAGTCCCACCTAACGAATGATGTACAATTTGCATATAATCGTCGTTCTTTATATTATTCTCTGACATACATTCAGGGTTTTCTACTACCCAAGAGTTGATTTGTTGTATATTATTTCGCTTGATAGAATGTATTGCCTTTTTCACCTTTTCATTGCCTTCGTTTTCCTTTTCCCACATGTCATTGTCTTTTACATATAAAACATCACGTTTCAAATCACTACAATGTATTGGACGTTTATGTAGCTCTAGTTCACGTAATCCTTGTATGAAAATATTCGTAATTCCGTCTACAAACCCCACCTTACCAGTGTGTATTAAATCGTCCATTTGTATTTTTAAGGATTCTACAAAATCCATAATGTTGATCGCGTCCTTACAATCTTGATTCAAAAATATATTCATGTTAAACTTGTTGGTTATATGATTCGTTGTATTTCCCATTTTTGGAATCATCGTCTGAATCGTTTTTCTCAATTCCTTATTCTCTTGTATCACCTCTAAAAACATGTCTTTTATATTAATATTGTCTATTTTCGATGTATTTTCATTTGTTGCCTTGGTTATACATGTGGACGAAGATATATCAACACTTTGTACAACTACATCTATATTACATTTTTTGGCGTGATACCACAAACTACTACGTGACGTATATTCCTTTGAACAATTAGAGCACATAAATGGTGTGGCATTTTTTGGCATTTTTTTGTTCGAATTTGTTCGAATTTCATGTTTACGTGTCATTAGGTGTTTATCATAATTACTTTTCTTGCTACAACTGAAGTCACAATTTTTACAGGAAAATAAAACGGCATTTTTTGGCATTTTTTTCTGTTCGAATTGTTCTATATATTTCGAACAGAAAAAATGCCTAAATTGTTTTTTTTTATAATATTAAAAACTGGTTGGTAACACTTTAAAAATACAAAAATATTTTTTTAAAGCATATATCTAGTAATTGCGAAAAAGCTTGATTTTGAAGGTTGGAAAGTTTTTTACGATTTTCATTTTGGACATTTATTTCATGTCTATTTTCACTAAAAGTAAGTACCTTTAAAATGGCAAATGTACGATTTCTTGACATTATATGAATGTTTCATATGTTAGGTTAGATTTCATCTTGTCACCACTTATCGTAACAGAACATCCTCCTGAATCAATGTATGAGACGTCAAATCTAGTAATACCTCGTGTAAGCGAATACTGAATAATATCTTGCAAATCGGGATTGGATGGATTATGTAAATGTAATGAAATTTTATTCAATTGATCTTGATTCACATTGTCAATAATGTATTTATAATCAGATATACTAAGTGTTCCACATGTATCAGAAATGCAAATATTATCGATTTCAAAACTGAGATTATTATTGATATTGAATGTAACCTGGTCGATTGGCATTTTACCATTTATTGGACATTCAGTTACACATGATATATAAAGCTTTGATTTGTTTTTACACGTGAGTTGGTTTACCATTTGAAAAATTTCGTATTGTGTGTCACTTAATGATTTATTGATATTCTTTTTTTGAAATGCGTCTGATACGGATGTAATAAATGAAAAATTTTTCACACCATTTTCCATAGCTTCTGTAAATAGACGTTGATTGGGTACAAGCATGTAGAAATTATGGGTAGGGTATTTCTTTTCGGCGTATTTGTAAAGGGATAGGGAATCGCGCATTTGTGGTAGAATTTTTGGTGATACCATAGACCCAATTTCGATATCTTTTGTTGGACAATTTTTGATAATGCGATCCAATAATTTCTTCTTATGTTTCATTGTATACACATTACTCAGACTCTGTAGCCCATCGCGCATGGTGACATCAAATAGGCGAAAGTTGGGTTTCAAATTGTGTGTAGCAATATCTAAATGGCGGACAGCGACATCTAACTGGCGAAAATGTGGTTTCATAGTGCGCATGGCGAAATCTAAATGGTGTAACTTATTATACAGGTTATACATAATATTATAATAAGATACTAGATAATGTTTATTTCCTTTTTGTTAATCTTTTCTTCCTTCTTGTTTTCTTCTTTTTCCGGGATCTCCTTCTTGTTTTTGCCTTGGTGCGTCTTAATCGTTTTGTGCGTTTACGTTTTTTACCACCAGATACAGGTTTTGCGATAGGTATTTCGATGTCCTCCTTTTTTTTAAATATATCGCGTATATCTGCTTGTATTTGTACAAAACGTTCATCGCAGTTAAATTCACGCCTATCAGATGCTGTAAAATCTTCCTTTTCTTTAAACACAATTTTTATCGTTATGTCATATACCTTGTCGTCATCTCCACTTGACGAAGAACTTGACGAAGACTTTTTCTTACGTTTGTCCCATGTAGCCTTTAAAATAATATAGTTCTTTTTGTTTAAAATAATCTTTTTTCCCTGTGGGAATAATGTGTCAATAATCAGTTGAATATTCCCTTCGGAATAATCATCATCCCTTTTTATAATAGTAGTCTTCTCGTATTCTTCAGCCAATTCACGCATATTGAATTTTGAAAATATGGTTTCCTTCGTTAACATTGATTTGATATTTTTTTTGGTCATGTGAACACTCTTTAGATATGCTATTTTATCGTTGGAAGTGTTGTTTATTTTTAAACTATCCAATGGTATAACCGGAATTTTTTCAAGGTTTGTTTCTATTGTTGGTTTAATGTAATTTATTATATAGGGCATTTGGTTACTATATAATAAGAAATTATTTTGTCATTGAATGAAATCGTAGAATTTGTTTCTTCTGGTCTTTTTTCCGCTTTTCGTCTTCAGCACGGGCAACCATTTCATGCGCCTTCTTTAACTCTTCGTCACTTATATTACCATCTCCGTCTTTATCTAATATGTGATCGAAGTTTTTATAAGACGATGGAAGCATACAAAATCGGCTCTCGTCGTTAAACGCGTAATCAGCCAATGCGACAAAAATCAGTGTAATAATAAGCGATAAGTAAATATCACGTGTACCCATCCAGGCGACAGAGAAAATAAATATTTGTTTACTTAAAACATTTTTAAGATAGTTTTCCTGAGTCTTGCTAAACTTAATTGTTATATATCGTGATCCGATGTTTAACATAATCATGACTAGACCAGCAAAAAACTTACTATCATTTAGATAACTTATTTTGGTATTCATAAAGTCGAATAAATAGGACATGCTAGTTATATATTGCATATAAAGAATTTTCTTTAGAAACTGGTAAACCCTTCGGTAATGTCTTCATCGTTTGGCTCGACATTTTCGGTACTATCTGTATTGTTATTTACAGGCATGTCTTTAGAAGATATAGGTTTTCGCATTTGATCACTTACTTGGCAACCATCCAAACAACTTAATAAGGCATTACCGCAATTGCGACGACATTTTGCTTTTGGGTCACGTTGTTTAGAACGAATTAACTCGCGAATGACACCTAGTTCTTGTTGGTTAAGGTTAAGGTTTTGTTGTAATTTTTCACTTGATGGTTCGACTTTTTCTTGTGTTTGTGTAATATCGGCATTTGTTTTACTATTTGCTGCTTTAGGACGTTCGCTTAATCTATTTCGTCGCATACCAGCCATTCCCTCTTGTGTATTTGACATTACTGATAATATAACAACCAGTACTAGTAATCCAAGAAAGATATTGTACTTAATTGCTAAAATAAGAAAGACTATCATAAAGAATTTACCTGCAGCAGTATCAGTGATGTTGGTTACATCTTGTTTTGGGGATATTAACATAATCAGTATGATAACAATACTTATTAAATACGGGTACATATATATTGAACACATATTTTTTTACTTTTAGATGTGGTTTTTAGTTGAATACTTTTTCTAAACAAAATGTAAGAATAACATGTCTTTAGCTATGTATGCTGCACCATTTGATAATGATAATAGAATAACAGAACCGAAACATAATAATACACAAAAAAATCATTCTAAACAGCATAATAATACACGAAAGTCTTCGTCAGGAAAGGTGAACGTTCTATTGGAACAAATTCACAATCAAAGTGATTTCGATGACAATGATGAACAGACCGGAGGCGGTTTAGCTGATTTTAACCCCGTTCCTAAACCTATATCTGCAGGCGTTACACGTACTATTGAGCGTGATACACCTATTGACGATCTTTCGGTTGGCGAAGATGAAGAAATACCGAGTCAATATGCTAAACAATATTACCAACAATATGCGCCAACATTCAATAGTAATAGTGTTCCTGCGTCGAATATAGGTGTAGGAGGAGGTGGGGGTGAACAATCTAATATGATTGAAAAAATGAATTATATGATTCATTTACTTGAAGAACAACAAGATCAAAAGACGAATCATGTTACTGAGGAGATTATTTTATATTCTTTTTTAGGCGTTTTCGTCATTTTTGTTGTTGATTCTTTCGCACGTGTTGGGAAATATGTACGCTAATGAAAAATGAATACTTCAGATGGTTGTTTAGGATGAATTATGAAATTGTAAAAGTAATATGCGCATTGAAATTTATAATTCTCCTCTTGGTACTTTAGAAGATGATTTATATATGCTTTATTATGACTTGTATCGTCATAAAGCATATTCCTATATTTATATGTTTTTACACATTCAAATGATGCATGTTGAAATCCAGTAATTAAATCAGTCATATGATATTTCTTGTTGAATATCGAGCCAAAACATTCTCCAGCGTTATTTCCTTTGAAATATGTAGACGAATTTCTAAAAAAGTAAATGCCCAATGTTTCGTTTTTTATCTGTGCTACATAAATATGAACTAATTTATATTTGATCAAATGAATTATATGAGTTATATCAGGTATTATAATACATTCAAACGCATTTTTCAATGTAGTTATTGATTCATAAAGCATGTGTATATTTGTTTCATCTATTTCAGATACGTTGAAAAACCCTGGGGTTTTAGGAGGATATGTCCAGTGTGTAGTATCAAACACATGACAATCGAATATTGTGAATGGCATTATACTCGTAAGAGTAACATCACGTCTAAACAATGAAATTTTAATTTTCGGTGCTATTTGTCTTCTTAGACGTTCATGATTTTGTATAAGTTGTGGAGCAATCTTTTGATTACGATATTTGGAATGAACACACAAATGATCGACGTAATAAATCGGAATCTTTTCGGATTTACCCTTTGTAAATTCGATGTTTAATTGTCGTGAACTAATTACACCAATTAACTTATCATCTGTTGTGAAATGTTGTTTTTCTTCCTCCACCAACTTTTCCTCAATCGTATAAAGAGAAATATAGGATGGACTATTCTGTGACTTGAAATATTCAAAAAGTTCGTCTGTCGAAGGTGAATAATGTACATCCTTTGTGTTTAAGAAATGTTTCTGTATTAGTGATAAAATAGATGTTTTTGTGTTATTGTCGACCCTTGAATATGGTTTACATTCAATCATTTTATTGAAGTATTTGTTTTTTTCTATAGGTTCGTTGTTTATAATATATGGTTTTCCATGAAAGTAATTTAATGGATTATACAGATGGTATACTGGTTGTAATTTCCAGAACGGCGATTTAGTTTTGTATAATATAAATAGAATGATTAATAAAATGAATAGAATCACAAAATATAACATTATAATTCATTCGGATATGTTTTTATAATGTTAAATGTAAAGATTTTATTTGTCCAATGGTTTTTCTAGGAAGTATAAATATTGATATTCGTATTGTAATTCTATCATATGGTATTTCTTTTTGATCACGAATCCTACATCTTTAGCGATTCCAAGTATCGATTTTTGTGATTGCATGTATAATGTATGCTCGTGTTTACGTACTTTTCCAGAATTGTCGTCCCTAAATTCTTCCTTGAAATATGCTCGGTTTTCGTTTGCATCTATTTTAAAATTCGACTTGTATTGAAAATCCTTGAATTTGACTACCGATTTAGTAATACGCTCGCTTGCATAACGTTGTGGACTTACAAACAATAGTGGATTACCTGCTGGTACAATCGGGTCAAATTGATCGCGGTCTACAAGATGTATTATCAAAACACCACCTGGTTCCAACCAATTATAGGCATTTTGAAAGAACATGTGTTTGTCTGCTAGATAATATATAGTAAAGTATAAACATAAAATATGTGTAAAATCTTCGTCTGTATACATCATCGAGTTAAGTACATCTCCTTGTTTCATTTTGTATAATTTATTCTTTTCCTTTGCTTTGTTTATCATCGCCTGTGAATTTTCGATACCCTCTATAGGAATACCTGCCTTTGTGAATTCTTCTATCATACACCCAGTACCCGATCCTACATCTAAAATACGACTTGTTTTAGTAGGTTTTGATATTTCTTTAATTTTTTCGAATGAATGTTCGCATAATAAATCGCTATGGTAAATTTCATCGTAAATGTCAGCATAAAAATCGTCATAGATGTCACTTGTGCGATTATAATTTTCAAACTTATTTAATTGGACAAAACCTTCTTGTTGCGGTGTTGTGTAACGATAGTATGTCACAATTAATAATATAATTACTAAAGTGAATAATATTCGTTTCCATACTGAACCTTCCATTGTTTGGACGTATATTTTATCGATAATATTCATGTATATGTATTCTGTTTATTTTTATTTCGATTTTGTATCATTTTTATTTTCGGATGGTGTAATATGAATGTCGAAATAGATGACATTCGTGAACCTAAAATGATGCGCATTAATACGTTCTCGAATTATAAAAAAACCGATGTAAAAAAAGAGTTAATCAAAAGTATAACGAATAAACAACCCGAATATGCACTTCATTGGTGTGTAGAAATGTTATGTAGTGGTTATTTTCTTGATTTGTGGAATATTTTCATATTGTATTCGTCTCAATATATACACCTTGGTAATCCTAAATTATTTATTTACTTAAGCAGGCGTTTAGAAGAGTTTAGAAATATAATGCGAAGTGGATATGCTACAAATGAACTATCTATACGTAACAACAATGATATTCGCAAAATGTTTTTTGAAATTATATCTATTATAATTACTTCGGATAGGAAACATGGACTTCAAGCTGTAAAAACGGAACAAAATGATTTTGATATGACGAATATAAGTGATAAATTTTATGCACCTTCTCCGAAGTTTGTAAAACATATTTTTCGTGAAGATGACCCTCAAGAATTATATATTTCATGTAATGAACTTTATTATCATCTATCCGAATCGAATAATAATTTAATGGCGTGTTATTGGTGTCAATGGATAATTGATTTTGAGAAACTTTGTAAAAAGAAGAAGAAGAAATGTTTATGTGAGACAAGGTCGTTTGTGCATGTAGATACACCTTATATGAAAGATTGTGTATGGATCATATGGGAGATCTTTTTGGATATTTCGAAAAAGAAAAACGATAAGTTGGTAGAAAAAGTTATCGAATCACTATTGCAATTATTTATGGTTCGATATGGTGCGAATGGTGCGAATACACGAAAAATGATTTTGTATTGTTGTGTGAGTTTTTTAACAGAAAGCGTGAATCCGAAAATACAATGTGTTCAAAATAGTACGATTATTGATAATTGTTTAGGTAAAATGAATACTTATTTTAGTGAAATTAAAAAAAACGAGCAGTCTTCGGGTACCGACTATTTATTTAATGATATACCTAAAAAAAGCAATCTAGATAAAACTATGGAGCGACTCGAAATTTTACAAAAAAATATGTTCTGATATATAAATGAGTGACTCGGATAAGGATAAGGACGTACCAAAAGAGAAGGATTTGCCTCCAGGTGGTCTTCGATTGATTGTAGGTGATTTAGCCAGAAGTCAGGGTAGAATGATTGGTCTGTTTGCGCTATTGATTATTATTTCGGGAAATTTTTTAGCAGAATTATTCCCACCGGGTGTCGAAAAAATATTAAATACTAATAGATATGTTAAACACGCATTTGCTTTCCTTACGTTATTCTTTTTCGTGTTTTTGACAATGCCTGATCTTAAGACTGAAGGAGCAAGTTTAGTATTCGGTATATATTTCGTATTTTTAGTTAGTTCTAAACTTAGTCCTAGAATGTGGTTTATAATAGTTGGACTTATTACATTGCTATATTTGATAGAAATTCGCGAGGAACGTTTATTGGCTGAAGATACAGATGATAACAAAGTAGTGAGCACAGATATGCGTCTTATGATAATCGATGATTGGGTTAGACCCGGTGCTGTCGTTACAATTATGATAACCACGCTATATGGTTTTATTGATGTAGCGAGGAAATACATGACTAGATCTCCAGAAAAAAAGGGAAATATAATTCAATTTCTTTTCGAGCGAAATACGATGTAAATAAAAACTTAGTATTGTATATGGAAGATAATCAAAAACAAACAGAGAACACACCTGAAAAGGGTAGTATGTTCTCGTTTCTTTCTTCGCGTAAAAGCGGAAACGACGCATCACAAATATCATCATCGGATACTTTAGATAAGAATGCAGACATAACCTCTAATAATATAGAGACGTCTTACGAATCGGATATAAGTTCAGGTATAAGTTCAGGTATAAGTTCAGGTACAAGTTCGGGTACAAGTTCGGGTACAAGTAGTAGTTTGAAAGGATATTTACCTGATTTCAGTTTAACAACCATTATGTTGATAATTATATCATTAGCATTATTGGGGTTTAATATATTTAGTTATTTAAGCGATGCTACTGAAACAACTGGCGATTTTTTAAAACCAATCATTGATAAAGTGTATACCACATTTGGATATGCCGTTACAGATACAGCTAAAACAACAATTAATATTAGTGCCAAAGGAGCTAAATTGGGCGTGGATGTAGCTGCAGGGACATTAACATCCGCTATTGATACAACTCAGGAAGTTGCTTTGGACAAGGATAGTGAAACACCTCATCCGGTTGACGATGAAATACAGGTTAAAAAAAATATAAAAAAGGTTGTTGTTACGTCAGATGATTCGCAAAGTGTTTTTCAGAAATCAAATTCTTCTAAAAAGACAGGATGGTGTTTTATAGGCGAAGATAAAGGCGTTCGAAGCTGTATTGATGTAGCAAAAGGGGATACATGTATTTCGAAAAATATATTCCCTAGTCGGGATATATGTATGAATCCTAGTTTGCGAGAATAAATAATTATGTAAATCATATTTTTTACAAAATTATTATCAAATATTATTTGATCAATCTATATAAATTATATCTGCTTTTGTATAATCTACTTCATATCCCATGTCGTGAATTACACCAATTGTTATTCTTGAAATGGGTAATATTATATTACCTGCATTATTATCTAACCACCCTGTCATTATTTCATTCTCTATTCCTGGATGTAGAATACCATTATAATATCTATTGTTTTTGGATACATGTCCATATTCGCCTTTTTCAGGGTGGACATTTGAAGTCCCTGGACCACCATCATCCTCTATCGGCATATACGATACATCAAGGTTCTTGAATAAATGTTTGTATTCGCGGTTACCATTTGACCCTCCATAAAAAAATGATTGCGACAATTCATCGTATAACATTGCGCCGTTTAATCTCCACATTGGTCCTATGCCCAAAATGTGACCAATCTCGTGCAATAAGGTATAATAATTTTTTGTTCGTTGATATGTTTGCCCGCTATATGCGTATGTTTTCCACATATCAGATGATAGTATTATTTCACCGGAATAAGGAATTATTTCACCCAAGTTCTTATGCATCATGTCATTTACAATGTTTTCCATATTATATTCTTTTACTTCATTTGTTTGGATGTTTATATATTGGTTAATGCGAGTTGATCCTAGTGTATTTTTTGGTAATTCTTCTACATAAAAACTAAATGTAATTGGTTTACCAGAAGGAACACTTACAATGACTTCGCTCCATCTTCGAATTGTATCGGCGACTACATTTTTTACATTTTCGTCTAATGAATTTAAATTTGAACATACTAGTATATGTGTTGGTATTTCTGATTTTTTGGCAGCCTCTATTATTTTTGATGCAGTAACCATACCAGCTACAGCACTTGGTGTACTTGTTGGTCCACCCCACGGGTGGTTGAGTATTGACGAATCACCAATATATAAATTATCAATACCATAAACCTTGTGATCTGTGTCCACTACCTTACCGATTTGACACGTACCATGAATATGGTTGAGACTTTCGATGTTGTTTTCGATTAATTTTGTAGAAATTTGTTTCCCCATATACTTGTACCCCAACTCCTCGAGCAAAGTGCTATTTTTTATAAACGCGTCCTTAATATAATTAATCGTAAGTTGCTTTTGTTTATCATTGCCAAAATGATCCATATCTATATTTATTTTGTCAGCAATTAATTTTACATGTCCACTTGACGGGATGTTCATACATTGAGCAATTGTAACATACAGGACGTCGTTTTTACCAGGAATTGTTGAATATAATGTTTGCCATTTATTTGCGTGTTCCATTGTTTGAATATGGGAAACTATTTTGTTGTTATCGAAACCCATATCATTTTCATATATATCTTCATCTTCACTATTACCAATCGAAACAATTTTTTTGAATTGTAATCTAATACCAGCATGATCATAAACATTATTCCCGCAGTCTATACCACTTTTTTGTAATATTATTGGTGTGTGAATACTTCCTGATGACATTATAAATGTTTTTCCATTATATGATACACCATTAGTATCTAAACATCCGGTTACTTTATTATTCAATATTACCAGATTTGAAATGTGTGTATTGTATCTAATTGTTATATTTTTAAGATTGATAATTAGATCTCCTAATAATATCCGTTTAGAATAATCATCTTTTGATACATATATTTTATTGTTATATGTTTTCAATGAAGATGAACTGCTCAATTTGTTGTACAAATTATAGTGAGCATCAGTTGGTTTATTATTTCCATATGAATGTTCATATGGGTTTATTATATCGTGTAATTCATTGAAATATTTTTTCCATTCTGCGAAGTTGCTGTTTATGATGTCTGTACTATCAATATAACGGAGGTCGAAATGTAATGTCCCTCCACCTAACCCTTTGCCTTGTGATATTGTTACGTTGTCGGATGTTGTTACTTGTTCTATATAATTTTCATCCATTTGTGCGTCGCGCCATTTCGAACTATTGTTATAACCTTTGGTTGTGTATTCTGAATGTTCCATTTCCGATCCTTCTAGTAATAATATTTGTTTATTGGGATATTGTGTGGCTAGTTTATATGACGCTAATATTCCACCTGGTCCACCACCAACTATGATATAATCGTATATTGTCGATGTAGGTGTGTTCATGTAATATTTGAATGGTTCAGTATTTAATGATTGTGTAAAAACGTTTTTTTCGTCGTCAGATATTGTAATTGTTGATAATATGAATGATTTTTTGAATGTCTCAAAGTTTTTACTCAATGATAGAGCAAAGTCTAAATTATTAAATATGCTTTCGCATGTATTTATCAAAATTCGTTTTACATTAACATCGATGTAGTTTATTTCTATTCGTAATTGGTTATCAGTATCTGAATAAAGTAGTGTGACTAGACGATAATCTATAACGAATGTTTTAATTATATGATCGTATATGAAGTTGAGTAGCTCATTATGATTTGGTAAATCTTTTAATAGTTCAATCTCTTTGTTTGGAGTCATGTACAAACCCAAAAAAATGGATTTACTTTGTTTACGAAGTGAATTTTTAGCGTATAATTTATTATTGGTTTTAATGTTTTCCTTAATATGCATGATCTTTACAGGGTTGAATGGTTTACGTGAAATATGCTCTTTGTTAACAACAACCTTTGGTTTATTGTCATTATTCATTTTGTATAGAGCAAACCCTTTGAACGCCATGTATATTATATGTGAAGTAAAAAAGAGAGACACATTATTTACTTCCAAATTATACAAAATGGGTAATTAAATATTATGTGTTAGTAAAACCACCTTTATTTTCGTGTGGTGTGCATATTTTGTAGTAAAAAAAGACTATAAAGGTGTCTAATTAAATTAATTTATTTAAGTAAGTTAAAATTTACAATGTGATATCTTGTTGTTCCTGAAGTGTAAAT